>Ga0310695_10010039_pt1 | contig 13997 bp, 13 predicted proteins | sample RumenRJG_04DNA_FD_203882 | JGI IMG/M metagenome (GOLD analysis project Ga0310695, IMG submission 203882) | Bovine rumen microbial communities from Lethbridge, Alberta, Canada - RJG_04 (v2) (version 2) | ecosystem: Host-associated > Mammals > Digestive system > Stomach > Rumen | place: Canada... | reverse complement strand
CACCGTGCGCACCGCCAGTTGGAAAGCGGACTGGGACGTTTCTCGCCCGGTCGAAGGATTCGTTTCGGGACGCAGCGTCACTGTGGATGAAAAGCTTCTCGCCGAGACAACCGCGAAGATGCGCGCTGCTGCGCGTGCCTGGGAATTCGTGGTGACAAAGAACAAACTGATGCCCTGACGCAATTTGTGCGGGCGGTTCCTACACAAATCTATCGAAAATCTCTTCTAGCTTTTCGTTCTGCTTTACGGTGTCGTATTCCGCTTCCATCTTGGCACGGGCATCAATGCCCATTTGCGTGCGCAGATTATAGTCGCTTGCAAGGGCATCCATCGATTCGGCAAGGCTGTCAATTTCGCGTTGGCCGACAAGGTATCCGGTACGCCCGTCGTCGATGATTTCGGGGAGGCCTCCGCAGAACGTTCCGATGCTCGCCATGGCGCTCGCACCCGCTTCCTTGAGCACGATGAGTCCGGAATCGCGGTCGTTGTTTTTCGCGACAATGCAGGGCGCTACGAGAACGTCGTATTCGGCGAGCAGGGCCGGCATCAGTTGCGCTGCAACGCTTCCCTTGAAAATGACTTTATCTGCAATTCCGAGTTCCGCGGCAAGAGCCTGTAGAGATTCTTGCAGCGGGCCTTTGCCAATAAGCGTAAGCGTGGAATTCTTGTGCTTGCCTGCAATCTTTGCGAAAGCGCGGATGCCGTATTCAAAGCCTTTCTTTTCGACCTGGCGGCCGATCATCAGGAACTGGGCGGGGCGATCGGGACGCTTGAACGGCGTGAATGCCGAAGTGTCCACGCCGAGCCTGTGAATGTGAATCTTGCTTTCGGGAGCGCCGAGTTGCACGAGGCAGTCGGCGAGTTCCTGCGAGGCGGGGAGCAGCAGCTGAGCCGTCTCGAACATCCTCTTGTACGTGCGCTTGTAGAAGAGGTAATCGACGGGAATGTGCGGGTTCAGCAAGATGCCCACATCCACTCCGTGCAATGTCACAATGAGCGGCTTGTCAGTTTTACGTGCGGTCGCCGCGATCAATGCCCCGTTGGTGCCGAAGTGCGCGTGAATAAATTTCGCACCGCTTTCCCGGATGACGCTTGCGAACTTGCTGCAGGGGAGAGCCGCGTAGTAGAGCATGCGTGCGACGGAGCCGAGAGACGTGACTTTGTCGTAGGGGAAGTTCTCGCGTGCCGGATTCAGGCCGCGGGCCAGTACGTAGGGCTCGTATTTCTTGGCATGCTTCACCTGGTCATAGATGAAGGTCTCGCTGTAGGGCAGCCAGTTGCCAATTGCCATTGCGTACGGGATTTTCGTCATGTTGTTAATGTAGTATTTTTGGACGGGATGCGAAATAGATTTATATTTGCAGTACCTTATGGACAAAGTCAAAGTCTGCTTCTATCCGACCTGCGGGAATGCGACCAACCACTTTCTCGCGAATCTCGCCCGCCTGCTCCGCAGCAGCGGTGATTTCGAGTGCTCCGGATTCCTGGACCTCGCGAAGCAAAAGAAGGGCGAGGAATTCAGACAGGATGTTTACCATATCAACTGGTTCGACCAGAGCCTCACTTTTGCGTCGTTTCTGTACCGCTACTACATCCTGCTCCGCATCATTTTTGCCCGCAAGCGGATCGTGTGGACCATCCACAATTCGGTCCCGCATGGCGGTGTGCCCGCGTACAACCGCATTCTGCGCTACCTCTTGTTGCGTTATTCTTCCGTCATCCATATCATGAACGAGGGGAGCCGCGAGCTGCCCTACTTGCAGCCGTACTTGCACAAGGTGGTCCATATCCCGCATGGCGACTACTTCGGTTCGTACCCTGACTCCGATGTCGATGTCCGTAAGCGCTACGGCATTGCCGCCAATGTCCCGATCGTCCTTTTCCTCGGCGCCATCAGGCCTTACAAGCATATTGAAATCCTGCTGGAAGCGTTTGATTTTCAAGATGCTGCGCTTTTGATTTGTGGCAGCGTCCGTCCGCCCGATTATTTGTATAAACTAACGGGATCTGCGGTGGGAAAGCGGAATGTCTTTTTCTCGCCGGAATTCGTACCCGATTCCGAGCTTTCGGCCTACCTCCGTACCGCCTCGTTCCTGGTGGCTCCCTATTCGTACGATTCCACGCTCAACTCGGGAACCGTGCTGCTTGCCTGTTCGTACGGCAAGACGATGGTGTGTCCCGATATTGCAGGCGTACGCGATATCCAGTCGGAGTCGGATTGCCTATATGCGTACCACTATGTAGACAAGGCGGACCACGCCGGAAAACTTCGGGAAACCTTGGCCCGTGCCCTCGCCGATACAGCCTCTGGAGCGATAGCCGAAAAGGAGGCTCGGGCACTCGAGTACATGCGGCGCAATTCGTGGCAGGCCAATAGTTCCAAGTGGCGTGTGCTGTTCACGCGCTAGTACGTCCAAATTTTCTATCTTTGGAATATGGAGATCAAGGCAAAGGATAACTACCTTCCCGGTTTTACCGTATTGATTCCGTTCTACAATGAACGGAATTTCTTGCCGAGGCTCCTGGAAAGCCTGCTGCAGCAGACAATGCTTCCCGCAAAACTCGTGCTGATAGACAACGATTCTACGGACGATTCCGTGGAGGTCGCGAAGAAAGCCCTCGAAAATTCCCCCGTGCCCTACGAAATCCTCCATGAACCGCGCAAGGGAAAGGCGAACGCCCTGGAACAGGGATGCACGCACATCGAGACGGAATATACGGTTTGTACCGATGCGGATACGTGGTTCCCGCCGCACAGCCTGGAACTTGCCGAAAAGCTCTTTAGGGAAAATCCCGATTACAGCTGCTACCTCGCCTTCGGCGTGAACGAGGAATGGTCCAAGGACGAGCAGGAAAACTTTATCGACAAGTGCTACGCACTTGCGAATCATTTCAAGGACCGCTGCTTCTCGGGCGGCTATGGCCATTTTTTCCGCAGCGATCCGTTCCTCAGGTGCGGGGGCTTCTCGACCAAGATCTGGCCGTACACCCTGATGGATCACGAAATCATCCACCGCATGCTCCGGTACGGCAAGCGCGGCTATCACAAGGACCTGTGGTGCTATACGAGCTACCGCCGTACGAACCGCAGGACTGTCCGCTGGAACATCACGGAACGATTCCTCTATCATCACCTGCCTTCTTTCTGTATGGAATGGTTCTTCTATACGTTCCTGTGGAGGCGTTTCAAGAAGAGGAACATCGTAGGCATCAACCTGCGTGAACAGCCTTGGCAGAGCCCGGTCAAGGCGGAAATGCCCAAGGACGAATTCGCGGTCGACAAGAAGTACCTCACGCAAAGTTCTCTGTTCTCTGTGCTCGGAACCATCTTCAAGGTCGCGGGCCCGGTCCTGATGATTTTGGTGGCCCGAATCTTCGACAAGGAAGAATTCGGCATATACGTTTCCGTGCAGCTCTTGATGCTCATGTTCAGCCGCGTGGCGGTCCTAGGGCTCGACAAGGGCCTGCACTGGTTCATCCCGCAGAACAGGCTTTTGGGAAGGCCTGTGTACTACGGCGTATCGGAATCCGTGCGCCGCGCCTTCTACATGGCCTTGGGAATTTTCGTTATCGGAGTCGTCGCATCGCTGTTCGGCTTGCACCGATATTCGGCGAGCCTATCGAGCCTTTCGATTGTCGATAACGCACTGTTCTTCGGTTCGCTTTTGCCGTGGGTCGTCATCCACGTCCTTTCAGGGGCGTCCGAAGGCAATCGAAAACCGCAGTACAAGATATTCGTGAACGACTTCGCGGTTGCTACGCTTGCGCCGCTCATTGCGCTCGGTCTCCATTTCTGCGGGCTCGGTGACCATGAGCTTCCCCTGGGCCTCTTGCTCGCCAACTGCATCGGAGCCCTCATCCTCATTTGGCTTGCGGTAAAGCAGTTCCCCAACATGCTCTGGTTGAGCAAGAAGCGCCTGGATCCGGTGCTGTTCCGCTACGCCCTCCCGCTCGGTTTCTCCGAAGTGGTCATCTCGCTCCTGTTGCGCATGGACTTGTGGATGGTGCTCCTCTTCCTCGGCCCGGGCTATGCGGGCGTGTACGCGCTCATGGTGACCATCTCGAACGGACTTCGCACGATCAGCCTCAGCTATGCGCCGATCCTTTTGCCGGTTGTTGCGGGCATGAAGCCGGAACGCTACAGCAAGGATTTGAAGGGCACTTACAGCTATTGCGTGGCGCTCGTGACGCTCATCCAGCTGGCCATCGGTTTCTTTATCGTCCTGTTCCCCGATGAAATCTTGATGATTGCGGGCAAGTCGTTCGTCATCAATCCCGAGGTCCTCGGCATCCTCCTGTTCGGCAACCTGCTGAATGGCTTCTTCGGACTTTCGGGAACGGTCATCAACGGCATGGGAAACAGCCGCTTTATGCTCAAGCTAAACGTGTTCACGCTCCTGTTCGCATTGGGCATGAACGCGCTCCTGATTCCGCGCCTCGGTCTTGCGGGAGCCGCCCTTTCGACGGCCGCTTACCAGCTGATGCAGTGCGTGTGGATGAACGTCTACCTCGTCCGTATGGGCTACTGGCCTTACAAGCTTTCGCTCCTGGTGCAGATAGGCTGGATTGTCGCGCTCCTCGCGCTGTACATCGGGATCAACTGCGATATGCTGAAACTCGCGTTCTACCAGGACGTACTCGTCTTTATCGCGGCGATCGCGGGCCTGTTCCTTACGCTCTGGAGCCAGGGCCTGATGGACTCGCTTTTCTCCAAGGGGAAGAAATGATGGGAATGCGTAGACTGATTTGGTTAATCCTGTTGGCACTCATGCTTTCCGCCTGCGAGGAAATCGAAGAGGAAAAGCCGTGGATCCAGGTGGAGCGTCCGCAGATGCTCTTTACCGACACGACGCTCCTGGACAGCTACGACAAGGATGTACTCAACTGGAAACTCAAGACTGCGTATCTGGAACGCTGGGCTGACAAGGAAATCGTGTTCGTGCGCCCGGTGCTTGTGGATATCTACGATTCGCTCGGGGAACGCGTCGCCTTCCTCCGCGCGGACTCCGGCAGCATGGATATGAAGTTTACCTACGTGAGCGCCTTTGGGCATGTCTACGCGCTCACTCCGAAGGGCGCCTCCGTCCGCGCCGATTCGCTCCTCTGGAACAAGAAGGATAACCTGGTGCGCACCGAAAGCTACGTGCGCGTGGTGAGCGAGGAAGGCGACGTGCTGCAGGGCAAGGGATTCGAGAGCGATGCCAAGATGGACCACTGGAAAATCCTGTCGGAAGTCACCGGCATATTCCAGGATGCGGCCAAGCGCCTCAAGGAAGAAGACAAGAAGGAATCCGTACATCTGGAAAATGCATCCTCGTCGTCAGTGGCCGCATCTTCTGCTGCCGTGGCGAAGCTTCCACCGAAGATGCCCGGCTCGTCGGCTTCGCGCAAGGCGGAGGGACGCAAGCACGGATTCATGCCCAACGGCGCGCCGAAGCGCCTTTCGCCCGAGGACTCGCTCGCCAAGGAAGAGAATAGGAAGGCCCGCGAAAAAGTGGAACACATGAAGGAACTTCGCGCACAGGCTCGCCAGCGCATGAGCCAGGGAGATTCTACGAAGAAATGATTCCCCCGTTCGGACATCTGCTTGCTTGCCTCCTTTGCGTAGCCGTCTTTGGCGGTTATGCGTTCGGGCAGAGTTCGCCCTTGATCATGAAGCATGCGGATGTGCTGAATGTCGCGCGTACTTACGGTTCGCTCCTCCTGGAAGGCAAGGTGTTCTTTGTCCACGACAGCATCCAGTTCAAGACGCAGCGCGCTACCTGGAACAAGAACAACGAAGTCGTGCAGTGCGATGGCGGGTTCCTCTTCACGCATCCGTCCGGATATATTCAGGCGAATTCCGGCATGTACAACAAGAAGGGCCAGGTCGCGACCGCCACGGGGAACGTGAGGGCCGCCGATTCCGCAGGTACCTACATGCTGACGGGCGAACACCTGATATACGACCGCGAGAACGAAATCTTGACCCTGCCCGACAAGCCCAAGCTGTACCAGTTCGACAAGAAGAAAGACGGTACAATCGACACGGTGACTATCGAGGCCCGGAGAATCATCTTCAACAAGGGAGAATCCTTCGCGGAGGCGTTCAACGACGTGAAGGTCGTGCAGAGCGATATGGTGGTCACCTGCGATACGGGTTATTTCGACCGCAAGAACAACTGGCTCAGCATGAAGGGACACCCTACCTGCGAGATGAAGAATTACCACCTCACGGGAGATTCCATCTTCTTGGTGCTCGACGAGACGGGCAAGTCGCTGCAGTCGGCGCTCGTGATCCGCAATGCGCACGGCGTGCAGCAGGAAGACCCGAAGAAGGGGAGTCCCGGAAGCGTGACGGAGGCGTTCGGCGATACGCTCTATTGCGAGTTCGCGAACAACAAGATCGAGAGGCTTTACGTGAACCTGAACGCGAAGGGATTCTTTTACGAGACCGACCTTCCGGATTACCGCAACCTGATGGACGGCGACCGCCTGGACCTCTTCTTCAAGATGGGCAAGATGGACCGCGCCGTCGTTTCGGGCAAGGCGCAGAGCACGTATTTCTACGTGAAGAAGGACCGCTCTGTTTCCGGCAAGAACGAGGCCGCGGGCGATACCATCAATATCATTTTCGATGCCCAGAAGAATGCGGTGAGGTCGCTCAAGCTCCTCGGGCGGACCAACCATGCGAGCGGGCGCTATATCGACCTCGAAAAGGAGCAGCGCGCCAAGGCCGCCGCCGAAAAAGCCCGCAAGGATTCCCTTGCGACCGAAAAAAAGCCCAATCCTGGAGCTTTTATGCTTGACGGGAAACGCAAAAAAAGCCATAATATTGAAAAGAAGAAGTTGGAAAAGAAATGAAGAACTTGGTAAGCACCATCCGAACGGACAAACTGCGCAAGATTTATGGCGGTAGGCAGGTCGTGAGCGACGTGTCCATCAGTGTGTCCCAGGGCGAAATTGTCGGGCTGCTCGGGCCGAATGGCGCGGGCAAGACGACGTCGTTCTATATGATTGTCGGCATGGTGCGCCCGGATGCCGGACACATTTTCCTTGACGATATCGAGATGACCGATAAGCCGATGTACAAGCGCGCCCGCCTGGGCGTGGGCTACCTCCCGCAGGAAGCTTCCATCTTCCGCAAGCTCTCGGTGGAAGACAACATCATGGCCATCCTCGAAACCCAGAACATGAAGCGCCGCGAGCGCAAGATGCGTCTGGAACAGCTCCTCGAGGAATTCAAGATTACGCATATCCGCAAGACCAAGTCCATGAGCTGTTCCGGCGGTGAACGCCGCCGTCTCGAGATTGCCCGTGCGCTCGCGAGCGACCCGTCGTTCCTGCTGCTCGACGAACCTTTTGCAGGTATCGACCCGATTGCAGTCGCCGATATCCAGTCCATCATTTCTGGCCTGAAGGACAAGGGCATGGGGGTCCTGATTACGGACCACAACGTGCGTGAGACGCTTTCGATTACCGACCGCGCCTATATCATGTACAAGAGCCAAGTGCTGACGGAAGGTTCCTCGGAATACCTTGCGAACGACCCGGAGGCGAGGAGAATTTATCTGGGCGACAGTTTCCGTCTGGATTGATTGCAGGTGCGTGTATGGATGTAGGAATGCAATTGGGGCAGAGCCAGCGTCTGGAGCAGAACATATCGCCCCAGATGCTTCAGTCGATTGCCATTCTGCAAAAGAATACGCTCGAACTCGAAACTGCCATCAAGCAAGAAATCGAAAGCAACCCGCTGCTCGAGCTGGATGAGTCGATGCCCGATGATTCCGTGGAATCTACTTCCCAGGAAGAGGACGATTACGGCCAGGAACGTGAAGAATCTATTTCCGAGATGGATTTCGAACGCGGCACGCTCGAGGACAGCGCCGACACGGATTACGATATATACGAGAACTCCTCCGGGGAAGACTGGGTCAAGCGCCTGGAAGACGGCGCTAACGACGCGGATGCTCCCTTCAAGGATTTGAACGCCGCCCCGCAGGATGCAGACGAAGCCTGGGACCGCCCGCAGAAGGACCGCGACGCGAGCCTCCAGGACAGGCTCCGCGAGCAGCTCCGCGAATGGAACGGCACGCACGAGCTTCTGGAACAGCTCCGGAAGTCGGGATGCACGGAAGGCCGGTTCCGCGAGCTGGTGGAATACCTCATCGATTCCCTCGACGAGAACGGCTTTTTGCAGAAGGCCGACGAGACCGCCATGACGAAGGTCCTCGCGGACAACGACCGCTTTATCGTCGAGATTGAACGCGTGCTGCGCGACGAGATCCCGCTCGAGGTGGCGAGCCTTCCCGTGGCCGAAGCGATCCATGTGCTGCAGAGTTTCAAGCCGAGGGGCATCGGCGCCCGCAATCTCCGCGAAAGCTTCCTTATCCAGGCGATGGCCATCGACGATTTTCCCGAACTGGCGTTGAGGATCCTCCAGGACCATTTCGACGACCTGATGGCGCTCCGCTATGGAAAGATCGCGAAGGACATGGCGGTTTCGACCGAGCTTGTCCAGCAGGCGGTCGCCAACTTCTCGAGGCTTGCCCCGCATCCGGGTCTGCAGATTTCCGCGGGCCCGACGCAGGTGAAGGCGGCCGACATGAGCGTCGTTTTCAAGAACGGGCGCTACGAGGTGGAATGCTTCAAGCCGCCTGTCCAGAAACGCCTGCGCATCAACAGGACTTATGCCGAGATGCTGAACGACAAGCGCCTGAGCAAGAGCGACCGCGAGTATATCCAGAGCAATCTTGCCCGAGCCAACGATTTCATCAAGTCTTTAGACAATCGCTTCAGCACCATGGAGCAGGTGATGCGCGCCATCGTGAAGCACCAGAAGGATTTCTTCAAGAAGGGCCCCGCCTTCCTCAAGCCGATGATCTTGCAGGATGTCGCCGAAGAAGTTGGCCGCGACCTCTCGACCATCAGCCGCGTGACCAACGGCAAGTATGTGGAGACGCCCTACGGCATTTTCGAGCTGAAGCAGTTCTTTACCTCCGGGGTCAAGCAGGGGGCCTCCGCTACAGACGAGGTGGTGGGTTCTGCCCGCATTCTCGATGCCATCCGGGCGCTTGTGGACTCCGAGGACAAGAAAAAGCCCCTTTCGGACCAGGCCATTACCGAGGCTCTCGAGGCGCAGGGAATCCGGGTCGCCCGCCGGACTGTGGCCAAGTACCGCGAGGAAGAACTCAAGATTTTGCCCGCGAGGCTCCGGAAACAAGTGTAAAAATTTGTTGAATTTGCTCAAAATAAGGGATATTTCGGGATATATTCCAATTGAGACGATAAAGATTCCGAATTTTCGACAAAATGCTTGCTTTTTTCTGAAAAAAAGATGTATATACTCTAGATGCAAGGCGAAAGCCTAAAAATTGCCATCTTTATTTTACGGAGGTATCACAATGGATATTCAGTTCTCTGCTCGCCACTTCAACGCTTCTGCCGGTCTCCAGGACCGCATCCAGGAAGAAATGGATAAGCTGGCCAAGTTTTACCCGAACATAACGGGCGCTTCCGTAATCCTTGACCACGAAGTGGAACACCTTCGTCACTGCGAAATTGCCGTGAGCATCACCGGCAACACCGTTGTCGCATCCGCGGACGAAGAAAATATGGGCAAGGCGGTCGACGTGACGCTGGAACGCATCAAGGTCCAGCTGAAGAAGGCCAACGACAAGCAGAATGATCACCGCGCTCAGCCGACAGCCAATTTGGTATAATGGCAGAGTCTAAGCTGAAAGATCTCAAAGTTTTGCACCGGGAAAAACTCTCGGTGCGAGACTTTTTTTTCCGTTACGGGAAAGACCTGCAACTGGCGCTCCATTCGCCGGAGACGGACCTGGACACGTTTATCGCGGAAGGCGGTATCCATCGTCCGGGCCTTGCCATGGCGGGCTATACGAACGTGTACAGCTCCCAGCAGATCCAGGTTGTAGGCCATACCGAATGGAACTATCTTGAATCGCTCGGGCATGAAGGCCGCGAACGCGTGTTCCGGAACCTGTCCGTTTTCAGGGCCCCGATGTGGGTCGTGACGCATGCGCAGATGCCGCACCCGGAACTCAAGGAGATGTGCGAGAAGCTTTCCATCCCGCTGTTCTCGACGACCCTTCATACATACGAGTTCAATAAGGTTGCCCAGCGCATCCTTGAAGAATTTTTCGCGCCGCACGCGATAATCCACGGAAGCCTCGTCGATGTCTACGGCGTCGGCATGCTTTTTGTGGGCGACAGCAACGTGGGCAAGTCGGAATGCGTGCTGGACCTTGTCGAAAGCGGTCACCGCATGGTTGCCGACGACGTCGTGCATATCAGCCACATGGGCAACATCATTATCGGTCGCCCTGATCCGCTGATTAGGCACCACATGGAAATCCGTGGCGTGGGCATTATCGATATCCGATCCATGTTCGGTATCCACGCTATCCGTAAGGTGAAAAAGATCGAAGTCATCGTCGAGCTGCAGCAATGGAGTCGCGACGTGTCGTACGACCGCACCGGCCTGAACGAAAGCGAGGAACTCGTGATGGGCGTTTCCATCCCGAAGATTGTCATCCCCGTGGCGCCCGGCAAGAACTTGACCGTGATTAGCGAAGTTATCGCGATGAACGCGCTCATGAAGTTGAACGGCCAGAACGTGGCCGCCGATTTCAACGAGAGCCTGATGCAGAAGATCAAGGCGAAGGCGAAGGGCGAATACACCGATGACCTGCTAGACATGAACCCCCAGCAATGGTCTCCGTACGAGTAGCATGAACCAGATTCTAGAAAAGATAAAGTCGAATACCTTCCCGTTTATCGTGGCGGTGACGGTTCTGGTGGGCAGCAGCGCCGCCTGGTACTTGCTGCATCCGGCGAGCCCGTACCACGAGCGTTACGTGTTCGTGGTGCGCTACGAGTCCATCGGTACGCTTTCTCCGGGAAACCGCGTGGGCGTGCAGGGTATTACCAGGGGGCAGATCCTGAAGGTGGAACTGACCGATGATGCCGTTTACGTGACCGCCGAGGTTTTGGCCAGCACGAAGATTCCGAAGAACTCGGAATTCCGCCTGATCATGTCGGGTCTTATGGGTGAGCGCGAGATGAGCGTCATCAGCGGGGATTCCCATGAATATATTGCCGATGGCGATACGGTCCGGGGAATTTTCGACAACGGGACTTCGGATATTTCGAAGGACCTTTTCGCGGCCCTCAATAGCCTGGAAGAGATCAAGAACAAGATGACCGCCTTCCGCGATTCCCTTGTCGAGGGGAGCGCGGGCAAGCGTATCGACCGCATCGTCAAGAAGGGCAAGAACGTCATGAACGCGACGCAGGCGGTAGCTGACGACAGCGAGGCGGAAATCAACCAGGCGATCGAAAGGGGAAAGGCCGCCCTGGAGAGGGCCAAGGCTCTCGCCGAGTCCATTCCGGACCAGACGAACGCGACGCTTGCGAAGGCGGAAAAGTCCGTCGAGAAGGTTGATTCCTTGACGGCGAGCCTGGAGAGGCTTAAGAACGAAATGGATGCTATTTCGTCCAAATTGGACCATCAGGATAACACGGTCGGCCTGATTGCTTCGGGCAAGGGCCGCGTTAATGACGAAATTGACGCGCTTGTGAAGGATACGGACGCCTTGATAGCCGATATCAAGAAACGGGGTCTCCGGCTGAACGTGGATATTTTTTAATATTACATGCTTTTTTTGGAAAAAAAAGATAGTTTAAAACGGATAAGAAAAAGGAGCGAGCTATGGCTGAAAAGAAACCCGCGAAAATGAGCGATGCAGACCTTAAATTTTTTGAGGAGATGCTTATTGAGAAGCGTCGCCAGCTGGTGACCGCTCAGAGCGAATCCGAAAAGGCGAACGCGTTCCACGGACAGAAGAGCCAGGCCGGCGATGGCGGAGATTCCGACAGTGCGGATTCCGCGACCGACTACAACGCACTCGAAACGACTTTCTCTTTGGCGGCTCGCGAAGGCAAGTACCTCGTGTATCTCGAAGAGGCGCTCCAGCGTATACGTAAGGGCACCTTTGGCGTATGTAAGGTGTGCAAGCGGCTTATCCCCAAGGCGCGCCTCATCGCGGTTCCGACGGCGACCAAGTGCGTGAACTGCAAGGAAGAGACGAAGAAGAAGGAACAGGAGAACAACCGTATTGAGATGGCTCGCCTGTTCGCCGAAGAACAGCGCCGCGAACTCCAGAAGAAGAACGCGGGTCGCTAGTCTTTAGACTTTCTCAATTAACCATCAAGGAGTCCCGGCCGTATCGCCGGGATTCTTTTTTTATAGCGCGCCGAAGAAGGCGTCGGCCAGCGAGGCGCGGAAGGCGTGGATGCGGTCTGCGTTTTGTTCCCTGTGCGGGTAGGTGAAGTTGCTGAGGAGCACGACGGCGGCGCCTGCGATGGGGTCTGCGACGATGCTCGCCCCGGTGAACCCGGTCTTTCCGAATGCATGGGGCGACACGCGCGACCCCATGAACTTGCTCTGGGCAAGTTCCCAGCCGAGGGCTGTGCAGGCGCCCACGGCTTTGTCGAATGCGTTTTCGCTTACCATCTTGAGGATTCCCTTCGGGCGGTCGTCCATCACCATCTTCACGAACTTGAGCAGGTCGGGTACGCAGCTGAACATGCCGGCACTTCCGACCGGATAGAGTTGGCGCAGCACCCAGGCGCTCTCGTCGTGGATTTCCCCGCATATCTCGCGCCCGCGGAAAGCGCATATTTCGGTCGGGGAAATTTCTTCTTTGGGAATCGGGTTCCAGTCCCGCGTGAGCGGATCCCAACCGCTGCGCGTCATGCCGAGCGGTTCAAAGAATTTTTCGCGGCCCTGCTGTTGCAGGTCTTTGCCCGTGAGCCGCTGGAGGACGATTCCCAGGAGTACGCTCGCCGGGTTCCCGTAGTTGAAATCCGCTCCGGGAGCCTTTTCGAATTTGTACGTGAAGAGCGCGTTGAGGATTCCTTCGGGCGGGAGCTCCCGGAGCGTCTTCATCGGGACGCGGTAATCGAGGCTGTGCGTGAGCAGGTGGAAGATGCGGATGTCTTCGCGATAATTCGTATTAAGTTCGGGAATGTAGTCGATGACCTTCGTATCGACATCGAGTTTCCCTTCGATGATGTAGTTCAGCGCAAGCGTCGACGTGGGGCATACCTTGGTGAGGCTTGCGATATCGAATACGGTGTTTTCGGGCGTGTTGTGCGCGATAATCCGGGTGGAACCGTCGGGCAAGATGAATCCGGCGACGGCCTTGCTGAATACGTCGGCCGCTTCCGCCTGTTCCAGGAGTCTTTCGATGTTGCTCTCGCTAAATGCCATGGATACCTCCTTTCAAAATTATAGCAATAAAAAGATTGTTATTTTATCGGTCATGAAGGAAGAACAGATTGACATTCTGAATGCGGACGGTTCACCGGCGGGTTATTCCTGCGGGCGCACGCGCGTGCATGCGGAAGGCCTTTGGCACCGCACGATTCATGTATGGGTTTTTAACCGCGAAGGCAAGATTCTTTTCCAGCTGCGGGCCCGCGTGAAGGAAAACAATCCCGGGCTCCTGGACACGAGTTGCGCGGGGCATATCTCTGCAGGCGATACCAGTGTGAATGCCGCCGTGCGCGAACTCCGCGAAGAACTGGGCGTGCATAAGAGTCCGCGCGACCTCGAATATCTATTCGAGGCAACACACGAGAGTGTGTTGAACGGCGGCAGCTATCTCGACAACGAATATTACGATGTCTACAGGACGACCCTCTCGGATGAAGAAGCTGCATCCCTCGTGCCGCAGCCCGGCGAAGTCGATGCTTTCCAGTGGATGACCCGCGAGGAATTTTTCGCGAAGCACAAACTGCATCCCGAAAAGTTCGTATCGCACCCGAAAGATTATCAGTGGCTTATGGAGAATGCAAAATGACGATGTACAGGAATGCGGCCCTCGTGCTTGAAGGCGGCGGAATGCTCGGTGCCTACCTGTCGGGCGTGCTCGACGTGATGCTCGATAATGGACTCAAGTTCGGCGGCTATGCCGGAACTTCGGCGGGCG
>Ga0310695_10010035_pt1 | contig 13998 bp, 14 predicted proteins | sample RumenRJG_04DNA_FD_203882 | JGI IMG/M metagenome (GOLD analysis project Ga0310695, IMG submission 203882) | Bovine rumen microbial communities from Lethbridge, Alberta, Canada - RJG_04 (v2) (version 2) | ecosystem: Host-associated > Mammals > Digestive system > Stomach > Rumen | place: Canada... | reverse complement strand
CTTCTGAGTTCACACAGCAGGGCGCCGACATCGACGTCGTTGTTCTCGAAATCGACAAGGAGAACCGTCGCCTGAGCCTTGGCCACAAGCAGCTCGAAGACAATCCTTGGGACACCTACGAGACCATCTATACTCCCGGATCTATCCACACCGGTAAGATTACCGAGGCTATGGACAAGGGTGCCGTTATCTCGCTCAACGAAGGCGGCGAAGGCTTTGCCACACCGAAGCACCTTGTAAAGGAAGACGGTTCTCAGGCTCAGAAAGGCGAGGAACTGCCCTTCATGGTTATTGAGTTCGTAAAGGACACCAAGCGCATCATCCTCTCCCACTCTCGCACATTCGAGGATGTGAAGGAAGAGCCCAAGGCCGCTGCCAAGAAGCGCGCTCCTAAGAAGGAGGCTGCTCCTGCTATCCAGAACGTTGCCGCAAGCACCACTCTGGGCGACCTCGACGTTCTTGCCAAGCTGAAAGCCGACATGGAGAAGGGAAAATAATCCTTTCTGAAGCAACAAGCTATATTATAAAAGAGGTGGTATCACTGCGATACCACCTCTTTTTGTGTCTTGCCAGAAAGTGAAGCTGTTATAAACGAGTATCAATACTCAAGTTGTATCACTTTAATCTTTTGAAGTGGTTTTGATACGAGCGAAAAGCGTAGCTGTTTAATATAAAAAGTTATCTTGAGTCTACGCAAAGTTGTCGTAAGACAAGAAAAAGAAAAAATAACGTCAAAAGTTAAGTTTGTTCCTGGTAGTTGAGCATTCTTTCAAATGTTTTTATTATTTTTGCGTCGTCATGTTGCCTTAATAGGCACTTGACAGACATATTAGATAGCGCATTTTCGCTTTTCTGAACGTGTGAACTTGGACACTTCACTTGTTGGTACTGCCAATGAATTTTTCAGAAAGTGGGAAACGCTCTCTTGGTGTGTATTCGTACCATCTACGAAATACTGCCAAGCGGAGTAAACTTTCCTATTCTGTAAATTCAGGGAGTCCAAGCCCCACACGGCAGTTTAGGCAGATGGTGACTCCGCTTTTCTTGTATACCTTCCAAACGTAATAACAACCAGCATCGCAGGGTCACAGATGCTTAAAAACTTATTGTGTTATGGAAAACAAGGCAAATGAACAAGTGGAACGTAAAGGCAATTTAATTAATACCGTTCCCAATCCGAAGAAAAAGGAGCAAATTGATGGCACAAAGCCAATTCCAAAAGGGAAGCAACTTCTTACAGAGAAGGAAGGAGGCAAGCAATGAAACAGACTATGACGCTTGCAGGAATACTTCTTGCATTTACACTATGCCTTGAATCTTGCGGCAATTCCAAGAGCAATAGTAATACTACGATAGCAGAGAATGGACAGCAAAAAAACTCTAATTGCACATGGCAATACTACAAACATGAAGATGATTTGACTAATAATGTTACTTCTTTGTATGCTGTTATTTACTCTACTAATAGCAAAGTGATTGATACCGACGGACACGAAGCGAAAATGTATATAGAACTCCGTTATCAGTTATGGGGAACAAATGATAAGCCTTCTACAGTCGTTTCCTTTGCTGTTACTGATGGTGAAAAGAGTTATAGATTCTCAGATTATCAAAGTTCAGGTTTTCTCGCAGTTTTTGATGAGAATGAGGTTGATACCAGATGGAGCTTTATTGATATGACAAAGGATTATACGGTATTGTTCATTGACAACCGGCAGAAGGTATCTTCTTTTGTTGAAACTGTAAAGAAAAGCAAAAAGGCAAAATTTCAAGTTAATTTGGAAAAGGCAGGCAAGACGACATTCGAATTTGATATTGAAGGTTTAGATTGGGAGTTTGAAAATTAGACATATTATTATAATGGCACTTGTTCAATGTGAGCATTGCGGCCAAATGGTCGCCAATACGGGAAAATGTCCCAAATGTGGCACTCTAATTTGTACGGAGTGCGGACATTCACTTTCCCCAAAGGATGTTAAGTGTCCTAATTGTGGGAGAGGAACTGACTCTTTGAAGCAAAAAATAAAAGGAGGATGGATTATGCTTGTAGTAGGATTATTAATGCTGTTTATTCATCCTTCTCCGGGTGATTCTTCTTTTATTGCCTTTATGAATATTATAGGTGCAGTATGTGGTCTTTTTTTCATTGTTATGGGCCTATATCACCTATTGAAATATGGAAAAATAAAGCATTATTCTTAAAAGTAAATCATGAATAATTTACGTACAATTCTATTATTTGTTGTGGGTATTGTCTGCATTATATGTGGAGTTGACCTTGCATATCGTATCGGAATGTTTAAAAACTACATTCCCGAACCGCCCGAAATGAATTTAGGATTTAGTGTTATACATAGAGACATAGTTCATTTGTTCCATCAAACAAGAGAAATATTTGGAATGATATTCATCCTAAGTGGATGTGTTCTGTGTATTTGTGCAATCCCGCATAAAAAAGAGGAATAGTAACTCTTTATTATCAAAGGTCGGTCAGTAATGGCCGACTTTTATTTTGCGTGATATTTCCCGTTAATGTCATGCTCGCAAGTAGGCAAAAACTTCAAAATTTGGTGTTTCCGAGTGGGATTTACTTCGATAAGAACACAGATGATTATCGAACCGAAACCGAGAACGAGGTATTTAAGACATTTCGTTTGTTTTCAAGCAGTTGCAAGGATGGAATAGAAAAAGGCGACAAGCGAATTACTCACTTGTCGCCTTTTGTCGGGGTGACAGGATTCGAACCTGCGACCGCCTGGTCCCAAACCAGATGCGCTACCGGGCTGCGCTACACCCCGCCAACAGCTTTGTGTTAAGCGGGTGCAAAATTACCCGTTTTTCGCTAAGATGCAAAAGAAACAAGTTTATAATTTCCTCGAATTAAAACTTATTAACAAATGCACCGTAAGAATAGCGCTTTCTGACTTTAGCTATACCATATAGAAGAGTCGGCGGTGCGATAACGCTCGTCGTCGTTATAGACATTGTCTAACTCATACTCCTCTTCGTCGTAGGATTTTCTAATTGGCCTCATCATAGTTTTGCCCTCCCATTTAGTTAATAGTTAGTAGCTAATTGTACTTATAATAATAAAAGAGTTTGCAATTTCACGTTTCAAAGATAGCTGAAGTTATTATAATCTGCAAATATTTTGGTCGATTTTTCAGTTATTTTAAACTTTTTAGCCATATTTTGTTGCAATCTCCCACTCTGATGGGGTTTATTTTGACAATCTGCGACTGCTAATATTCCATAGCTTCCTGCTTTCCTCTGAGCACCAACGAGGCATTTACAGCCAGTGCTTCCATCTCATCTTCGCCCGGATAGCAGTATGTCGGCGCAAGGAAATCAATCCGTTCGCGCAGCCTTGAGATGATATATTCGGAGCGCGCCATGCCTCCCGTCAGCAGGATAGCATCTACCTTGCCACACAACACGGCACCTTCGGCAACAATGTTCTTAGCCGTGTGGTATATCATGGCATTTACTATCAGCTCCGCGTGCTTGTCGCCACAGGCAATGCGCTGCTCAATCTCGCGCAGGTCGTTGGTTCCGAGGTGAGCCGTAAGGCCGGCCTGACCGGCAATGCGCTTCAGTAGCTGAGCCTCGGTGAACTTCCCCGAGAAGCAAAGCCTTATCAGGTCGGCAGCAGGAAGCGAGCCTGCACGCTCCGGCGAGAACGGTCCTTCGCCGTCGAGCGCATTATTTGCATCCACCGCACGTCCGTGTTCGTGGGCAGCTATCGAGATGCCGCCACCAAGATGGCAGATGATGAGGTTCAGGTCCTGGTATTTCTTTCCTATTTCGTTGGCAAAGCGGCGCGCTATAGCCCTTTGGTTGAGTGCGTGCCAGATGCATATCCGCTGCATGAGTGGCGAACCAGAGATGCGGGCATAGTCGTTGAGCTCGTCAACCACTCCCGGGTCAGCCACAAAAGAGCGGCATCCGGGGATGTCCTTGGCTATCTCGTATGCAATGATGCAGCCCAGGTCGCAGGCGTGTTTATGAATAGCCTGCCGGGTGTCGTCGAGCATTTTCTGGTTGATTTCGTACACACCGCCTGCCACAGGCTTGGCAAGGCCACCGCGACCGATGACTGCCTTGAAGTCGAAGGGTATGCTCATGCGCTTCAGCTCGTGAATGACGAGCTGCTTGCGAAACTCAAACTGGTCGGTGACTTCGTCGAACTGCGACAGCTCTTCAATCGTGTGGGGTATGCTTCTTAGCAGCATCGGTTTCTCGTCCTCATACACAGCCATCTTGGTTGAGGTGGAACCGGGATTGATAACAAGTATGTTGTTCATATTTTAAGGTTAAAGGTTGAAGGTTGAGGGTTAATGGGGGTGAGGGTTGAAGGGTGAAGGGCGAGGGTGGATAATACGCCCTACCCTATTCTGATATGGGAAAACTGCCACACCTTATTATATTATAACAGCATCAGAGCACCGCGAGGGCCAGGCTGTAGTACTTCGACATTGAGCTGTCGGCACGCGATGGGAGCACCACTGGGCACAAGGCCCCCTGAAGGATGGCAGCTGTATCGGCATTGCAGAACAGCGTTATCGTCTTGTAGAACGAGTTTCCAGCCTCTATGTCGGGGAATATGAGCGCATCGGCCTGACCGTTGACCGGCGACTCGATGCCTTTCTTGAGCATATTCTCAGTGGAGCAGGCACATTTCACGTCCATAGGCCCGTCTACAATACATTTCCCGAACTGTCCCTCGGCAGCCATATCCACTATCTCGCGATAGCCCACAGTGAAGGGGAAATGCTTCTCCTGCACTTTCTCCGAACAGTGGCACAGGGCTATGCGCGGTTCCTCGATGCCCAGAGCATGACAGACGTATGCCATATAGTTCACCTGAGCTATGCGCTGCTGCTGCGTCGGATAGGGTATCACAGCCGCATCGGTGAAGCACAGCATCTTGGGATAACCCGGGATGAAGGCCGCCGCCACGTGGGTGAGCACCTTTCCCTGCGGCAGTATGCCCGTCTGCTTGTTTATCACGGCTTTCAGCAGGTTGTCGGTGTTTATCATACCTTTCATCAGGATGTCGGCCTTGCCTTCTCGGATAAGCTCTACGGCAAGGCGTGCCGCCTCGTCTTTGTCGTCGGTATCTACGAAATTGATGTGGCGCACGTGGGCCATGAGTCGCTCGTTGGCCATCACCTCCGTGCGGCATCCTACGAAGATTGCTTCCACGAAGCCGTGCTCGAGGGCTTTGGTCACTGCGTGCTGGGTTGAGCTGTCGCTTCCCCACACCACGGCAATGCGCTTCCTGTCGCCACGCCGTTCGAGAAAGGCTATCAGTTCATCGAAATTCTTGATTGCGTCCATAGATATTTTAAGGTTAAAAGGTTAAAGGATTAAAAGGTTAAAGAGTTAAAAGGTTAAAGGATTAAAAGGTTAAAGAGTTAAAAGATTGCTACACTTTTTCCATCGGGAACAGTCCGAAGAGCTTGGCATCTATCTGGTCGCATACGTGCTGCAGGTCGGTTGCACGTTCGCCAAACTTGCACGTGTCGCCGTCGACGATTATCAGCTGTCCGCGATAGCCGGCAATCCACTCCTCGTAGCGGCGGTTGAGCCCTTCGAGATAATCCAGACGGATAGTCTGCTCGTACTGCCGCCCCCGCTTCTGTATCTGCGCCACTATGTTCGGTATGCTGCTGCGTATGTAAATCATCAGGTCGGGCAGCCTCACGAGCGACACCATGAGGTCGAACAGGTCGGAATAGTTGGCAAAGTCGCGGTCGCTCATGTTGCCCTGCTCATGCAGGTTTGGTGCGAATATCTTTGCATCCTCGAAGATTGTGCGGTCCTGTATGATTATGTCGTCTGACTTGGAAATCTCCACAACCTCCTTGAAACGTCGGTTGAGGAAATAGACTTGCAGGTTGAACGCCCACCGCTTCATGTCGCTGTAGAAGTCGGCAAGATATGGGTTGTCGTCAACCGACTCGAAGCGTGGTGTCCATCCGTATCGTCTGGCCAGCAGCTTGGTTAGTGTGGTCTTACCGCTTCCTATGTTTCCGGCAATGGCTATGTGCATGAGTTCTTTGTGTTTTTCTGTATTATGGTTGTGTTTTCCGTAGTATTCTCAACAGTCGGCAGCCCGTTCTCAGTCTGGGAAGAGGCGATAGAGCTGATGGTCAATCTTGTCTACAATGGCCGCAAAGTCCTTTGGGGCGTGCTGGAAGTCCAGGCTGTCCACGTCGATGGTCAGCACACGCCCCCGGTAGCTTCTGGTTATGAAGTCCTCATACCGCTTGTTCAGGCCGGCAAGGTAGTCGAGCGGTATCTGCTGCTCGTAGTCGCGTCCCCGTTTCTGGATGTTGCTCACCAGATGCGGCACCGATGCCCTCAGATAGAGCATCAGGTCGGGATAGCCGGCAATGCCGCTAATGCGGTCGAAGAGTTCCATATAGGTGGCATAGTCGCGTTCCGAGAGGTTGCCCTGCTCGTAGTTGTTGCGTGTGAACACATATACGCCCTCATAGATGCTGCGGTCCTGAATGGTGTCGTGGGCGGCGCGGCTTATCTCTATCACGTCGCGGAAGCGTTCTTTCAGGAAGAACACCTCCACGTTGAACGCCCACCGAGCAATGTCCTTGTAGTAGTCGGCCAGATAGGGGTTCTCCCTAACCGGCTCGAAATGCGGTTCCCATCCGTAGTGGTGTGCCAGCATACGCGTGAGCGTTGTCTTGCCGCAGCCAATGTTTCCCGCTATTGCTATGTGCATGGGTCGTCGGATGTCGTTGGGCGCAGCCTACTCGAAGTAGTACAGGAAGGCTGCGATGCCTTCGAGAGCCGGCTTGCGCTGGTTTTCGATCTCAATCTTGAACTTAATCTCAGCCTTGCAGATGCCTCTGAGGTTCTGAATGTTGTGGAGTTTGGTCACAAGGCGTATGCGCGAACCAGTCACTACAGCCTGTCCGAAGCGCATATCGTTCATTCCATAGTTCACGAGCATCTTTATGTTGCGCACTTCTATTATCTGGTCCCACAGATATGGCAGCAGCGACAGCGTGAGATAGCCGTGGGCTATGGTCGACTTGTAGGGACTCTCGCGCTCGGCGCGCTCGCGGTCAACGTGTATCCACTGGTGGTCAAGGGTGGCATCGGCAAACATATCTATGCGTTTCTGGTCCACTTCGAGCCACTCGGAGCAGCCAAGCTCCTCGCCCAGATGGGCGGCAAACTCATCGTATGAGTTGATTATCAACTTTTCCATTTCGTTATCAGTATTTGTAGTGACAGCAAATTTACGCATTTATTAGCAAACTGCACCCCTTTCCCGATGTTTTTTTCAGTGGAAGGAACATTGTACCCACCCCCGCCCCTCCCCAAGGGAGGGGAGCCTAAAGGAAAACCCACCCCCAGCCCCTCCCCAAGGGAGGGGAGCCGTAAGGCTCTCCATAAGGCTTATAAGACCTATAAGTCCTATATGACCTATAAGCCCTAAAGCTACTTCTCCCCTTTGGGGGGATTGTGGGGGGCTACCAATATGGGCCATATTACCGACCAATATGGGCCATATTACCGACCAATATGGGCCATATTACCGACCAATATGGGCCATATTACCGACCCACCCCCTACCCATTCCCAAGCAAGGCTCGCCTACCCGTAGCCTTTCCCCAAGGGAGGGGAGCCTAAAGGCTTCTCTCATAAGACCTGAAGGAACCGCTATCAGGCGAGCAGCTGTTTGCTGAAAAAAAAGTCCGATTTGCTGAATAAATTATAGTCATAAGCTCAAAATCGATATATTTGCAGCATCAATAAGCCGAAAAATACTCAACAATAAAAGTCCTAACTCTATGAAAAAAATCCTTTTCCTCATTTTGTTCGCTGGTTCAGCACTGTCTTCGCTGGCCTACGACTATCCCTATTTGGCTTTCCAGACGAGCAACGGCAGCGTGACAACCGTGGCCGTGGAGTCGCTCACGCTCACCGTTTCGGGTTCTTCGCTCGTTGCTACCAACGACGACGGCAGTGTTACGCTGAGCCTAAGCGACTTGAGCAAGATGTACTTCACCACCGAAGCCGCCACCGGCATCAGCAACGTGAGCAGCAACTCGAGCGACGAGGTGGATGTCTACACCATTGCCGGCATCTACATCGGGCGCTATTCCAGCTTTGCCAGCGCACGCGACAGACTTGGAAGCGGCGTGTATATAGTGAAATCAGAAAGTAGAACCCAGAAAATCACAGTAAAATGAAACGCTTACTCTATACCATTACGGCACTGATGCTGACGATAGCAGCAAGTGCCCAGACTCTGAACGTGAAGGTTGGAAACGTGACCTACCAGTTTCCGGCTGCCGATGCCGGCGACATGACCTACACCGACGGCTCTACGCTCACCATCATGGGCAAGACGTTCAGCCTCAGCGAGGTCAGCCAGATGACGGTAGACAACTCCGAGGTCAGTGCCTCAAGCGTGGCCGTGAGCTACAACGGCTTGCAGGCCAACGTAACCGTGTCGGGCGACGTGGCACAGTATGTCACCCCCACCGTCAGCGGTGCCCACGTATCCATTGCGCAAAGCGACGACCTGGCCCAGGAGATTACCTATACGCTCAGCGGCACGTCGACTGACGGCGGTTTCTATATGTCGGGCTCTTACAAGGCCACTCTCGTGCTCAACGGCCTCACGCTGACCAACCAGTCGGCAGTGTATAGCGGAGCAGCCATCCACGTACAGAACGGCAAGCGCATCAACATAAAGCTCACCGAAGGCACCACCAACACCCTCGCCGACATCAGCGGAGGAAGCCAGAAGGGCTGCCTCTACGTGAAGGGACACGCCGAGTTCAAGCAGAAAGGTACGCTCTACGTCACCGGAAACACCAAGCACGCCATAAAGGCTGGCGAGTATATCTCGGTGAAAAATGCCAAGATAAACGTGCTCTCGGCTGTGGGCGACGGCATCTCGTGCAACCAATACTTCCTCATGGAGAGCGGAACGGTGAACATTGAGAACACTACCGACGACGGTGTGCAGTGCGACCTAGACGGCACAACCAGCACCGGACAGACCACCGACCACGAAGACGAAGACACGGGCAACATCTACATCTCGGGCGGAACTATCAACATCAACTGTCCCGGTACAGCCGCAAAAGGCATAAAAGCACAGGGCGACATATTCATCAGCGGCGGAACAATCGACGTAACCACCACGGGCGACGGCACATGGGACACCGACGACCTCGACACAAAGGCGGCCTGCGGCATCAGCGCGGACGGCAACATCGACATAACCGGGGGCAACATCACGCTCACCGCTACGGGCTCGGGTGGCAAGGGAATGAAATGCGACGGTACGCTCACCGTGAGCGACAGCCCGGTAATCAACATCACCACCTCGGGCAACCTCTACTACAACAACGGCACGACGGAGAACAAAAACTACACAGGCGACACCGACAGGGTGAACAGCGACTACTATTCTTCGCCAAAGGGCATCAAGGCCGGTCTGAAGGACACTTCCACATCGCAAACCAAATATAGCGGCGGAATAGTCATCAACGGAGGAACCATCAATATCACCACCACCGGCAACAATGCAGAGGGCATGGAGAGCAAGAACACATTATATATAAAAGGTGGCGACATAACTGTCAACTCTCACGACGACGGCATCAACTCTGCCCGCGAGATGTATCTGCAAGGCGGCACAGTGACGGTGGTGGCTGCCAACAACGATGCCATCGACTCTAACGCCAACCTGTATATCGAGGGCGGCACCGTGATAGCTCTCGGTGCAGGCGGAGCAGAGTGCGGACTCGATGCTGCCGAAGGCTATTCGCTCTACATCACCGGCGGCAACGTGCTGGCCGTGGGTGCCAACAACAACGCCGTTTCGTCGAAATCAGGCTCTCAGGCTCTGCTCAGCACCACCGGCACCATCACAGCCAACAGCACCGTGAGCGTGAAGAGCGGCTCTACGACACTCGCCTCGTTTGCCATTCCAAGCACCTATACCGGCAGCCAAGGCGGTGGCGGCGGCCCGATGTTTGCTCCTCCTGGCGGTGGCGGCGGCTTCCAACCCGGCGGCAACAAGAGCAACATACTGATAAGCTGCGCCGGACTGACCTCTGGCACGACATATTCGGTAAGCCTCGGCTCCACATCAACCAATGTCAAAGCAACAACCTACACGTCGGGCGGTTTCAGATAGGCAACATACATCCGCAATCTTCTGTTTTTCATAACTGCACCAAAGGGGCAAAGCTCTCGCAAAGAGGCTTTTGCTCCTTTGCTGCTGCTATGCTACAGGCTTTCGTCCGAGCACTCGAAGCAAATAAAAATAAATGAACAAAAAAGCAACGAAATATTTTTCAATATCACTGAAAACTACTATCTTTGCAGCCGTTTAGCAAAATCAGTTCACTAAAAAATTTGATGAAGAACGACAAAATCAAGAACCAGTACCGCGTGAATGAACAAATTCGCGTCAGGGAAGTGCGTGTTGTAAGCGAAGGCGGCTCTGAGGTAATGCCCACCCGCAAAGCTTTAGACCTGGCTCGCCAGGCAGGCGAAGACCTCGTTGAGATCTCCCCAAATGCCCAGCCGCCCGTTTGTCGCATCATCGACTACTCCAAGTTCCTCTACCAACAGAAGAAGCGGCAGAAGGAAATGAAGCAGAAACAAGTGAAGCAGGAGGTTAAGGAGATAAGGTTCGGACCTCAGACCGACGACCACGACTATCAGTTCAAGCTCAAGCACGCCATCGAGTTCCTCGAGGAAGGCAACAAAGTGCGTGCATACGTGTTCTTCCGCGGTCGCAGCATCCTGTTCAAAGAGCAGGGCGAAGTGCTCCTCCTGAGATTTGCCAACGACCTTGAGGAATACGGAAAGGTGGAGCAGCTGCCCCGTCTGGAGGGCAAGAAGATGTTCCTCTTCCTCGCTCCAAAGAAGACTGCCGTGGTAAAGAAGAGCCAGCAGAAGCGCGACAACGAGAAGCGCGAAGCCGAAGCTCGCGAGGCTGCCAAGGCCGACCAGGAGCAGAAAGCTGTTGCCAACGGCCTATTTGCCAATGCCAAGGGCGGCGACAACCTGCTCAAGAAGCTGCAAGACAGCACACCTGAGGGCGGTGACGAATAGAAAGCAAAGGTGCGTAACGCCGGGTATATGCGTTGCCACCATAATAATAACAATCAAAAAACAAAAAAAATGCCAAAAGTAAAGACAAATTCCGGAGCCAAGAAGCGTTTCCGCTTCACCGGTACAGGAAAGGTTAAGCGCAATCACGCTTATCATAGTCACATCCTGACTAAGAAAACAAAGAAGCAGAAGAGGAACCTCGTTCACTCTACTCTCGTAGACACAACAAACCTGAAGCAGGTTCGCGAACTCCTTTGCTTGCGCTAAACATCAGTCAAACACTTTTAAAAGTAGAAAATTATGCCAAGATCAGTCAATCACGTTGCTTCAAAAGCAAAGAGAACACGTATTCTGAAACTCACCAAAGGTTATTTTGGTGCACGCAAGAACGTATGGACGGTAGCTAAGAACACTTGGGAGAAGGGTTTGACTTATGCCTATCGTGACCGCCGTACCAAGAAGCGCAACTTCCGCGCACTGTGGATTCAGCGTATCAACGCTGCTGCCCGTCTCGAGGGCATGAGCTATTCGCAGTTCATGGGAGCTCTTCACAAGGCTGGCATCGACCTCAACCGCAAGGTGCTTGCCGACCTCGCTGTCAACAACCCCGAGGCTTTCAAGGCCATCGTTGACAAGGTGAAGTAGTCAAAGACAGACGCAAACAACGCTTACAAGGGCGAGTTCCACACATCGGAACTCGCCCTTTTTCGATGCCAAAACATTACGGGAGCTACGCTCTGCGCAACTCCCGTAATGTTAAAAAATGCATTTTATTGAAAAAAAATTTGGAAGGAACAGTATAAACTGTTATATTTGCCACATCTTTTTTAGGATTTCAAGTTTATGAAATCCGTTCCTCGAGGTTGGCAGTTTCCCTGTGCCAACCTCTTTTTGCGCCCTGCAACAGGGGTGCTATCCACAGAAGAACAGCACCACAAGCTGCGCCGTGAAGATGCGCAGGAACATGGTCAGCGGATAAACCGTAGAGTAACCGATGGCGGGAGCCTCACGGTTGCACACGCTGTTAGCGTAAGCCAGTGCAGGCGGGTCGGTATAGGTTCCGGCCAACATTCCCATGATGGTGAAATAGTTGAACTTATACCTCATTCTGGCTATCGTTCCAACAATGAGTATCGGGATTATGGTTATAAGGAAACCCGTTGCAACATACAACAGTCCGTCGCCTTCAACTACAGTCTGCCAGAATCCGGCTCCAGCCTTCACTCCCACACTGGCAAGGAAGAGCACCAAGCCAAACTCGCGCAACATCATGTTAGCACTGGTAGTAGTATAGGTGACAAGCTTAAACCTGTAACCATAGCGGCCAATTAAGATTGCTATAATCAGCGGACCTCCGGCAAGACCGAGCTTCATAGGTACAGGCATACCGGGAATGAATATCGGAAGAGTACCGAAGATTATTCCGACGATGATACCCACGAACAACGTGGCTATGTTTGGTGCATCGAGGCGCTTCACCGAGTTGCCCATCATCTCTGCCACGCGGTTCACGTTGTCTTCGGGACCGACAACCATGATTCTGTCACCAATGTGGAAATGGTGGTTGCGGCTTGCAAAGAGGTCCATGCCCTGACGTGTGATGCGAGTGACGTTGACTCCGTAGACACTGGAGAAGTGCATCTTGCCAAGTGTCTTGCCATTCATTGCAGAATTGGTAACTACGATGCGCTTCGACACCATCGGCCTCTGCTCGTCGGTAAGCTTCCAGTCAACTTCAATCTCCGGGCCAATAAACGACTTGATAGCCTCAGCATCGGCCTCGGCACAGACCACCTGCACCTCGTCGTTGAGTTGGAATATGGTGTCGCGGGTGGGAATTGACACCTGTCCATCATGCATCAGTCGCGTACAAACGATGTCGCGCTTCAGGAACTCGCTGATCTGAAGCAGCGTGCGGCCCGTTATATACGAATTTGCCACTCTCAGGCACATCGAATGGGGCTTCTCGTGGGGATTTTCATCCTCCTTGGCTTGCAGCTCGGCTTCCTCGTCCTTGAAGTTTATCTTGCAGATATACTTCACAGCCAAGGTAGCTCCGATTATTCCGAGCACACCGAGCGGATAGGCACAGGCATATCCTGATGCTATTTCCGGCACTTCGTCTTGAGCGAATACCGATGTGAGAGCCTCGTTAGCCGCACCAAGTCCCGGAGTATTGGTGACGGCACCATACAGGGTGCCCACCATCATTGGCAGGTTGTGCGGGTTCGACGTGTCGAAGAAAATATAATAGCAGGCAAACATCACTCCGATGTTGAGCAATATAGCCACCGTCGAAAGCATATTGAGCTTGATGCCTGCTTTTCCGAAACTTTCAAAGAAGCCCGGCCCCACCTGAAGACCAATCATAAAGACGAATAGGATAAGGCCAAAGTCCTGAAGGAAAGTCAGGGTTGACAGTGGAGCCGTGAAGCCTATGTGGCCTGCCACGATACCGGCAAAGAGCACGAAGGTAACTCCCAGCGAAATGCCACCGATTTTCAACTTGCCCAGATAAACACCGGCGGCAATGACAATAGAGTATAGCAACACTATGTGTGCTACGGACTCTTGATTTGTAAAAAGATTGATTAACCAGTCCATATATGAATAATGTGTTTTTGTTTCATTGTATCAGGCTGCGCGGTCATTCCGCTCACCAGCAATGAGATGGGTATATGCCCAATGCCGTGAACTTCACCATCGTTAGCCGGCTTGGTTTCGCAAATAAGAGATTAAAACCAAATATCCGAAACCATTTGCAAAGTTACGTAAAAAAACACGAAGCCTTTGCATAAAAAACTAAAAAAGATACTTAAAATTTGCTTGTATCAGATAATTTCTATAATTTTGCAAACGTATTAAAGTGGATAAAGATATTGA
>Ga0310695_10010033_pt1 | contig 13999 bp, 10 predicted proteins | sample RumenRJG_04DNA_FD_203882 | JGI IMG/M metagenome (GOLD analysis project Ga0310695, IMG submission 203882) | Bovine rumen microbial communities from Lethbridge, Alberta, Canada - RJG_04 (v2) (version 2) | ecosystem: Host-associated > Mammals > Digestive system > Stomach > Rumen | place: Canada... | reverse complement strand
ATCAGCAGTTGCAGACGCTCCGCGCCGAGTTGGAGCAGAAGGATATCCATATCGCCGAACTCGACGAGAAGGTGGCTGACCTGAACACGAATGTGAGCAACCTGAAGGAGGAGAACACCCAGAAGGCTGAGACTATCAGCACGCAGGATAAGGCCCTCCACTCTGCTTGGTTCGTATTTGGTACCAAGAAAGAGTTGAAAGAGCAGAATATCCTGAGCGACGGAGAGGTGCTTCGTTCTAACTTCAATAAGGAGTACTTCACAAAGATTGATATCCGTATCGACAAGGAAATCAAACTCTACAGCAAGTCGGCAGAGGTTCTGACAAGCCATCCCGCCAGCTCTTACACGCTGCAGCGCGATGCCAATAAGCAGTATGTGCTCCGCATTACCAATCCAGATGCATTCTGGTCAACAAGCAAGTACCTCGTTATATTGGTGAAGTAAGCAGCGCTTCTTTTTCGATAAGCTAATTACGGGCCTCATTTCTGAGACCCGTAATTTTGTATAGACAGGAAAAAGTCTTTATAGCTGATCTATTTCTGCTTCAGAAAGCCCTGTGGCTTTCATAATCTCTTCAGTTTTGAACCCCATAGACTTCAGATTCTTGGCAATGTTCATAATGCCTTCGGCCCTTCCTTCGGCCCTTCCTTCTGCTCTACCTTGTTGAAACCCTTCGGCATGCCCTTCTAACCTTGCTGCACCAAAGGCGCAGTCTTGATCTACCATTGCGAGAAGATGCCGCTCGTAAGCAAGCTGTTCAGAACGACTCATCTGCAAGTATAGTAGTTTTTCTCGGGCTTCAGCAAGTCCGGGCGTCTTCGTGTCGTCTTTGATACGGCCATTCTTCAGATAATCCAACCATTCTTCAAGTGGAGTAGTTGCCACGTCGTTAAATTCGTTGACACGAATGAGGTAGTATTCCGGGAACACTTCTTCTGGAGCTTTCATTTTGATGACATTATTCTCTTTAACGCTAATTTTGAGCATGTCACCAGTATGAACCCCAACAAAAGCAGTTTTGCCATGATAGAGATAGTCGGAACCTTGTCCCAGATCGAAGTACAGGATGTTGATAGAATACACCTTTTTGACCTCATCATAGTGTTGCCCAAGAGAGATGTGCTCGGTTATGGCCTTGGCAGCACCATAGAGAATACGCTCAAGATAATATAGCTGTGTCGTCAGTTGTACCTCGACGATGATGATGTTTCCATTGGCATCTCTTGCTTTGATGTCAACACGATTGAATTTATCGTCCACAGCTTCCTGATTACCCTCGCTTTCAAGAATCTCCTCGATGGTAATCTTTTCTCCTAATAGTACAGTTATCAATCCTTCAAGGACATCAAAATTTGCTTTGTCACGAAGCATCCGCTTCACGGCCCAGTCAAATCGTATGTACTTCTCGTTAATCACAATTTCTCCTTTCTTTGTTTCTTTTCTTTTGGTTCCCATAGTTATAAGAATTAAAGTTGTTAAACGTATCTCGTCTGCAAAGATAAGACTTTTCGGTGAAACTGCCAAATAAAATCTCCAAAAATTGGTGAAGACAAGAGGTTTTTGAATAAGAACTTCTTTTCAGATAAACTAATTACGGGCCTCATTTCTGAGACCCGTAATTTTTTATGATGTTGTGTTGTTTATGACTATTACTGAGCATCCTTCGTTGTGTCCTTGAAGGCGTCGTTGTAGTCAGTCTCCCACTGCGGGAGAACCCATACCCAGTTAGGATCGTTAGCCTTGATAGTCACTGCGATAGCAGGAGCAGCACTACCACCATTGGCGATACCTTTACGGTTGATGTCCATGTTCCAACGCTTGTAGTCGCTGTAGCCAAAGCCCTCACCGAAGAGCTCCAGAGCACGGTAGTTGCGAATCTCAGTGAAGAGGTCGTTGCCGGTCTTGTCGCAGGTATAGGCTGGATTACGTCCAGAAGTAGCGTTCAGCTCTACAAGTGCAGCCTGAGCTGCTGCAGCGTTATTCAGGAAGTAGTTGGCCTCAGCCTCGATCAGCACCATCTCTGAAGAGCGGATGAACGGCAGGTAGCCTACACCCGGAGTGTCAAACACGTAGAACTTCAGCTGTCCGCCGAGGTAATAGTAACCTGGCTGATAGGGGCGCTCCATGCTGCTTGCACCGATAGCGTGACGTTCTGAGACATATTTGTCAACCTCATCCCATAGCGCATCATTTGATGCTCCGAGGATACCATAGGTCTTGAAGTAGGTATCTGTTACGGTAGGATCTGTTGTGTCAAAGTTCTCAAACTTGTCGGGAGTCAGGAAGAGACCCTTACGGATGTCCTCGTCGGGAATCTGATTGGTAATCTCGATGTCGATACCACCGGCGCCATTGGCAGTGTTGTTGCCATAGTAGCCGTTGCAGGCATACTGAGTACCATAGCTCCAGTACCAGTTGTTCTCAGAAGCATCACCGTAGCTGCCGAAGATCCACTCGCTGGTTGGACGGCAGAAACCTGCATAGTAGGCTGTGTTGTCCATCAGGGGGAAGCCTTCGCGAGCCTCCTTGGCCTGAGCCAGAGCTGTCTGATAGTCCTCCTTGAAGAGGGCAGCACGTGCATATACGGCATGAGCTACGTTCTCGTTAGGAATCCACACCTCACTGGTAGGACGCTCATAATCGGTCTGGTCGAATAGGGTGATAGCCTCTTGACAATCTTTGTAGATCTGGGCGTAGCACTCAGCCATTGTTGACTGTGCCAGACCGCCGGTAGATTCGTCGAGACGCAGGATGACGCCCTTGGCTGATCCGTTGTTAGAGTCCTTCCAGCGTGGTGCATAGTAGTGCAACAGCTTTTCGTAGGCATAGGCACGATAGGTCAGTGCAGCAGCCTTGTCGAAAGCCTTCAGATCGTCGTCACCACTAGCCGCATCGATGCGGGCAATGATGGTGTTGGCCTGTCCGATGATAGTATAATAATAGTACCAGGGATAAGCGTCGTAAGAAGTGTTGTTACGCAGTGAGTACTGCAGGTTCATGATGGGAGCCCATCCTGAAGCGTAGTAGTTATAGAAATAATACTGGCTTGGATACTCCTCATAGAGGATGGCAATACGGTTCTCACCTGCGCAGCCCTGGCTCCATGCATACTGCTGTGTTGACATGGTGCGAGCAATACCATTCAGAGCTTTGTAGGCATTCTCTGCATTTCCAACGGCATCGCCTGTGGATACAGACTCGGTAGGCGCAGTCTCCAGATAGTCAGAGCTGCAGGATACCAGTGCGGGAGCGCTGACCAAAGCCAGACCCGCGATGATGTTGTTAATATATCTTTTCATATTCATATTTCCTTTCTGTGACGTTTAGAAGTTGACTGAAAGACCCAGGTTCCATACTCGTGCAGTCACGTATGTATTGTCAGATCCACCCGTGAAGTTGTACTGTGGGTTCATACCTCTGCGGCCGGTCACCGTGAAGAGGTTCTCAACACCTACGTTCAGGGTCAGGCCTGTGATACCTGCATTCCACTGAGAGAGAATCTTCTTGGGCAGGCTGTATGAGAGGTTGATGTTCTTCATCACGAGGTAAGAAGCACTGGTAAGCCAGCGGTCGCTCGTGGCATTGTTCTTAGAGCTACGGTTGTAGTCCATCTTGGGAATTCCGTTAGGATCGATGCGGTTGGCAGAGGTCTCTGTCATTCCTGCAGGAACACCGTTCCATGCATTCAGGGCATCCACGTGGATGGCAGAACCGCTCGACATAGCGTTCGTTGACATCAGGGTCTGATAGGTACCGTCGAATACCTTACCGCCAAGGCTGTAAGTCATCAACATGCTCAGTGAGAGCTCTTTCCAAGCTACGTTGGTGTGGATAGATCCATAAACGGTAGGAGCGGCAGTCTCGTGGAAATCGCGGATACCGTAGGCAGTATCTGTTGCATAGTCAACACCATTGATGGTGACGAGCTCACCGGCTTTCTCGGCTGTTTCCTTTTTCTCGGGATCGATAGTATAAAGAGAGTTACCGGTCATCTGGTCAACACCCTCGAAGTGATAGGTGTAGAAGTCATAGAGTGAGCGGCCCTCAGTATAGTTGTGCATACCAGAGAGGATGTTGTCACCGTTAGGCAGCTTGATGATCTTGTTCTTGATGAACGAAGCATCGATGCCCAGGTTCCACAACCAGCCATTCTTCTTCACGATGTCACCGTCGATAGAGATTTCCCAACCGCGGTTGGCAATCGTACCGATGTTCTTGTTGACAGTCATGTTGTAGTAGTCCTCATTGTATGAGTAAGAACCGGCAGAAAGCGGCAGGCGTACAGCAAAGAGCAGGTCCTTGTTGCGTCTGTCGAAGTAACCGATGCTGAAGTTCACACGGTTGAACAGGCGACCTTCGATAGCTACGTCGATAGTCTGAGCGGTCTCCCACTTGATATCCTCAGCAGAGAGGCTCTGCTTCATCAGGGCAGGGTTACCACCATTCTTGTCGATGTAGTAGAGAGCCTGATAGCCGTAGTAACCTACGCCGGCATCGTTACCGGTCTCACCGTAAGAAGCGCGCAGACGGAGCTGATCTACCCACTCAACGTCCTTCATGAAGTTCTCCTTCTTGATGTTCCAGCTTGCACCGAACGAGAAGAAGTTACCCCAACGGTTGTCCTTGTGGAAGCGAGAGCTACCATCACGACGCCAAGAAGCGTCGAAGTAGTACTTCTGATCGAAGTTATAGCGTACACGAGCCAGGTAAGACTCTGTGTTGTACTTCTCAGCATAGCCCTGGAAATAAGACTGTGTCAGGAAGTTGTTCATCACGATGAGACCCTCAACGGCCATGTTGGTGTTCATACCATAGAGGTAGTCGGCACCATAGTGAGTGTTCTCGTGACCAACCATAGCGTCAACGTGGTGCTTGCCGAATTCGCGACCCCAGTTGATCAACTCCTGCATGGTGTAGTCCTCATACTCGTAGTCATACTGTGACAGACGACCATTGTTTGTAGAACCGTCACCAATCTCAGGGTTGTTGTAACGCTGACGAGGCTGTGAGCGATGCGACATATTACCCTTCACGGTTACAGAGAAATCGTAAGGCAGGTTCAGAGTCAGGAAAGCAGTGCCGTTTAGAACGTTACGCTTTCTGGTATCTTTGTCCATACGCAACTCGTAGGCGATGTTGCGGTTGTCCAGATAGTCCGATGTAGTATCCCATACAGGCTCACCGTTCTGGTCCAGAACGACAGTACCGTCGGCATTGTGCATGTAGTAAGGATATACAGGAGCCATCGTACGGGCTGTATAGAACGGGTTCGAGTAGTAAGTACCATTAGCGTTGTCGTTGAAGTTACGCTTTGAGATAGCACCATTCACGTTGATACCAGCGGTGATCCACTTGTTAGGCGTATAGGTAGAGTTTACACGAGCTGTGTAGCGCTCATAGTCACTGCCGATCACGTAACCTCTCTCCTTCAGGTAACCCAGTGAAGAATAAACGTTTACCTTCTCAGTGTTATAGCTGCCAGAGAGTACATATTCCTGACGCTGGCCAGTGCGCTCGATGTTGTCCTCCCAGTCAAGGTCGGTGTAGCCGGGCAGCACGTTGGCAACCAGTCGGCCGTCAGCATCGAAGAGCTGATCGTTGGCACGATCGAAGATGTTGCGCAAGTTCACACTGTTGATCAGGTTCTCTGAAGCATAAGCCTTAGCAGCAGCCTCGTCCAGTGCGAGCGAACCAGTCATACCCCAGTTCTTCATGGCCTTCCAAGAGGTCTCCATGAAGTCCTTCACCCCCATGCGCTCATACTCCTTGATACCACGGTTATAGAAACCGTGATTAATCTTCAGGTTGATCTGCGACTTGTTGGTGGTGCTACCGCTCTTGGTGGTGATAATCACAACACCAGCAGAGGCACGGTTACCATACAAAGCTGCAGAAGCAGCATCCTTCAGCACAGACATGCTCTGGATATCATCCGGGTTCAAGTCAGCAATGTTACCATTGTAGATGATACCATCGACAACATAAAGAGGCTTGTTGCTACCGTTGAGCGATCCAATACCACGAATGCGGATGTTAGGCTCGGCACCTGGCTCACCATAGGTGTTGTTTACCTGCACACCAGGAGCAGCACCTTCAAGGGCACCTGTTACAGTAGATCCGATGCGCTTCTCAATCTCTTTAGAGTCGATAGAGGCAACGGAACCAGTGATAGACTGGCGCTTAGCTGTACCATAAGCCACGACAACCACCTCGTCAACGAGCTGGGCATCGCTCTTCAGGAATACGCGCATACCATTCTTTACAGGAAGAATCTGACTCTCGAAGCCCAGATAAGAGACCTCAATCTGATTTTTACCTGCGGGGACGGCAATGCTGAAGCGACCGTTCACGTCAGTCAACATACCAGTACTGGTACCAACCACCTTAACAGCAGCACCAATGATGGGCTGACCGTCCTCTTGTGAGAGCACTGTACCAGAAACTTTGGTTTGAGCCAATGCAGTTCCCATCGTCAGGAAGAGCGCGGCTAAAAACATCGTTAGTCTTTTTTTCATAAATTCTCTCTCTTTTAATTAATAAAATATAATAATGTTGTAGTTTCGTATGCAATTGTTACACCTCTGGCGCAGAGGTCGCTTCTTTTTCACCTTTTACAAGGTTCAGGCTGCAAAAATAATGCATAAGTTTCTAAAAAACGAATAATTTTATAAAAAAATCACATTTCTAAGGCTTTTGCCCCCTATTTTAGCCATTTGGCTTGATTTAAATCAATTAGAAAGTTAAAAAAGTGTTTCGATATCATAATGGTTAAGTTTACACGATTTATGCATTCAGGGAGACATTTTTTCAAGGCGTCGTCTATGGTCTGTTTGTCTCTTCTCTTTACGCGCGAACATTAATATATGTTATGAAGGGAATGACCTGAATAGCCCATTTTTTTCGAGAAATTTGAATGCAAAATACCATCTTTACCTACATAACTACATAAAATCGCTCGAAATGCCTTTGTACAAAGGGGAATCCAGATTATTTGACCTACATAATAACTACATAAAACTACATATTATCTACATGAAAACTACATATCGCCTACATGTTACCTACAGCAAACTTGCTGGCAAAACGTAAGAAGTGGGCCAGATAAATTTCAAAATAGGACGATCAGCAAAATTCTCTAGAGAATTTGTATTAGAGTCCCTATCTAACTTTTGCGAAGACGTTAGGTAAGCACTAAATTCTCTAGAGAATTTAGTGCTTACCTTCTTGGAAAAATCTGAAATGAGCCGAGAGCATATTTGGCGGATAGGCTATGAAAATGATGCGGAGTACAGGTTGTTTGATGTAGCAAGCATGTAGTTTTATGTAAATAGCATGTAGTTTTATGTAGTTATATGTAGTTATTATGTAGTTAGAAAATTGCTTGAAACATCGATAAACAGAGGTGTTCCAAGCAATTCTATGTAGTTATGTAGGTGAAATCATTATTTCTTTTTCGAAATTTCTTTCAAAAGACGGTGATTTGCCTCGAAAAGTCGGCCGCCATTCATCAGATTCAGAATAGTTCGGAGATCTATGATCTTCGTGGACGAAGCCTCGGAACCGATGCCGGTAAGTTGGGCAAAGGGGTGTATATCCAAGGTGGAAAGAAGATCGTCAGGAAGTGATTTCCCTGCTGATTTTTTGGTAGTTTCGAATAAAAGCCTTACCTTTGCCACGATGAAGGTAAGGCTTTCTTTTTACTTGACGCTATCTTTGCTGGCTGTTTTCCTCATAGGCTGTGCCGATGAGGTGGGAGGCGTGTATGTGGTAGAAGGATATACCTCTACGTTGCGCTCGATGGCTCATCAGATCACTTCTGTTTACTTTCATGCTGGCGGCAACTGGACGGCTAAGACGGATGTCGATTGGTTGGAAGTGTCGCCATCGAGTGGGGATGGTGGTAGAAACGCCATCGCCATCCTGACGAAGCAGCCTAATCGCACCAAGCAGGAGCGTACAGCCCAGGTCGTCATCGAATCGGATGGTAAGCAGCAGGTCGTGTTGATTACTCAGGGCAATGAGTATGCTCTTTTCGAGAAACCTCTTTATGAGGTGCCAGATACGGGCGGCATTGTGGATCTGGATTTCGTCACGAACATTGAAAAAGGAAAGCTGCTCATGTCCTATTATCAGCTCGACTGGATCGAGATGCCTGAGAAGAAAAGTGAATCCCGTCAGGAAGAGGAGTGGAGCGGTAAGGTGAAGACGATTACGGTTCTGCCTAATCATAGTCCGGTAGAACGGCGCGCCCCCTTTATCCTCGGTATCTATGATGATAGTAAGCGGTTTCTGGGACTGGATACAACTTGGATCAGACAGTTGCCAGGAACTGATCTGGAATAGCCTTCTGACAGCGCTAACGCTTTGACTTAAAGAAATCTTGCATCAGTTGGCGACATTCGTCTTCCAGCACACCTCCCATGATGGTGGCTTTTGGGTGGAGCGCTCTTGGTGCATATTCGTGATAGCCTCGTTTCTCGTCGGCTGCTCCATAGACGATTCTTGGGATTTGTGCCCATCCGATGGCACCAGCACACATGGTGCAGGGCTCGACTGTGACGTAGAGTGTGCAGTCGGTAAGATATTTGCCGCCTAAGGTGTTGGCAGCAGCGGTGATGGCCTGCATCTCGGCATGGGCTGTGACGTCGCAGAGAGTCTCCGTCAGGTTGTGAGCACGTGAGATGACACGATCCTTGCACACGACGATGGCGCCGATGGGTATCTCGCCTGCCTCATAGGCTATCCTGGCCTCGTCGAGTGCCATTCGCATATAGCGTTCATCTTTATTTTGCGTTTCCATGTTGCAAAGATACGAAAAAATTTGTATCTTTGCAAACGGATTATGGATTTTAAGATTATTCATATCGAAGAGACCGATTCTACGAACCGTTGGCTCAAGGAACATGGTGAACCGCTCCTCTGTGTCGTTGCTGACTATCAGACGGCAGGGAAGGGGTGCGGAACGAACACGTGGGAGTCGGAACGTGGCAAGAACCTGACGTTCTCTGTGATGATCCATCCAGAGGAGATTCCCGCCAGTGGACAGTTCCTTATTTCTGAGGCGGTGTCGGTAGCATTATGTCGCACTTTGTCGCCCTATATATATAATAAGGTGGAAATCAAATGGCCTAACGATATCTATGTCGATGACAGGAAAATCTGTGGCATTTTGATAGAGAACCGCCTGCAGGGCCCTATCATTAAAGATGCTGTTATCGGCATAGGGCTGAATGTGAATCAGACGACGTTCGTCAGCGATGCCCCCAATCCTGTGTCGCTCTGTCAGATCACTGGCCATGAGATGAACCGCGAGGCATTGTTAGATGAATTCCTGAAGAGACTGGATGAGGCACTTCACGACGAGACGGTGCCCACAGATTATCGCAGTAGGCTTTATCGGCGCGACGGTCTTTTTGCCTATCGTGATCTGGAAGGCTTGTTCAGAGCCCGTCTGAAGGATGTGCTACCTGATGGCCGACTATTGCTGACAGACGAGGCAGGACAGGAGAGAACCTACGCATTTAAGGAAGTACAATTTGTAATATAGCGATAAAAAAGTAAAAAGTATGGCAAGATTTAACAGAATTCTTTTGAAATTGTCGGGCGAGAGCCTGATGGGTAAGCAGGGCTACGGCATCGATCCGGAACGTCTGAGTGACTATGCGAAGCAGATCAAGGAGATCAGCGAGATGGGTGTTCAGATTGGTATCGTGATCGGTGGCGGTAACATCTTCCGTGGGCTCTCAGGCTCACAGAAGGGCTTCGATCGTGTGAAGGGCGATCAGATGGGTATGTGTGCTACGGTCATCAACTCTCTGGCGTTGAGTTCAGCCTTAGGGGCTATTGGCGTGAAGAACAAGGTGCTGACGGCTATCCGCATGGAGCCTATCGGCGAGTTCTATACGAAGTGGAAGGCCATCGAGGCTATGGAGGCTGGTTATGTGTGCATCTTCTCTGCTGGCACAGGCTCACCATACTTTACTACAGATACTGGTTCCAGCCTGCGCGGCATCGAGATCGAGGCCGACGTGATGCTGAAAGGTACCCGTGTGGATGGTGTCTATACCGCTGATCCAGAGAAGGATCCTACGGCTACGAAGTTCGAGGAGATCACATATAAGGAGGTATTGGCGCGTGGCCTGAAGGTGATGGACCTGACAGCCATCTGCATGTGTCAGGATAACAACCTGCCTATCTATGTGTTTAATATGGATGTTGTGGGTAATCTGAAGAAGGTGATGGACGGCGAGCAGATTGGCACGCTCGTGCATAACTAAAGGGCTTAATTTCCGACTTCTTCGTACTCTACGTATTCACCGTCGTCGTGGTCGAAGATCTTACGCTTGTCTTCTGTTCCGCGATCGTCGATAATCGTTACACCACTGCTCGTAGTCGTTCTACGGGCAGTGTTTTCTTCTGCCCAGATGTTTTCCTGCCTAGGTTGCTCTCTCTTAGGTTGCTCTCTCTTCGGCTGTTCCCGCCTTGCTTGTTCTCTTTTCGGCTGTTCGCGCTTTTGCGATGAGGCACTTTTGAAATAATCGTCGCCAAAGGGATTCTTCTCTTTCTGTTCCTGCCGCTTTTGGTAGCGGTAGTAGTTCTCTTCAACCTCTTCCCTGATTTTTCTGACACCCTTGTAGGAGAAATGGATGATGACCATCACCACGATGGCAATGAAGATAATGAAGAAAATGATAGCAGCAACGATCGTTTGCATGGAAAGTAGATTTTATGAGCGATTCTTGGTAAAGACTGACAGGATGATATACCAGGCGATGATGGCTGCAAAGCCGCTGATGCCGAGCCACAAGAGCAAAGGTATGCATGAGAGGATAAAGATGTATTTGATCTCATTGCCCTTCCAGCCCCAGTGCTTGAACTTCAGGGCGAACATGGGAATCTCGGCAATGAGCAGATAACTGCTGACGAAGATGCCTGCGACAATCAGATAGGGGGCATACTCCCAACAGCTAATCCATTCGCCTGCGCCTGCAATCAGAGAACCCCAGAAAAGTGCATTGGCAGGTGTGGGCAGACCGATAAATCCGAGTGCCTGACGCTCGTCGAGGTTGAACTTGGCCAGTCGTAAAGCAGAGAATGCTGCCATCACAAAGGCCAGGAACGGCACGAATAGCAGATGGATATGGAACGTGCTGAGATAGTTGAAGATGATGGCCGAAGGCGCGAAGCCAAAGGTAATGTCATCTGCCAACGAGTCAAGTTCTTTGCCGATAGGAGAACTGACACCCAGCAGACGGGCACTCATACCATCGAAGAAATCGAAGACGGCACCGATGACGATGAACAGCAGTGCCAACTCATAGTTGCCCAGAAAGGCGAAATAAGTCGCAATGCAACCTGAAATGAGGTTGCAGCAGGTAATCGTATTGGGGATATGCTTCTTCAATTCTTCAGTATTTTTAAATCCTTCAATCTCTCTCAGTTAGGCGAGTTTGGCGATGACCGTCTGGTCGCCTGTCGTGGGCTGGCCAATGGTCACACAGGCTCTGGCCGTCAGCGGCAGATAGACGTCCACGCGCGAACCCAGTTTGATGAATCCCAGGTGCTCGTCGATATAACATTCCTCGTTGGGCTTGGCATAGGTAACGATGCGACGGGCCATTGCACCAGCAATCTGGCGCACCAGGATGTCCTGACCGTCGGCGGTCGTAATCATGATGTCGGCATGCTCGTTCTCCTCACTGGCTTTGGGCAGCCACGCCTTGTGGTAATTGCCGTTCTGGTGATGCACGAACTTCACTTTTCCATCTACAGGGAACCAGTTCGCATGGACATTCAGCGGACTCATGAAGATTGAGATCATCAGACGCTTGTCGTGGAAATACTCGCTCTCCTCAGCCTCTTCTACGACCACGATCTTGCCATCGGCAGGGGCCACAACCAGCTTGTCGGTATCGCCGTTGAAGTAACGAATAGGACAGCGGTAGAAATTGAGCGCCATCAGCCAAGCTGTGCCAAAGACGACGATGAAAATCCAAAATGGTATAGTCGTACTGAGATAGGTCCAGAGCAGCCAGGCGATACCTACGATGATCAATGCGCTAAGCATGAGCTCGTTGGTGCCTTCGCGGTGGATCCTGATCTTCTTCAGTTTCTTGATTCTTTCTCCCATGAGATGTTCTTGATTGCTTTATAATTTGCGTGCAAAGGTACGTAATTTTTACGTAAGTTACAAACTTTTCACGTTTTTCTTTTGGTATTTCCAAGAATTAGGCTTAACTTTGGGGCATAAAAACATAAGAAACCACAAAACGATGGAAGATTTCGTACATTTGCATGTACATACATATTACTCTATCCTTGACGGACAGTCGAGCATCAAGCGGCTGGTGGATAAGGCGATTGCCGACGGCATGAAAGGCATGGCCATCACCGATCACGGCGACATGTTCGGCATCAAGGAGTTTCATGATATCTGCAACGGTGTCAACAAACAGCGCAAGAAAGACGGGCTCGAACCTTTCAAACCTATCTTCGGTTGTGAGATGTATGTGGCCCGACGGGGCGACATGAACCTGAAGGAGGGAAAGGAAGACCTGGGTGGCTATCACCTCATTGTGTTGGCAAAGAATTATCACGGCTACAAGAACCTGATTAAACTTGTGAGCCGCTCTTGGGTGGACGGTTTTTATAACCGTCCGCGTACCGACCGTAAGGATCTCGAGAAATATCATGAGGATCTGATTGTCTGTTCTGCCTGTATCGCGGGTGAGGTACCTGCCAAGATCCTGAAGGGCGACATCGCTGGAGCCCGTGAGGCGATCGAGTGGCACAAACGCCTGTGGGGCGACGACTATTATCTGGAGTTGCAGCGCCACGAGGTTACTGATCCTACTATTCGTGCCAATCGCGAGACCTTTCCCTTGCAGCAGCAGGCTAATAAGGTGCTGATAGAACTGGCTAAGGAGTATGGCGTGAAACTGGTGTGCACTAACGATGCCCATTTCGTGGACAAGGAGAATGCTGAGGCTCACGACCATCTGCTCTGTCTCTCCACAGGTAAGGATCTCGACGACCCTACGCGTATGCTCTATTCGAAGCAGGAGTGGTTTAAGACGCGTCAGGAGATGAACGATATCTTCAGCGACGTGCCAGAGGCGCTGACCAATACCTTAGAGATCTTGGATAAGGTAGAGACCTACAGCCTCGACAACGACCCCATCATGCCGTTCTTCCCCATCCCTGAGTCGTTTGGTACTGAGGACGAGTGGCGCCAGAAGTTTACCGAGCAGCAGCTCTACGAGGAGTTTACCACTGATGAGAACGGTGAGAACCCACTGTCGCCAGAAGAGGGCGAGAAGAAGATCAAGAAGTTGGGTGGCTACGATAAGATCTACCGTATTAAGTTCGAGGCCGACTATCTGGCGAAACTGGCCTATGAGGGTGCCAAGCGCCGATATGGCGACCCGATACCCGACGACGTGATGGAGCGCGTGAAGTTCGAGTTGCATATCATGAAGACGATGGGATTCCCAGGCTACTTCCTGATTGTGCAAGACTTCATCAACTCGGCCCGCGACGAACTCGGCGTGATGGTTGGTCCAGGGCGTGGATCGGCTGCTGGTAGTGTGGTGGCCTATTGCTTGGGTATCACGAAGATCGACCCGTTGAAATACGACCTGCTGTTTGAGCGTTTCCTCAATCCCGACCGTATCTCCCTGCCTGATATCGATACCGACTTCGACGATGATGGTCGTGGTAAGGTGCTGAAGTGGGTGATGGATAAGTATGGTCATGAGAACTGTGCCCATATCATCACTTATGCCACGATGGCTACGAAGAACTCCATCAAGGATGTGGCGCGTGTGGAGAAACTGCCGCTGGCCGATTCGAATGCACTGTGTAAGGCTATTCCCGACCGTCTGCCCGATGGCATGAAGATGAATCTGCCTAATGCCATCAAGTGTACGCCTGAGTTGCAGGAGGCTGAGGCTTCGAGTAATCCGCAGATGGCCAACACCATCAAGTATGCCAAGATG
>Ga0310695_10010032_pt1 | contig 14000 bp, 8 predicted proteins | sample RumenRJG_04DNA_FD_203882 | JGI IMG/M metagenome (GOLD analysis project Ga0310695, IMG submission 203882) | Bovine rumen microbial communities from Lethbridge, Alberta, Canada - RJG_04 (v2) (version 2) | ecosystem: Host-associated > Mammals > Digestive system > Stomach > Rumen | place: Canada... | reverse complement strand
CGATACCTGCGATCTCCGCAGCATCCCAGGCATCCTGGAGTTTGAGCTGGGGGTTGGAGATCACGATATTTTCATAGATGCTGCCGGAGAAGAGTTTTCCGTCCTGCATGACGCAGCCGATCTGTCTGCGTACGGACCGCATGTCCAGGGTCTGGGTATCCTTGCGGTCATAATAGATGCCGCCTCGCTGGGGCTTCTCAAAGCCGAGGAGCAGGCGCATGAGCGTGGATTTGCCGCAGCCGCTTCGTCCCACCAGAGCCACATACTGGCGGGCCGGGATCTGCAGGCTCAGGTCCTCAAAGAGAGGCTTGCTCTCGGGATCGTAGCCGAAAGTGACGTGGGAGAATTCGATACTGCCGGACAGCCTCGTGACGGTCTCCTGGCCGTCCTCCATCTCCGGCCTGCTCTCCAGCAGGGGCCGGATCAGGTCGATGGTCGGCTTGATGGCAGCTGCAGATACAGCGACAGAAGCCAGAGAGGAAAAAGCTGTAGAGATATAGGCGTAGGCCGAATTAAAGGCAAAGTAATCGGCGGTGCTTACAGAGCTCTTTACAGCTATGAAATACATGACTGCCGTACCGATCAGGCTGATGGCCGTGGTGAAGACACCACTCAGACGGATGATCGAAGGCGGGTTAAAGACCATCTCCGCGCCTCTGGAGTACATTTTGGACCACTTGGCAAATGCCCGGTTCTCCGCGCCGGAGAGGCGGATCTTCTGAATCCCTGTGATAAAGGAAAAGACCAGACCGCGCTCCTTGGCATCCAGGACCATCTTCTCTTTGTTGATCTGTGTCTGAACAAGAGACGATATCATGCTGATCGCCAGAGTCAGGATGGTCACGATCAGGCTGGGCCAGACCAGGCTGGGTGCAAAGGCAAAGATCTGTGTCAGATAGACCAGGGAAAAAACGCCCGTGATGCCTGTCGAAAAGATCGAATCCACCAGTGTCGTGCAGAGGGAATTCATATAACCGATATACTGGTTCAGTTCACCTGCGGAGTATTCCTTAAAAAAGGAAGCCGGCAGGGAGAGCATGCGCATCATGGTAGCCGCGCCTACACTCAGGCTGAGCTTATATTTGATCCGGTTCAGCAGAAGGCTTCGGATGATCGAGAGCAGGATGCTGCCGATCGAAGCAAACAGCATGAAGGACATAACCGCATACAGAAGCTGCATGGATCTGTATGTGACGACAGGCCCCATCAGGATCTGGTTGAGCTTGGGGATCAGCATACCCACCAGGGTCACAGCCAGGGCGGCCAGTGCAAAGCCTGCCAGGTCCCACATGGTCAGGCACTCATACATGTAATGAAAGAGGTCCTTGACTTTGAGGGAATGCACAGGAAGGGGGCGGTAAAAACACAGCGCCTCCTGGCCCAGAAGCTTCTCGGCCGCAGTATTTACCTTGGTCTTTCGTCCGCTGACGGGGTCTGTATATTCATAGCCGCCGGTCTCGGAAGGCAGAAGGGCCACAACTGTGCCGTCCGCCTTCATTGTCGTGATCATGGCGCCCATGGCATCCTTGTGCCATCCCTTTACCAGGATCACTTCCCGATAAAGGATGCCTGTAGAGGACAGCAGGTAATCCAGTCTGTCCTGCAGTCCCTTGATATTGCGGGGAACTTCCTTTTCTTTGACCCCGAAATGCTTTAAGAGCGCGGAAACGGCATCGCTCACGTCGGCGTCTTCCTTGAGAAGACTCATGGTCTTCCTGCCGGTCACAGCCCGGGCGATGTTCACAAAGGAGTCGTTTAAGAGTTCTCTCTCATGCTTTTTCCGGTATTCAATCTGTTCATCAAACCAGCCCACAGAAATAGTCCTCCTGTACGCATATATCTGTCAAAACACCAAAGTGCAGCGGCACTTGCTGCTATCAACCCGGGGTTTTCGCGCAAAGACAAAGGGCGACCGGAAATCCTCGAAATTGGCGCAGGTGTAATTTGTAACTATCAATTTCTATGTAAAGCAGGTATCATTCGCTCTTTACCAGGCTGGCGTAGTAGCCGTCTTTGGCCGAGAGCTCTTCATGCGTGCCCCGCTCTACGATCTTTCCCTTATCCAGGACAATGATCTCATCGCAGTCGCGGATGGTGGAAAGACGGTGGGCGATCACGATGCAGGTAATGCCGCGTTCGCTGATGGAGCGGACGACATCATACTCTGTCTTTGCATCCAGGGCAGAGGTGGCCTCATCCATGATGCAGATGGTGGGGTCCTGGGACAGGGCACGGGCGATCTCCAGTCTCTGGCGCTGACCGCCTGAGAGGTCACGGCCTCCGTCCAGGAGCTTATGGGAGAAACCGCCCTCACGGACCATGATATCGTCATAGATGCCCGCGTCGCGTGCAGCCAGGATCACTTCGAAATTCTCAATGGAATCGTCCCACATGCGAATGTTCTCAGAGATGGTATCTTCAAAGAGGGTGATATCCTGATCGATGACACTGACAGAACCGGTGAAGACATCGCGGTCGATCTCGCCGATCGGCACGCCGTCAAAAGTGATGGAACCGCTCCAGGGCTGGTAGAGCCCGGAGATCAGTTTGGCCAGGGTGGATTTGCCGCAGCCCGACCGGCCGACAATGGCAATCTTCTGCCCCGGCTTGATGGACAGGGAGAAATCGGTGATCAGAGGGGTCCCCAGCCTTGAGTAGCCGAATGTGACGTCCTTGAGTTCGATATTTCCGGTCAGCTTCTCGTAATCTCCTTTTTTCTCCCGGGGAGCAAAGCAGGGATCCTCTCTGTAGCTCATCACATCGTCCACCCGCTCCATCTGGGTGATCATCTCCTGCAGAGACTGCCCCGCAGCGATCAGGGAGGTGGCAGGCGACATGAAGGAACTCAGGAAGCCCTGGAAAGCCATGACCATACCGATGGTAAACTGACCTCGGATCACCAGCATGACCCCCAGACCCAGGACCGCAAGATTCGCAAATGTCGTAATGGCGGTCGGAATGGTCCCCATGAACAGATCGAGACGTGTGTAGGAGACATTCTGTTTATTGACACTCGCCTGATAGCCTGCCCACTGGCCAAAAAAGCCGTTTTCAGCTCCGCTGGCTTTGATGGTCTCGATCATACGGACACCCGACATGGTGGCCGAGGAAAGCTTGGCATTGTCACGCTGCTGGACACGGGTGATGTTGACTCTCTTGGAAGTGATGAGGGCCGAAACAGCCAGGTTGAGAATGATCGCGCCCACACCGATCAGGGACAGAAGCCAGCTGTAGCGGATCATGACGATCAGATAAAAGACCATCATGGCAGCATGCAGTAAAAGAGGGGCAAAGGTGTTGACCAGGGTTCCGGCGATGGAGGCATTGGTGCTCTGCCGGTCCGCAATATCCTGCGACAGCCTCTGGGTAAAAAACTGCATGGGAAGCCGCAGCACTTTCCACAGGTAGGAGGAAGAGCCGACAGCCGACATTTTGCCCTGGATCTTCAGGGAATAAGTTGCCGAGATCCAGCTTACTATTACCACGATCAGGATCACACCGCAGAAAGCCAGCATAAAGGGAAGGAGCCATCCAGGATTGGCGCCTGTCAGCAGGCGGTCCAGAAAGATCCTGTTGAAAATAGGGCTGATGATACCAAACAGGGAAGAGATGGTCGTGGTGATCACTACAAAGGCTACCGCTGCAGCGGTGCCCCGCATCCGGTCCTTTGCATAGGAAAAAACCGTCTTGCGTTTGCCGGACGGCTGGTAGTTATCTCCGGGTTCGATGGTGATACAGACACCGGTGAACTCTTTATCAAATTCCTCCCAATCCACGGTGACTCTGCCGCGGGCGGGGTCATTGAGTACTGCGCGCTTCCCTTTGAAGCCGCAGAGCACGACAAAGTGATTAAAGCCCCAATGGATAATGCAGGGAAAAGGACCTTCCTCAAGAAGATCCTCAGGTTCCAGACGCCAGGCTTTGGCTTCCATACCATAGCTGCGTGCCGCAACCATGATGTTCTTCGCACTGGAACCGTCAGTCGAGACATCACAGTCCACACGCGCCTGTTCCAGCGGGATCCACTTATGATAATAATGCATGATCATGGTCAGTGAGGCTGCGCCGCACTCCAGCGCCTCCAGCTGCATGACCACCGGGACGCGGACTACGCCCTTCTCCACCGGTTTGGGAATCCGGGACTCTTTACTCATGGGTAATCTTCCTTATCATGTCGTCTTCATGTTGTCAGTTGGATGCAGAATAAAAAAGTTGAAAAAAGCCGCAAAAACAATGCCGTCACTGAATCAGCAGCTTGATTGGCTGCAGACTCTCAGTCGTCACTGTTCCGGTATATATCCCATCCGGAAGATCAGCATCGACAGGGACCTGTACTGCCACATCTCCGATGTGGAGCCCTCCCGCAACGCGGATATAGGGATTTGTATTCTCTGAAATGATCATAGTCTTTGTGTCTGTATTCATTTGCAGGGCATATTCATTGCCGTCTACAGTCACATGGCCGGCTGACATCACACTTTCCAGGTTGTCATAAGGCACATAGCAGGTCCTGCCCTCCCCCGAGCATTCCACTGCTACGTCCACCGTTGTATTGATCCTGCCGAACACGCTCCACAGCACCGCTCCGATCAGGATTGCGATGATCGCGGCCAATACGATCCATACACCAGGCGAAGTCACCTGCAGATAATCATTCATGGATTCCGGAGACTCGATCGCCTCCAGACTCTTCTCGCGAAACAGCTTGAATTCCTTTTTCTCTTCCATGCCTTTCCCTCTTGAATGTCACGCGTTTTGTCCAATGTTGTTTTTTTAAATCATTTGCATTGTTTAAAATCATTTGCTTCAATTATTATGATGAAATGGCCCCTGGGCTGTCTGTGCAATATGACAAGACGCAGAACCATCGCACATCCTTTGACCTCAATATCATTATTATAAAGCAAAAGAATCTTACGTCAACGCAATACCCCGGGCACAAGAAGCTCTTTGTAACAAGGTACACCCGCACCAGACACTTTGCTGTCTGGTGCGGGGCCTGCTTTTTAATATCACTTTCTGAATTACCCTTTATCAATTTCTTCCAGATACTTTTCACGATATATTTTTCTGTATCCGGTTGGGGATACACCTTTTGCTCTGCTGAAAAGCCGGCTGAAGTACATAGGGTTGTCATACCCGACAATCGACGCTATATTGCTGATCGAATCATCCGTGATTTCCAGAAGTGTCTGTGCGTTCCGGATCCGGGTCTGAAGGATGTACTGCATGGGCGAAGTGCCCGTGGCATTTCGAAAGCTTCTGGTGAACCAGCTGGTGGACATGCTGCGGGAAGCGGCGTACTGCTCGATGCTGATATCCTCATAATAATGCTCTTCGAAGTACTGTCTGGCGCGGGTCATCTCATCCTGGACGAAGCCGGAGATTCCGGGGATGCTTTCCGTCATCCGCCGGTGCATGGTCAGCAGCAGTTCCCGGAAGAGACAGACCAGCATCTCCTCATACCCCCAGGAGCACTTCACAAGCTCGTCCCGCATCCTTCGGAACAGATCTTCGTAATCGCGGGAGATACCCGTGTGAAGGATATAGCCGTCCAGAGGGATCTCAAAGTGCCTCAGAATACTGCGGACTTCCCGCCCTGTAAAGTGGACAAACCAGACCTGGGTCCTGTCTTTTCCCAGATAGTGGTATTTTTGCTGCTGCCTTGGCTGATACAGCACCATGTTCCCGGCAGGTATGATCACTTCCTTCCCGTCGAAGAAAAAATGCCCCTCTCCGGCCGCAATATAAATGATCTGCCAGTCGACCCTGCCTTTGGGCCTAAATGTTGGGAGCAGCGGTCTGGTGTATAGCTGATAAGTTCCTGCGCTCAAAATCCGCAGGGGCATTTTCCTTTCTTTAAAGGGTACTCTTGATTGAAAAAGATAGCCCGAATTTACATACATATCCTGAAGGTGGCTGCCTTTTTCCTTATTTTTTTCTGCTGTTTTCCGGTCTGATAAACTCTGGTCTGACATTTCTTTATACCTGTTAAAAGCTCTTCTATATTCATACGCTGCAAAAAGTTCGATTAAGCGGATGCGCGGCCTGAGACTAAATGTGCAAATATCTTTTTATCCCGTACTTGTGGTTATGGGAAAGCTTTCTCAAACATGGATGATGAACATTTCGCGCTGCTGTCAGGAATTCGAGATAACTATATTTTATTATATTATCCCTTCCTATTTCCACATTTACTTACTTCTTTATCCTTTGTGCATGTTTTGTATCGAATCGTTCATATGGTTCAGAGTGATTATTAGTTAAGATTAAAGTAGCGAGCCAAGCGGCCGCAAATCCAGGCAAAGGAGGTTCAAACAATGATAGTACCGAGACTCTATGAGGACCTCTCTGTCCTTCACCAGAATACCATGCCGGACAGGGCATATTTTGTTCCTTCGTCTGCTCGTGGTGACAGGCTGGCCCGGCACAGAGAGAGTTCGGATCGTCTGCAGATGCTGAGCGGGTGCGAATGGCGCTTCGCCTGGTATCCGAGCATTCATGACCTGCAGGATCATTTTTATCTGCCGGACTATGAGCCCGGCAAATGGTGGAAAAAGGAAATGGTGCCCTTCTCCTGGCAGATGCGGGGATATGACAGCCCCCAGTATAGCAACAACCGCTACCCTTTTCCTTTTGATCCTCCCTATGTCCCCCAGGATAATCCATGCGGGGCATATCTGCACCATTTTGAATGGCACAAAAATCCGAAAGCCCCGTGCGCATTCCTGAATTTCGAAGGAGTGGATTCCTGCTTCTATGTCTGGCTGAACGGGACCTATGTGGGCTACAGCCAGATCTCCCACCACACATCAGAGTTCGATGTGACAGAGCTGCTTCAGGAGGGCGACAACCTGCTGGCGGTCCTGGTCCTCAAGTGGTGCGACGGAAGTTATCTGGAAGATCAGGATAAGTTCCGCTTCTCAGGCATTTTCCGGGACGTCTATCTCCTGCACAGGCCGGCGGACAGGATCGAGGACTTTGTCATCCAGACAGATCTGTCTGACGATTATCTGCGCGCTGATCTGAAGATCCGTTTTTTCTTCAGCCGCAACCCCCTTCCGGTCAGCCTGACCCTGATCAGTCCGGACGGGTCCGGAATACTGTATCAGGAAACCTTACAGCCGTCACCGGAAGAAAATCGTGACGAGAAGTCCGGACTCCGCACCGAGAGCGTCACCATCCCGGTCGACAGGCCCCTCCTCTGGAACGCGGAGAATCCGATTCTCTATACCCTTGTCATTGATACAAAAAAGGAAGTCATTACCGAAAAAGCAGGCTTTCGCAAAGTTGAGGTCAAAGACCTTGTCCTGACCCTGAACGGATCTCCCATCACCTTCCGCGGCATCAACCGTCACGAGTCAGACCCGGTGACCGGCGCTGTATGCAGCCCGGATCAGGCCCTGAAAGATCTGCGTATGATCAAAGCCAACAACTTCAATGCTGTCAGGACCAGCCACTATCCCAATTCACCCTGGTTTTATCAGCTCTGTGACGAACTGGGGCTCTATGTCGTCGACGAGGCCGACAATGAGAGCCATGGGACGGGTCCTCTCACATTCACTGAAGAGGATTACACGGAGCGGATGCGCAAGGCGCATTTCCGTATCGCGGACAATCCGGATTTCGTCGAGCCTACTCTGGACAGGGTCCGGTCCATGGTCATCCGGAACAGGAACCGCCCCTCCATACTGGTCTGGTCCATGGGCAACGAATGCGGTTACGGCCGCACGTTTGAGGAAGCTCTGCGCTGGACCAGAGAAAACGACCCGACCAGGCTGACGACCTACGAGAGCGCTTTCTATGCAAGTCCTGTCCGGGAGTTTGATGTCTCCAATATCGACCTCTACGGGCGTATGTATCCGGGATTCGACGAGGTGACGGACTATCTGGAAAATGCGCCGGACAAGCCCCTTCTGCTGGTGGAATACTGCCATTCCATGGGCAACAGCCCCGGCGATTTCAAGGAATATCTGGATCTTACAGAGCAGTACCCGGCGCTCTGCGGCGGTTTTGTCTGGGAATGGTGCGACCACGCGGTCTACAAGGGAAGGTCAGAAAACGGAAAGGCCATGTACTGGTATGGCGGCGACCACGGCGAGCTTCAGCACGACGGGAATTTCTGCCTGGACGGACTAGTCTATCCGGGCAGGACACCGCACACAGGTCTTCTGGAGTACAAGAACGTTCACAGACCTCTCCGTTCCTCATATGACGCCTGCAGGCAGATTCTCACTGTGGAAAACCATATGGACTTTGCAGATCCCGCCGGAATGATCAGCGCCGCATGGACACTGACACTGGACGGATCACGGATCGCCGGGGGACCGCTGATGATTCCTTCCCTGGTGCCGCATACCTGCGCGGAGATTCCTCTGGCTTTTACTGTACCGGACAGGGGCAGATGCTTTTTGACAGTCACATATGTTTTGAAAAATGAAGTCTTCGGCCTTGCTGCCGGACATGAACTTGGTTTTGACGAGATCCGGATCCCCACTGCGGAGCCGAGGGCGCTGAAGGCGGCAATGCTCCTGGCGGGTACGGACAGAAGCAGGCCGGATCGTTCCCTGATGAAGGCGGGGAAGGCTGGCATTGCAGGCACAGCAGGCGTGCAGGCAGCCGCAGATCCACAGCCGGCAGCCACGGCAAGTGCACAGGCAGCCGCAGATCCGCAGACGGCAGCCACGACAGCCCTCGCAGTTACGGAAACGGGGCGCTTTTTGATCATTGAGGGCCGGGATTTCACCTATCAGCTGGATACCCTTTCCGGACTCTTCACTTCCATCAAGGTCCATGACAGAGAACTGCTCGACCGCCCCATGGATTTCAATCTCTGGCGCGCGCCCACCGACAACGATGTCCCGTGCGTGGATCTGTGGAAGCTGGAGCGTCTGGATCACACGGTGACAAGGGCCTATGAAGTGACCTGGAAAACGTTCGGTCCGGCTGAAACGTCATTGATTCAGCAGGCAGAAGGTGAAACCGCGCCGGCCGGAGCGTCGGCGATGCATCAGGCATACGGGGAAGCCTTGCCGGGAGCGGTGGAGATCTCGATCCGCCAGTCTGTGGCGGCCATGTCAAACCAGCCGGTCCTGCGGATGAACAATAAAGTCACTGTTTTTGCAGACGGAAGGATCCTGCTGGACGTGCAGGCGGACAAGGATCCGGAGTATCCGGATCTGCCCAGGATCGGGCTTCGTCTTTTCCTGTGGGGGCGCCTGAAGAAGATCCGCTATTTCGGCATGGGGCCCATGGAAACGTATATCGACAAACACCGAGCCGGACACCACGGTTACTTTAAAGGGACCGCGGCATCTATGCACGAGGATTATATACGGCCGCAGGAGAACGGAAGTCATTATGACTGCGACTTCGTGACGGTAAAAGGAAAAGGCCTGCGCCTGACGGTGGCCTCCGCAGACACCGATCCGGACAGTACCTTCTCATTCAATGCGTCAGCCTACACACAAGAGGAACTGGAAGCGAAAAGACACAATTACGAGCTGGAGCCCTGCGGCAGCACGGTTCTGTGCATCGACCACCGCATGGCCGGCATCGGATCGCACAGCTGCGGACCGGAGCTATTGCCCAAATACAGAGTCTCCGGAGAAACATTCTGCTTCTCCTTTATGATGAAGCCGGAAGAGACATGATGCGGTTTCGGACACATGTGTCCGGCCCGCCGATATACCCGATCTGCCTGTTTATCATAGACAATTCATCGTACATATGGGAGAAATTAAATGAAAGATCATAAAGAAAAAACTTATTTGACATGGGTCAACAAGATAGGCTACGGTTCCGGCGACATCGCCGGTAATGTGGTGTACGCGCTTCTGTCTGCTTTTGTCATGATCTTCCTGACAGACACCGTAGGCATGAACGCGGGTATTGTCGGTACGCTGATCGCGGTGTCCAAGCTCTTCGACGGCGTCAGCGATATTTTCTTCGGATCCATGATCGACAAGACTAATACAAAGATGGGCAAGGCGCGTCCCTGGATGCTTTACGGCTACTTTGGCTGTGCGATCTGCCTGGTGGCGATTTTCTGCATCCCCGCGGATGTGAGCCCCAAAGCACAGTATGCATGGTTTTTCATAGCCTACACTCTGCTGAATGCCGGCTTTTATACAGCCAACAACATCGCCTATTCAGCTCTGACCGCTCTGATCACAAAAAATAACAACGAGCGTGTACAGATGGGCTCCATCCGCTTCATGTTTGCCTTTGGTACCAGCATGCTGATCCAGACCATTACAGTCGGCCTGGTCGCATATTTCGGCGGCGGCGCAGCGGCATGGCGGACTGTGGCGATCATCTACGCGATTGTAGGCGTGATCTCCAACACCCTTTCCGTCATGTCTGTCAGGGAGCTTTCTCCGGAAGAACTGGCTGAGGGGGAGGAAGTAAAACTCGCTGAAGGAGAACAGGAGAAATATTCCCTGGCGGATGCCTTTAAGCTCCTGATCCAAAACAAGTATTATCTCATGATCTGCGCGTCCTATATCCTGATGCAGATCTATACGGCAACACTTAACATGGGCATTTACTATATGACCTATGTCCTCAAAAACGCCAACCTGCTGGGCGTATTCTCCTGGTTCATCAATATACCGATGATCATCGGCCTTTTGTTCACTCCTGCACTGGTCATGAAGTTCGGCGGAATGTACAGGCTGAACCTGACGGGCTATATTATCGGCACCCTGGGCCGTCTGGGTGTGGTCATCGCCGGATATCTGGGCTCTGTGCCTCTGATGCTGGTCTGCACCGCCGTCGCTGCGCTGGGCATGAGCCCGCTTCAGGGTGATATGAACGCATTGATCGCGACCTGCTCGGAATACACTTATCTGACACACGGAAAGCGAGTGGACGGTACTATGTATTCCTGCACATCCCTCGGCACCAAGCTGGGCGGCGGTATCGGAACCGCACTGGCCGGCTGGCTCTTAGCCCTCAGCGGCTATGTGGGCGGTGCTGCGACCCAGTCCGCATCCACATTGAACATGCTGCATATTATGTATCTGTGGATGCCTATGTGCTTCAACCTTCTGATCACGCTGATCCTGACCAGGCTCAACGTCGAGAAAGCGAATGAAGAATTGAGGAGCAAGCTGGCTCAATAACAGTTCGTCAAATCTCATAAGTTTTGTTATATCATCACTGATATTATATATGAATCATCAATTCTGTATATGAATCATCAATTCTGATAAAAGGGGGCACACTGCCCCCTTTTATCTCTCATATCACTATGGACACCCTGTCTCCCACGGCCTCAATTGTCTCTGGTAAGCTTCCTGGCCCATTTGTAGGTGCGGAATCGCAGAAAGGCGATCGGGGCCTTGAAGACCTGGTCTGACTGGGAGAAGAACACAACCCATACCACGGGCAGTTTCCACCAGAATGCACTCATAAAGGACAGCGGCACCACCACCGCCCAGGTGCTGATCATGTTGACGTAGAGTGTGAATTTGGCGTCGCCGCCTCCCCGGAGAATACCGTTCATGACCGGCATCATATAACCCATGGTGACCATTAAGAAGGCCATGAGCACCAGGAGCTGGTCCGCCATGACATAGGCTTCCGGCGTCAGGGAATACATTGACAGGAGCGGTTTGTGCAGCAGGAAGAGGATCAGACCCAGGATGGCGCCGATGGCCGCTCCCCGTATTCCCATCTCCGGCAAGCCGAATTTACCGAAAATCAGGCAGTAATTGATTCCCACGTTGACGACCAAGGATACACAGGAAACAATGAATGCGATCCTCACCGTTTCCGCACAGCGAAGCGTGGCGAGAATGGCCTGTGTGATAAGGAAGAGGACAAATGTATATTTGATGATGGCCATGTAGGCCATTCCTTCCGAGGCGATCGACGCATCTGTCGTGAAGATCGCCATCAGCTGAGAGGGGAAGAACAGGCAGAGCGCCCAGATCAGAAGCCCGCCGCCGGCAGCCAGCTTCAGGCCGCATCCGCCGACCTTGCGCAGAGAGCGGATATTCTGCCGCCCCCAGTACTGGGAGCCGATAATGACCAGAGAGTCGCAAATACCAACCGAGAGCTGCTGAACCATAAAGAAGATCTGGTTCACGGTGGCAGCTCCCGAAAGCGTCACCTGGGAGTAGCTTCCCAGCATCAAGTTATCCGCCATATTGACGCTGTAGGCCACGACGTTCTGCAGAGAAACCGTCAGCAGGATCGTGAACAGCCTCTTATAAAACATTCGGTCTTTGGAAAAAAAGATGCAGCGGCCTGCGTTTCCATCTCAGAATCCTCCATTCATAAATGCAACCATGGTCTCGCGTTCACAAACTCATCCCGATCGGATACAGTCCTATCCCAACCGGCAGGTCGGCGTTGATCCTCTTCATTATAAACATTTCCTGGCGGTCTGCAAAACAAATTCAATCCACTTTGTCAGCAACTTGACTGATGGATTGTCAGCTCGATCAATGTATTAGTTTTATATTTGTTGGCCTCCTCTATAATAACACGATTCTTCTTAAAAAATGGAGGATTTATCGAAACCGCTCACACGTAAAGTAGGAAGAACCATGACGGAAGAAAACAAAAGTCTGATGTCTGCTGAGATTGCAGGCAGTAAAAGAAGGGAAATCCTACGTTAGTCAAAAATTACATTAATCGAGTAGAAAGGAGTATCAGAAAGCGAATGAAGAAAAAACCAGGTACAAAGTTTCTGTTATTGTCGATGTCACTATTAATAGCAGCATCTCTTTCCGCATGCGGGAACACTGAGCCCTCAGATTCGGGAGCAGGCAGCTCAACCTCAGTTGAAGCATCTTCTGCAGAGGAATACCAGACAAATGGGGATATGAAGCAGTCGTCAAAAGAATCCTCTGCCGGAGAATCAACCGCCATGAAAACTGCAGAAACCGCCGCAACGGATTCCACCGCTGCAGAAAACAATGCCTCAAAGAGTGCAGAAGCTGCAGATGTTGCAGCTACGGATAACACAGGCTCAGAAACCGCAGCGGCTGATCGCACAGAGACCGCTGCAACTCCCTCTGCAATCTCCGAGGAGCCGCTGTCAGCAGGTCTCATTTCGATAGACGGAGATATTATTTGTCTTGGGACACGTTATAGCGAGATCCATGGAGGAAACTGGAGCTTAAGAACAGAGGATTATGAAAAGTATCAATCCTACTCGCTTAATCCTCGTACAACCTCGGGCAGTGCTATGGGTCTTTACAGCGATAAATATGGATATGAATATGAAAACTTTCATATTATGGTCTCTGTCATGAATGCCTCTGAGGATCCAATCCCTTATCTGGATGGAACAATTGACTATCTGTCCATCCCTTCCATCACCCGTTTAGAAGTTCTCCCCGAAATAACCCTGCCAGGCGGTCTTACCCTTAACAGCACGGAGGATGATTTCAGGGCTGTATACGGTGAACCTTCCAGTGAATATAATGATGAATCCACGGAGTTCCGGTCCCTTACCTTTAAAGATGGTGACGTAGATCTGAAAATCTCCTGGTACAAGGGGCGTATAAATGAAATAACCCTCACAATCTGATCATTTTGAACTGGTGCCCGAATGGTGAACATCAACTTTAGAGTGTAAACTTTAGAGTGTAGCAGGCACCAAGGTGGCATAATACTATCATCTGTATGATCTTTTGCAAGTTTTGTAGTAAGCATCAAATGTTACGTGTTTTTCCAAGAGATGCTGATTTCAGGGTGTCAGGCACCAAAGTTAATATGTGCCTATGTGGGTCTATTTCTTTTCCAGAAGTTCCAGGCCTACGCTCTGTATCTCTCCCTCAACCGCAGCGGCCAGCCATTTGGCCATACTGGGTATGCCGCGACGATGCAGATAGAATTCGGGCTGCCGCACCATGGTATGGATCGTACCGCCCCGGTAGAGGACCGGGCGCCGCCAGTCGTAGAGGTAGATCCCGAAGGAGGGCGTCACCTTCTGCAGGGCGCGTACCATGTCCCGGAGCTGCTGCGTGAAAATGCGCTGCATC
>Ga0310695_10010031_pt1 | contig 14002 bp, 11 predicted proteins | sample RumenRJG_04DNA_FD_203882 | JGI IMG/M metagenome (GOLD analysis project Ga0310695, IMG submission 203882) | Bovine rumen microbial communities from Lethbridge, Alberta, Canada - RJG_04 (v2) (version 2) | ecosystem: Host-associated > Mammals > Digestive system > Stomach > Rumen | place: Canada... | reverse complement strand
TTGTCTTAAATCGTTCAAATCCACACCCATAAACCATTGAGGAGTTGCTCTGAATATCACAGGTTTCTTACATCTCCAACAATGAGGATAAGAGTGACTTATTTTTATACTTGCAAGAAGTGTTCCTTCTTTTGTAAGTTTTTCGATTATTAAAGGATTTGCTTTAAATACATTTATTCCTTCAAATTCAGGAACGTCTTTTGTAAATTGTCCTCTGTCATTTAAAGGTGAAATAATATCAAGTTTATATGCTAATCCTGCCTGATAGTCTTCTTGTCCGTGTCCCGGAGCAATGTGAACTATACCGGAACCGTCTTCCATACTTACATAATCAGCCAAAATACCGAGAGATTTTCTGTCTACTATAGGATTTTGACATTTGATATATTCCAAATCTTTACCGTCAAATTCCGCTTTTACAGTAAAACTTTCGGCAGAGATTTTGTTCTTAACATTTTCCGCCAAATCTCTTGCAACAATTATTTTTTCAACTTTATCGTTTAATACATATTCACAAGCAACATATTTTGCTACAGGTGAAAATGCAAGTGCCACGTTGGACGGTAATGTCCAAGGAGTTGTTGTCCATATCAATACGGAATAATCTTTCAACAAATCCTGTTTATCTTTTAATGCATCACTCAACTCAACTATTTTGAATTTTACAAATATAGAATCCGACGATACATCAGCATATTCAACTTCTGCATCCGCAAGAGCAGTTTCGCAGGAAGAACACCAATAAACAGGTTTTTTCTTTCTGAACAAATAATTCTTTTCTACAAGTTCACCGAAAACTTTTACGATTGATGCTTCATATTTAGGATCTAATGTAAGATAAGGCTTTTCCCAATCCGCAAATACTCCCAATCTTTTAAAACCTTCTCTCTGTATAGAAACAAATCTTTTTGCAAAATCACTTGCTTGTTGTCTGAAAACTTTTTTATCCACTTTATGTTTATCTGTTTTTAATTCTTTTAAACATTGTGTTTCTATTGGAAGACCGTGACAATCCCAACCCGGAGTATAAGGAGTGTCAAAACCTTTCATATTCTTATATTTCAAAATAAAATCTTTTAAAATTTTATTTAAAGCATGTCCGCTATGCATATTTCCGTTGGCATACGGAGGTCCGTCGTGAAGAATAAATTTTTTCTTACCTTGATTTTTTGCTCTCATCTTCTCGTAAATTTTAGCATCGTATAATTCTTTTAAAAAGTCCGGTTCTCTTTGAGCTAAATTTGCTTTCATTTGAAAGTCTGTTTTAGGTAAATTAACAGTTTTTGAATAATCTTTTTTTTCGTTTTCCATTTTCTTGTTTAACCTTTTTCTATTTAATATTTATTTAATTTTTTTCAGTGTAGAAATTTTGTTTGGTTTGAAAACACCTTTTTCAGTAATAATCATCGTGATATTTGATGCCGGAGTGATATCAAAACCGGGATGTCTTACCTGTGTTCCTTTAGGAGCAATTTCTTTGCCGTTTATTTTTACAACTTCTTCGGCAGATCTTTCTTCTATTTTTATTTTTGTGCCGTACAAAGTTGAAAAATCTATTGTTGAACTGGGAGCAACAACATAAAAAGGTATTTTATGATACTTTGCAAGTATCGATAAAGAATAAGTTCCTATTTTGTTTGCAACATCTCCGTTACAAGCAATTCTGTCCGCGCCGACAATAACAGCATCTATTTTTTCGGTTTTCATCATATAACCTGCCATATTATCGGTAATTAATGTATAAGGAATTTTTTCTTGTTGAAGTTCCCATGCCGTAAGTCTTGCACCTTGCAAATAAGGTCTTGTTTCATCAACAAAAACTTTTTTTATTTTTCCTGTTTTAAAACCGGTTCTTATCATTCCGAGTGCCGTTCCGTAACCTGCGGTGGCAAGTGCACCTGCATTGCAATGAGTAAGAACAACCGAATTCTTTTTTAATAATCTTGCACCGAAATCACCCATAGTTTTATTACATTCTATATCTTCATCATAAATTTCATTTGCTGCGGTTTCCAAAGCAACAACAAAATTTTCGGGATTCAGTTTTAAAGATTTCTCTACTACAACACACATTTTATCTACAGCCCATTTTAAATTAACAGCCGTAGGTCTTGCTTGTATCATTTCTTCAGCAATTTTCTTTACTGATTTAATTTTTTCGGTTGGAGAAAATTTTGCAATTTTCATTCCTGCAAGGACCATACCATAAGCTGCACTTACACCTATGGCAGGAGCACCTCTTACAATCATATTTTTGATTGCTTTTATAACATCCGTATAAGTTTTACACTTTCTATATACAACTTTACTTGGAAGTTCCAACTGATCCAACAAAAAAAGAGTATCTTTTTCCCAATATAAAGTTTCCGGCATTTTATTATTCATAAATTATCTCTTAAATTTGAATTAATTTCTACGGTATCGTGTCTAAAACTTCTTCCAATTCTTCTTCTGTTCTGCCGGTAATTTCTATAGTTTTTTCTCTTCCTCTTTCACCTTTTCTTAAAAGTACATTAGATCTATTAACATCGAAAAAATCCGATAAATATTCACATAATTCTTCATTTGCTTTTCCTTCAACTGCAGGAGCGGCAATTTTTACTCTTAAAATTGACCCAATTCTACTAACGACATCGTTCCTTTTTGAATTAGGAATTACTCTTACTTTAATAATCATTCTTTTTACCTCTCTACTTTCTATACTTATTTATATATTAAAGTTCTTCTGCTCTTTGTTTTGCTTTTTCAATAGCAGAAAAAACGATTTGTTTAAAATCGCTATTCAAAAATTCTTCCATCGCTTTTTCGGTTGTTCCTCCCGGAGAGGTAACATTTTTTCTTAAAACGGTATCTTCTAATCCGCTTTCTATAAGCATTTTACCCGAACCGTATATTGTTTGATAAACCAAATCTTTTGCCATATCTTCAGGCAAGCCCAATTTTTCTGCAGCTTCTCTCATTATTTCGGAAAAATAGAATACATATGCAGGACCTGAACCGGAAACTGCAGTAATTGTATTTATTAATTTTTCTTTTACAACTACCACTCTGCCGATTACGGAAAACATATCGGCTATATCGTTAATATTTTCTTTATTTGCATTTTTCCCGCCGCAAACTGCAATAGCACCTTTTCCTACAAGAGCCGGAGTATTAGGCATAACTCTTATAACAACCGCTTTTTTAGACAAATATTTTTCCAAAAATTCCGTTGTAATTCCTGCAGCTATTGTAACAATCATTTTGGCCTTTGATATTTCTTTTGCATATTCGTCCAAAACGGCTTTGAATTGCTGCGGTTTCATTGTTAAAAAAACAATATCGGCTTTATCTAATGCTTCGCTTTTATCCTGCTCTATACTGACTGCATATTTTTGAGACATAAATTGCAATCTGTCATTAGATATATCATTACAGAAAATATTATTTCTGTTTATAATATCATATTTTACAAATCCGGATATTATGGCCTCAGCCATATTCCCCGAACCTATAAAAACGATTTTTTTATCGTAAAATTTTTTATTTATCATAATTCCTCTCCCCAAATACGGATGTTCCTATTCTTACCATATTTGAACCTTCTTCTATCGCTACTTCAAAATCTCCGGACATTCCCATAGATAAGATTTTAAAGTTTTCATTATTAACTTTATTTTTAATATCTAAAAAAATATTATTTGCTATTTTAAAATAAGGCCTAACCAATTCCTTATCTTCAAAATACGGAGCAATTGTCATTATTCCGCAAATCAAAATATTCGGACAATTTAAAGCACAATAGTCATATATTGCACTAACAGTTTCCTTGGATACACCGAATTTTGATTCCTCATTTGAAACTTTCAATTCAATTAAACATTTCTGAACTTTTCCTATATCTTTTGCATGTCTATTTATATCTTTTGCCAAATCTATACTGTCTAAAGATTGTATTAAATCGAAATTTAATACTGCTTTTTTAGCTTTATTTGACTGCAAATGTCCTATAAAATGTTTATTTATTCCGTTTAAATTGTTTAAAAGAACTTCAAATTTAGGCAATGCCTCTTGAATTTTACTTTCAGCTATATCAAAAATTATTCCGGAATCTATTGCTTCTTTTACATCTTGAGCCGGAAATGTTTTAGTAACTGCAACAAAAGTAACTTTATTTATTTTATCCTTTGACAGCTCTAAAATTCTATTATTTATAGCTAAAATATTTTCTTTTATATTTTTCACAATTAATTTGTGTATTATAGCATATTTTTCAACTAATTTCTAATTAATGGCAGGATTGTTTATTTGATTATATTTAATTTTTGATTTTCCATCAGTTGTTTGTATTTATTACTTTTCTTGATGGCTTCTTTCAAATTGCTTTTTGTTATTTGTAATAAATCTCCGGTATCCTGTTTTCTTAATATTTGAAATTTAGGATATACCGAAGCATTGTTTTGCAAGTGAACTACAAGATTTTGTTCCGGAACATTGAGCATACTGTGAGGAACACTACCCACTATTATATCTGAATAATTCTTGGTATTTTGAAGTGCCGTAATATCAAAATGATCCATATCTCTATATGCTATCCATTTTATATCAGTATTATGAGAAAGTCCCAACTCTTTTAATATACCATAGGCTTCTTTCAGAGAAATTGAACCTTCTCCCCCTAATATTAAAATATCGGCTTTATCTCTGAATTTAAAATCCGTAAATTTATACGGGTCGTATTTTATATTATGTTCCTGTAAACTATAGCGTAATTCTTCTATTTCCTTAAGTTGTTGTCTTATTATAGTCTTATATCTGTCAATTTCCTTTTCCGAATGTTCATAATATTTACTAAAACCGGATTTTACACTTGTAATTTGTCTTGTATGTTCGGCTTTTAATGCCGCTATTTTTTGTTCCATAGATTCTTCAAGCTCTTTTTCTTTTCTTATTATGTCTTCGCTTGATAAATTCTTTTGTTCCGATATTTTTTTCTTTTGTTCACTAAATTGTTTCGTTAATTTGTTCAGTTTAACCGTATAACGAAAATTCTTATATTTGAGAATTCTTAATGATTTATATAATTCCGAAAGATTTTTTAATGCAAAAGGAACTATAAACATCAATATAATAAAGATTATCCAAAAATTAAATATCTGTTCCCATTTACCGACATTAAAAAAAGTTTCCTGAAACCATTTATTCCAAGAAAAATCCTTATTTTCAAAAACATCAGGTATTGTATTTAAAGAAATACTTCTTATTAATGCAATATACCAATAAGGTTTGTATTTATACACATAAGTATAAGTATAAAAACCATCTTCAATAAAAACCATCTTTTTTATTTTCTTTGTTTCATAGTATTTATCGTCCCAAGCAAGATTATATTTGTATTTTGTTTGAATTAAAATATTGTTTTTGCTGTCTCTTACTTCGAGCCAATGTTTTGTGTATAAATTATTAAAATATTTAAGTTTTTTATTGGCATAATCATAAGAATATAGATTTATTAAATTATTGGAAAAAACAGAATTGAATAATATGTTGTTTTTATTTATATTTGTTAAAAAACTGTTTATGGAAGTATGTTCGGAATCATCATTTAAAGGAACAATATTTTCTTTTACCAATTTTTTATCGTGTTTTATTATATCCGTTACTATATCAAATATGATATCGGTTTCTATTGTTATTTCTTGTTCTCTTCCGTTAAAATAAGAAACCCATCCTATTGAAAGCCATATTATACTTGATAAAACAAAAGATATAATAATAGATGTCGGTATTAAGTTTTTAAAAAGAAATTTTATGAAATTCATTTATATAATGATAGTAACAAAAATTGAATATTTTATCAATTAATAAATTTATATAAATCTCTTTATTATTTATTTTATTTTTTATAAAATATTGCTTTAATTTATAAATTGAGTAAATTTATTTATAAGGAGATTTAGGCCAAAATGGAAAGAGTTTACAATTTTTCTGCAGGTCCTGCCGTATTACCGGTAGAAGTGTTACAACAAGCAGCTGACGAAATGTTGAACTATAAAGGTTCGGGAATGTCTGTCATGGAAATGAGCCATCGTTCAAAAACATATCAGGCAATTATAGATGAAGCAGAAGCGGATTTAAGAGATTTATTAAATATCCCTTCAACCTATAAAGTTTTATTTGCACAAGGCGGTTGTTCATTACAATTTGCTTCCGTTCCTATGAACTTAATGAGAAACGGAGTTGCAGATTATATAGTAACAGGTCAATGGGCAAAAAAAGCTTTCCAAGAAGCACAAAAATACGGAAAGGCAAATAAAATCGCAACTTCAGAAGATAAAACTTTTTCATATATTCCGGATTGCTCGGATTTACCTATAAGTGAAAATGCAGACTATGTTTATATTTGCGAAAACAATACTATTTACGGAACAAAATATAAAAAACTTCCTAACACAAAAGGTAAACCGCTAGTTTCCGATGTTTCATCTTGTTTCTTATCTGAACCTGTAGATATTACAAAATACGGTGTAATGTACGGCGGAGTTCAAAAAAATGTTGGTCCTTCAGGTGTTCAAATTTTAATTATCAGAGAAGACTTAATCGGTGAAGGTCCTGCTATTGCAAATACACCTACAATGATGAACTGGAAAATTCAAACGGATAACGGTTCATTGTACAACACACCTCCGACATATGGTATTTACATTTGCGGATTGGTATTTAAATGGATTAAGAAACTCGGCGGACTTTCAAAAATGAAAGAAATGAACGAAGCAAAAGCAAAAATATTGTACGATTTCTTAGATTCTAGTAAATTATTCAGAGGAACCGTTGTTAAAGAAGACAGATCATTGATGAATGTTCCTTTCGTAATCGGAAACGAAGAAATGGAAGCAAAATTCATAAAAGAAGCAACTGCAGAAGGTTTGACAAGTCTTAAAGGTCACAGAACAGTTGGCGGTATGAGAGCTTCTATTTATAATGCAATGCCTATCGAAGGTGTAAAAAAATTAGTTGCATTTATGAAAGATTTCGAAAGCAAAAACTCATTATAAGTTTTAGTTTATATAAAGAAAAAGAACTCGGGCTATTGTGTCCGAGTTCTTTTTTTTATTAGAATATATAAATATGAATAAAAAATTAAAAAAAATATCATTAGCTATTGTAATATTTTGTGTTATATATTTTTCGGTATTATATTTTTTCCAAATTCATTTTTTATTTGGACCTGATACGAAATATAAAACTCCTCAAGAATCCGGATTTGAAATGTTTACGGAAAAAGTTGTAACGGCAAAAGACGGCACACAAATAATGACTTGGTATTTTGAAGGAGATAAAGATAAACCTTTAATACTGTTTTTTCATGGTAACACTGGTCTTATGGCAAGATTTGCTCCTGCAATAACAAAACTTACAAATGAAGGATATTCCGTTGCCATGATAGAGTATAGAGGTTTTGGAAATACTAAAGGGACAATTTCTCAAGAAACCGCATTTTCAGATGCTGTTCATTTTTATGATTACTATAAAAGCAAAACGGATAAAAAAATTATTTTTTACGGATATTCTTTCGGTTGTGCTTTTGCTATGGGGCTTACACAATATAGGGAGCCCGATGCAATCATTTTAACGGCACCGTTTTCTTCTCTTTATCAGGAAGTAAAAGAATATCCCGTTCCTTTGGCTTTTTTAGTTTTAAAGGATAACTATCCATCTGACGAATATATAAAAAACATAAAATGTCCTATTTTATTTATACACGGAACAAAAGATATGTTAATAGACAGTTCTCATTCTCAAAAATTATATGATTTAGCACCTGTCGAAGAAAAACAAATTGTTTTTGTAGACGGTATAAATCATCATGATATTTTCTTTAAAGAGCATAACAATCCCATAATATTGGAATGGTTAAAACAATTCAATTGATTTTTTTCATAAATCGGCTAAACTATTAGTATGATTATAAGACAAGAAACAAAAGAAGATTTTAAAGAAATTTATAAATTAGTTAAAAGTGCTTTTGAAACGGCAAGAGTTTCAAACGGCAAAGAGCATGATTATGTCAACGAATTAAGAGCAAGTTCAAAATATATTCCCGAACTTGCTCTTGTTGTTGAGGAACAAAAAAGACTTATAGGACATATTATGCTTACAAAATTTAATGTAAAAACCTCAAATAAGAACTTAAAACCTTTATTATTGGGACCTGTATGTGTAATGCTTGGATACAGGAACGAAAAAATCGGTGAAAATCTAATTAATAAAAGTTTAGAAATCGCTAAAAAAATAGGATATAATTGTGTTTTTTTAGTAGGTGATCCGAATTATTATTACAGAATGGGTTTTAGACAAGCTATTGAATACGGCATAAAATGTGAAGATAAAATCGAATCAAAATATGTATTGGCAACAGAACTCATACCTGAAACATTAAAAGATATAAAAGGAACAATATCTTTCCTATAGTATCAAAATAAAGTAAGTTGATTATCAATATTTTCGTAATCTGGGTAAAATGTCTCTTTTTCTTTTAACGGATACTTTTTACTTATCTTATATAACATATTATTCAGATGTTTGTAATATACGGAATTTACATAAGACCCTTTATATAGAGCTTTTATTTTGTTATACAAATACGGTAATTTATCTTTAATGAAATTTAAAAATTGTATTTTCGTCTCCCCTCTTAAATTTAAAACGGAAGTAACTGCATAATTCACATTATTTTCTTTAGCCGTTTTGTACAACAAACTTAAATTGTCGTAAGAATCGGTAAGTTCGGGAATTATCGGCATAATGAATATACTCGTATTAACTTTTGTTTTTGAAAACTCTTTTAAGTTGTTAAATCTTTCTTGCGAACTTGCACCGTTAGGTTCTATAAGATTTCTTATCTTTTCGTTCATCGTGGTAACAGTACAGGCAATATGTACAGGAACAAAAGCAGCAAGCTCTGCAAACAAATCAACATCCCTTAATATAAGATTTGATTTCGTAGATAAACTTATAGGTACTTTATATTTTATGCACAATTTTAAAATTTCGGGCATTATTTTGTATTGTTTTTCCGCAGGTTGATAACTGTCCGTAACTCCGCCGATATTTACCGTTGATTTTTTCCATCTTTTTGAAGAAATTTGTTTTTCAAAACATTCAACTATATTTTTCTTTACATATATTTCGTCAAAGAAATCTTTGGAATTCATATATTTATGAGAATATAAAGCAAAACAATATTGACATTTATGTTCACATCCTCTATAAATATTTAAATCCCAATTGAAAGGTAAAAAATCACTGTTTATTCTGTTACATGCAGTTTTACAGTTTATTTCTATATATTTTGGCATGATGTTTATAGCTTATGACTTACAGTTTATAATTACAAAACAAATAATAAATAACAAAATGTATCTATACAGAAAACTTTCCATTCTTCTATTCTACTGCCTTTTTCTCCAACTTTAATATCATCTTTGACAGTTCTCCGTTTTGGTACTGTGTTGCACAAATATAACTTGAATAATAAATATCTTTAAATTTCCCCTTTTGATTATCATCGATTTTTGACCAAACTTTTATTTCAACACTTTTATTATCGATATTGTCATTGTTTACTATACAACAAAATTCACCAAAAAACTTATAATCTTGCATATCTATATTAAGAGTATCGTTGCTGGTATCTCTATCTACAGATAAAAAATTAAAATTTTCCGAAAAGCATTTAAATTCTGCTTGTGCAATTTTATTTATTATAAGATTAGCTTCCGATTCCATTTGGTTTAAACGTCTGATATTGCTTATTGGGAAAAGACTTAGTATAAATATCAAAAAACTTAATATAAAAAATATTATGATATTTACAGCATTTTTTTTGACAACATTCTTATCTGTATCTTGATTATCATATTTATTTTTTTCTTTTTTACCGGGAACAAAGCCTATAATAAGTACAACAATTAATGCATACTGTCTTAAAAAAATAAGAAGAACTAACCAAGCTGCACTCAAACCGATATCATGTAATCTTCTAACCAACAAATTTATAAACGGCCACAATAATAAAAAAGAAAACAGCATTATTAAAGACAAAAATATACTGTAAATTTTCAAAGTGTCATAATTAGGATAAGCAGTTATTATCTTTTCTACTATATAAGGACTATCAAAATAAACAAACAAAAATAACAAAGAAAAGAAAATTAAAAGATTAAATATAAAAAGCCAATACTCTTTTCTATTTGCCCTTCCGGTAGAATTAAAAAATTTTTTAAAAATAATGTCAAAAAAATAAGTTTTCAAATAGTTTTTCATTTTTATTCTTTTAAAATATAAATTCCCGTTCAGTTTATTTTTTCCTAACCATCTGTCGTTTGTAATTATAAATTGTAAGTTTTAAGTTTGGCATTTGTCATTTCTATGCATCCATTCTTCTATTCATCCATGCATTCAAAATTTGTTTCGCAAATTTTAAAGATACGGAGCCAACTTCGCTAAAATTCCGTTTGTATAAGAATTTTCCCCTAAAAGAGTTTTTCTTATTGAAACAACTTCTTCCGTAGACACCGGCTTTAAATGTGCAACTTTGTTTCTTAAGCTTCTGCATTTTTGCAAACTTTTATATTCTTTGTTACTTAAACCGGCTTTTTCTCTAATATCTCTTATACCGTTATCCAATATTTTTTTCGGATCTATTTTGTTTTGAATGTTTTGTTGCTCGTCCGGGACTTTTGTATCGTCTTGTTTTTCAAAGGTTTCTGCACCATAAGCACTAACCATAACGATTCTTTCAAAAGCTTTAACATAACAGTTTGCTATTGCTGACGGTTCCATAGCATTTGTATCTTTATATTTATTAAATAAAAATTCTCCTGTCGCAACATATTTAATCATAACGGAATCTTCGATAAACTTTGTATATTCTTTAAAAGCAACTTTTATCTCATGTTCAAGTTTAGTTATTTTTGAATTAAAATCGTTTTCTTCTTTCAAGTGTTCTAATAAATCGTTATATTTGTCGTTTAACAATTTATGTTCCATATAATATTTTTTTATTACGGTTCTTTTGAAAAATATAGAAACAAAAATGATAATTAGTAATGTAAACACTAAATAGGAAAGAACTATATGCAAATTGTATTTTAAAATAAAGTTTAAAGTTTTAGGACTTTTTGTAACAAAACCCAGCACTCTATCTACCGATATAAAATCTTTATTTTCTATTATGCCCAATATTCTTACTTTTCTTCTTATTGAATCATAATCTCTATCTCTTGCCGGTATAAAAGAAAGTTCTTTATTATCTTCAAACAATTCCAACATTAAATTTTTTATATCTGTTACCAATTGCGGATTTTCTATTTTGGTTCTCTCGTTAGCCCATAACGGATCATTAGGAATTTGTAGTTTTATTTTAAAAGTTTTTAATAAAGGATTTTTTTCGAAAAACGGATCATCTTCCAAAAGCCCGTAAAAAGAACAACATGCATCCCATTTACCTTCTAAAACATAATTATAAACATCTATTGCACTCGGTGAACGGTCATCAGCAAAATCTTTTTCTATAATCACATTTTTTTCAATTAAAAATAATTTTGGATACAAATATCCCGATGCGGAATTTGGATTTGTAAAATAAAATTTTTTATTTTCTAAATCTTTAACGGTATTTATATTTTTGTCTGTTCTTGCAAGTATAACAGGAGTATAATCTTGCTGAATTTTGCCATCAATTCTATAAGCGGATTTCAATATAACGGTATCCGATAACGAAAGAACATAAGTAAGCGGAGAACCTTTATAAAAGTCACTGTTTCCCCTATTCATATCAACTATGAATGTGTCGTAATCCAAAACTTTTATTTTTACTGTTTTGTTTAGTTTTTCTTTAAAAGTTTTTGATATTTGTTCGGTATACTCTGAAAGATTGTCACCTTTCAAAATTGCAATAACAATTTCGTTAGAATCTTCTTGGGCAAATATCTTTACATTAATAAAGCAACAAAATAACAATACTGAAAACAATAAAAATTTTAACTTATTCATTTTAATTACCAAAACAATAATAGCAATAAAGCTAATAATTTAATACTTAAATTATAAAATGTTCAAAACATTAAAATTAAAAAGCATATTTTATGCCAAGATTAAAACCAATACCTTTTCTGGACCCCGTTCTTCCGTTTACTTCTCCGTAACAACTCCATGGACTTGTTACAAACTCTTTCTCTACACCTATTCCGCATTCATAATATGGATCCATGGTCAATGCTTTTACGGATTTATTATTTACTTCCGTTGCAGCTTCTCCCGTATTAAAAGATGCGCTTACTAAACCATATGGAGTCCAACCGTTATCCAATTCCAAACTTGCTTTTACTCCCGGCTCTATGTGTACATTATTTATTCCTTCGGCACTTACTTTATTTCCTTGAGCATTTGTAAATTCTTTTGTGTTTATACCTACATATGCAACCATCAAATTGGGTTCTATTATCCAATTATTTCCGACTTCAAAATTATATCCTGCTTTTGCGGCTACCGCATAGCTTGTCATGTCCGTATCATCACTGCCGAAATCTGTATCCGTAGTTGCTTTTCCCAATTCCGCATTTACTGTTGCACCAATATAATAACTGTCTTTTATCAACATTCCGGTAGCTCCGATACAATAACCGGTATTATTAATTTTTATACTCTCCAACTTTTGTTTTGAGCCGTTATATCCGAAATATACGGCTAACATTTTATCTTCGGATACCGGCAAATCTATTCCGGCTATAGTTCCGTATATTGTTGTTTCTATATCTTTATCGAGTCCGGATAACTTCATTGTTTCATTTGCAGCATAAGGTCTTACCCATACACCTCTTTGTATTTCGTTATCACTTGCAAAAATTTGATTTGTTGCCGATGCATATAATTTTGAAGAAGATTTAGAATAACTTTGTTTTTTACTTTTTATCTTTGTATCCATTCCTACAAAAGCCTGATTTATTGTTGCCATTTTTGAAAAAGAACCGCCTATTAAACCTAAAATATCTGCTGCATGTGCTAACGGGTTTCCTATTGATGTTTTTGTAAATGTCATATTTCCGGTAGATTCATTGTACTTAACATTGTATTTATATAAATCCGACGATGCAGAAGTTATTGTTTCCACTTCTTCTCTTATTTCTTGAGTTTTAACAAATTCCAATTCAACACTATTTTTTTCCGTATCCGATATTATATTTATTGCATTCACTTTTATTCTTTTTTGACCATCTACATAATAACCGTCAGTTGATATCGTATCCATTTCTTCTTTTTGTAAGTCTGCATCTACTGATATTTTTAACTTATTATTTACGGTTAAATTTTTAAATGCTATTTCTTCTACAATATTGTTTGCAATATTTATATTCGCATTACCTATTGTCGTTGAACCCGTAAACCATTTTCCTTTTTCGGTTACAATTATAGTTCCCGCATAAACATTTACATTTCCACTAAAACCTGACATATCTTCATTTAATATTATTGTACCTGATGCATTCGACAATGTTCCCGACTTATTGATATTCAATTCACCTACACCTTCAAATGAACTTATCTTATCGTTAAATGTTATCTTAGCCGTTTCACCGGCAAACAAATTTATTATTCCGGATCCATTTCCATCTTCATCTACATATATAGCACTGGAACCATTATCATCGGTATTTCCTTCGAAAAGAATATCATTCTTATTTGCTATTAAGTTAACTATTCCTTTAGTATATATCGCACCACCGCTTCTGGCTTTATTGTTTTTAAATACGGCTCCGTCTTTTATTGTTACCGTCGATTCAGTTCCGTTTGATATTGCTCCGCCATAGGCATTACTTTCGTTTTCTTCAAATGTAACATTTGCTCCTATTTCAACAGTAGAATTAATATCATGGTTAAAAGGATCTCTATTATTACTTATTGCTCCACCATGATAATTACCGTCATTACCAACAATTTTATTATATGTAAACTTTGCATT
>Ga0310695_10010030_pt1 | contig 14005 bp, 14 predicted proteins | sample RumenRJG_04DNA_FD_203882 | JGI IMG/M metagenome (GOLD analysis project Ga0310695, IMG submission 203882) | Bovine rumen microbial communities from Lethbridge, Alberta, Canada - RJG_04 (v2) (version 2) | ecosystem: Host-associated > Mammals > Digestive system > Stomach > Rumen | place: Canada... | reverse complement strand
ACCGCAAAGCCGGAAATGCTGAGAACCATGGCAGACGGCACGGTAAACATGCTGTTCTTCAGATAATGCAAGATACGGCGCGGCCCGGGGCCGTGTCCCGTTTCCGAAGCCCGGCACTGCCGGGCTTTTTGGTGGGCTCGGCAGAAAACGCGGTTTTCGGGGGCATGTCACAAAAAAGATTCCGATTTTTCCCGGAGTTCCGGATCCGAAAACACACAGACGGCGCCTTGTGATATCATTACGCTGTTTTTTAACGAGGTGAAAACTAACATGAAATTACGCTCACTTGTTCTGACATTAACCGCCGGAATGGCTTTGGCCGGTTTCGGAGTTCCCGCTGCCGCCGCACAGTTCAGCGACAGCCAGAAGGCAGAAATTGAAAGCATTGTCTATAACTATCTTCTCAACAATCCCGATGTGATGATCGAGGTGGGAGAAAAGCTCAAGGCCAGACAGGAACAGATCCAGGAGGCTCAGCGAGACAAGGCGGTTCAGGCGATCATCGCCAATCCGAATATCCCGCAGTCCGGAGCCGAAAAGCCCAAACATACCATTATCGAATTCTTTGACTACAACTGCGGCTACTGCAAGCAGGCCAAGCCTCACACCATGAAGCTTCTCGAAAAGCGCAACGACGTGCGCTACTTCTATCTGGAATTCCCGATTCTCACCGAGGTTTCCTATACCGCCGCCCGGACCGGCGTGGCCATTTATGCCATGAATCCGGAGCTCTATGTGAAGTACAACAACGATCTCATGACCCGGAAGTCCCGCCTGCAGAACGAGGTGGAGATTCAGGCAGCCGTGGAGCAGCTGGGTCTTAAGTGGTCCGAGGTGCAGGCTCTGGCCAAATCTCCCGCCGTTAACGACGTGCTGAGCCAGATAAGAAGTCTGGCGGATCAGATGCAGGTCACCGGCACTCCGTCATTTATCATTGACGGCAAGCCGATGCACGGCGCTCCGAGGTCTGTTGACACCATCGAGTCCTTCTTCAAATAATAACTTCCGGAGTTGCGGCGCTTCCGCATCCGGACTTGTTTTCCCGGCCCGCCCCTCCACAGGCGGGCTTTTTGGCAGGAGAGAAAAAGCAATCATGATATCCCGAGAGGATCCGGATTTTACCGCCCTGGTCAAGAAAACGGCCGGGATCTTCTGGCCCCGTGATGAGGCCGACAGTGCCGACGGCATTGCCGGAGCCATTCTGGCCCTTATGGACACAATCGCTGACAAAAACGGCCGGCTGGAATCCACGGAGGATCCTGTTTATCAGGACGGACTCCGGCTTCTGGCCTCCAGAATCGAGGACTATCGCCGGGACAATTCCGGAATTTCCAACGCCGAGGCCTGGCTGGAAATCTACGGCATTGCCGGAGCCATGACTTCTGAAAACGGCCACCGGAAAAATCCGCTGGAGGCTTTGGCACTGGCTCTTAACGGCATGTATCCCGATAACAGCTACGACGATACCGGAAGGATTGTCAGAAGCTGCGCTCCGGCGATTGTCGGACTTCTCGGAAAGAGTTTTGCCCCGTCGCCGCTGTCCGGAGCGGGGGAGAATCCCGATGCGGAGGTTTTCCGGCAGCAGGTCCGGGATCGCCGCACGGTCTCCCCGGGAGAGGCCGGGATGATATTCGGAGCTCTGAATCTCCTTCTGGTGAATCTCCGGGCGACTCCCGCCGGCGGGATCTGAGAAAACCGGACGTTTCGGGAAAGAATGTCTTAGCTCCCGGAATTCCGGGCAATTCCGTTCCCGGGGCGTTTTTCAATCGGCAGCAACTTCGGGCCTCAGGGTTCGGTTTTTCATGACGGCATACCGGTTCCCTGAAGCTGTTCGTATGTCCGGTCCGGTTATTCCAGGTGTTTCGGAATCTTTTTTTCTCTGCTCTCCTTATCCGGAGCAGGCAGAGGTGCGGAGTTGCGCAGATTCTCATAAAGCCCGTCAAAGGATAGCCGTTACCCGCCCGGCAGCAGCATTGACAGCATATACCGGATGGAGATCCATTACGGTTCCGCTTTGTCTTCATAAGCGCGAATGAGAGCGTCATGTCCGAAAACCTCGGGCATGGCGCTTTAACATTTTCGGGGGCGGAGTTTTTTCAGGATCACAAAGTGCGGCCATATTTTTATGAAAGATTTTTCAAAAGCATTTTCCGGTCTTTAAAATGGGTGGCAATTCATCGCATTTCAGATTCAGGATGGGAAGTCATGCCTCATAATTTCAAAAGGATCGCCAGATCCCTGCTTCTTGTGCTGGCAGTGTGCCTGGCCGGCACGGCGAGTGCCGATACCGGAGTGATTCATAAGAAGAACGCCACCATCTATACCGGGAACTTTGCGGTAACCGAAAAGAATGCCGCTTCTGCCGTCGTGCAGTCCCCGGAAGACAGCATCGGGATTCTCGGGGATTACGCCGTGGTTTCCGGAGAGAAGAATCCCCATCATCTGGCCTATGTCAGAAAGAATAACGGGCAGGGCTACCTCATTCTGGACCGCATCTATGTCAAATGTGCCCGCAAAACTCCCTGCGAGATCCCGGAGGAGTACCGTGCCGTGAAGCTTTCCTCCCGGCTTTACGAGGTTCCGGTATCCGATTACGAATCCTGGCAGACGGCACTTAAGGAGCTTCGGAAGCTTCCCGGAGTCATTAAGGTTTCGGCGTCATATTCTTACGGCATTAAACCGGTTCTGAGATAGGGAAGGCAATGATGAAAACGAACAGATTCAGCATGACCGGAACCGCGGCCGCCATAGCCGCTTACATTTCCGCATCCCTTCTTGCGGGAGCGATGATGACCGGCTGCGGCGGGTCCAAATCCGGAAGCGGGGGAGCAGGTGATGAGCTTGCTCTGGAATTCACCGGCGGCGATTATATTACCGGAAAGCCTTACCGGGTAACCGCAAACAGAAGCCTGAGCGATCTCCTCTGCGAATACGGCACCCTGTCAAAGGTTAATCCCGTAACTCAGGAGGCGGCCGGGGAGAATGAATGGTTCTATGTTCTTCCGGAGGAGTATTTTACTTCCTATGACCTGGACTACGACGGCATTAAATCCTATACCGAAAACTGCCGGGCCACCCTGACCGGCGGCGGGGATCGGGATATCCAAAAGGAAATTTCCGTAACCGATCCGCTGCTTCCCGACGAGTGGCATCTTTACAATGTCGGGCAGAATCCCTATGGTGTTACGAGGCCACCGCTCAGGGGGATTGATCTTAACGTGATTCCCGCCTGGCACACCGTTCTCGAAGATCGGAAGGAACAGCTGGACGGCACCGGAGTTTATGTGGTGGTTCATGATAAGCCTGTGGACCTGAATCATGAGGATCTCCGGGATCGGATTTATGACCCCGAAATTCCCGGAAGCAGGGATGTTATCAATACCGGACTTTCCCTGGAAGATCTTAAGGAGAATCCCGGAATGCATCACGGCACCTCGGTGGCCGGAATTATCGCCGCATCCGGTATGAACAGTCTGGGGGTAAGAGGAATAGCCTTCAATGCCAGGATAACTTCCATGGATATGGATGATGATTCCTGGTCGCGCGTTTATGAGTACGTGCTAATGATGAATAAGCCCAGACTGCTGAATGTCAGCTGGGGGGTAGAACTGATAACCTTCAATATTCCGGAAGTTGCGGAGCTGGAGGAGGCTCTCTACGAAGAGAATGTGCCGGTGATTCACGCCATGGGCAATTCATTTGAAGAAGGGTATGACAGAGAAAATAAGCCGTATTCCGGCAGTGTTTGCATGGATATCGGAATTAACTGCGAGTTTATGCAGACCGACAATACTTCCCGCAATCCGTTTGTTATCAATGTCGGCTCCCTGAATTCCCTGGGCATCAAGTCGACTTCCACCTCCACCGGCTCGAACATCTGGATTACCGGCTTTGGCGGGGAAGAGGGCGCTGAAATTGGCACGCCTTTTGATACCAGCGCAGCCATAGTTACTACCCTGACCAGCTATGATACCGCTGACTGGAATGATCGCGATGCCAGAAGTCCCTGGAGAAACGACAGCAATAAGTACTATACAAACACCATGAATGCTACATCTTCGGCCGCTCCGTCGGTTTCCGGAGCAGTGGCCCTGGCACTTCAGGCAAGGCCGGATCTCACGGTTTCGCAGATCCGCTATCTTCTGGCCAAAACCGCCCGTAACGACACGGTGCTGCCCACGCTGGCACTGACGGTGACAGAGGATGTTTCCGACAGGAGCTACGGCGAGCATATTGTTTATGATTACGGCTGGCAGACCAATGCAGCCGGATTCAGATTTTCCAGTCATTACGGTTTCGGAGTTGTGGATGCGGCGGCTCTGGTAAAGGGAGCTCTCGCCTGTGACAGCGATCCGGTCTGTGCCGGCCTTAAGATTCCTCCGGAGACTTATGTATCCGGAAATACGGATCCCTGCCGTTACTCCGATGACACCGGAATGAATATTACCTGCACGTTCTCGGACTTCAGAGACCCTGAGGATGCGGATACGGTTCTCGGAAGCTCCGAACTCGTCGTGGATGCCGTAACCTATGATGTTTCCGGATTAACCTACCTTCCGGAGGGAATGAAGGATTTCTGTGAGCTTGCAGCCTCCCCGGAGGATGAGGGGGTTACGGAGCATAACAGGCAACGGAAAAAAGCGGTTTTCGATGCCAATCAGCTTCTCCAGATCCTTGCGGAATCCCAGGAAGGAACCAAATCACTTATCAAGCCTCTGTATGCCAACTGGGATTATAAGTCCGGCTTTATTGTTCCTGATGATGAAGAAGATGAAGATCCGGAAGCTATGGGTATACGAATGTATCCCCTCGATCTCGCTACTTCGACGTTTTATATGGAATCACTGAAGGAGACTTCCGAAAAACGCTGGACCCTGAGCCTTAAGAGTCCCTGTCAGCTGGATCTGGATGCCCTGAACAAAAGCATGCATCTCACGGTCTACGGCCGCAAAAAGCAGGAGTGATGACTCAGGTATCTATCGGCACGATTACAAAGGCTCAGGGGGACTTTTGGGAACAGACAATGACTGACCTTAAGTTTTTGTCTTTCCTGAAAACAGCACAAAAAAGGGGAACCCCAAAGTTCCCCCTGTGCCCTTATGTTCCGGCGGTGTTCTTTATTGTCAGACGCCTTTTGCCTTGCGGTAGGCGATGATGTCGCTGATGCTGACCACAGTCATATTGTGGTTCAGGGCAAAAGCCACCACCTGCGGCAGACGGGACATGGTGCCGTCATCGTTGGTAAGCTCGCAGAGCACTCCTGCCGGGGTCAGCCCGGCGAGTCTGGCCAGATCCACAGAAGCTTCGGTGTGACCGTCTCTTTCCAGCACGCCGCCTTCTCTTGCGGCCAGCGGGAACACATGCCCGGGGTGATTGAGATCCGAGGGAACGGCTGCGGGATTGGTGGCGGCTTTGATGGTGGTCAGCCGGTCATGAGCGCTGACACCGGTAGTGACGCCTTTGGCGGCTTCAATGGTAATGGTAAAGGCGGTGCCGTAGGAGCTGGTATTGTCCTTTACCATTTGCGGGAGCTCCAGGCGATCCAGCTGACTTCTGGGCATGCACACGCAGATGATTCCGGAGCAGTAGCGGATCATCATGGCCACCTGGGCTTCGGTGATGGTCTCGGCCGGAAAAATTATATCCCCTTCGTTCTCGCGGTTTTCGTTGTCCACCACAAGGGCTCCTCTGCCGGCTTTAAAGGCCTCCAGAGCCAGTTCCACGCGCTTTATCGGGTCGCTGTCAAAAATATCCAGCATATTGATTTGACTCACGGTATATCTCCATTCTGAGTACGTAAGTCAGGGCAGTTGTCATTGCTTGAGGAGTTTATCTGCGAACTTCTCTTTCATCCGGACTTTTACCGTCGGCCTGGTAATTGCAACCAGTCATGCTTGCGCTCGTGGGCTGTACCACCGGTGGGGACTTTCACCCCGCCCTGAGAATGTGTTTAATCCGAAAATTCCTGCCGCACCGAAGCGGGGAAGGTCTTTTCTCCTGCGGTCATATTATACTTGCCGCCGCATTTTTTACAAGAAGGATGCCCCGGTCCTGACTGCTCACCGGGGATGTTTTCGGAAAATATCCGGATCTTCGGATCATACCCCCCGGGCATAGGGATCCCAGATAAACTTGTGAAGCTGGAGCTGTACCCGGACTCTCGAAATGTTTATTGATGAGGCCCAGGACAGCATTTTTTCCACGATTTCCCGGGGATCCGTTCTTCCGAATACCGGAGAGAGATATATGAGACAGCGGGGATCATATCCTTTCAGAATCTCGGCGATTCTGTCAAAATCTGCCTGTCCCCCGATAACGAACTTCAGCGCATCCCAGGGCCTAAGTACGGTGATGTTCCGGAGATACATCCGGTTTTCCTCGCCGGAGCAGGGCAGCTTGTAGTCGCAGCAGAATATAATCCTGCCGTCCGGATCCAGCTCCATGAAAGGCCTTAGATCAATGGAGCCGTTGGTTTCGATATTGATGCGGAAGCCGGCATCCAGAAGACCGGCAATCAGGATTCCGATGTTTTTGGCATAAAGGGGTTCGCCGCCGGTAAGGGTGACGTTCCCGATGCCGCGATGCCGTCTGATTTCCGCGATAATGTCCCTTACGGGCAGGAGCATTCCCTGTTCCCGGCTTCTGGCATACTCGGTGTCACAGTAGGAGCAGTGCAGGTTGCAGCCGGAAAGCCTCAGAAAAACCGCGGCTTCACCGGTAAGGGGACCTTCCCCGTTAATGGATGCGAAAATCTCGTTTACCCGGAATGCCGGAGCGGGAGACTGTCCCTCTGACGGCACGGCATTTCCGGATGACCGGGGCCCCGGAGCTTCCGGAAAAGACACATTAATCCCGTTCATAAACCGCCACATTGTCAGGGCTTTCCTGAACCTCTACCCGGTAGCACTTTTCACCGAGGGTTTCGGAGACCCAAAAAGCGATGTTTTCCGCGGTGGGATTGACAGTTATGACCTCGTTGAGCACCTTGTGATCCAGAACGTTCTTGACACGTCTCTTGATTTCGGAAAAGTCCATAACCATCCCGTTCCGATCCAGCTCGGGGCTTTTCAGGTAAACGTCGATAATCCAGTTATGACCGTGCATGCCGGTGCATTTGCTGGCGTAGTCCAGCTTCAGGAAGTGGGCGGCGCTGACGATGATGCGCTTTTTGATTTTAAACATGCTTTTTAAACCTCTTCCGGGGTTTCCAAAGGGTCCCGAACCCCGTTTTTGTGAAAGGCTTCGAGTCTGTCTATGCAGGTGCCGCATTGTCCGCACGGCCGGTCGCCGCCCTCGTAGCAGCTCCAGGTAAGCTCGTAGGGAACTTTAAGCTTAAGTCCCAGCTTTACAATATCAGCCTTGTTCATGTTGATAAACGGCGCATGAAGACGAACCTCGTGTCCGGTTCCTTCATAAATGGCGGTGTTCATGGCGGCGACGAATTCAGGGGTGCAGTCAGGGTAGGCACGTCCGGCCGCATCGTCCCTGTGGGCGCCGTACCAGACTTCGGAAGCCCCGAGACTCTGGGCGCAGGCAGCCGCTGCCGACAGCATGAGGCCGTTGCGGAAGGGAACATAGGTGGAAACGGTTCCGGATCCGCCGAGCTCGTTAAGCTGTTCCGAGTAGCTGGCGTGCACGATGTCGTTTTTCGAATGAGAGAGGAGGGCACTTTGGCTTTCCGCAAAGATTCCGGAAAGATCCAGAAACTTCAGGGCCACACCGTACCGGCGGGCAATATCCCCGGCGGATTTGATTTCCCGCTGATGCTTCTGTCCGTACTGAATACTGAGGGCGAACACCTCCTCGGAACCGTGCGTTTTTACAGCCTGCGCAAGACAGGTGGAACTGTCCAGCCCGCCGCTTAGTAGTACTGCCACTTTCATAAAATACCTCCGGATGTGCATTCTATCACATTATGGCCGAATCTTTTTCCGGATCTCCCCGAAAGCTCCGGAAGGAAATTTTTTCCGGAAGGCTTCTTCACGGCACAAAAAAAACGGGATATCCGCAAGAATATCCCGTAGCTTCAGGATGCGGTAAAAATACGGACTAGTCGCTTTCGAAGAGCTCGCGTTCGTCTGCGGCGTCAAGTCCGGAGCCTTCGTTTTCTTCGGGCTCAATCCTGCCGGAGTCTTCAGGAAGTTCAGGCTCATCACTGCTGTGGAACGGAATTCCGAGTCCGTCATAAAGAGCCTGGATCACCAGATTCTTTTCCTTTGCAAGAACCGCACGTCCGTGTCTGGAAAGGGGATTGACGTTTTCGTCAGCCTCGTCTCCTTCGGAAGCGTCATTGCCTTCGGTCCCGTCATTGCCGTCTTCGGCGGTGCTTTCTGCCGGGATTTCGCCGGGAGCGGGATTTTCGGGAGCGAGCCCCAGAAGTTCGGCTTCGGCCTCGGACATTTTTTCGGTCTTTTCGGAAGCGGTCTGTTTCCTGGCGTCCTTGCCGTTCCGGGAGTCAGACTTTTGGTCGCCGGTTCCGGAATCTTCGCCGCTGTCGGAAAGATCCCCGAAAATATCGTTCTCGAGACTCTGCTCCTCCTTGCTCAGCACTTCCTTGTACCAGGGAGATGCGGCATTGTCAAAGTCGTCCAGAAGATCAATGGTGATTTCCGGAAGCTGGGTTTTCATGCGGAAGGTGGCCCTTACCGGCACAAAATTTCCTCCAGGAAGCTTCATGGTGTTTATCTCCTCCATGGAGAACTTCCGGCCGATATTCTTTTCGTCGTCATCGGAGATGGTGATGACATTGTTCTTCATCAGGGTGTCTATGTAAATCCCCAGATCGGAATATACCCGGGAGGCTTCCTGTCCCAGCTCCTTCCTGATGTTCTGAAGTTTCAGGTTCAGGTTGCGGAGATCCATGGAGTTTTTGTAGGTTTCCTTCAGGAGCTCGTTTCCCACCGGGAAGCGGCGGGTTTTCCGTTCCTCGGTAAACCAGGCGATAAAGGTCTCCAGGCGTTCCTCCTCCTCGGAAAACACGATGTTTACTTCGTTTACGGCGTTGTTGATAAGTCCCTTGAGACGGTTTACGGCATGGGTCTTTTCGTTTTCAATGCTTTTAACGGTGCCGGTCTTGTAATACTGACTCTCGATGACGTCGATTTTGCCGGCCTTTTCCGAGGTGCCTGCAGTAAGGATGATTTTGTCTTGGTACTTCACATAGTACGGATAGCCGTAGTAGACTCCGGCCCCGAAAAAGCCGATAAGAAAGATCGGCAGAGCCACTGTCTTCCAGTAGCGTTTGATAACGCCGCGGTCGGTTTTGATCCAGTGTTGCTTCCCCATCAGGGCCTTTACGGATCTGCCTGGCAGGGTGAGCACTCCCAGGATAATGCCGAAATGCGCTCCCAGCACTCCGTAGGGAAGCGCTATCAGGGCGGCTTTTGTCAGGGCGTACCAGGTGGTTCCCTCGGCAAAGGACAGCCCGTAGTTCATCATGGCCGCCCAGATCCCCATGGTGTCTCTCAGGGATGCCAGAAGTCCGGTGAAGGAATCGGGAGTCTGGGTTACGGAAACCGCCATGGTTTTGAAGGCCGTTTCCCCGTCCAGGTGCGGGCGGAACTGCAGAAAAGCCATAACGAAGCAAACCAGCCCTGCCAGAATGGCCGCAAAGCTTCTTCTGTAGAACGGGAAGACGGAAGGATACCGATCCTCCTTGTAGAATTTTTTCAGGGGCGGCATCATGAAAAGAATGGTGGCCGCCATGGTTACCATTGCGGAAACCGTCAGGGTCTTCAGGGCCTCGGGGCTCTGTATCAGAAGTCCGTACCAGGCCATAAGTCCCGTCAGCACGAAAACAAAGGATTCCGAAAGCTGCTTTTTGGTGGCGTATACCAGGCGTTCGCTGATCTTGCGGGCTTTCCAGCCGCTTCCCAGCTCTTCGTTGAGGATGACTCTTTTGTATCTGGTGTAGACAGCCCGCGGCAGGTACCAGAAAAGTACCGTGGCGACAATCAGGTAAACCGAACGGGTTTCCAGACTTTCGATGCTGCTGCCGATGCGGTACACGAGCCACAGGATCAGGCAGACAGCGGCGAACCGGATGCACCGGAACGGCAGGTTTTCTTCGGCAAGGGAGGTGAGGGGTTCAAATTTAGTCATATGTGTAAAGTCTGGGATGCCAGAACGTCTCTCTTTGTTAATTCCCGGTATTTTACCGCAAATTTCATGTCTGATGAAATTTGTAAGAGCTTTGCATGTCCGGCAAAAGCGGCGGCGCTGTGGCGGAAGGAACCTTTTTCGGAAAAGCTGATAACCTGCCGGTCAAAGGCATATACCGACATGTTCCTGCTTGATCTTTGTCAATGTAACATTGATTAACATTCTTTTGATGATGGTTTTTAAGGTATTTTTAGATAATTAGTCAATAAATAATTGACTATATGCTCTCGTGAGAATATAATTTGCGTAACGACAGGTTTTTGAATACTGACTGCACTGAGAGGTGTCCGCCATGCAGGGAATGAATGCCATAATCGGCAGCAACACACTGATGCTTCTGAAACAGAACGGGAAGAGACAGAATGAACTTGCGGATTCGCTGGGAGTGAGCAAGCAGGTTATGAGCAATATGCTTTCGGGTTCCCGGATGATAAATGCTGTTGAACTGCGGCAGATTGCCGATTTTTTTCAGGTGTCAATGGAGAGCCTTATGGATCCCCCGGGGGACACGAAAGCTTTTGATTCGGTTCATGCACTTATGGGCGAAGCAAAGACTCCCGCTGCAAGAAAAAGCCTGGAGATTGCAGATGAAATGGCTAATCTCGTTATTTTCTACGCACGGCTCAGGAATAACTCCGAAAAAACGGAAAAAACAGGGGAGGATTAACATTGTTCACCGGGCCTGAAAATTCTCTTTATGTGAAGGACAAACCTAAATATGAAGCAATCCGTAAAATGGCAAACGGATTTAATTCTAACTATACCGGCAGCAACATCATCCAGGATGATATCTTCCATGTCATGGAAAACTACGTTTCCCGGCAGGGGATGGCTATGGATTTATTCCGGTATCCCTTTGGAGATGACGATTTCTGTGCCTGCGCCTTTATCCGGGAAGGAAGACTCTTTCTGGCGCTGAACTCTGCCATGCCGCTTGTAAAACAGATTTTTGCTGCGGCGCACGAGTTGTATCACCTGTACAGATATTTTGAGAATCTCGTTCCGGTTCCCCGGCAGACGGGGCTCTTCCTGGATTCGGCAACAATTGATGAGAATTCGGCCAAAACGGAGGGCATGGAGGCAAATGCATTTGCGGGATTGATTTTGGCTCCCTCCAGGTTATTACTGGAACAGATGGATATTTTTCGTATTCTCAGGGAGAACATTGGAATCAAGGATATTCTGGTGCTGATGGAGATATTTGCAATCCCGTTCAGGGTGACTGTTTGTCGGCTCTTTGAAGAAAAAATCATAGCGGAAGATGCTGTCAGACAGTTTTTACGGATTCCGGAAAATGATGTTCGCTCCCGGATTGAATTGACAGGCAGGGCCAAAAGGTGGATGCGGACAACAGAAGGCGAAATATCCTTCGGAAGTCTGAATGAAAACATGGACAGGGCACTAAGACTGGGGACTGTGGACAATAGGCGGATTCGTCAGGACAAAGGCCGTATCATGGAAATCATTAACAGCATTACGGGGGAGGCAGACAGAACGCACTTTCCCGGAACTGACCGCTGATTTCCATTCGGTGATATTGACAGAATTCGATTGTGGCAGTGACCATGTGATTGATTGCCGAAGAGGGGAAACGATGAAAGTCCCTGAGGTATGAAGTTAATTTGGGTAACATTTGCGTAAGGTTAAAAATGCTTGAATATACTGAGAAGAAAACACTTGAATACCTTAATGGTATGCCTAAATCCATGAGGAAAAACAAAGGACAGTTTTTTACATCTGTTAAGACTGCCAAATTTATGGTGGAAATGTTCAATATTTCTCATTGTAACAACAAAATCAGTGTCTTGGATCCGGGGGCTGGAACAGGGATACTTTCAGTTGCTTTTATTGAGTATGTATCACAGAATTTTTTAAATGTAACAATATCTTTGACTTGTTATGAAACAGATCTGACTGTTTTACCTGTTTTAAAAGATAATTTATTATATGTCAAACATATTTTGGGTGATAGGTTTGAATATAATATTCTTGAATGTGATTATATTCTGTCTCAAAGGTTTGAGCCTGAAGTTGGCGAATTGAGATTTGAGTCTGAAAAGAAATACGATTTTATTATTTCAAATCCTCCGTATCTGAAAATAATGAGAAATGATCCGGCTGCCAAAGCAATGGATAAAGTGGTTCATGGAGCTCCGAATCTTTATTTTTTGTTTACGTCAATGTCATTGTTTAATTTAAAACAACATGGGGAAATGGTTTATATTATCCCCAGGAGCTGGACGTCCGGTGCGTATTTTAAATCATTCAGACAATACCTGCTTTCAGAGGGGAAAATCAAACACATTCATTTGTTTACGAGCAGGAATAAGGTGTTTGATGCTGAGCAAGTTCTGCAAGAAATAATTATTATTAAGATTGAAAAAACTCAAACGAAACCTGAGTTTGTAAAAATTTCGTCTACTGATGGCAGTAATGATTTTGATAATGTAAGATCATTAAATGCTCCTTATGATGTTGTTGTTTCTGGTGGTGATTCATATGTATATTTGCCAATTGATGAAAAAGATATAAAAACCATACAAAAAATTAATATTTACCATTCGACTTTAACAGATTCAGGTTTAAAAATGAAAACCGGCATCGTGGTCGATTTTCGTCAGGAGAAAGAATTGAGAAAATCTCCGGGTGAGCATATTCTTCCTTTATTTTACAGTCAGCATATTCGCAATGGCCGAGTTAATCATTACCCTTCAGGCAAAGAGTATGATTGGATAGCAGACAGCAAGTCAGGTCTTATTCAAAAAAATAAGAACTATGTTTTTATAAAGAGGTTTACAGCCAAGGAAGAACCCAGACGACTTCAATGCGGTGTTTTTTCTCCCGGTGATTTTCTTGAGTATGAGTATATAGGTACACAGAATAAGATTAATTTTATTGATAAAACGGATGGATCGGAAATGGATTCCATGACAACTTATGGGGTATACGCACTGCTGAATTCAACGTTATTTGATTCATACTACAGAATTTTAAATGGCAGTACTCAGGTAAACAGTACAGAAGTTAATAATATGCCTTTTCCTCCGGCAAGTATTATAAAAATTATTGGGGAAAAAGTTCTTGTTTCCGATGATCTGTCGACTGATAATTGTGACCGCATAATTGCAGAGGTGGCATATGGCACATGTGACTAAAATAGATGAAGTTCGGTCATTTTTATCTGAAATAGGAATGCCTAAGCCACAACAGGCGGATATTTGTGTGCTTAGTGTTTTGGCAATGGCTGGTATTAAACCTGATGATGACTGGAAAAACGTTACCAATAACTGGATTAGAATTCATGACATTATAGCTTTCGTTAATAAGTACTACGGTGCTTCATACGCGGAAAACAGCAGAGAAACATTCCGCAAGCAGGCTATGCACAGGTTTAGAACAGCTGCTCTGATTGAGGATAACGGCAAGGCAACCAACAGTCCGAATTATCGCTATCGAATAACAGATGAAGCATTGAAAGTTCTTAGTTCTATAGGGACAGACAATGAAAAGACCGAACTTGATCGATTCCTTGCTAATCATGACAGGCTGGTCGATATTTATTCTTCAAAGAAAAAAATGACTATGATGCCGGTGAAAATTAATGGTGCTGATTTCAAGTTTTCGACAGGAAAGCATAATGAATTGCAGAAGGCAATAATTGAAGATTTTGCTCCCAGATTTGCCCCAAATTCTGAATGTCTCTACGTGGGAGATACCATAAAAAAAGGGTTCTAAGGAAATTTCTGTAGGCGGTTGATTTTTAACCAGTGCGATGTACCCAGTATCAAACAGTCTGGATAAGTTTGAAGAATCGAAAGTTATTGATTGAGAGGGAAGCCGCCTG
>Ga0310695_10010027_pt1 | contig 14006 bp, 14 predicted proteins | sample RumenRJG_04DNA_FD_203882 | JGI IMG/M metagenome (GOLD analysis project Ga0310695, IMG submission 203882) | Bovine rumen microbial communities from Lethbridge, Alberta, Canada - RJG_04 (v2) (version 2) | ecosystem: Host-associated > Mammals > Digestive system > Stomach > Rumen | place: Canada... | reverse complement strand
AATGTCTTTTGTAAAAGTGATTTCTGTATCGCGGTATTGGTCATAATATTTTGTAAGCTGTTGGCTTGTAGCGATTCCCATATTCTTAATAATACCTTATAAAGTAGTTATCGTCAACAAAATCATTTATTTTTGAAGCCAAGAAAAACTGCGCATTTTCTTATGCTGGGGTACGAAAGGGCGTTTTTTTGATTTATAAAAAGTGATGTCGAGCCACCGCCGTCCATTTGCATGGCATCTTTTGCCCCAATAGCAAGCATTATGTCCGCGCATTCCTGAAAAGAAAGCCCGATGCTTTGTCTGTGTCTTTCTCCTTCTACTACAAGGATATATAGAGTCTTTTCGTCTTCTGAAAAACCAAGGGCTGTCCTGGAGTCGTTTGTTCGTAAAGGAAAAGGCAGCTTTTGAAAATCCTTTAGTATTGTAAAGAATCCTCCGAATGCAAAGTCATATTCGCAAAAATCTTGATTTGATTGATTTTTATAAATTTTCCCAGAATATCCATTTGTTTCTTTTTTGAAGCAAACGGCACTGTAATTTTCGATTGGCTGAGAAAGTAGCGTTTTGTCTGCAACATGGATTCCGCAGATTCTGCGTGTGCTGGTTATTTTTGCAATGGAATCCCATTTTCCGTTTTTTCCTCCGAATGGGGCTGTGTTTATGGTGAGCATTGAATCGTATTTCTTTGAGAATTGTTTTGCCCTTATTCCAGGGAAATAATCTGTTGCTTTGCCATTCTTGTGAGTAAAGTCATTTTCGGAAGAAGGAAAAGTAACAATGGATAAATTTGTGTTTGACAAATCAATTTTTATGCAATGGTATCGAACAGGGTAGTTTTTATTCTCAAAGAAAAAATATTCTGCAAAGTCAATGTTTTCGATTTTTTGCCATTCGAAGCTGTCTGGAATATATGAAGATTGTTGATGCCTTAACGAATCTTGCGTTTGTTCTAGCTGAGTAGAGCTTACGCATGAAGAAAGAGAAATTAGTAATAAAAATAAAAAACCTCCAGCCAAGACTGAAGGTTTTCTGAACTTAGTAAGCAGATCGTGAATCATGTGATTTGCGAGTTTTCTTCATCATTTTGCGCTGAAGAGTCTTGTTTTTTCGGTTCAGGATTGTAGATGGTTTTTCGTAGTACTCACGCTTTTTGTATTCGCGGATAATACCTTCTTTCTCAACCATTCTCTTGAAGCGTTTGATTGCTTTTTCAAGGTTCTCTGTATCTTCAACCAAGATTGTTGCCATTATGTGTTCACCTCCTGACCCCGGAAGAATCCGCAAGTTCTGAAAGCTTATCAGAGATTATAAAGAATTTCAAGCATTTGTAGGTTCTGTTTCTGTGTTTTTTTCATGTTTGTATAAATCTTTTTCTTGTTTTTCGCGGTTCATGTCCATTACGAAGCTAATGAAGTAGTCTTCGAGCGTTTTGTGCGGGCCTGGCAAATCGAGGCGTTTACGTGCGCGCGCATTGTCGCGGCGGAGCGAATATTGCTGGAAAAAGTCGCGGTAGTCTTCGCTCACGTCTGTTTTGACATCAGTGCCGAGGAATGAAGAAACTTCGTCTCGGCCGATTGCGGCAATTCCTTTTTCGCGGAGAAGACTCTTGAGCTTTGTGATCTGCTCGTATGAGATGCCGAACAAAAATTCTTCCATGGCTTGATTGACACCCTGCTCACCGAGTTTTGTTTTGATGAACTGAGACCATTGCTCATCAAGCTGGAAAGAAATCATGATAAGCTCGCTCGTACCCATCATCGTGCCAAAAGCTGGTGCAAGGCGGGTGCGTGCCTGCCAGACTGCCTGCAGAACCGGCGAAATGTCTGAAATGTTTTGGTCTGCGCGGTGTTCCCAGAGAAGGAGAAGGGCGAGGGCAAGCTGTCGGCGTTTTTCCATGCTGAGGCTTGAATCTCGGATAAGACTGAGATATACATCCTCGGCAAGAAGAAGGAACATCATTGAGATTGTTTCATCATGAATTTGATTTATGAACTTTGACTCAAGCCCTGAGGAGCGGGCAATTTTTTCCATGGAGGAGAAGGTGTGCAATTTCGCGACCAAAAAGCCTTTGCCTAGTGTGGCTTTTGATGGAAGCTGCAATGTGGTATCGCCTTCACGGTTTGAGTTTACCAGGGAATCGACCAGAGATGTCGGGGTGCGAGTGCCGCCTGTTAAATCTGCACGTTCCAAAAGGGACGGAAAGTTTGCGATTGCAATCGCGAGTTTTTTAAGATCATCAATTCTTTTGTTGAGTGGGACAAGCTGGTTGGCGTGTTCACCTGTTAGATTGTCACGCAATGTGTGTACGAGCTGTCTTTGATGCTCGGTGAATACAACGATTCCAGTGTCAACTTCTTGCTGAGTTTGTTCGGTTTGATCGAAAAATTCACTTATATCGACATTGGTGAATTCAATATCTTGTTCGTTCATTTGAAGTACCGTAAATTACAAAATCTGAAACTCTTGTGAATTTCAGACATTTTATTATATCATAGTTTTGTCTAATTTCAATATTCTTTCATGCCGATTCTTAAAATATGAGAAAATATGTCCTTTTTGTTTCCATTTTATTCTTAGGCTTCTCCAGTATATTTGCTGCCGATGATATTTTGATTCATCCAGAGGATTTGAGGCTTGTTTATGAAAACGGGGCTGATTTTGATTCTGCAAAGGGCTATCATCTCTATATAAGAAAGAAAAGTCGTATTGACTCTGTTATGCTCGTTGAGACCACAAAGGACCCGGAGGGCAAAGAGGACAATTACGCTTATCGAGCGATTGAATATAATTCTATAAATGGTGATGAAATACGCTACCTAAACGGAAAAATCTTGGATTCAGAAGGGGCAAAATATCCGCTCATGGACTCAACCCCGGAGCCTGACCCTGTTTTTGGAGAGGCTTTCCATATTTTCATTCCGTCTGAAATTGCGTTCGGCTATCCGTGGACTCGAAACGGAATTCTGAAAATTGGTCGTGGAACATTCATCAACATCCGTTCATTCGAAAAAAAATATGGGGATTATACAGGCGATTATGCTGACAATCCATTTATGTTTGACTTGGGAAAGACAGTAGCAAAAAAAAAGCCTCTTCCTCCACCGCCAGAGCCAGAACCTCTTCCCGAACCTCCAAAAATCGAAGAGCCGCCCGTAAAAGAACCTGAGCCGATTGTTGAGCCACCAGCCCCTGAGCCAGAACCAATTGTCGAAGAGCCTGAAGAACCTGATACAATCGTTCTGACCGATGATTACAATCCAGATGCTGCGGAAAGTTTTAAGAATATTGCGGCCTTTGGTGGCGGTGAGATGGTCTACTCAAAAGGACCTGAGACTCTCCCCGATGATATAATTGCGGCACTTGATAGAATCAAAAACAAGGATTGTGCCGATGTGATTTTTGCGATTGATACAACAGGCAGCATGAAGGATGACATCGAAAAATTACGGAAAGTCTGGATTCCGATGATGTTCGAAAAAATCAAGGAATTTAAAAGTTTGCGCTTTGGACTTTTGCTTTACCGAGATTACGGTGACACTTACAAATTTATGAATTTGCCTGTCAAAAAGTTTGAGTTCACCACAAGAGTTGAAGATTTACGAAAAAATTTAAATGGCTTCTATATACATGGTACTGAAGGCGGGGATATTCCAGAAGCTGTTTATGAGGCTCTTTATTCTTCGATGGAATTCTATAAGTGGCGTGCTGATGCAGAGAAAAAAATCATCTTGATTGGAGATGCTGAGCCGCATCCAAGCCCGCGCGGAAGCGGAAAATATTCAAAAGACTTGGTCGCCCGACTTGCCGAGCAGAAAGGCGTAATGATTGATGCTGTAATCGTGCCTGACAATAAGAGCGACCGGGGCAGGTAATTAATTAGCTTTTTTTGCCTTGATTTTTTCCATTTCAAGCTCGGAAAGCTTTCGGTAAGAACCTGGGAGTGTGCCTGGCTGTGAAGCTGCGTAAATGTCCAGGATTTCTTGGAAAATAGCTTCGGCTTTATCATATTTCTTCTGTTTGAAGAACAAGTGCCCGATTTCATAGGTTGCTTCTAGGTAGACGTCCGGCTTGTCGGCAAATCGTTCTGTTACGGCATTGTAATACCGAAGGGAGTTTTTATATCTTCCGTTTTCAAATTCTGCCTGACCTTTTTGAATTAATTCCTGTGCTGTTAAATCTTCTGGAATTTCTTTGGGTGTTGATGAGCAAGAGACAAAAAATGCCGCGAATAAGGCAATTGCAAAAACTGTTTTTAGATTCGTTCGTTTCATATAATGATAATAACAAATCAAAAGAAAAAAGGAAACATGCAATTTTTTTTGAATTCCTCTGACAAAGCAAAAATCTTGCATTAAAATGTTCGACGCGAGCAGCGACTTCAAGGAGCAGCTGGAGCGTGATATCGCCGACGGCAGCACCGCAATGAGTGATGTATTTGAATGGTAAATAATCGCTTGACTTTCGCAAAAGTTCGATCAGTCACAGTCAAAAGTCAGGTGAATTTCGGACAAAAGTTCGGTGAGTTATGGGCAAAAGTCAGGTGAATTTCGGACAAAAGTTCGGTGAGTTATGGGCAAAAGTCAGGTGAATTTCGGACAAAAGTTCGGTGAGTTATGGGCAAAAGTTAGGTGAACTTTTGCCCTTAGTCCTATTGACTTTTGCTAAAAGTTCACCTGACTTTTGAGTATTACTGCCCTTTATACTTCGGAAAGTTAATTTGCAACGTGTGTAGGCTCGCGGGAAAGCTCTTCTTTGAGGACTAGCACCTGCTCCAAAGGAAGACCAGTTCCTTGTGCAATTTGCTCAGGCGAACCAAGATTCATACGAAGAAAATTTTTCGCGTTGGCGATGGAAGCTTGCTGTACACCGATCTGGATTCATTCTATACGGCCATCGTTTCGGAGAGTCTCATCATAAGATTCCTGGTCAAACTCTGTGTAAATGTCATCCAAAATCTTCATGCGTTTCTCCTTGAAAAATCCATCTAGGAACTTGCCCCTGATTGCGAAATCAACCGCCTCGTTGACCGCATCATCCCGCGACATGCCTTTCGAAAGATTTTCCTTTACCTGATTTACGAACTCACAGTAATGATACAACGGCTCGCACTTTTTTGAAAGGCTTTCGTTGTGATTTTTGTTGATGTTTATCACGGTCGCAGTCCATTCAAAATCGACATCTTTAGAAGCTCTTTCGTCCGTAATGAACGCGTCCGAAAGCCTGTACTTGATAATGTCCGCCTGCTCTGAGTCACCGTTGTAGAACACAATGAACTGCGGAGACGGAATCTTGACCAACGTGCCACCGTAGAGATTCTTGTTGTGCTTGTCGATGTGCTGCTGGTATAGCTGTGCGAAGTACAAAAAGCCCCTGAGCGGCATGTTAGGATTGACCGTCGATTGGTGCTCGTAGAGACACAGCTGGCTGTTGAGCAGGAAGGACAAGTCGTTTTTCATGCTGACGTAAATCACGTCCTCAATCGTGGTTATCTCCAAGTCCTCGATGTTCGTGTGATTCTTGCCTGTCAGGGCATTGTAAAGCGAAAGGAGCCAGCGTTTGCTTCGTTCATCCTTGCCGCCGAAAATCGTTCTGAACAAACTATCCCGGTAAGTGCGCTTCGGCTCTCGTTTGCTTATCGAAAAAGCCTTTCGTTTCTTGTTTCGGATTCTTTTTTTCATGAATTCCTCCAGTAAATAAATTTGAGAAATGAAAGTCTTGTGCGGCCGATCACAAATGCTCCGCATGGATGCGGAGAAAAAGCAAAGCAAGAATTTTGCATTGCAAAATTCTTGTCAGGAATCCACAAATCCACGGATGGATTTGTGGTTCCATGTTTTCGGCAACGCAAATTAAAAGTTGTCAGAAAAATCCCAAAAAAATGCTCCACATCGAGCACTTTCGTTGTCGTGCTCGTTTGGATGTGGAGTGAAAGCAAAGAGGGGATGTCTAATAAGTATATGTCATTGCCGTGCTCGACACGGCAATCTATTGCATTATAAGCAAATAGATTTTCGGGTCAAGCCCGAAAATGACAGTTTTTGAACTTTTTGGACACCCCCGTTCGAAGTTGTCGTGCTCGTTTGGATGTGTAGAAAAAGCAAAATGCAATGGAATGATGTGTTCGATTGATAAACAGACGCAATGTACTCATTACATTGCGCGAAATCCATTCGGCAGGAAAAATACATCATGTATTTCGCGGAAAATGAAAACGGAAGAATCCGAAGAAAATTCGGAGCCTTGCCCCTTTCTGTGTTCTTATCAATAGTATCATTGAATATATATATTTTTTCTGCTAAACTTCGGTATCACTTTTTTTGGGAGATTTTTATGTCTACACCATTGGAAAACTATCTTTCGTCTTGCGGCAACAAGCCTACTGCCGCAATGTGTGCTTATGTTGCGAATTTGCAGCAGGTTGCTTCGGTTAATCCAAAAATCGCCGCTTCTGTTGTAAATGAGATTCAGAATCAGCGAAGCCACCTCAAATTGATTGCTTCTGAGAACTATTGTTCTCTTGCTGTTCAGTCTGCTATGGGCAACTTGCTCACTGACAAATATGCAGAAGGTTATCCAGAGCATCGCTACTATGGCGGTTGTGTGAATGTTGACGCTGTTGAGATGGAAGCTGCTCGCGAGGCTGAGGAGCTTTTCGGGGCTGACTATGCTTATGTTCAGCCACATTCTGGTGCAGACACAAACCTTGTTGCTTATTGGGCAATTCTTTCTGCAAAGGTTGAGACTCCTACTCTCGAAGAACTTGGTGTAAAATCTTTGAATGACTTGACGACCGAGCAATTTGCTGAGCTTCGAAAACGATTCGGAAACCAGAAGCTCATGGGATTGGATTATTCTTGCGGTGGTCACCTCACTCATGGTTACAAAATGAATGTTTCTGCCCGCATGTTCGAAAGCCATCCTTATGGTGTTGACGAAAAGACTGGTCTTCTGGACTATGATGCAATCGAAAAGCAGGCAATGGAAGTTAAGCCTCTCATCCTCTTGACAGGTTACTCTGCTTACCCACGAAAAATCAATTTCAAACGATTCCGCGAAATCGCAGATAAATGCGGAGCTGTTTTGATGGTAGATATGGCTCACTTTGCAGGTTTGGTAGCCGGTAAAGTCTTCACTGGCGATTACGATCCTGTAAAATGGGCTGACATCGTAACAACTACAACTCACAAGACTTTGCGTGGCCCTCGCGGTGCTATGATTCTCTGCAAAAAAGAATTCGCTGACTACGTAAACAAAGGCTGCCCTATGGTTTTGGGCGGACCTCTCCCGCATGTAATGGCTGCAAAAGCTATCGCATTTAAGGAAGCAAATACTCCTGCTTATCAGGAATATGCCGCAAAAGTTGTTAAGAATGCACAGGCTTTGGCAAAAGCATTGCAGGATTTGGGCGTTCGCTTGCAGACCGACGGCACTGACAACCACCTCATGCTCGCAGACGTCACTTCTTACGGCTTGACCGGAAAGCAGGCTGAGGCAGCTATGTTCGAGTGCGGCGTTACAGTCAACGCAAACGCTCTTCCTTATGACAAAAACGGCGCATGGTGGACATCTGGTTTGCGCTTGGGAACTCCGGCCCTCACAACGCTTGGCATGGGTGAATCAGAGATGAAGGAAGTTGCTTCAATCATCGATCAGGTTCTCAAAGGAACAAAACCAGGCCTCACAAAAGAAGGCAAGCCTGCAAAAGGCAAAATCGACCTTGACCCGGCCGTAAAAGAAGCCGCATCAAAGCGAGTTCAGGCTCTTTTGAGCAAGTTCGTTCTTTACCCAGAACTCGACCTCGACTTCTTGAAGAAAGAATTTGTGAAATAAAAATTACATCCTGTAATTTTTATTTCAACGAGAAAATTCTGTTCACCTAAAGGCAAACAGAATTTTCTCTCTTTGCTTTTTCCCTGCATCCATGCAGGGCATTTTTTTTCTAGCTGTGTGGGAAATAAAAAAAAGCATACGATAAAGTCTTAAAAAAGGACGAAGATGCAAAAAAATCCCCCGTAGGTGGGGTTGTGGCACGAATCCACTTTGTGCGTGCGAGCGTAGCGAGTCAGATACCTTGTACGCACAACCGTGGATTCTAGTGCCAAGTTCCCGCCGAGAGGGGGATTTTTTTTGTTTATCCAGTTGATTTTTTTAACGTTTTATTTCAGCATTTCTTTTTTTATTTCATACCGGCTTCCGCAGCAGTGGCACACAACTTCCAGCGGGTCTGGATCGTTCGCGATTATATCTTCCAGCTCTGCTTTTGGCAGATGCCTGATATGTTCCGCGAAAGTTTCCTCGCTGCACGGACAGTCAAAAATTACGTCGCGGTTCAGGACTGCAACAGGCTTGAACTCGCGGAAAAGGCCGTAAATCACGTCTTCCATGTCGCCGCCGTCTGCGAACCATTTTCCGATTGAAGGCATCGCCTTGAAAGCATTTTCGGCGCGGCGAATCAAATCTTCTTCAGTGGCTTTTTTATCCTCAGCACCGGAATTTTCGGTTTGTGCGCTGATTTTGCTCTTTCCGCCGGCTCCTGGGACATGCTGCAAGAACATTCCGCCTGCTCCGATTACTCGGCCTTCTTTGTCGAACTGAATGCTTGTGTTGAATGCCGTGTGAATCTGCTCGCTCTGCAAGAAGTACCATGCCAAATCTTTTGCGATATTTTTGTACATGATTTCGACTGTGCCGACCTGCGGGGCTTTCATTCCTTCTCCGATGCGGGAAATTGTGAGAGTGCCTTCACCGAGGAACGGACTCAAATCCCAGTTTTCGAGCGGTTTTTCGATTGGAATTCTGTCCTGAAGCAAAAATCCGCGGACATAGCCTGTTGAATCGGCCTCAACCGAGAATCCGGCTGCGGGTCCGTTTGTGTCGTAGCGGAAAGTGAGGTGCTCGCGGCCTTTCATCGTTGGAATCAGCATGGCGGCACAGAGCATGGCCTGACCCAAAATCATAGTCTCAAGAATGCCGAGATTGTGCTGGGCGCGCATCTGGTTTACGAGGCGGGTTCCGTTGAAAAATGCACCACGGAAAGAACCTTCTGCCATGACGAACATTGTCATCTCATCTTTATGAATCTTGCCCAAGTGTTCGAGCAAATCTTTGTCTGTAATTTCTGCTTTAATCATAAGCCCATTATATTGAAAAAAAATAATATATGCAAAACAGAGCCAGAAAAAATGGGGTGTGGGACGCAGAGAAAAATTAAGAGGACCCCCGCGAGGGGAGATACTTGATTTTTCTCGTCGCTTGGACCCGCACCACATTTTTTTTGTATTTTATTTAGCAATATGTTATACTATTTTCATTCTATTTTTTTTGGGGATTATATGAGACTTTACGTAGGCAATCTTAGCTACACCACAACCGAGGACACACTCCGCGAGGCATTTTCTAATTATGGCGATGTTATTTCCGTTACAATTATGAAGGACAAATTCACTGAGCAGTCAAAGGGATTCGGTTTTATTGAAATGGGCACTGAAATAACTGGAGAGCGTGCAATTGGTGGCATGAACGGAAAAGATATTGATGGCCGAAGAATTCGTGTCAGTGAAGCTGTTGAAAAACCAAAACGTGATGGCGGTGCAAGGAAATTCTTTAAAGAAGATGGCGACCGACCACGGCGTAATTTTGGGGAGAGAAGAGACAGGGGCGAACGCAGCGAGCGGTTCGGTGAGCGTGAACGAAGACCATTCCGTGGCGACCGTGAGCGAAAGCCTTATCGAGATTCTCGTGAAGAGCGAAAGACCGCGGATGACGAATACTAATTATTATTCTATTTTGTGCCGATAAAAAAGAGATAAGTCAGAATTTTTTAAAAGTTAGGGGGCTTTATGTATAAAACACAAAGGCGTATTGCATTGACCGCCATAAACATCGTTGCTGTTGCGGCATTTATCTTTATTGCTGTTAATCTTGCGCCGCAAACAAAGTTAACGGATTACCGAACGTATTCAAACATCTTCCCTATTCTTGTTACGGCTATTCTTTTTGTTATCATGCTTTTTACAAGTATCACGGTTTTCGAGAATGCCAGAGTTAAAATTGAACGTCATTCGATGGAAACTGGTGCTACGGCTTTTCTGACAAAGTTTATTGAGAGATTGCGATTCTGCTATTCCCTAGAAGATTTTTACGCTGCCGTTGCTGAGATTCTTGAGGTTGAAGCGGACTGTTCAGTTCTTTATATAGATCGAAATGCAAATTATATTCTATATAATAGCCCCAATAAACTGACAAATGATCCTTCTGTTCTTAGCAAATTGGAGCAAAACTATAGTGTGAACTGGCATGATCCTATTAATTTTATCAGTGATAATTTTGGTCTTGTTACGAGCCGCAAAAAGGCGCGTGGTTTCTTCTTTGCCAGCGATGGTGAGCATCTTTATATCTTTAACCGATACACATATCTTTTTGATACAGAGATTTACGAAAAACTCTACGAGGAATTCGTCCGCTTCCAGAACCGTTCCCGAATCATTTCCAGCCTTGCCGAAATTTCTGAGCTTACTACGGAATGGCAGCAGCTTGCGGACGCACAGGTTTCCTTCCTTCCAAAAAAAATGCCAGAGATTAAAAATCTTAAACTCGGCGCGTATTTCCGACCGTTGATTAACGTTTCTGGTGACTATTATTCCGTTCTTCCGATTGACGAAAACAAAACCCTGCTCATGCTCGGCGACGTTTCCGGTAAAGGTTTGGCGGCGGCTCTTGTCATGGGCTTGGTAATGAACACCGTAAAAATCAAGGAAAACAAAGAAGACTTGGTCGGCATGATTATCTCGGTCGATGCGGCTATCAAGGGCATGCATCTTCAGGATAAGTACACGGTTCTTTTCATCGGAATCGTCGATACCGAAAAAATGAAAATCACTTATGTTAACGCGTCAATGTCTGACCCAATCATCGTTACGCGTTCTCCGGAAGGCTATCGAATCAAGTCACTTTCTTCAAACTGTTCAGTCGTAGGAATCATTCCGATTGAACCAGGTGATATTCAGGTTTCTGAGCAGAGGCTTTTCTCTGGTGATCTTATCATGATGGCTTCGGACGGTGTTTCTGAGGTTATGAATGAAGACAAAGTAGAGCTTGGTGATACCGAGCTTTTCACAAATACAATCAAAGCCAGCGCATCAAAAGAGCCGCAGGAATTTGTAGCTGACATCGTAAATCTTGTTTTGGATTACAACGCCGACACAAGGCTTCATGATGACTTGACGATGCTTGTTGCAAAGGTTCAAAGGTAGGTGATTTTATGATATTCGCATTGATTAATTTTGCTTTTGCCCTGTTCATGACTTGGCTTGCGATTTTTCTTGATTCTAGAACTGGTAACGAAGGTAAAACACCTGTTATCTCTTTAAATGTATTTCTTGCGCTTTCTTGTGCTTCTATGGGACTTACTGTTCTTGTGGCTCAAGGTGCTCCTATAAGACTTGTCCTTTTCTTTAGCGAGCTTACTTATTTCATGTTCGGTTTGTACTCTTTGTATTTTTCCGTGTATTGTATATTCTATCCGACAACCGAACGAAAGGGCATTACCCAGCTTCTTACATTGATTGGTGCTATTTGGTGTGCCTGGGCTGTATTCTTCCATTTTACAGGCGCTACTGTTACGAATTTTGTCGGCTTGCGAATTGATTCTGACTCTTTGTTCCACAACGGCTTTGCTTCTGTCCTTCCTTACAACTGGTTTAATTTTTACTTTGTAATAATTTCCTTTGTTATTCCTTTCTTTGCCATGCTTGTTTTGCTTTTACGTTCTGAAAATCGTGAAGGCAGGCTTGATCACCAGAAAGCAATAATGAACGCCTTTGCCCTGATTGCCGCATGGGTCTCGCTGGGGCTGATTTTTATCGCAAGCAAGCGAGTTCCGATGTTCTCTACCCTGATTTTCATTCCTTATGTTCTCGCTCAGTGGATTCTCGTTCGGGCAACCCTTATTGATTTCCTTTATGATTTCTTGTCAATCATTGGTTTTGCCCTGAAAAGCCTTATTTGCTATATTTTGCCGGCATTGGTTTCTGGTATTTTGTTTGCATTCTTCTGGTCTCGAAGCTCATCGCGCGGCGGTCTCTTCTATTTCTATCTGATGGCTGTAATTATCACTATCGTTGCAGTTTCTTATCAGGTTATGAAGTTCTTTAACAGGCGTTCGGGATTCCGCTCTATGCGTTATGCGACATTGTTTGAGGAAGACCTTTCGAATTTCGACTTTTCTGATGACCCTGAGAATATTGTCCGAAACATGCAGAATATTTTTGCGAAGAACATTGGTGTGTCTTTCATGCGTATTCTTGTTGATAACGGTTCGGAGGAACTGCAGTCCGTATATGATTTGCCTGGCGAAAAAAGGGTTGTTGTTTCTGCAAAGGGCAAGATGTTTGACTCTTTGATGAACCAGAACAAGCGTGTAATCTTCAAGAGTGCCGTTGACAGCGGATTTTTCTATTCTGACTCGCGTGCTGATATTCAAAAATTCTTTGCCCAGACATCTTCCGAAGCTTTTATCATCTTGAATGAAGGCCGACATATTCTTGCGGTCATTATTCTTGGTCAGAAGGCTGCTGGTAACGTCTACAACAACTACGACTTGCAGGTATTCCAAAAGCTTTATTCATATTTCTTCGTATTCGGTTACTATATGAAGAACATTGGTAACGAGTCCATCGTTGGTACTGTCAACCGAGAAATCCGAATGTCTGAGCAGATTATCGAATCTATTCAGGGAAATATGGATCCAATCAAAAACAAACGTTTTGATTCGTCTACAATGATGGTTCACGCGCATAATATTGGTGGTGAGTTCATCGACCTTATCAAGCTCAACGAAGACCGACATATTTTTGTAATGGGCGACCTCTCTGGTAAAGGTATTGCTGCCTCAATGAGCATGGTCATCGTTAAGTCTGTAATCCGAACATTCTTGCAGGAGACAAAAGATTTCAAGCTTTTGGTTGAAAAGGTAAATCAGTTCATTCGTTTCAATCTTCCCCGTGGAACGTTCTTTGAGGGTATCTTCGCTCTCATTGATTTTAAGGACAATACGGTTTATTACATCAACTGTGCTGTTCCTGCTTTCTTCTTGTACAATCGTGCATACAACAACGTCATGGAAATTCAAGGTGAAGGTCATGTTTTGGGCTTTGTAAAAGATATTTCTCCATATATCAAAGTCAAAAAGGTTAAGCTTAATCCTGGTGATATTTTGTTTGCTTGTACTGACGGTGTTCTTGATTCAAAATCTCTTCGAGGCGAGGCTTTTGGAAAAGACCGCTTGCAGAAGACTATAATCGAGAATACAGGTTTGTCGGCTCAGTCTATGATTTCTACTACTTACAACAGTTTGCTTGAATTCTTGTCAAAAGAGCTTGATGACGATGTAAGCATTTTTACTTTGAAGATGCTGAAATAACAGGAGGTTTGAATGGAACAGCTTTCAATTACCGAAAAAGAGGGTGCGAACTACATTCTTTATGAAATTTCTGGTGCAATGAATACATATACAATCACGGAACTTTCCGAAAAACTGGACGAGACTATCAAGAAATCAAATATCGTTGTTGATTTGGAGCGTGTTGAGACAATTGATTCCGTTGGCGTTGGTCTTATGATGGCGACTTTCAATGATGGTGAAGATTGTGGGCATCGCTTTTATATGATGAATCCGTCGCCTACAGTTCGAATTGCGCTGGAAGAAACCGGCTTTTACGATGTATTTTCGATTATTCATGCGGTAACAGAAGTACAATAACAAAAATATATCCATGCGGTGCTTGGTTTAATTATGAAAAAATTTTTATTTGTCGTATTGGCTTCTGTTCTGTTTTTTTCTTGTAAAGAAAAAGTCGTGCTCGCTGAGACAGTTAAAACGCCACAAAAAACAGCAGAGGTTGTCCAGTCTTCTAATCCAGAAGTTGAAAAACTACGCCGAGTGTTTGCAAAAATGAGCGAGCGATGTAAAGCTGCTATTCCGAACGGTAATCCCGAAGAATTCTTGG
>Ga0310695_10010026_pt1 | contig 14008 bp, 8 predicted proteins | sample RumenRJG_04DNA_FD_203882 | JGI IMG/M metagenome (GOLD analysis project Ga0310695, IMG submission 203882) | Bovine rumen microbial communities from Lethbridge, Alberta, Canada - RJG_04 (v2) (version 2) | ecosystem: Host-associated > Mammals > Digestive system > Stomach > Rumen | place: Canada... | reverse complement strand
ACGACTTGGGAATCGGAACGACATATTTGGCCGAAGGCTCGCAAATCGGAAAAAAAGAAAGTATCGCCGACACAGCCCGCGTTCTTGGCCGCATGTTCGACGGAATCGAGTACCGCGGCTACGGCCAAAAAATTGTCGAAGACCTGGCCAAGTATTCCGACGTTCCCGTGTGGAACGGTTTGACCAACGAATACCACCCGACGCAAATGCTCGCCGACATGTTGACAATCCGCGAACATTTTGGAAAGCTCAAGGGCCTCAAATTGGTTTACTTTGGAGACGCGCGCTACAACGTGGGAAACTCCCTCTGCGTCACTTGCGCGAAGTTGGGCTTGGACTTGGTTTTGTGCGCGCCGAAAAAATATTTTCCTGCGGAACAGCTTGTCAAAGATTGCGAGCCGTGGGCAAAAGAAAGCGGCGGCTCAATCACGCTTGAAGAGGACATCGCCAAGGCCGCCAGCGGAGCGGACATAATTTACACCGACGTTTGGGTTAGCATGGGCGAGCCCGACGAAGTTTGGGCGGAACGAATCGCCGACCTCAAGCCTTACCAAGTCACAAAAGACGTGATGGCAAAGGCAAAGCCCACGGCGATCTTCATGCACGACCTTCCCTCTTTCCACGACCTCAACACGACGATCGGAAAAGAGATAAGCGAAAAGTTTGGCATCAACGAAATGGAAGTCACCAACGAAGTTTTTGAAGGCCCGCAGTCTGTCGTCTTTGACGAAGCCGAAAACAGAATGCACACAATCAAGGCTGTAATCGCCGCGACGATTTAATTTTTTTTGGGCAGGAACGAACATGAGCGAACAAATTCAAAAAGCGATAAAGAGCGCGCGAAAGATTGTAATAAAAATCGGAAGCAACACGCTTGCCAAAAGCGACGGCACGCAAAACACAGAATTTATGGCTGCCTTCGCGGCGCAAGTAAAGAACTTGATTGACGCCGGAAAGCAAGTTGCCGTCGTTTCTTCGGGAGCGCAAGTAAGCGGCGTCAGCGCCATAAAGGAATGGGCGCGCAAAAAGGACGTTCACTACAGGCAGGCCTTGTGCGCGATCGGCCAGGTGGAACTTATGAGCCAGTGGCGCAAAGCCTTCGCCGAAAGCGGAATCCACATCGGCCAACTTTTGTTTGTAAAAGAAAATTTTGAAAACAACTTGCAGACGCTCAACATCAGGAACACCCTCTTCACTTTGGTTGACGAAGGCGTGGTTCCAATCATAAACGAAAACGACAGCGTGTCGTTTGAAGAAGGCTCGATAGGCGACAACGACAACTTGAGCGCGCTCACTTCAATTTTGTGGGGGGCGGACTTGCTTGTCTTGTTCAGCGACATCGACGGCGTTTATTCCGACAACCCAAAGACAAATCCCGACGCAAAGTTGATCCAAACCGTAACCGACATCGACGCCCTCCGCAAGGAAATCACAATCGGCGAGACCAACTCTTTTGGAACGGGCGGAATCGAAACAAAATTGCAGGCCGCGCAAAAATGCTTTGCCTACAACATTCCCGTAATTTTGGCCAACGGCGGAAAGGAAAACATTTTGGACAAACTTTCCGACGGCTCCGCGGACGCAACCCTCTTTTTGCCGGAGGAATGATTTATGAACATTGTGATTCTTGACGGCCACGCGCTCAATCCCGGCGACCTTAGCTACGACGTTTTCAAAGAATTCGGCTCGTTGGAATACTACGACCGCACGCCGCCGGAACTGGTCGTCGACCGAATCAAGGACGCCGAAATTGTTTTTTTGAACAAGGTCGCTATAACAAAAGAAATTTTGTCACAATGCAAAAAGCTAAAATACATCGGCGTCTTCGCAACAGGCTACAACGTCATCGACATAGCGGCGGCGCGCGAACTTGGAATCACCGTAACAAACATTCCGGCCTACAGCACGATGGCTGTCGCGCAAGCGACGTTCGCGCTCTTGCTTGAATTGACAAACGGCGTCCACGCGCACAACCAGTCCGTGCAAAACGGCGACTGGGTCAAGAGCCCTGACTTTTGCTATTGGACTCATCCGCTTACGGAACTCTTGGACAAAACTTTTGGCATCGTTGGCTTTGGAAGCATTGGCCAAGCCGTGGCAAAAATCGCAAACGCTCTTGGAATGAAAGTCATCGCTTATTCAAGAACGGCAAAAAAGATCGAAGACTTTGGCAAAGAAAATTTCACGGTGGAATCCGTCAGCCTTGACGAATTGCTGCAAAGAAGCGACATCGTATCCCTGCACTGCCCTCTTACCGCCGACAACAAGGGAATGATAAACCAAGCGGCGCTCGCAAAAATGAAAGACGGCGCCATCTTGCTAAACACCGCGCGCGGCCCCTTGATTGACGAAGCGGCAGTCCGAAAGGCGCTGGAAAGCAAAAAACTTTTTGGCTTTGGCGCCGACGTTTTGTCGCAAGAGCCGATGTCCGCCGACTGTCCGCTTTTGGGCGCCCCCAACTGCGTCATCACTCCGCACGTTGCCTGGGCCGCAAAAGAAACCCGCGTCCGCTTGTTGGACATCGCGGTGGACAATTTGCGAAAGTTTTTGGCGGGAACGCCGGTTAATGTGGTGAATTAGAGCCCTACTGTGAACGCGGCATAGCGTAATACTCTGTTCTAAGACTGTCGCTTAAAAACGATGTAAGAAGAAGCTCAAATTCTTGGCGGGGCAATCCTTTTCTGCAATAAAAGGCCGCGGTTGCGATTATTTGATGGCGCAACTTTGTCAACTTGTTTCCGCCGCAAACACGGACTCTATTTTTTAGGTAGGCGGAAAGAATCGCGTCGCCGTCAAAAAAATAATCTTCTTCCTTATGTCGTTCAAATGTTCCGTCTATCACAGTTCTAAAAACGTCATAAACAAAATGCGCGTCTTTTTTGTCAAAGTTGGCGGCAAACTCATCAATGCCGTCTTCCAAAGCGAGGATCCCTTCCGCCAGAACTCGCTCATTTTGACCGACCATTTTTTTGATCACGGAAAAAATTTGGTGCTTTCTTTTTTTCGATGCAAATCGAAGCGCAGGAACATTTTCAAAAACAAGAGAAAATGACGTCTTGCAAGGGAAGATTGCGGCGTTTTCCTTTGAGCATTTTTCTTGCCGCTTCAAAGAAACGAGCATTCCTTGTTCATTCAATTGTTTCATTGTGTTTACTATGACGCCGCGCTTTTTCGCAACTTCTTGCAGCGAGACAGGGCTAAATTTTCCCATAGCCTTGCGCAAAGCTTCTTTTGCCCGTTCGCTCATGTTTGCGTAAATCTTATCACAAATCTCTTGGTCAGCGCTTTTGAGCGCTACGGCCAAATCCTTGTTCGCCGTTTCCCTAAGAATTCTTTGAACGCTCCTGTCATCCAACAAGAGAATGTCTTCAAAGCCTTTAACAATGATTTTTTCGCCCATATCGCGCCTCCTTGCAGTCAAACTACATAGCCCATTCTAACATAAGCGATTCTCATAATATGAGAATACAACAAGCTACAATCTTTTTTTGTGAGGTGAAGCATGGAAAAAAAACAAAAAATTCGGTTTTTATGTGCCTGCGCTTATTATTTTCCTGGCTTGAAATATTCAGAAAAACTTTTAAGAAAGGAAAAAGACTTTCTAGAAAAATTGTATTGGAAACGAAGACACCAAATATCAAATAAAAATCGCAAATTTAAATGGACTGAAGAGAATAGAAACAAGATATTTAAGGTAAGCGAGTTCGCGCATGCAAAATATTTGGAAGTTATTCAAAAAATCAAGGATCTCGAACATAACATTATTCCGATTGTCAACAATTATCCAAATTATTGCATAAAAGCAATTCTTTATTGCGGCATGGAATTAGCAAACGGCGACGATTTTTGCGTTGAAATCTGCTCTGAATACAGCTTGAAAAAACATCCATTAGAAATAGATGACTGGAAATTGAACAAAGAACTCCATCTGCCATGGAAAAATCTTTCTTATCCGATATATTGTCTGCTTGAAGAGCACAAGATGGCCTTAGATGAAGTTATTGAACTTACAAAAGAAAGTTTTTACATAGAAATTAACATTGAATTGGAATAATTCTTTAATCTATCTTAAAATGCGCCAACATCTGTTTAAGAGTTTCTGGAATCATTTTTTAATTTTAGCGCGTCAATAAATTCTATGGAATCAAGAACTTCTGTGTTATGGAGGATTATAATATCTCTGTTGCGCGTCACAAAGTCTATCAATACTTTCAGCTGCTCATCAGACAAACTGCATTTTTCACGTGCCTCCAAAAGATGAGGATTTTCTATTGTGATGCAAAGAGGAACTTCGTGGTTCTCAGGATCTTGAAAACGAATTACATTTGCATAAACGGCGTTTCCATTTTCATCAAGATAGGGCTCTTTTTCCCAGCCCTCGACACAACCGCAAAAAAGGCGGCAAGGAAGCTTTAAATTAGGAATATATTTTGACCAAACACTTGTAGAAAAGAATCCGAATATTTCATAGAAATAGAGGTCTTTCATAACCTCATAAAAATGGTCCAGCACCTGCTTGAACTGGCGCGAAAAAGCCGATGTTATGTCTGCAAAACGCTCCCATTTCATCCTACTGATTTTTATTTCGTTGTAGCAATCTTCAATCAAACCGCTTGTAAATTCATCAACTACAGCGAACGAATCGAACAACTCAACAAGCGACTTCAATTCTTCTTTTAGAACGGATGCGTCAACTTTTGCGGACAGGATTTGTTCTGTTAAATGTGGAAGGCGAATAATAAATTTTTTTGCTTCTTCATCATTGTCTATCATATGCAGTTCCTCCTCTCTTACACGCCAAAGCCAATCTTTCGTTCGACTTCTTTTTCGGCCTGCATCTTTTTCAGCTCTTCCAAGATGAAGGTTCTATCAACATCGGCAGGATCCATAAAGCGAGCTCTGCTTGCCAATGCTCCAAAGTCTCCCGGGGTGACGCTTTCCAAGCCTTCCAACTCCTTTATTTCTTTGTTGAAAAAACAAAGGTCCGGGAAATACTTATCGGCCATCTTCTTTATTCCTTCAAACTTCATTGGTTTGAACTCTACAAGAATATGAAAGCGTCTTTGCATGGCGGGATCCATGATTTTTCGCAAGTTGGTGGTGCAAATCAAGATACCGCTAAACTCTTCCATCTGCGTGAGGAACTCGTTGACCATAGAACGTTCCCAAGAGTTTTTGGCCTTGTTCCTGTCAGAAAAGAAAGTGTCCGCTTCATCGAATAACAAAACCGAGTCAGAACGCTCCGCCTCCTCAAAAGCTTTGCGTATATTTTTCTCGGTCTCTCCAACATAACAGCCAAGAATATCGCTTGCCCGTATTAATAGCAACGGTTTTTCAATGGATTCGGAAATATAGCGAGCAAGCTCGGTCTTGCCGGTGCCGCTCAAACCGTAAAAAAGCATTCTGACTCCGTTCTCCATCTCCTTGTGCTTTTCCGCGAACTTGACCGCGTTTTGCACCATGCCGACAATTTTTTGCGGATCCATGCTGGCGTTTAAAACAGCCGGATCATATTGTTCTTTTACATTTTGGCGCATCTTCTGTTTCCCGTCGAGCAAAAGGGAGTTTTCTTTTACCACAATTTCGGCTTTCTTTAAAATTTCCGCGTCGGACTTTCCCGCCATTCCTTCTATCGCCTTTACAAGATTTTCAACGCTAGCTCCAGTAAGGGGGCGTTTGTTAAGAATGTCCAACAATTCATCTTTTGTTTTGTCCGTCAGATTTAACGGCTCAAGCTTGGACTTAGCGATAGAGCGCAACATGGACGCGCTCATCGATTCAAACTTGACGCTAAAAGTAAAGCGGCGTCGGGTAGATTCATCAATCAGACTTTGATGATTTATTATGTAAATAACCTTTGCCTTGCTGTTTTCAAGCATCTTGTTGACAACGCCTTTATTCTTTGACGGGACAAGTCCAAAAAAAGTAGCATCCATGGTCTTTAAAAGAGAGTCCGCCTCGTCAACTATAAAAATCGAATCCTTCTGTTCCATAGTTAAAAGACAGGCAAGCCTTCCTAAAACATCAAGCCGCTTATTCTCGCCTTCAGCCTCATTCTTGAAGATAAAAATTTTTTTCCCTGTCTGTCGGCAAAGACTCTTTGCTAGCTCGGTTTTTCCAGAGCCCGGCTCTCCGTAGAACAAAATTGATACAGGATTCTTTCCGTTCAAAAGATCAAGGCAAAGTTCCGTTGACTCTTGATTTACAGAAAAGGAGTCCAAAGCGTATGCGTCGCCGCAATCAAGAGGCTTGAGCACATTGCTAAAGTACGGATCGATGCTTTGGTTTTCTATGCATTCATTCAAGGCGGGATTGTAGTCTCCGTCTACAGAAATAAAATCGTAAGTTTTAAGGCTTTTGTCGCTCCGAAGAAGACTCGACAATTCCCGCTCGTTCATATTTATCATTTGGGCGGTTTTAGCTGCTATATCCCTTGAAATGTTGGTTACGGAACGATATAAACAACGTAAATCGCTTATCGAATCAAGACGGCATCGCATAAGTATGTAAAGCGCCTCTTCTTTTGCAAGAATTTTTTTGTCCACCAAAAACTTTGTCTTTGTTATGTCACAAATCGCGTCAAGTTGAGCTTTGGTGTAAACATATGATTCTGACAAAGCATAGCTTTTTGTGTTTTTAAAAATTACCGTGTTAATAAGCGCTGAAAAAATTGGTTTTTCGTTTGCATAAAGAACGCGATAAATGTCCACAGTTATGTCGCAGGGCACAGAATCATAATATCGAGCATATCGCTCCACCCTTTTGTCTTCTTCATACTTATACGGTATGTCAAAATCGTCAAAAAATGTTTCGACAGGTGTTTCTTTTTGGAAAAGCATAAGTCGCTTTTGCTTTTCCAACCTGAGGATCTCTTTTTGCAAGACCGCTCTCAGCCGTTCTCCTTTTTTAAGCTGCATCGCTGATTCCAAAAAGCATTTAATAGCCTCATATTCATCATTCATTATGTTATGGTTGGATTTGTCCTGCATTAAAACACGGACATAATGGCAAAGCGCGTAAGGCTCCGTTTCCGTATAAGTGATTGACGATGAATAAGAGCCAAGATTTTTCCTACTTCTCGTTATTAGGTATTTTTCTCTCAATGACATAAAGTTCCCCTTACAGTTTTGTTTATCTTTACTCTTAAATAATACAAAATCACTTTCTCATATTATGAGAAAGTGATTTAAAAATTGAGAATTAAGACTATATTTTTTTGCCTGGAAAACAGAAGCTTAAATCTTTACGAAAGTTCCACAACAACACCAAGAGTGGCGTAGTAAACCAATTTAGCCAAGACTTTCTTCCCAGCTTCCTTCAACGCGCTTTCATAACGTTTAAATTGACCTGCGTAGATTCCCGCAAAATGAGCGTGAGTTGGATTCACGACATCCTCTTTGCTGCCTGGATAAGTTTTAAAATCCACTAAAACTGCGCCATCTGCCGTTTCCCAAATAAAGTCGATGCTGCCTGTAAAAATCTGTTCTTGGCTGAATTGTTTAAACGGAAGCTCATGGTATGACGCTGTCTTCGCGCCGTACTTATTCTCAAGAAATTTCTCAAACGAAATCCAAGCAAAAAGTATTTCGCTTGCGTTGGAAAGGACATTTTCCATCTGATGATTTTGAATAATAGTTTGCGCTTGTTCAACTGTAGGATTTTGCTCCAGCACGCAAAAAATGTTATGAATGCATGTTCCGACTTCGCTCATGTAAGCGCTTCCAGATTCGAGCGCTATCCGCTTTCCGCTGTTAAAGATTATATCGGCGTTTACAACTCCACTTGGCTTGCAAGAACTTGGCTGTTGATCACGTTTTCTCAACTCTTCTTTTTGAGCGTAAAGCTTAATAACTTTGTTTTCTGGGGTTCTAAACTTCCAACCTTCCATTTCGTTTGAATTCTCAATTACAAAATTTTGTCCAATTCCCAAAATGTCGCAAGAATCTTGATCTGGAATTGAATCAACCACATTTACGCCCATTTCCTTAAGGCGCAAAAGGCCGTCATCCTTTGTCGAAGCCAGAATCAAGCTCTCCTCCGGGCGAGTCATCGCCACATACATCAAACGCTTTTCTTCCTGAACAACATCCCTTTTTATTTGGTCAAAGCGCGAATTTTCAAAAATCAATTTTTTTATTGCATCTGGCACTGTTTTCTTTGCGCCAAAAAGCCAAGGAAGAACTGCAATGTTCATAGGCGGATATAGATTTTGAACGTTCGGAGCGTCTTCGTGGAAAGTGTGAACTCCGTAAAAGCCTCGGCCTATCAAATTGTTGTCATCCAAAATGTCATCGTCAAGGCTCAATAAAATTACATTCTTCCATTGCAAGCCCTTTGAAGCATGATAAGTATACAATTGAACGCCATCGCTCATTCCAGCCGCTTTGACCTCTGTAGCGTTGACATAATCGATAAAGCCATAAATCGTGCAAGGAAAGCCCATCTGTATGCAATGGTCCTCATAAGCTTGCGCAATGCCGATTGCCGTATGAAAGGCGTTCACACAATTGTCAGAATCAGGCCAGCTTTTAACCACATTATACAAGTCCATTTCGATAATCAGACTTTCTACAAGCGCTCTGACGCTCATTGTTTTGTATGCGTCACGTTTGGCCATAAGTTTTTTGATGAGGGGAACATCTTCCAAATATTCGCCGTCATTTTGATCTTTTGACATTGATTCAAATCTTTTGTCGAGAATTGCGCCAACCGTATATCCTTCTTGTGTAAGGAATGCAATAGTAGCCCGCGCCATTGTGTCATAAGAATTGACCACAAGGCTTAAAAGCGCTTTGAGCAATGCTATTTCTCTGCCTTTTTGAAAGTCACTGTCGCCCACAAGAGCAGGAATATTATAGTCTTTTAGCGCCCCAGCAAGAGATGACAGCTCCGAATTATAACGAGCGAGAACCGCAATGTCCTTTGGCTTAGTTCCCTGTTGAATCATTTTTGCTATGTACACCGCAATCTGGGCTGTCTTTTTGGCCGCTGTCGTTTCTGTAAGCGTCCAACATTTAAGCAAATCATTGCGTTCGTTTTTTTGATACTCTTTTACAAGTTTGTCCCACGGCTTAAGACAAACCTCTTCTTCGCGCAGAATATCGCTAAAGGCGGGAACAAAGATGGAGTTTGTCACATCGACAATTGGCGGCCATGAACGGTGGCTGGTTCCAAGAGTTTCGTTTGAATGACCGTTGAGCGTTTCAATTTTGTCAGCTACAGCCTTTACCAACGCAGTGTCAGAGCCGCGGAAAGCGTAAATTGCCTGTTTGTAATCTCCCACCCAAACAGTCTGTTCCACAAGGTCTGAAAGCTTGTCAAATATTTTGATTTGAGTCGGAGAGCAGTCTTGGAACTCATCAACAAAGAGATATTTATAGCTTGCAGCAATATCTTCTTGAACTGATTTGTATTCGGCTTTGGTAATCAATTCCAAGAAATATTCTTCCATATCTGTGTAATCTAAAATATGCCTCTCTTTTTTGTATTTAATGTATTCATCCTGCCACCTTTTTGCTATGTCAAAAAGATTCTCTACATAAGAAATCTGCATATCGCGAACATCTTCGCAAGTCCAGATTTTTTCTGATTCTTGTTCTAAAGATAGATAATCATTGCTTGCCTGATATGCTTTTGTCGTGAACTTCCCCTTTAATATCATCTCTGAAAGCCCAAGCCCTAATTCTATCTGCGTGGCTCTAGGATTGTTAACAAGTCGACAAAATTTTTCCGTTTCCGCTATTCTTGCATCACGTGCGCCAGAAGGTCTGTCCGCTTTAGAAATAGCGTCAACCGCTTTCAACTTTCCAAGCAACTCTTCCCTGTCAAAGTTGAGTTTTGAACAACTTAATGAGACGCTTTGAATCACTTTTTTGCTTGCTTCAAGGCTCTTGGAATAATCCTTTATGGCATAACTTCTGCTGGCGTCAAAAATATCTTTCAAATCCTTTTTCCAAAAGTCATAATCAATGCCATATTTTTTGTTGTCCTCATGGACTTCCGGTACCTTGAATAATTCCGCAAACTTATGAAAAAACTTGTTTTGTTCTTCCGTAGGCAAACTTGAAAGGCTTTCAGATATGAAAACTTTTTCATCGTCCTTGCTTATAACATTCAATTTGGGACTGATTCCCAAAAGATACCAATAGCGCTTGACGAACACATTCGCAACGCTGTCCACCGTTCCAATCAATGCCTGATCCAAGCGGTTTGCTTCGTTTATCTTTCCAACTTCGTATAATTTAGCCTTTGCCTTTTCTTTGAATTCTGAGGCGGCGGCTTTTGTAAAAGTGGTAAGGATAACTTCTTCCGGCTTGCACTTTCCTTCCAAAATCGCCGTCTTAAGCCGTTCCGTAAGCTCGTATGTCTTTCCGCTGCCCGCGCTGGCGCTAATATATGCAATGTCCTTCATAAACCCTACCTCTACTTTCTAGTCTTAAAGAAATCATAGTCCGAATATTGATTTGGCCGTTTTTTTGGATTTCTGCTTCCGTCAAATTCTAGCGGGATAAGATTGAGCGCGTCGCAATCATTTTGATAAGAAATTTGGTCCGGAGCGAATCCAGACGCCTCTTCAATAAAGCCGCTTGAAATTTGTTCGCGCCTATATTTGTAGGAATTCTTAATTCTTGGAAGCAAAAGTTCATCAGGGTTCTTTACAGCAACCCTTACTACATTTTGCCCCGCAAAAGCCTGCGCGGAAATAACAGTCACTTCTGGAAGAATTACATAAGCCACAGCTTTCGCTTTGCTTCCGGCAAGTTCTTTTGTTAGATGTTTATATAGTTCAAGCTGGATGGATTTATTCTCCTCTATAGTTGACTTAAACTTCGCCTCGCCGCTCGTCCATTTAAAGTCAAAGACAATCGGATTGTTGTCATTGTCCGCAAGAATCATGTCAGCATATCCGCCGATTTTAATACCACCGTCAAAACCCATTTCTTTGTTTTCAAGCCAAGGCTCGCAAGCAAGAACATGAAGGTTATTGTCCTCCAAAACTTTTACAAGCGCGTTAACGCAGTCATAAACCTTTGCTTTGTAGTTGGAAAAATTCAAAATATTTTCCTTAAGCAAAAGAACAGCCCCACAAGCGTTCACCGTATCGTTAAAGGCATTTTCAAAATTATTTTTAATGTTTTCTTTAATATAAGGAACAGTCCCACTGTCTTCAACATCATCATTCTTGTTGAACAATGTTTCGATAACAGCATGTGCAACAATGCCATACGTTTGATAGACTTTTGGAAGGGAAGAATTTCCCAATTGTCTGATTCCTGCAAGACATGAAAAAGCGTAATCAAAAGGATTGAAAACCAGCTTTTCAAGAGAAGTCGCTGATTCTGTATCAGGCCATTGAATCAAATCCGCATTTTTGATTGCAATTCCTTCAGCGCCGTCTTCGATTGCATTGTTGACGCAATGAGCGTCATGCAAAAGCGATTTGAATAGCGTGTTTAAATCGGGAGACTGAATAAAATTTTCATAGTTTTTCACCTTCTGCTTAAATTGAATAAACAAAGGATGAGTTTCAACGTCTTCTGTCACTTTCTTGTCTATCACAACAAGAGTCACATTGTCCGCCAAATAGAAGGGCATCATTTTTACGCGGCGATTATACTCCCGCTCGATTTTCTCATCCCAAAGCGAAAGCGAGGCGCGGAATTTGGCCTTTTCACTTGGAAGAAGAAAATCATACTTAAGCGTTTCTTTTGGATCATTATAAAAATCGCACCATATAAGAGACTTTGGAGCGGACGCGAGCTGGCCTGGGTTAGAAATGACAGTTCTGCAGCCTTCCTCCGCCTCATACCTAACCGAGTCCACTCCAGAATTTAGATTTGAAACAAAGGCCATGAGCTTTGAATGAGCCATTCGCTCTTCAGTTTCTGTCTCTAGCAAATTTAACACAGCCGAGCACTCGCTTCTTACAAGAGCAACCTGCGCGCGAAGATTTTCGTCAGAAAGAGTCGCGTTTTTTGCGCCACACCAGTCATAAAGCGCTTTGGTAAAATTATATGCCTTGGTTTTGCTGACGTTTCCGTCCGCCACATTCTCCGCAGAATTGATGTCAGGAAGAAACTTTTCAACGCCAGCATCAGCATTGCTTTCTAAAATCTTTTTGCATCTGTCATTGTAATAGCCGCCCTCGCGCACGATTGCAGTTTCAAGTTTGTTCCTAAATCTAGCCTTTAACGGACTAACAGGAACGCTGAGCCATTCGACCATGTTTTTTAGATTCATTGGAGTTGCAAGAGTCCCCAAGCCAATAGCCAAAAGCTGGGAGACCTGCGGAAGCCCGCCTTTAATTCTAGAACCGGTCAAAGGCTTTCCTTCAAGATAAAGCCAGTCATCAAACGTCTTGTTGTCAGAATTAATCCAAACATCAAAAGCATCCGGCTTTTGCAAGCTCAAATACCTAAGAGCCTCGTCCTGCTCCTCAAAATGCAAAACAGTAAAGGTATTGTCCTTTTTTATCGTCTCAGCCTCTTCTGAAGACGATTCCAACACGTTAATTATTGAAGAAAGGGCATTGTCTTTTTTTGGAGGAAGCGCCATAACCTTTATAACAACGCCGCGATTTTGAAGAGCTTGCAAAAAGCCAACCTCTAACGGAGAGAAAAGATTCCAATCAATTAAAGTTTCGATTTCAAGGTCTTTGGGAATGAGACAGTCGTTCTTTACCGCCTCTGTCACGACCTTTAAGTCCTCGCCCAAAGAGATGTCAGAAAAATACTCTTCCACACCAGAGAGGACTTCCATGCGCGCGCTAGGAGCCTTTACGCTTTTTTTCCACCCTGCAAACGAAAGAGCGTCCCGCCACGCAAGACATTCTTTTGCGACGCTCAAACCATCCACCTCAAAAGAGGCATTGAGGATGTTGCCGGGATTCTTTTCCATATAGGCTTTCATGGCCTTGTAATAATCAACAGTCCGTTCAATATTGTCCTTGCGGCTGGCACTCAAACCGGCATGAAGCTTTATTTCTTCCACAAGGCCAGCGGTGTCAACAATCTTTTGGTTGAACATCAATTTTGACTTATCTGTGTAGACAAATCCGCTAAAAGAAGGACTATAAAAGAGTTTCATAAAAATTCGCTCCTATGGCAATTATACCACATAATGGCAAATATAGCATAGGGCGTTCTCATATTGTGAGAAAAAAGGATATGTTTATTCCGGCTAGTACTTAATTCCAAAACAATCCAATGTTGCTTTTATAGATCCTTGGCCGGCAAGCCTTGTATGAGTGCCCCCGATAACCAAGTAAATGAAGTGCAAGCTTTGAGTGCAATTTCGGGTGCATTTACAGTGCACTTCGAGTGCAAACTTACATCAAATTTTTCAAGGAAGCAAAAGCTAATTTATACACGACATTCTACCGATAAATAAGTGTTATGAAAAAAATCCCAAAATTACCGCCTCTACTTGAGAGAAAACTTTATAAAACAGGTCAAACTCGTGGAGCAGATGATGATGAAATTTACCAAAACAGAGTACGCAGAAACAGTACAATTTTGATTCCTTTCCGCCAATTTGAAAAATACAGAAAAGAAAAATTTTATTCCATGAATTATGAGAATGGTTTTATTGTCTTGATTTCTCCGGCGGATTATTTTCAAAAGAAAAGTTTGAATCTTAATAAACTTAAATTAAGACTTGGTGAAAACTTATTAATTTTTTATGAAACTCGAGAAGACTGGCTAGAATATAATCCAGATGATAAAGGATTTACGGTTGCCAATAACCGAACAAATCCTTTAGGTGGAGAATACATTGCAAGAATTCCTGCAACGACATCTTCTAAAAATGGTGGAAAAATAAACAAAGGATTCAATGCAACTACTTTAAAAGGGGCAGGAATTAGGGCATACGAATACGCCTCAACAAGCAACATTGAAAATGCACGACTTCAACTTGAAGCAATTTTTTGGCATTGCAAAGATGCTGATTTAGTTGCAGTACAAAACGGAATGACTAAAGAAAATGTAAAAAAAAGAAAAAATTGGGC
>Ga0310695_10010025_pt1 | contig 14008 bp, 5 predicted proteins | sample RumenRJG_04DNA_FD_203882 | JGI IMG/M metagenome (GOLD analysis project Ga0310695, IMG submission 203882) | Bovine rumen microbial communities from Lethbridge, Alberta, Canada - RJG_04 (v2) (version 2) | ecosystem: Host-associated > Mammals > Digestive system > Stomach > Rumen | place: Canada... | reverse complement strand
CGCTGCAAAATTACAAAAATTCTTTGAAATACGCAAATATTTTTGCAATTATTTTTACTTTTATGGTGATTTTTATCTTTTTTGATTTTTTTTTGGTCATTTTGGACCAATCAAAAAGGAAGTGCCCTTAGCACTCCCTTCCCGTAACCCGTAACCGGTAACCCTTTCGCCATTCACCATTCGCCTTTCGTCCGTTATCTCTCACCCCATCCTCCTCATCGTTCTCTCCGGCCTCGCCGGCTACCTCATCTACGGATAAAAAATTATTCTTCCTTATCTTTGCTAAAAGGTAATTCGTCTTGGGGTGTGATGTAATCAATCGCCTTGGAACTACTGATCACCGAGTGCCCCAAACGCTGCTCGATGTCTGCACGCGCATTACGTGCCACTTCTGCCCCATCTTTGGCCACATGCGCCGTCTCGACCATCCCTTTCGGGTCACGTTCTTTGCTCAGATCGGTTGCCGTCTGTTCCGCCAGCGCATTCAGCAGCAACTCCATATTGGTCATATTGTCCCGCAGATTTTGCGCTTGCAGTCCCTTATGCTCCTTATACTCACGCGTAGTCATTCCGCTCCACACCTTACTCATCAGGTCGGTCAGTAACGCATAATCCGATTCGTTCTCAATACCGCTACGTTTCCATTCGTCCGTCAATCCTTTTCGTATCTCAATAGTCTTGATACGTTGGTTGATCCAACTTTCCGAATAACCGAGACGACGATAGTCTTTGACAGCCTGTTCGATGCTACGTTCCGGATCTTGCAACTGGTATAAACGTTCGCTTCCAACCTGCGCCAACCATCGTTTGATCGGTTCTGCTTTCTTGGACGGAATCGACTGAATGATTCGCAGAATGCCCTCTAAATCAGCGACATCAGTATTATAGCGTTTACCATCAGCAGCCAATAATTTCAGTTGGTGACAATTTGTCACCGACTCACTTCCCTCTTCTTTTAAACGCTGTTTTAGTTTGTTCCAATACTTACGTCCGTCGGTACTCTCTGTAAGAACACCCACTACATCGACTACAGAGAAGTAGTATTTCTCCTTCTCATCGTCCCATACAACACGGATTTTTGTGCTGTCGAACATTTTAACCAAGTCATGCGTCGCCATAACCTCTTCAAATTTTCTGCAAAGTTACTAAAAATATTTGAAATACACAAGGATTTTATAGAAAAATCAAATTTGTTTGCTTTTTTCTCCTTTTTCGGTCATTTTGGACTAATTAAAAAGGAAGTGCCGTTTGGCACTCCCTTCCTGTAACCCGTAACCGGTAACCCTTTCGCCTTTACTCCATATGATGTCCCATCATAACGAACCTTCTTCATCTGAACAAAGACCGAATATGCGGTTCGAGACGTTGCATTAACTCATCTGCCGTCAGGTACTCTTTCTGTCCTCCCTGATGCGCTGCTTCCATTACAGGGGACTCTACTATGTTAGGATTGGTTCTCATAATTTTTAAAACTTTTGCGACTGCAAAAGTACTGCTTTTTTTTCATATACGCAAGTGTTTTTGAAAAAAAATGACTTTTGGGGCCTTTTGGGGTCATTTTGGACCAATCAAAAAGGAAGTGCCTTTAGCACGCTTCCGCGTACGGAAAATAAGGTACAACACCTTTGTAAAATGATTTGATGGTTCGTCCAACCAGTATGCATTAACAATGATGGTAATTGTGCCATTTGAAGTGGCACAATTTGAGTAGAATCCATTTGTATCAATGGCGTTGATACAATTTGTGCCGATGAAATTGGCAAAATCAAAATCCTTCTCTCCCTTCACTGTTCGCTCATCTTTGAACGAGCATCTCCCCGATATTGTTCATCGCCACAAACCTCCACCGCTTCGCCTCGTGCGGTATATTACCCACCTTCACCTCTGTTTTGGCCACCACCTCCGGATGTTCAAACATTTCCTCGCCAGGTTCTATAAGCAACAACTGTCCTTTTGCGCAAGCCTCATAATAAATCCCGCTGGGCTTATAGTACTTATAATGTTCATCATCTTCTTTCGGAAAACCCTCCGCCAGTAGCACTACTAATGGATAGCCTGCTTCCCGTAAAGCCCTGCATATCTGTTTCTCTCCTTCCGAGATAGCGGCACTCACAAAAACCGTCCCATTCTCTGCTTTTTCCACACACTCCTCGCGCTTAGCCTCTATCTCTTCTTTAGTCAGAGTCCTTGAGCAATGAAGCACCTCTTTGATAGGATACTCCAGCAAAAATCGGTTACCCATAGTCCGAAAACTCATCCCGTTATGCGCTATCTCTATCTGTATCTTAAACATCTCCGGATGTGCCCTTTTAAGAGCTAATCGCCTCGGATTATCTTTGATATAGTATATCATATCGGAAATTGCGCTCGTGGTATGAAGAATACGCTCGTGGTAATGCTCGGGTTTTTGCTCCCATATAGTTCCTATTCTCGTAAAGATACGAGAAAACTGAATAGGGACGTCCCCTCCTTCTCCATTCACTTTTCGCTCATCCTTGAGCGAACCCATGTACTCCCTTTTATATATCGCCGTACACGCGCTCTTAAAGCCTCTCACTACCTGCCCGATACTCTGTGGTATTGGCGATAATACCTGGATGGCAAAGTGGATATGATCCGGCATTATCTGTGTCGCAAGAAGTTTTAACGCGTATCCTTTCTCTCCGTACAAGCGAGGCGTATCCAATAACCGTTCCAGCACTTTCATCCCATAATCATTGAGCCATACATATGCTTCCTCCGGTTTTTCCCCGACTAACTGTCCAAAGAGCGGATAGCGTTCCGCTACTGTAAGGGTAATATGATATACTCCCTCGCCTCGGTAGTTCCAGTTATTTTCTCGGTGATGCCTCGAATAATCGGTTGCCCGTCTCCACCCATCCGGTGTCATATATGCTTTATTATCCATCATTCGGTTCTTGCCTCTCTTTTTCCGATGCAAAGATACAACAAAAAATCGACATACACAAGTGTTATGCCGATTTTTCGCATTTTCCTATTCCGGTAACCCATTCGCCATTAGCCATTCGCCCTTTCGCCTTTAGCACGCTTACGCGTAGCGCGCACTATAAGGTACGCAAGCGCGCAGAGCATCAACGGCAGCACCGCGTCTCCGATAGGCGTACCCGGCTGTTGAGGGTTTTGAGTGGTTTGGTTAATGTCATCATCCTCGGTAAACGGATCACCGTCGTCTTTCTTCATTCGGTGAGGCCCGTACGAAGCCGCAGCCCCGTTATAAACCGCCGTTCCGTTTCTATTGATCATCGGATTGGAAGAATAAGAACTACCCGATCCACGCATTGTGCTTGTCGATTGGAAGGATGCCTGCGGTGCAACCGCTCCGCCGAACGTATTGAACTGCTGCGCCGCAGCAGGCAGTGCCATCACTGCCGCTACGACGATTATTGCTATGATTGCTAAATTTTGCTTCATGGTCTTCATAACTGTTCTCCTTTCTTTCATTCGTTCATTCTTTCATTCGTTAAACAATTATTTAACCATAACGCCCTTGGCGTCATACATCTTTCCATCTACGATGATATACAACTTATCGTTGATAATCACCTTCTGCGGTCCCGTAACCTGTAACCCGTCACCCGTAACCGTTATATCGGTTGCCGTCTGCGGTGCCTTCACGACATTCAGTGCAAACCGCTCATCGTTCTGCGTCCGCTCGGTAGCGAAACTATAGCTCGAAACCAACAGGTCGGTTACAAATCCCGTCTCGTAGTCGATCAGGTTCACATGCTCAAACGCTCCGTTCTCGGCATAACGAGGATTGATGGCAAACGTGTACTCACCGTCTGCCGGTGCCCTGTAGCCAATCGGTATCACGTTCGTCGCATCGCTGTTACTCATCGCGTTGTAAACCAAGCGAGTTGTTCCAGCCAAACTATACGTTGCCAACGTGTAACCGTTTCCGAACATCTTCTCCAGGTCCGCATTGATCTCATAGTCCGTAACGCTGTACTTATCCGACACAAGGATCGTCGTCTTGTCGCTTGCGGTCTCGCTACTCAGGATAATTCCTGTCTTCACGGTCGGCATTGCTTGCTCACGTTTCGGCGCGTAGATCGGTAACGAACTATCATCCTCTTGTCCGGCTGCAGCGAAACTTACCGTAGCATTTTCCGATACTTGAACGAAGAAGCACCATCCCGGCAACAATACTGCTTCGCTTACCGGCTTCTGGATATATTCAGAGAAGTCACTTGTCGGAACACTGACATAAACGTTTTCCGCGTCTGTATATTCCCCTGTAATAAAGTTCAACTTACCCTTAATGAACGCGTCGCTCGGCGAAGTACTTGCATCGCTTGCATCGAAGCACGACATATACGGAACACCTAACATATTCCATCCCTTGTTGGAGTTCTTACCACCTTCAGTAGCCGTACCTTCGTATGCCTCCACAGCAACCGTGTTCTTTGTCACCGCACTAACAGTAGCCTGTTCTCCCTTAGTAGTCCAAGCGTCCGTAAATGACATCGGGAAGCGGATGACCCCTCCTCCGTATGCCGGTTTCGATATCGCCGTCAAGATATATCCCTTACCCGGTTGCAATTTCGTGCCTGCGGTGTTCGATACTACCTTCCAGTTATCATCTATCGCACCATTCTCTGCACGACTTGCACCGTCGTACTCTTTAATGACGAAGTGTTTGCCGTAAATAGAATAGGTTGCCATTGTGCTATTCACATAATCTACTTCCGCCACTTCTACAGGGAACGGAACAGCGATCGGATAGTAGTTGCGTTGATCAACCGAAATATCGAAGTTTACGGTACTTTCGCTCTTCTCCAACGAAGACTTCGAGTTAATATAAACTCTCGGCATATCGTACGCTGTGCAGCTACTATTCAAACCACCCTTGAGCGACAGGCTGTGTACCGTCAACGTTACACCGTCACCTGTACCGTCACCGTTCGTTGTGTTGACATTGAGCGTCGATCCTGTCTCAAGAATGATGTCATGAATCGTTCTGGTACTCTTTATTGTCAACGTTGCACCTTCCGCAAGGCGTATATCGTCAGCCGAAGTCACGGATGTATATCCGGCAAAGTCCTCGTTAGTACCTTCAATCAAGATTCTCCATTGAGCATAGAGGTTCACATCAGCAGCGATATCCGTAATCTGTGCACCTTCCGCGTACGGAGTACCACTACCATTGGCTGCTGTGTTCCATCCTACAAACTCATAACCTGTCCGCTCATATCCATTTGTATTATATTTAACGTACGGATCTGCATCTGCTGCATATTGTGCCGGATCATTCACATATCCGCTCGTTGCATTGTTGCCATGATAAGTTACTTGGTAGCAAGGATTAGCACCACCATCAATGTCAAAGCCATAGAAGTAACCTTCTCCACTAACTGCTAACAAAACATAATAACCTGCACTTAACGAACTATATGTAACTTTGATTCCACCGCCAGATCCACTTGTTGCTACAGTACCACTACTTATAGAAGGATTACTGCTGGTTGCTGTCGTATTCGCAAATGCGGCTTTTACTCCCGTTACGGATGTAACAGCTGATTCTGTTTCATAATCAGAAACCGCTATATCAGCCAATGCTTTGTCTGACGAGAAACTATATAATGCGAAAGAACGAGAAGATGAACCTGCGCAATAATATATGTCTAATGCAGTCGTTTTTGTGAACTTAAATACAATAGCGCATCTATCTGACCTATATCCATCTTTATTACTTGTCGCAGAAATCTTACAATCTCCCGTTGCAATCATCTTTGCCTTTCCGTTTCCGACTAATTGTGTATCACCACTGGAGAGATCATCATAATAGCTACCTGCATCATTCTTATCAGATGTCGTAAAGCGAACGGATTTATCGCTTCCGGCGCAACTACCCTTCCACTTTGCATACAGCGTAATAGCCGCTGTTGGGCCGTACTTATCACCGGCATCACCTATCTTCTCTCCGGCGGTGTTATACCATCCGTCGAAGTCATAACCGTCTTTCGTCGGCTCAGGCAGTGATACCTTGTTTGCCGTTGAACCGGTTGCACTCGTAGGATCAACACTTCCTGTCATTGCGTTATAGGTCACGGTGAACCGTTCTGCCCACTGTGCTGTGTACGTCGTATTCGCGGCAGGCATATTGTCTGCCACACTCGGTGTCCAGCCTGCAAAGTCATAACCGCTCTTCGTCACTACCGGCGCCGTCAGTGCCGTATTGTATGCCACAGAACCGCTCGGCTCGGTTTCATCCACAGCAGCTGCCGTACCGGCTGTCGATACTTTACCGCCATTCAGATCCCACGTCAGCGTGTATTCCTTCGCCGTACTGGTGAAGCTTGCGGTAATCGTCTGCGCCGAAGTGATCGAAGCACCGTCGCTTACACTCCAGCTATCAAATGCGTACGTGTACTCATCCGATTCAGCCGTCGGTGTTGCCGTCACAGCCGTTTCCTTCAGCGTCAACACATTCTCGGAGATACTTACCGTCGATCCGTGTGTTACCTCCGTAATGCTGGACGGACTAACCGTACCGTAACCCGTCGATCCGCCATCTACAGCAAAGCTTACCGTGTAACCCACTTGCTCCGTCTGTGCGGTGATCTCCGAGATATAAGCATTCGTGCCTACATTCAGATAGTACGTTCCGGCTGCCAGGTTGCTCCACGAGATCTCATTGAAATTATTCTCTTTGGTCGCCACACCGCCTACCGTTCCGGTATAACTGATCGCGTCGCCCAACTCAGTTGTATAAGGCTTGAGCGTAACCGCCGGATTACTGCTGTAACCGCCTATCTTCATCTTCAGGCTGGTAGCCTTATATCCTGCAGCTACAACAAACTTCACGTATTTGTTTGAAGCATTACCGTCTTTCGGCACTTTCAAATAAGCTGTTTCATGAATTTCACTTCCACTCTTTCCATCATAGGTACAACCCTTAGCGCTAACGGTCAAACCGGAAATGGAGTTACTTACCGTCCATTCATTACCGCTATTTATCGCTTGGTTGTTTCCAGAACTTGCCACACTTCCATCCGGTGCCTTATACGTGCTGCTTGCATAACGCGTACCATCTTGATAGTAGTACACATTCGGCATCAACTTAAACGTCGGTGCAACCGTCACATTACCTGCCGGCATCGTGAACGTCGTCGAAGCGATGTTGTTATTACCTACCGTTGCACCTGTTACGTTCCAACCATCGATCACATATCCGCTACTCGGTGTCGCTACCAAAGTAACCGTTTGTTCGTAATTAGCGGTTGTCGTCTCATCTGTTGCAGAAGCATCACCAACCTTAATCGTATATGAACCATTCTCTGCATCGCTGTGCGTAACAATATATACTGCCTTTTCTACTGTTGTGCCGGCAGAAACAGAACCATCTGCATGTACTGAGAATACCGTATAGTAATACGCCTTGCCTGCAACTGCAGTCTCATCAGTATAGTGCGATAGCTTACCGCTATACAACCTGGTTGCAGTTCCCGCTTCTGTTGTATCGGTAGCGGCCGAACCTTCCTTACGCATCAATACCACATGATCCACATCTATCATTCCTGTACAATGGTAGAATACATTGCGGATATAGAACGGTTCATCTGTTTTACTTGCATTCGGATTTGCACAGAATGTAATTGCTTTCGCTGTCGGCAGAGGTTTGACTGTTCCTTCATTAGGGTAAATAGTAGAAGGAGTACGTGTTACTCTTGTCCAATCTGCCGATGTCGTTACTACGTCATATTCCCAATACAATGCTTCATCTGCCGATTTAACAACAGCAGGGAATACACGATGACCTTTGTAGTCATAGGTAATCGACTCTAAGTTGTTGCCCGTAAAAGGAATAGCGACACCTTTTTGATAATCCGCAGCCGCGGTGTAGGTAATTGTCAATTCTTCCGTAGCGGCATTATAGGATTGAGAACCTGCTGGAGTCTGATATTTGATGAAATAATTATCCTCGTCAGACAAAGTAGCCGTACTCAGATCCAACTTGCCCGGAATAGACCATGTTAATGCATAATCACCATCTATCTCAAGACCTGTTACAACCGGCACTACGAAAGGTGACCATTGAGCGGTGAAAGAAGCACCTCCTGCAGGCATAGTATAAGATGTACCGGCTGTAATAAGTTCTCCTGCGTTATCCAGTTTCCATCCTGTAAATAGGTATCCCGGATACGACATTGTCTCCTGATCGGGCATTGTAAATTCACTTCCGGCACAAGCCTCTATACTCTCCACAGAACCGCTTGTGGCTGCTCCTTTATCAAAAGTAGCCGTTTCGGGCGAAGCACAACCGGCAGAGGACGTAACTATAAGGCGATACAGATAACACTGCCAGTGGTCAGAGCCGTCTTTATAGATTCGTGCTGACTTTGCATTAGCGGGAGCATTAATTGTTTGCAAACCTGAACCTGCTTGCTCAGGATCATGCATCACATAAGGGTCTCCTAATAAGTCTGCCGGATCGTCAGAATAGGTAGCTTCCTTGCAGAATTGAATTTTTAACAGCGTATTATCCGCTGTCCAAACAGCAAATGAAACAGAAGAAATAACACCTGAAGTCAAGGTAATATCTGCATATTTGCCACTTACATTCATATTATATGTATCATAATCATCTTTTCCTCCAGCCCATACATAGGACAATTCATCTATACTGGCACTTGGAGTAAGGATTATGCCATTATAATTGTCCGCACTACCTACTGGGAATTGCCTTATAGGACTTCCCCAATCACCCCATTCTACCGTTGCTCCTACAGGAGCTGCCTCATACTGCGGGTATAAGGTCAAAGTAGCCGTCTCATATTTCCAGTTTCCGGATCCGTCTGCGTAATCCGTACTTGCTACCAACGTACCATCAGCATTGATGATCTTGTCACCTTCAGTAGCCGCGGTAAAGTAACCAGTTAAAGAATATCCGCTTTCACCAGCCGCATCCGTGAACGAAGGAAGTGCGCTACCATATGTAGCGGTAATGGGCGATGGAGCCGTGCTACCATGATTTGATGTGTTGGCATTGATAGTAATAGTCGTCGTCTTTGCCGTCCATTGAGCCGTAATCGTCAAATTCTCATCCGGCATCGTTGATGCGTCCGAATCCCATCCGTCGAAATCATAACCTTCCTTGCTCATTGTGTTATTCGCCGGATAAATGATAGCCGTGCCATAGGTCTTTGTTCCTCCTGCCGTATAACTCTCATCGCTCGTACTACCACCATTAAAATTCCAAGTCAGTGTGTGGCTATTGATAGTCCATTTCGCGTACAGCGTAGTATTTCCCGTTAGGGCAGCACCTGCAACGGCAGGAGTAGTCTTTCCGCTATTGGTGTACCAGCCGCCAAATACATAACCTGTCTTAACAGGTGCATCTGGCAACGGATTCGGCAGATTCGTAGCTTCAGCCACATTACTCGGACATCCGCTTGTCGCACCATCGCAGTCATATGCAATACTGTAAGTAGCGGCAGTAGCATCGAATTTCACTGCATACAAAGTTGTAAAACCGCCTGTAGCATACAAGTAGTAAGTTCCTGCAGTCACATCTGCTGTATATTTGTCATATACATCTGAATTACCAGAACCTAAAGCTGATCCCGCTACGCCTTCTTTTGACAAACAAACCTTTGCCGATTGACGCACCCACGCAGTCAGCGTTCCTGCGGACGGAATAATAAACTTGATTGCTCTGTCTGTTGGTGTATTGCTAGATAGTGTAGCAGCTGATTGGAAATAGTATGAGTTTGCAAACGATATACCATCTACTGTTTTGGCATCATCCTTTACAGCCATTGCCGTTGGACCAACCAAATAGAACTTAGTGTTCGCAGACAAACCGGTTGGTGTTTGTTCAGTACTCGAAATCGTCGTGCCTGCTGGAACCATGTCTGCAACATCATAACGAGTACCATCCTCCAAAGCCGTCAGAGTCGGAGCAGTCTTGGCATCCACTATCAAACGGTACAAGTAGTTTTCAAAACAAGCGCCTCCAACTCTTGATATTCGTGCGAACTTAGAACCGGCGGGAGCATTCGCAACTTGCAAATCCGTGTTGTTTTGTCCCGTTCCGCTGAAATCTTGATAGCCGAGTACGGCTTCTGCATCATAAGAGGTAGTGGAGAAGAATTGTACTCTGAACACATCAGCGCATTTATTCCAAGTGTACACACTCACGGCTGTTATTTCTCCTTTGTTAATTGAGATATCTACATACTCTCCATTTTCGAAATGGTATGCACTTCCGCGAGTTCCTCCTCCCAAGTGATAAGTACTCTCGGCGGTTAGTGTTGTTGTCAACGTGATATCTACATCACCGGGAATAGTAGAAGAGGTATTGGTCGGGAAATTCACTACCGGACTTCCCCAATCGCCCCATTCAGCGGAACAACCTACTGATGATTCTTCTTCTCCTGTTACGGTAATAACGATATTTCCCGTTACGTAAGCAGCAGGAATGGTCAGAATACCTGTTCCTTGATCCCAAGTACAATTAGCCGTTATATCGCTTCCACCTACAGTTACCGTTACAGCGTCTGGCAAGGTATAACCGCCATCAGCGGCAAAAACTACGCTATATGCGGTTCCATAAGTGGCTTTGTTGCTTCCGGCTTCACCGCCGCTCGAACGAGTCACGTGACTCAGCGTGTGCGTCACATTATATTTATTTGCCGTCCATTGTGCCGTATAGGTCGTATTGGCAGCAGGCATAGTAGATGCAACCAACGGAGACCAAGAAGAGAAATTATAACCTGTCTTCGTAACTGTCGGAGCTGACAAACTTGTCCCAAAAGCTATACTGCTGGTCGTATTTGACGAAACACCGCTTGCAATACCCGTACCAGCACTCGTCGTTGTACCTCCGCCTAAATTCCATGTGAGGTCATAACTTTTAACACTCCACTGAGCTGTCAATGTAATATTGCTACGGATGTTTTGAATGGTTTTCTCGTCAGCAATTACCGTTCCCGCAGTAACCGTTTCATCATTTACTTTTACGTCCACGTTTGCTTTCCAACCAGTAAAATTATATCCCGTCTTCGTGAATGCATTCGCTGTAATCGTCTGGTTTGCATCACAGGCAATACTGCTTATGCTGCTCATCGATCCGCTTCCACCATTCGCCGCGAACGAAATGGTATATGTTGACGGAGAGTATGAACTTCCGGAGAAGACTCCTTCATTATTATCCCAACCAGTACAGGTAAACTTATTATTTGAGCCAATAACAATTTCATCTTTGGATTTATTCCAGAAATTATCACCACTCCACGCAATACTTGAAGAACCAGTTTTCTGACGCGTAAAAGTGACTTTAGTGTTGTATGAAGGAACATCTGCGTAGAACAAACCCGATTCACAAGCATGAGCCGACATCATTACATCATTGGGAGCCTGACCATACGTATGTGCGAAGAAGACCGGATTAGCATCACACCAGGTCGTACTTCCTCCAGACATGTATATAGTCATCTTCGGATAGCGAACGGCGGTAAGAGTAATTTTAGGATTCTCATTATCATTCGCATGGTATACATTGACCGTAAAAGTATATGTACCTGCTACTTTGCCGGTGTGGAGCGCCACATTGTTTGCGTCATTGCGATATATTACAAAATTGTCCTCGTCTTTGTAAATATCCGGACTTGTCAACCCATACCAGTGACTATCATTATCCGTAACTTTGAATTGATAAACTGAATTAGCATCCAACGTCACGGTTGCCGTTCCGTTATACTCATCCGTCCATACAATCGGGTTTTTTATCCAGTCTTCTCCGGAGTAGTTTCCATCCAATGTGAATACACGTACCCAGAACTCATTACTCTCTGTATCACATCCTAAACCGGTCGATACAACGCATTTATACGTTCCGGCATTACCAGCCGTAAGCCCACTTATTACCAGATTGGCACTTGTCGTTCCAGAGAATGTTCCTCCATCCGTTGCATCTACACCATCAGTAAGATTTTTCCAAGTGCTCTCACCTGTCTTTTTTTTCCATTGATAAGTATAGCTTCCGCCGCTACCACCTGTAGCTGTAGCCGTCAGTTTTAAGGCTTCTCCCGTCGTATATCGCCATCCATAGTTTCCATCCTCCGTTGTAGGAGCCACACTTACACTACTCGGCGCTTCGCAAGAAGAGGCAGTGCGACTAATAGTAATAGAGCGAATGTACGTACTGGTTGAACCTTTCCAAATTACAATTCTGTTTTTACCAATAAATGCATCACCATCATCGACCGTATACGACAATGATGACGTTGTAGCATCAGTGCTTGTCCCTTTAGCACTTCCATCATTTAAATATAACTCATTTGATTCTGTGGAGGAAATCGAGATAATATCTCCCTTTTTAAAATTACAGTCAGCCAATGTTATATCATACCCAACATTACCAGTATTTAGGTACCATTGTAATAGGGAATTGTTCACCTTAGACACAATTACCTTCTGATCATTTCCTTTATTATTAAGACTCAACGTACCTCCATAAACAGAATAATTATCTCCATCAGTCAATGCATAAGTGCTTCCAGAAGCGATTGTACACGTACATACCTTAAGGACTTCCATTTGGAATAAATTTCCTGAATATGTATCGCAATTTATTGCTGTCACAGACACATTAACATCTTGCGTAACACCACTCCCATCATTTGCCGTCGCAGTAATTACAGCATCTCCGGCAGCCAGTCCTCTAACCACACCTGTTTTGCTATCTACAGAGACATAAGTACCTCCCGATTTAACAGACCAAGTGACTGTTTTTAAAGACGCATTAGCTGGGGATACATTAGCTCTTAATTGAGTTCTTCTTCCAATTGCCACTTGCGCAGGAGAAGGAGAAATAGATATACTTGTAACGGGAATATATGATGTCAGTTTAATGGTATCTATCCATATTTTATTCGCTCCGGATGCTATGCGATAATATCCAGACTCCAATACACCAGAAAAGGCTTGCTGAGTTTGTTTTGTGGGATAGAAAACTGCTGCTATTTCTGTTCCTTCCGCTGCATAATTACTTGACGTGAGGGAATATTCCGAAGCGTCTTTATATAAATAAAGAGTTTGATTATTCACATTTACGGAAGCTACAATGCGAAAACCACATTTTGCACTTACATAAAAACATAAGGCACCTCCTTGGTTGCTACCATTTCCCAATTTCAAACCACATTTACCAGCGTCAGTTTGCTGAAAATAGATACTACTACCAATAGATATAACTCTGAATGTATTATTTGAATCTCCTTTTTTATATGTTTGTTGAACATCTTTTGTTTTAGCGGACCAGTTTCCAGATGCATATTCATCATTTCGGAAACCAACAGTTACATCTGCCGTGCCATCATACAAAGCCTTCATAGTTCCCCAAGCCACACCAACATTGGCGATACTCATCACAAGTACGGCAAAAAGTAGCATAATAGTCCGACGGAGATAGGACATAAGTCCGACCCGATTCTCTTTCGTTTGTGTCTCGCCAGTCTGATTTGGACTACCTACCGTCCCAAATAACTGATTAACTTGTAAAAAGTTTTTCATAATGTATTATGTATTTAAAATTTTCTATCTTTGTGTTTTTTATGTTATTCTATTTTGGGTTCTCGCAAAGATGCGAGAAAAATGCACGTTTTTTTGGGGTGTCGGATGGGATCCTACCTAAGGGACAAACGCTTTTTTATTGTCGGATGGCATCCGACGTAATAAACGAAGGCCTTATATTGTTCTTATTGTACTGTTCTTAGGTTGTTCTCGGGAGATGGTCCCGTGATGGTCCTGTTCTTATCCTCACATTCGTTCGGAACGATTATTTCTTATCCTCACATTCGTTCGGAACGATTATTACTTATCCCCACATTCGTTCGGAACGATTATTTTGGGATCTATAAAAATTTGCTTTGTCGCTTTGTCGCTTTGTCGCTTTGTCATTTCATTTTTTCAAAATCACGGGATATATACTATGTATATATAAGGTAATGTGGGATACGATATTACCCCGATATACCCCCGT
>Ga0310695_10010024_pt1 | contig 14009 bp, 11 predicted proteins | sample RumenRJG_04DNA_FD_203882 | JGI IMG/M metagenome (GOLD analysis project Ga0310695, IMG submission 203882) | Bovine rumen microbial communities from Lethbridge, Alberta, Canada - RJG_04 (v2) (version 2) | ecosystem: Host-associated > Mammals > Digestive system > Stomach > Rumen | place: Canada... | reverse complement strand
TGTTAGCACAATATGTAGTGATAGCAGCTGAAAGTGTAGTCTTACCATGGTCTACGTGACCAATAGTACCAACGTTCATGTGAGGTTTAGTTCTAACGAACTTCTCCTTAGCCATGTTTTTCTCCTTACCGGATTTAATATCGTACTGATCCGGTATTAATATTTTTTATGTGCTGCACTTTAAGCCAGAACGTGTACATATCTTTTACCAAGATTTGTCACATTCGCAGACACAATATTTGATAGATTAAATAAAGATTTGTAGACAGGGAAAGATATTTAATTACATAAGATTTCATAATATCGAAACCTTAAAACCCGGTACCACCGATCATTATCATCCATTTTGACAACTGGTTTGGTATTTTCGAGTCAATCACGATGCACATCAGATACCCAAACTCAATTGTTATATAATCACTGCCAACGGCAATAATTTCTCAAGAAAGGGCCGTGTCTCCTGAAAGCCTTTCAGCTAACTTTACGGCAACACCAGATTGTTTTCAATCTGCCTGATTATCAAAAAACCCTATAACTGCCTGTAATTTTAAAACAGTCAAGTTCTATATTTATACAGTTTATGAAAATAAATTTCAATAGTAAAAACTGCAAAAAAAACAAAAAAAATGGGAACTTCCCCGAAAGAAAGTCCCCACCTTACTAAGCTGTCCAACAAGTAACTGTCGGACAACTAATTCTACCAGCGGTAGTGAGCAAAAGCCTTGTTAGCTTCAGCCATTTTATGTACGTCTTCACGCTTCTTGAATGCTGTACCAGTATTGTTGTATGCATCCAAAAGTTCAGCAGAAAGTGTATCTGCCATTCCGTGTCCGCTTCTGCTGCGAGCTGCTTCAATAATCCATCTCATAGCAAGAGCTTCGCGACGTGTTTCACGAATTTCCATTGGAACCTGATAAGTTGCACCACCTACACGGCGAGATTTTACTTCTACCATAGGTTTTACATTTTCAAGAGCCTTAAGAAGAACTTCCAAAGGATCTTTATCTGTTTTTGCCTTAAGATTATCCATTGCCTGGTAAACAATCTTTGTACAGATATCTTTTTTACCATCAAGCATCATACGGCAAACAAGCTTAGATACAACTTTTGAATTATATTTTACATCCGGCATTAAAGGACGTTCGATTGATTTCTTATGTCTTCCCATCTTAGTCCTCCATTAAGCCTTAGGTTTTTTAGCACCGTATTTAGAACGGCCACGTTTGCGGTCTTCAACACCAAGAGTATCTTTTGTACCGCGGATAATGTGATAGCGTACACCAGGGAGATCCTTTACACGACCACCACGAACTAAAACTACTGAGTGTTCCTGCAAGTTATGTCCAATTCCTGGAATATATGCAGTAACTTCAATACCATTTGACAAACGAACACGGGCAATCTTACGAAGAGCCGAGTTTGGTTTTTTAGGTGTCTGAGTCATTACACGTGTACAAACTCCACGTTTCTGCGGACAAGAATCAAGTGCGGGAGCTTTAGTTCTGTTCGCAGCAGTTTTACGACCCTGACGGATTAACTGATTAATTGTAGGCATCGCCTATTCTCCTATATTATTTCCGGTCAGCACCCCGGAAGATTTTACAGTAAAAACCCTAAAGAGTTAGGTTTAACGATTATATTAAATTCAAAAAATGAATTCAATATAAATTCATTGAATTTGTATAAAATTTCTGACAAAAAAAGCGGCAGTTTTGCCTTAGCTCCACCACCGCTTTCTTGTCTTTTTTTTATGACTTATTAGTCATTTTCTTCTGCTTCAAAGCTTGGTTCTTCAAGCTGAGATTCCTGTTCAGCTTCAAGACGTCTTCTTGCAAGAATCTCTTCCATCTGCTGGTCAAGATCTTTGTCAGAATCATCATAAAGCTTAATTCCTTTATAGTTCTTAATACCAGTTCCGGCTGGAATCATATGACCAATTGCAACGTTTTCCTTAATACCGTGAAGTCCATCGCGTGCTCCGGAAATTGCGGCATTTGTAAGAACGCGTGTTGTTTCCTGGAAGGAAGCAGCTGAGATAAATGAATCAACTCCAAGAGAAGCCTTTGTAATACCCTGGAACATTGGACGACCGATTGCCGGCTGACCACCTGCTGCGATAATACGGTTGTTTTCCTCGTGGAACTTGTATTTATCAACCTGCTGTCCAAAGATGAATTTTGTATCACCAACAGAAACAATTTCTACCTTGCGAAGCATCTGGCGTACGATAATACCAATGTGTTTATCATTAATATCTACACCCTGCTGTCGGTAAACGCCCTGGATTTCATCCATAAGATAATTCTGAAGAGCATTTTCACCAAGAATTGCAAGAACATCCTGTGGATTTGGAGAACCTGCGCAAAGCTGTTCACCTGCAGCAACTTTATCACCATCGCGTACAAGCATACGTTTTGTCATTGGAACAAGGTGTTCAAATGGTTTACCAAATTCATCTTTGATTACAATTACACGTTTACCTTTCTTAATATCCTTGAATTCAACAGTTCCAGAAATCTGTGCAAGTACACAAGGATTCTTTGGTTTGCGAGCTTCGAAGAGTTCAGATACACGTGGAAGACCACCAGTAATATCACTTGTCTTCATAGCTTCTTTAGGCATCTTTGCAAGAATATCTCCGGCCTTAATCTGCTGCTTATCATCAACGTGGAGGTTAGCACCAGCAGGCAGGTAATAGTTACCCTGAGGGTTTCCAGCTTCATCAGTAATGATGATACGAGGCTGCTTAACATCAAGGTGAAGGTCTGTAATTGTACGTTCAACGTTTCCTGTCTTAAGGTCTGTTTTTTCTTCAAGAGTAGAACCAGGAATAATATCTTCAAAATGAACGTATCCGTCGCTTTCTGCAATAATAGGTTCAGCATACTGGTCGAATTCGCCAATAGGATTTCCCTTCTTAACAAAGTCGCCTGCCTTAGCATAAATTGTAGAACCGTTTGAAATTTCAAGCTTCTGATCTTTGCTTGTAAGGTAAAGAATATTGTCTTTAATAAATACTTTACCAGTTACAGCAGCATTTACTTCAGAACCTTTTCTCTTAAGAAGAGCTGTTCCTCTTTCAAGACTCTTTCCGTCTTCAACAAGGAGTTCATCACCTTTTTCAATTTCAACCTGATCAAGAACACGAACAACAGTCATGCTACCCTTACGTGTAAACAGCCATTTTCCGTCTTTAAGTCCAACATGAGTTCCGGCAATATCTTTGATAAATGCATTGAACTTAAGAACAATGCGGTTATCATCTGTAGACATTTCAGCCGCACCACCCGAGTGGAATGTTCGAAGTGTAAGCTGTGTACCTGGCTGACCGATTGACTGAGCTGCGATAATACCAACTGCTTCACCAATTTCAACAATCTTATTGCGTGCAAGGTTTTTACCGTAACACTTAACACAAATACCGTGTTTTGCTTCACAAGTAAGTACTGTGCGGAGCTTAACTTTTTCTACGCCGGCAGCGTCAATTTTTTCTGCCATTTCTTCATCAATATACTGATTTACATCGCAAATAAGTTTTCCAGTAAACGGATGAACAACGCGTTCAATTGTATAATGACCAACAATACGATCTTTAAGAGGAACCTTAATATCATCTCCCTCTTTGATTGCAGAGTAGTCAAGACCATTGATTGTACAGCAGTCTTCTTCATTAATTACAACATCCTGTGCAACATCAACAAGACGACGAGTCATGTAACCGGCATCGGCTGTCTTCAAAGCTGTATCCGAAAGACCTTTACGTGCAGCGTTAGTAGAAATGAAGTATTCCATAACGGAAAGTCCTTCCTTGAAGTTTGCCTTTACAGGAAGTTCAATAATAGCTCCGTTAGGTTTAGTCATCAAACCACGCATAGCTGCAAGCTGAGAAATCTGACCACGAGAACCGCGGGCACCAGACTTAGCCATCATATAGATAGTATTAAATCCGTCTTTATCTTTTGCAAGGTTATCCATCATGAGGTTTGTAAGTTTATCGTTTGTACGAGCCCAAACACCACAAACCTTGTTGTAACGCTCTTCTGCAGTAATTGTACCTTTACTGTACTGGCTGATAATTCCTTCAACTTCTTTGTTAGCTTCATCAACCATATCCTTTTTAACATCAGGAACAAGGATATCATCCATACAAAGTGTTGCACCGTAGAATGTAGCGTTTTTATAACCAACATCCTTAATTGCATCGTGCATCTGAATTGTGAGCCAAGAACCCTTTGTATGATAAACATGTTCAATCATCTTCTTAAGAGATTTATCGAACATCTGGCGGTTTACATAATCAACACCTTCTGGCATTGCTTCGTTGAATGCAAGACGACCAGCTGAAGTTTCAATCAAATCACCAGCTTTAAATTCTTGAGTTCCCTGAGTAAAGCCTTCGTCACCTTTAACTTTAAGTGCAGAAGCTTTAAATGAATCTTTTGGAGCCGGTACTTTAATAAGAGCCTGCCATTCAATATTTCCAAGTTCAGCTGCAAGACGAACTTCGTCTGGAGAACTAAAGCGTTTTCCTGTTCCCTTTGCATTTGGTTTGATAGCAGTCATATAGTAGATACCAAGTACCATGTCCTGAGAAGGAGCTACGATTGTATTTCCGTTTGCAGGGTCAAGAAGGTTACGTGCAGAAAGCATCAATGTCCAGCATTCCATCTGAGCTGCGTGAGTAAGAGGAACGTGAATAGCCATCTGGTCACCATCGAAGTCGGCGTTGAAAGCTTTACAAGCAAGAGGATGAAGTTTAAGAGCTTTTCCTTCAACGAGAACAGGCTCAAATGCCTGAATACCAAGTCGGTGAAGTGTAGGCGCACGGTTCAACATAACCGGATGCTCGCGAACAACTTCGTCCAATACTGCATAAACTTCAGGAGATTCGCTTTCTACAAGCATCTTTGCCTTTTTAATGTTGAATACAACATCTTTATCTACAAGCTTCTTCATTAAGAACGGCTTGAACAATTCCAAAGCCATCTTTGTAGGAAGACCGCACTGCCAGAGCTTCAATTCTGGTCCAACAACAATTACCGAACGTCCAGAGTAGTCAACGCGCTTACCAAGAAGGTTCAAGCGGAAACGTCCCTGCTTACCTTTAAGCAAATCTGAAATTGACTTAAGTGGGCGGTTAGAAGCACCCTTAACTGCACGCTTTCTCTTTGTATTGTCAAACAATGCATCAACTGCTTCCTGAAGCATACGCTTTTCGTTACGGATGATGATATCTGGAGCAGAAAGCTGCTGAAGTCTCTTAAGACGGTTATTACGGTTAATAACGCGGCGATAGAGATCGTTCAAGTCAGATGTAGCAAAACGGCCGCCATCGAGCTGTACCATTGGACGAAGCTCAGGTGGAATAACTGGAATTACGTCCAGGATCATCCATGAAACTTTGTTTCCAGAAGCACGGAAGTTTTCTACAATTTCAATACGGCGAAGAAGTCTCTTATCAGACTTAACACCTTTCTCAATCATTTTTGCACGAAGTTCTGCTGCAAGTGCATCCAAATCAAGATGCTCAAGCATTGTTTTAATTGCTTCTGCACCCATATCGGCTGTAAAAGCAGAACCTGCATAATGTTCCAAAGCTGCCTGATACTCTTCTTCAGAAAGAAGCTGACCTTTTTTAAGGTCTGTATCACCAGCATCAATTACAACATATTTTTCGTAGTACAAAACTGAGCGAAGCTGTGCAACCTGCATATCAAGCAAAAGACCCATGCGGCTTGGAACCGAACGGTAATACCAGATATGGCTTACAGGTGCTGCAAGTTCAATGTGTCCTGTACGTTCACGGCGAACTTTAAAATGAGTAACTTCTACACCACAGCGGTCACAAATTACACCCTTATAACGGATAGACTTGAATTTACCACAGTAGCATTCCCATTCCTTTGTTGTACCGAAAATTCTTTCGCAGAACAAACCGTCTTTCTCTGGACGCAAAGTTCTGTAGTTAATTGTTTCAGGCTTCTTTACTTCGCCATAAGACCATGAACGAATAGTCTCTGGAGAAGCCAATTGTATTTTAAGATTATCAAAATCCTGTACATCACGCATTTGCATCCTCCTTATCAAAACCAGATGCAGCTTTGTCTATTAATTCCTGATCACGTTCTGTAAGAGCAATCTGTTTACCCTTATCATCGTAGATTGTGAAGTCAAGAGCCAAACCGCGGAGTTCCTGTACCATTACGTTGAATGCTTCTGGAACACCAGCTGGAGATGAAGGGTCACCCTTTACAATAGCTTCATATACTTTTGAACGACCTGTCATATCATCAGACTTGATTGTCATCATTTCCTGAAGACAGTTTGCAGCACCGTAAGCTTCGAGAGCCCAAACTTCCATTTCTCCAAGACGCTGACCACCAAACTGTGCCTTACCACCAAGAGGCTGCTGTGTAACGAGAGAGTAAGGTCCTGTTGAACGAGCATGCATCTTATCATCAACAAGGTGATGAAGTTTCATATAATAGATAACACCAACGAAAATAGGGTTTACAAATGGTTCACCAGTCTGTCCAGAGTGAACAATCTGTTTACAGCTTCTAGGCAAGCCGGCTTCTTCAAGCTTATCTGCAATCTGCTTCTGTGAAGGAGACTGGAATACAGGAGCTTCAAAGAACTGATTAAGATATTTACCTGCAATACCAAGTTCAGATTCAAGAATCTGTCCAATATTCATTCGGGAAGGTACACCAAGAGGGTTCAAACAAACATCAAGTGGAGTACCGTCTTCGAGATATGGCATATCTTCTACAGGGAGAATTCTTGAGACAACACCCTTGTTTCCGTGGCGACCAGCCATCTTATCACCTTCACGAAGCTTTCGCTTGTTAGCGATAAGAACTTTTACAACCTTATCAACACCAGGGAGCAAATCATCGCCTTCAATACGGCTCATCTGCTGGATATCAATTACAACACCTTCAATTCCATGTGGAACGCGGAGTGAAGAATCGCGAACTTCTTTTGCCTTTTCACCAAAGATAGAGTTCAAAAGCTTAAATTCCGGTGTAGTTTCAGTTTCAGACTTTGGAGTAACCTTACCTACGAGAATATCTCCGGAACGAACTTTTGCACCAATACGGATAATACCATCAGCATCAAGGTTTGCAACTGCCTTTTCTGCTGTATTAGGAATATCACGAGTAATGCGCTCTGGTCCAAGTTTTGTTTCACGAATTTCAATTTGGAACTCTTTAATATGAATAGATGTGTACATATCTTCGCGAACTACGCGCTGAGAAATAAGTACGGCATCCTCATAGTTATAACCATTCCAAGGTACGAATCCTACGAGAATATTGCGTCCAAGAGCAAGTTCTCCATTAAATGTTGCAGGACCATCTGCAATTACAGAACCTTCTGCAACCTTTTCGCCAACGCTTACAGTAGGACGCTGATGGTTACATGTATCGTTATTTGTTCGCTGATACTTCAAAAGGCTGTATTCGTCAACATCCTTTGAACCATCAACCTTAATCTTAATTTTTTCGCTTGAAACATAGATAACTTCACCGGCGCGTTTTGCCTTAACAAGTACACCAGAATCATAAGCACACTTACGTTCCATACCAGTACCAACATGAGGTGGTTCCGGGAACAAAAGTGGTACAGCCTGACGCTGCATGTTACAACCCATCAATGCACGGTTAGCATCGTCATGTTCAAGGAAAGGAATCATAGATGCAGAAACAGAAATTACCTGACGTGGAGAAACGTCGATATACTGAACGTCCTTTGGAGAACGCTGAGTATAGTCACCACGGTGGCGGCTTGAAATTGTTTCTGTAGGGAATGAACCGTCTTCCTTAATACCTTCTACAATCTGACCTACATAGTACTTATCTTCGTCCATTGCAGAAAGCCATTCAACTTTATCTGTAACCTTTCCGTTTTCTACCTTGCGGAACGGAGCTTCTAGGAATCCGTAATCGTTTACACGTGTATACATAGCAAGCGATACGATAAGACCAATGTTCGGACCTTCAGGAGTTTCAATAGGACACATACGTCCATAATGTGAATAGTGAACATCTCGAACTTCAAAGCTTGCACGGTCGCGGCTAAGTCCACCAGGACCAAGAGCGTTAAGACGACGTTTATGTGTAAGTTCAGCCAGAGGGTTAATCTGATCCATGAACTGTGAAAGCTGTGATGAACCAAAGAATTCTTTAATAGCAGCAACAATAGGTTTGATAGAAATCAAATCCTGAGGCTTCATTGTATCAGTTTCTTTAAGGCTCATGCGCTCTTTTGCAATGCGCTCCATGCGGGCAAATGCAGATTTAAGCTGATTTGTCATCAATTCGCCTACAGAACGGATACGGCGGTTTCCAAGATGGTCAATATCATCAATCTGTTCATCGCCTTCGTATACCTTAATAAGGATTTTCATTGTATTAATGATATCATCCTTAATAAGTGTTGAATCTGACGGCTTATCAGCATATTCAAATTTCTTATTAAGCTTATAGCGTCCTACACGACCTAAATCATAGCGGCGTTCAGAGAAGAACAAAGAGTTCAAATCTTTTTCTGCAGCTTCAGATGTCATAGGTTCGCCAGGCTGAAGAACTGAATAAACAGCAGCCAAAGCATCTTCTTTTGTAGGTTCGTTATCAACAGAACCTTCTTTTACGTATTTTACTTCCTCACGCTCAAAACAGTTAATAATCATCTGAGAATTCAAAGAATGATTCTTTTCATCTCCATAAGGATTATCGCGTGTATCAAAGCGGATTACGCAAATCTTTTCTACATTATTTGCAATAAGGTCATCAACATCATGCGGATGAAGTTTTGTTCCGGCATTGAAAAGTCTCTTTTCTTCTCCGTTTTCATCCTTAATGATTACAGCAGATGCAAGAACCTTATCAATCAATGCTTCTTTTGAATCATTGTCTTTTTTTACATCAATATCTTCAACATCGTAGAAGCAGCGGATAATTTCTTCGCGTGTTGAATAACCAAGTGCACGAAGGAAAATTGTTCCAAGAATCTTCTTCTTTCGGTCGATTTTTGCAAAAATAAGTTCTTTTTTCTGATCAATTTCAAATTCAAGCCAAGAACCGCGGTAAGGAATAATGCGGCTTGAATAAACACCTTTATCATGAGTAAAAATTACTCCAGGCGAACGGTGAATCTGAGAAACAACAACTCGTTCTGCTCCGTTAATTATAAATGTTCCGCGGTCTGTCATAAGCGGAATATCGCCCATATAAATATCCTTCTGGAGAATTGCTCCTGTCTGAAGGAAATTCAAGTTGATTCGGGCTTTTAAAGGTACAGAATATGTAAGACCTTTCTGTTTACAAGCTAATTCTGAAAATTTAAGATTTTCCCAGTCCAACTCATAAAATTCATATTCCAAAAGCATATCGCCATTAGGGCTTTCAATTGGAAATGTTGAATTAAATACATCCTGAAGCCCCTGATCTAAAAGAGCTTCACCATTTTTCAGACGATTTGACTGCAGGAAACTTTCGTAAGATGATGTCTGGATTGCAATAAGATTTGGCACATCCATAAAACTCTGGATGTCTTTACCAATGTACTGACGGTTGATTGTTCGGGTTTTTGCGAACATCCCATCCCCCTGATTTGTGAGTTCAGTTTATTTCTGCTACATGCTGGAAACTCCGCACAGCACAGAAACAACCGGATTCTTCCCTTCCGGGAAATATATCTGACAGCTTCAAACATTTTCTGTCAGATTCTACAGATTATCAAAATCTGCAATTATTTTCTAAATACGACTAAAGGGGATACCCGACACTTTTACACATCAGGCATCCCCTATAGATAATTTGTCAGATTATTTCCGACTTATTTCTTGCTAGCTTTACCACCAGCTTCTTCGATCTTCTTGATCATTTCGTCAGCGTCAGCCTTGCTTACGCCTTCTTTAAGAGCCTTTGGAGCACCTTCTACGAGTGCTTTAGCTTCACCAAGTCCGAGACCTGTGATTTCACGAACAGCCTTGATTACTGGAATCTTCTTTGCTGCATCGAATGATTCGAGAGTTACAGTGAATTCTGTCTGTTCTTCACCACCAGCTGCTGCTCCGCCTGCTGCTGCAGGACCTGCTGCTACTGCAACTGCTGCTGTAACACCGAATTTTTCTTCCATTGCTTTTACGAGTTCTGAAACTTCAAGAACTGACATAGATGCGATTGCATCAAGAATCTGATCATTTGTGAGAGCTGCCATATTGTCTTCTCCACTATTAATTAGTTATATTTTCCACCCGGTAGGTGGCTGCAGATTTAGTTCAACTGAACCGTTCTGCATTTAGCACCGACAGTCGACAGCTATGAAGCCTGACAGTGCTTTTAAGCTAAACTTTGATGTCCGAGTTTGAAAGCAGTCGCTTTCAAACTCGCTAAACTAAAACTGCGCAGCAGTTTTAGTTTGCTTCTGCAGCTTTTTTATCTGCGTAAGCCTTCAATGTAGCGGCAAGCTTCTGAGCTGGACCGTTCATTGCAGACATAAGCATAGCAATAAGCTGTTTCTTTCCTGGAACCTTTGAGTAGGCTTCAATTTTAGCCGCATCATAGATTTCATTTGCAATGCTTGCACCTTTTACACTAAGTGCTGGAGCATCTTTTGCAAATTCAAACAAAACTTTTGCAACTTCGTTTGAATCTTCTTTTGCCATTGCAACTACAGTAGGACCTGTAAGATAATCTGCAACGTTTTCTACCTTCATATCTTCAAAGGCAATGCGTGCAAAATTATTTTTTACAACTTTAAGAACTGCATTCTTTTCACGAAGCTTATCACGAAGAGCAGTAATCTGTTCAACTGTAAGTCCGCGGTAGTCAGCAAAAATAAAATCACTGTAATCAGCAAATGTCTTTTTTGCGTTTTCAATAGCTTCTGCTTTAGCAGGCTGAATTTTCTTTGCTTTTACTGCCATTACTCGCCTTCCTTATAATCAACCCAAACACCAGGGCCCATTGATGAACTCAAAGATACAGAAGTGATAAATCCTGCTGCAGCTCCTGCCGGCTTTTTGCGGCTGATTTCTGCAAGCAAAGTATTTACGTTTTCTACAACTTTAGCCTGATCCATAGAACATTTTCCTACGGCAATGTGTACAACACCTGCTTTATCAGCACGGAATTCTGTACGACCTTTTTTAAGTTCTGCAACAGCCTGTGCAACGTTAGGAGTTACAGTACCAGTCTTAGGGTTAGGCATCAAACCTTTGCGACCAAGAACCATACCAAGGCGACCAACATCTTTCATCATATCAGGTGTAGCAACAGCAACATCAAATTCAAGCCATCCACCCTTTACTTTTTCGATATATTCTTCACCAGCGTATGCAGCACCTGCATCCAAAGCTTCTTTTACTTTATCGCCCTTACAGAATACGAGAACTTTCTTTTCACCGCGGAACTGATTTGGGAAAACCAATGTATCGCGAACAGTAGCGTTTTTCTCAAGACGAAGTACAACATGAGCTTCTACAGTTTCGTCGAAGTTAGCAAACTTCATATCCTGAATCATTTTACAAGCTGAAGCAACATCATATTTCTTTGTAAGATCATATTTTGCAGCAGCTGCATTATATTTCTTTCCGTGTTTCATATTACTGCTCCACCTCTACGCCCATACTGCGTGCAGTACCTGCGATAATTTTTTTTGCAGCCTCAATGTCATTTGCATTAACATCAGGCAACTTTGTTTTTGCGATTTCTTCCAAATCTTTCTTAGAAAGAGTAGCAACCTTATCACGAAGAGGGTTTCCAGAACCTTTTTCGATTTTGCATGCTTTTCTGATAAGAACTGCTGCAGGAGGAGTTTTGAGAATGAATGTGTAAGATTTATCCTGATAAACTGTGATTACAACAGGAATAATCAGACCACGTTCCATTGTCTTTGTACGGTCATTAAATTCCTGAACAAATTTTGGAGCGCTTACACCGTGAGGTCCAAGTGCAGGTCCAATTGGAGGAGCTGGAGTTGCTGCTCCTGCCGGACACTGTAACTTGATAACAGCTGTAACTTTTTTTGTAGCCATTTTTTGTTTCTCCCAATATTGGTATGAAGCCGTCATATAGACTAAACTTCTAGCGAGATGCCTATGTCCAACGGACGTTCACCTCTCCCAAAAAACAGGATTAACGGTTTGCATTTGGGATACAAACCCCTGAATTTGCTAAATCAAAGAACCTGCGGAAAGAATCCGCAAAATAAAACTAAATCTTTTCTACCTGAAGGAAGCTTACTTCAACCGGAGTTGGTCTTCCAAAAATCTGAACTTCAACATTAAGTTTTTCGCGTTCAAGATTAATTTCTTTAATTGAACCAGAGAACGAAGCAAATGGACCATCTGTAATTTTTACTGTATCACCCATATTGAAATTCTGGCGGATATGAACCTGTTTTTCGCCTTTAATAACACCAGATTTCTGGAGAAGATTTTTTGCTTCATCATTTGTGATAGGAACTGGACGGTCATTACGACTAACACATCCTACAAAACCTGTTACACCCTGAATCTTATAAATCTTACCACAAGTATCTTTCCAGCCAAGCTGAGGAAGATCCATTTCAAGCATTATATAACCCGGCAAGAATTTATTATTTCGTGTACGTTTTTTTCCGTCTTTAATTTCAACTACTTCTTCAATAGGAACACGAACGTCAAAAACAACATTTGAATCAATCTCTGCTTTTTCAATAAGAGATTTAATTGCACGCTCAATCTTTCCTTCGTAACCTGTATAAGTATGAAGAATATACCAGCTTCTTGACATCTCAACTTCCTACTTCATTAATAAACGGAACAAAGATGTAAAGCCTAAGTCAAGAGCTCCAAGAATTGCTGCAATAATAATTGTAGAAAAAATAACAACCCAAACAGATGAAACAACATCATCCTTTGAAGGCCATTCAACATTCTTTAATTCAGCCTTACTATCTTTAATAAATCTCACTAACTTAGACATACACTATTTCCTTAAAAAATCAGGGCAGGCAGGACTTGAACCCACGACAGGCGGTTTTGGAGACCGCTGCTCTACCAACTGAACTACTGCCCTATATATTTAAAACCGAATAAACGGTCAAATACCAGTTTTATTATTTTGCCTTTGTTTCTTTATGCAAAACACTCTTTCTGCAGAACGGACAATACTTATTCTTCTCAAGCTTGCCTGTGATGTTCTTGCGGTTCTTGTATGTTGTATAATTCTTTCTTTTGCATTCTGTACACTGCAATGCGATAATTTCTACAGAACCCTTTTTCTTGCTACCCATAGATAACTCCTACGTATATTTCTTTCAAAAATTTTTCTAAAGCCCATTTGCAGAATCGAACTGCAGACCTCCACATTACCGATGTGGTGCTCTACCAACTGAGCTAAAGGGGCAAATTCGCACTTCTGCATCTTGTTAGAAAACGTGCGTTTTATGACTATAATTTAAGATAAAAATTATGTCAATAAATTCATTTGATAAATTTTGAATTTAGTACTTATTTTTTTATTACTTTTACACTATATTCTATAGATAAGAGGTTTTTATGTACATAGATATGCTTATTGATGGAATTCTTGACTCCTACGACCGTTACGGATTTGTAAACAGAACCGACTCTGAAAACTTTCCAAACAGACAAAATGTTGTTTCAGTTCTTACGGATTTACAATCACTTATTTTCCCGGGATTCCGCTCAGAAGAATTCATCAATCCTGAAAATATAAGATATATTACAGGACAGAAAGTAAACAACATTATTGTAAAGCTTACTAAAGAAATTCAAAAGTCTCTGATTTATACACTGGAAACCTCTAATTGTTCATCAGAAAATGTTTCAAACTCTCATTGTTTTAAGCTTGCGGAAAAAACCTGTGTTGCTCTTATAGAAGAAATTCCTGAAATTCGCCGCAAAATTCAGCTTGATATAAAAGCAGCATTTGCAGGAGACCCTGCGGCAAAAAGCAGCGAAGAAGTTATACTTTCCTACCCGGGGCTGGAAG
>Ga0310695_10010023_pt1 | contig 14009 bp, 12 predicted proteins | sample RumenRJG_04DNA_FD_203882 | JGI IMG/M metagenome (GOLD analysis project Ga0310695, IMG submission 203882) | Bovine rumen microbial communities from Lethbridge, Alberta, Canada - RJG_04 (v2) (version 2) | ecosystem: Host-associated > Mammals > Digestive system > Stomach > Rumen | place: Canada... | reverse complement strand
GGGACTATGATGTGACAAGTGATAGAAAAGTTGATATTGCCGATGTGAATGTGCTGATTAGCGGCATGTTGTGTGGCAATGCTCCCGACTGGTACGATTTGAATGATGATTCACAAGTCGACATTGCCGATGTCAATGTGGTCATCAATGCCATGCTAGGCAAATAATTACTTAGATATAACAAGAATCCGTCAAATCCACTCAAAAATGAGTAGATTTGGCGGATTTTTGTAGGGATTCTGGTAGCCTGGGGCTTACATCTTGCCGAAGAACTCGGCGATGCGGGCGTAGGGGATCACTCCAGCCACGTCATCATAGAGGTCGACGTGCGATGCGCCGGGGATGATGAGCAACTCCTTGTTGCCCACGACCTTGCTCTCGCCCTCAACGTGCACTCCAGTCATCTTCTCAAAGGCATACTCGCTGAAGTAGCGGCTGTGCGCCTTCTCGCCGTGGATGAGCAGCACAGGGCTCTCAATTTCATTGGCCCACGCTAGCAGCGGCTGGTTCATGAACGACTGGCACCCGATGACATTCCATCCGTCGGTCGAGTTGCCGCTGCGCTCGTGGTAGCCGCGTTTGGTCTTGTAGTAGGCGTGATAGTCCTTGACAAACCAGGGCGCGTCGTCGGGCAGCGGGTCGATGACACCACCGGCGCGCTTATAGGTGCCGGCCTTGTAGTCCTCGGTGCGCTGGGCGGCAAGTGCCTTGCGCTTGTCCATGCGCTGGGCGGGTGTGTCCTCGCTCTTGAAGTAGCCCTCGACGTTGACCTTGCTCATGTCATACATGGTCGATGCGACCGTAGCCTTAATGCGCGGGTCGAGTGCGGCGGCATTCACAGCCATACCACCAAATCCACAGATGCCGATGATGCCGATGCGCTGGGCATCCACATCGTCGCGGCACGACAGGTAGTCGACCGCTGCCAGGAAGTCCTCGGTGTTGATGTCGGGCGATGCCATGCGGCGCGGCTCTCCGCCGCTCTCGCCGGTGAACGACGGGTCAAAGGCCAACGTAATGAAGCCCAACTCGGCCATGTGCTGGGCATAGAGGCCACTGCTCTGCTCCTTCACTGCGCCGAAGGGACCACTCACTGCGATGGCGGGCAACTTGCCTTGGGCGCCCTTGGGGGTGTACAGGTCGGCCGCCAAGGTGATGCCATAGCGGTTGTGGAAGGTCACCTTCTGGTGCTCTACTTTGTCGCTCAGTGCGAATGTTTTGTCCCAATCTTGGGTCAGTTTCAATTCTTGCATGTCGTTATTTTTAGGGTTAGTTCGGTTGTCGGTTGTGCAGCCCGCCATAACCACTGCGGCGAGCGCAAACATCATTGCGATTTTCTTCATTTGAGGATCATGTTTGTTGGTTTTCGGCTACAAAGGTACAATTTTTTCACCATCAAGCATAATATTCTCTCCCGAAAAACACTAACTTTGCACTTTATTTCTCTCTAAACTATGGATAATCAGACATTAAACAAGGAGCAAGTGACTTGGGTCATCGACTTGCTGCCCAGGAGGGTGCCGGCCCATGGGGCAGGGCAGTTCTTTGCCGTCGAGAGCCACTTGCTGCAAGGTGCTCATCTTGAGAAGTTGGCACACAAGTTTGCCAACATCTTACTCAAACTCAACTGCTACTATGACTTCAAGGTGGCATGCGGCGATGACGAGATGCTCAACCCTCCACCCGAGCAACTGGAGCAACTTGTGTGGCAGTGCGTCACCGGCAACGATCTGCCAGCATTCATGCACATTGCGCTAACACCGGCTCCCACCACCATCACAGTGGCTCGCGGCGACATTAATATGACGCTTAATCAACCCACCGATGTCATGCTGCAACTGGTCACGCAACTGGCGCATGCCGAAGGCCTCTTTGTCTGGCCTGCCTAATGCTTATTTGGCACTGATTGAGCGAAAAACTGAGGACTGACTACCGACAACCGAAAACTTTTTTGTAACTTTGCACGATTTTTAGGCTTTGCCCGTCGCAAGATGATGCTTAGTCAATTCTCAATTTACAATTCTCAATTCACAATTCTCAATTTGTAAGAATGATTGATTCGATACTCTCACAAGCCACCGCGCAGGCGGTGAAAGAACTCTACGGTGTGGATTTCCCCGCCGAGAAGATTGTTCCCCAGACCACCAAGAAGGAGTTTGAGGGCAACGAGACCATTGTCGTGTTCCCCTTCTTGAAGGCCTCGCACAAGGCCCCTGACGCAACAGCGCAGGAGATAGGCGACTATCTGGTGGCTCACTGCGATGCCGTCGAGAAGTTCAACGTCATCAAGGGTTTCCTCAACATCACCATCCGTCCATCGTTCTGGACCGGTCTGCTCAATCAGGTGGCTGGTTCACCCAACTACGGTTTCACGCCTGTCACCGATGACTCGCAACTAGTGATGATTGAGTACTCGTCGCCCAACACCAACAAGCCCCTGCACCTGGGACATGTGCGCAACAACCTGCTGGGCTACAGCCTGTCGCGCATCATGCACGCTTGTGGATACAAGGTGGTCAAGACCAACATCGTCAACGACCGGGGCATCCACATCTGCAAGTCGATGCTCGCGTGGCTCAAGTGGGGCAATGGTGCCACACCTCAGTCGACCGGCAAGAAGGGCGATCACTTGATTGGCGACTACTATGTCGAGTTTGACAAGCACTACAAGGCCGAGGTCAAGCAACTCATGACCGAGAAGAATCTTACCCAAGAGGAGGCCGAGAAGCAGAGTGCGCTCATGGCCGAGGCTCGCGAGATGTTGCGCAAGTGGGAAGAGGGCGACGCTGAGGTGCGCAAGTTGTGGAGCACCATGAACGAGTGGGTATATGCCGGCTTCGATGAGACCTATCGCCGTCTGGGTGTCGACTTCGACAAGATTTACTATGAGAGCAACACCTATCTCGAAGGCAAGGAGAAGGTGATGGAGGGGCTGGAGAAGGGCTTCTTCTATCGCAAGGAGGATGGCAGTGTGTGGGCCGACCTTACTGCCGACGGCTTGGATCACAAACTCTTGCTGCGCAGCGATGGCACATCGGTCTACATGACGCAAGACATTGGCACAGCCAAACTCCGCTACCAAGACTATCCCATCGACAAGATGATCTATGTGGTGGGCAATGAGCAGAATTATCACTTCCAGGTGCTCTCGCTGTTGCTCGACAAGTTGGGCTTCAAGTGGGGCAAGGATCTGATTCACTTCTCTTACGGCATGGTTGAGTTGCCCGAAGGCAAAATGAAGTCACGCGAGGGCACCGTGGTCGATGCCGATGACCTGATGGACGAGATGATTGGAACAGCGCGCCAGATGAGCGATGAGCGTGAGAGCCTCAAGGATCTCACCGAGGCCGAGCGCGACGATGTGTTGCGCATGATTGGCTTGGGCGCACTCAAGTACTTCATCCTCAAGGTTGACCCGCGCAAGAACATGACCTTCAACCCCAAGGAGTCAATCGACTTTAACGGCAACACGGGCCCGTTCGTGCAGTACACCTATGCCCGCATTCAGTCCATCCTGCGCAAGTGCCAAGATGACATTGACGGCACCGATATCTCAACAGTGGCTCCCAATGACAAGGAAACGGCTCTCATTCAGCGTCTGATTGACTTCAGCGCCACAGTGGCCGACGCTGGCAAGAATTACAGTCCGGCACTCATCGCCAACTATGTCTACGATCTGGCCAAGGAATTCAACCAGTTCTATCACGACTACAGCATCTTGCGCGAGGAGGATGCGCTGGTGCGCGTGTTCCGCCTCAAGTTGGCTCGCACTGTGGGGCAGATCATCAAACGTGCCGTCTGGTTGCTGGGCATAGAGGTGCCCGAGCGCATGTGATCAGTGTTGGCACGCATTTTGCAATATCCAAGTTAAGTCTAGTCTTTCTAGATAGTCTAGAATTTCTAGATATTCTAGAGCAAACTTTATTCTGCTAGATAAAAATGGAAAATAACAATTATTACAACAACTATGGTTATGCCACGGCCACGCAGGCCGAGAGCGAACTGTCGCTGAGCCGCTATGTGGCCAGTGTCATGCGTCGCGTCTATGGCAAGATGTTCTTGGGATTGCTTGTCACGGCCATCACCTCAGTTCTGGTGATGAGCAATGCAACCCTGATGTCGTTGTTCTTCTCGTCGCGAGCCACATTCTTCATTCTGGCGATCGCCGAGTTGGGGCTGGTGTTCTATCTCTCGGCCCGCATCGACAAGTTGCAGCCCTCGACGGCAACGGCATTGTTCTATCTCTATGCTGTGCTCAATGGGGTCACCCTCACGCCGATATTCTTGATTTATACGGGGTCGTCAATCGCATTGACATTCGGCATCACCTCGATTACCTTTGGTGCAATGTGTCTTTACGGCTATGTCACCAAGCAGGATCTGAGCAAGATGGGCGCTATCCTGTTCATGGCACTCATAGGCCTCATCTTGTGCACGATTGTCAATCTGTTCTTAAAGAGTACTGCCATGGACTGGATCATCAGCCTGGCGGGTGTAGCCATCTTTGTCGGCCTCACTGCATGGGATACACAGAGCATCAAGCGCATGGTTGAGATGGCCGATCCGGGCCAGACGGGCAAGATTGCCACGCTGGGTGCGTTGAGCCTTTATCTTGATTTCATCAACCTGTTCATCTATCTGCTGCGCATCTTCGGCAGCCGTGACTGACGCAACGTGGTCATGAGATGAAACGGGGACGCAAAATAGTGGCGTGGTCATTCGCCACTACTGTCTTACTGTTGCTGGCCGCACTGGTCGGCAGCAGTTTTTATATGCTCGACTTTGCCTTGTCGCCCTTGCAACGCAGTGACGATGAGGCGATTGAGCGTTTGGCTCATCATGCTCCCGATGCTGTTGTGTCATGGGTCGACAGTGTGCGCAGTGTTGGCGCATTGCGCGACACCACCATTGACATCGATGGTGTGCCGGCTCATGCCTGGTATTTGCGGGCTGATGCCGACTCCATGCCTGTGGCGTTGCTCGTGCATGGCTACAAGGATACGGGTCTGTCGATGCTGCACATTGCCCATCTCTATCACCACGACTTGGGCATGAATGTGTTCATGCCCGACCTGCCTGCGCATGGTCACACGCCCGGCGACCACATCGACATGGGATGGAGTGACGATTGCAAGCATGTCTTGCGGTGGATTGAAGTGGCTGACGATATGTTTCGTGGCGGTTATGCCAGGTGCGACATGGTGCTGCATGGCATCTCGATGGGTGCGTCGACGGTGATGAATGTTGCTGGCAGCATGCCGTCGGCTTGCGTGCGCTGCGTGGTCGAGGATTGTGGCTACACGAGTGCGTGGGACGAGTTCTCTTACCAGTTGGATGCTATGTTCGGCTTGCCCGAATTTCCACTGCTCTACACCACCAGTGCATTGTGTCGCCTGCGCTACGGCTGGTCGTTCGGCCAGGCAAGTAGTCTCAAGCAGTTGACGCAGTGTCACTTGCCCATGCTCTTCATTCATGGCGACAGCGATGATTTTGTGCCCACAGCCATGGTGCAAACGCTCTATGATGCCAAGCCCCAGCCCAAGCAGTTGTGGCTTGCTCCTGGCTCGGCTCATGCGCGTGCCTATAGCGACCATCCAGTTGAATACACCCGTCTGGTCGAGGACTTCGTTGGGCAGTATTGTCACTAGCCTGATGGTTGCCAGGGGGCTAACATTGTGCATTACCCCAGCGCCCTGTTTACAAACCGAAACCAAAGTTTACATTTTTTAGTGCGAGAAATTGCTGCTATTACAAAATAAAGTACTAATTTTGAGCGTTTTTTAGTCAAACCATTAAAATTGGACACTATGAAATTGAGTAGAAGAATATTTGCATGGGTTCTCGCAGGGGCAGTGCTGCTGGGCACTGCAGCAACGGCAAGCGCCCAGCGCATGAGCAATAGCAGCGGCAGCAACATTGGCCGTGTTGAGAGTGATGGCCGCGTCTACAACAGCAGTGGCAGTAACATGGGCCGCATCGAGAATGGCGGTCGCATCTACAACAGCAGTGGCAGTTATGTGGGCAAGGTCGAGAGCGACGGTCGCATGTACAACAGCAGTGGCAGCTACATTGGCCGTGTCGAGAGCGATGGCCGTGTCTACAACAGCAGTGGCAGTTACATGGGCCGTGTTGAGAGCGGTGGTCGCATCTACAACAGCAGTGGCAGTTTCATTGGCGAGGCTCGTGGCGTAGACACCAAGAAGGCGGCTGTGCTCTTTTTCTTTAAACTGATTTAATTTGCTTATGAGTTTTAGACATATTATAACCCTGGCCGTGGTGGCCATCATGGCCATGACGGCCAATGACGTTGCTGCACAAAATCTGCAGAGCGCCAAGAACAACAGCCGGATGCATGCAAACTTGCTCGCACGACAGTCGCGCATCCAGGATCAGATTAAACTTGAAGAGGCTCAGAAGTATGCCTCACAACTCTACGAGGAGGAAGAACCCGAACCCGACATCTACACCGAGGGATGGGAGAGCGATCGCGTCAATCCTTACAAAAACGCCAACGTGCCTCAGACCAAGGTTATCGATGTGCGTGGATTCCACATGCCCATCAAGGGTAACTACATTACCTCGCCCTATGGCTATCGTCCGGCATTCCGTCGCACACACAAGGGTGTGGACATGCGCAGCGCAGTGGGCGATACCGTTTATGCGGCATTCACCGGTAAGGTGCGTTTGACCAAGTTTGAGCGTGGTGGCTACGGTTTCTATGTCATCCTGCGCCATGACAATGGTCTGGAGACTGTCTATGGTCACCTCACACGATTCCTCGTGCAGCCCAACCAGTTTGTCAAGGCAGGCCAGCCCATCGCACTCAGTGGAAACACAGGTCGCAGCACGGGTCCGCACCTGCACTTCGAGACTCGCTTCATGGGTTACGCCATTAACCCGGCGGCTATCATCGACTTTGCTAACCGCACGACTCACACCGATACTTACACCTTCAACAAGAGCAACTATACCGAGAGCCGCTCATACGCACCCAGTCGCCGATATGCTGCTGTGCGTTCAACGGGCAACTCTTCGAGTTATAGTGGCAAGAGCAATGGGCGTAAGTACGACTCTAGGACAAAGAAGCGTACGGCACAGCGCAGCACCTACAAGGTGCGCAAGGGCGACAATCTGGGCAAGATTGCTGCACGCAATGGCACAACGGTCGCTCAGCTCAAAAAACTGAATGGTATCAAGGGTGACAAGGTCCAGTCGGGCAAAGTACTCCGCGTCAATTAAAATAACAGTTATCTAAGAATTACATGCAATCACCCCCAGCAATGGAGATGGCTGCATGTTTTTTATAAAACAAATGACTATGAAACGATTGACTAACACGATGCTGCTCCTGGCAATGATGCTGGTCAGCATGAATGCACAAGCTGCACTCAACGACTTGGAGAAAGAGATGGTGGGGCATTTCACCGCTCAAAGCGAAGAACCGGGCGATGACGAGCATCCAGCCGACAACCCCATGTATTTCACGTATGTCTTTGACTTTCGTGCCGACAAGACATTCACCATCCAGATTATCTTAGACCAGACTCAAGAGTTTGCGCTCGATATCAGTGATGCTGAGCAGCAATATGCCAACACGCTCATCCTGCATGCCGTCCAGACCATCGAAGGGAAATGGCGGTGCACGAGCCATAGCATCATTCTCGATGATTCGGGTGTTGTCGACCGTAAGGTGGATGTGAAGATGAAGAACGATGATGAAATTGCACGAGTCATGCTTGCCAACATTGACAAAGATGATCTCGTCGACGAGCCGCTCAGCGACCAAACCATCATGTTGCGCGGCAATGGTGCCGTGGGGGGAAAAGAATATGAGGTGTCGTTTAACGAGGCCATTACTTTCCTTGAGGACAGTGCAGGAAAAACACTAGAACTATATGCTGAAGAATAGCAGCCACAATTCTTCACGACGATAAAGAAAGGGAACTATATCCTTGTTGTCCTCATATTCTCACGCAGATTCCGCAGATAATAGAAAACAACTTAGACAATTTAAATTTAGTAGTTAAGTAGTTAAAGGTAGTCAAAGGTAGTTAAGTAAAACAGCTTGGCTGAACCTTAACCTTTACACTCCCTTTTAGGGGGGCACTGAAAAGAATTAAGATTGTTGAATAAGTTGTTTGAGTTGGTTTTAATAATCATAATGGACAACGAGAACAATCAAAAGATAAAATTTGATGAACCTTGATGGGGTTTGATGGTTTTGATGAGAGATATATCACCAAAGCCACCAAAGTCCATCAAAGACCATCAAAAAAATAGGGAGTTATATACGAGTTGTCCCCCAATTAGTATTTTATTGTGATGAAGCAGCGTCACCGAAGGTGACAATCTGAGTAACCGGGAGTGGAGCGTTAGCGCACCCCCTGTTATTATTCAAAAAACAAAAACTCCACCAATCTCGGTGGAGTTTTGCTTTTCAGAGTTGTGCGAGGTCTTGCGCGGTGGGGTTCTTTTGGATAATGCGTCCCTCGGGGTCAATCAAGAAACTGCAATACTCACTCTCTTGTCGCCATGTGCGGCGCATCTTGTCTTGCGACGCTAGGTCGCAGTGCCATTGCCACTGGCTGTGCAACTGGTCAACTACGACGAGTTGCCGATACATGGCCTCGCTCTCATCCATGTTGACCGACACATGCTGAATGCCATGTTGATGAGTGAGGCGGTTGAGTGTCAGGTTGGCGATGCGTGACTCTGGCTTGGTCGATGCCCAGAATGTTACTACGACATATTCACCTCGCAGGTGGCTGAGAGATTGCTCTTCGGCTCCATCGGTCAAGGTCAGGCTGGGAGCCTGATATCCTACGCGGCCATCAGCCGGGGTGGTGTAGTAGGCCGAGGTGAAGACAAGCAGTAGCGCCAGTGTCGCAATCGTGAATAATGATTTTGACATGAATCTTCTTTTAAGTTCATAATTCAGGCTATGGCGCACGACATCCGTCGTTGAGGCCAAGCCTGTGCCGACTTTCGGCTATGGGCTCATAATAATGCCCAGGTTTGTACTACCCATTTCCGTCATGCGGAAAAGGGACTGCAAAAATAGTCAAAAAACACAACCCCACCAAATTCGGGGTGCTTAAATTTTCATAAAATACTGAAATCTAGCACCTTGTTTCTGTGGACAATTGAGTGAAATCTTTAATCCAATGGTTTTTTAACTTAAAATGTTAAATTGTCGGTGTAGTAGGCGTTTACGCGATGATTATCATTGCTGTTTCATACAGACTTTTAACACTTAACATTTGTTAAGAAATATGTCGGCTCTTGCCTCTATAATTTGCCCATCTCACAGAAACTTCGTAACTTCGTAGGCACAATTTTCAACAGAACCTAAAATGGCGAAACTCAAGATACCCAACGAATGGTGGACCGCACCAGCCGAGAGCGAAGACGGTCAGTTGATCATGGTGACCGGACGCAGTGGCCTGGAGCAGGTCAAGGCAACAGGTGTGTTTGTCTATCGCATTGAGGTCAACTGGGCCTACAAGCCCGACGACAAGGGAATGCCCGACTATGCCACTAGCCGGCTCATGGAGCAGGTGACCGATGCGTTGGAGGCCGAGTTCTCAAAGGATCCTGTGGCGGTGAACACTGGCATCTACACGGGTGCTGGCGAGCGCAACTGGGTGTTCTACTGCCGCAGTTTGCACATTTTCCAGCGCAAAATCAACACCATTCTCGCACCCTTCGAGACCCTGCCACTCACATTCCATGCCGAGGAAGATCCTGAATGGGCCGAATATGCCGAGATGTGTCAGTGCGAAGTGCACGTCACCGAAGAAGACTGACTAATTAAGAATTTAGAATTAAGAATAAGGCCGCTACCCTCACCAGGCAGCGGCCATTATTATGAATCAAACTAAGGCCTAAAGCCTAAAGTCTAAAATCTAAAGTCTTACATATTCATGCCACCATCCACTTGGATGACTTGGCCGGTGACATAACTCGACATGTCGCTGGCCAGGAAGATGGCTACATTGGCGATATCATCGACTGTGCCACCACGGCGCAGTGGAATGCGCTGAGCCCACTCCTTGCGCACTTCCTCGGGCAGAGCCTGAGTCATAGCGGTGTCAATAAAGCCTGGAGCAATGGCGTTGGCACGAATGCCGCGGCTGCCCATCTCCTGAGCCACGCTCTTGGCCAATGCTATCAGACCGGCCTTCGAGGCAGCATAATTCGACTGGCCGGCGTTGCCATGAACACCCACCACGCTGGCCATGTTGATGATTGAGCCACCACGCTGGCGCATCATGATAGGCACCAGGGCGTGGATAAAGTTGAAGGCCGACTTCAGGTTGACGTTGATCACGGCATCCCATTGAGCCTCGGTCATGCGCAACATCAGACCGTCCTTGGTGATGCCGGCATTGTTGACCAGGATGTCGATGTGACCAAACTCTTCCTTGACCTGAGCTACAACAGCCTCGGTCTGAGCAAAGTCTGCAGCATTGCTGGCATAGCCCTTGCACTTCACGCCCAGGGCGGCGATTTCCTTTTCAGTCTCTTGGCCAATCTCGTCAATCACGAGGTCGGTGAATGCGATGTCTGCACCCTCGGCTGCCATGCGCAGGGCGATAGCCTTGCCGATTCCGCGCGCTGCACCCGTGATGAGCGCGACTTTTCCTTCAAGTAATTTCATTTTTTATAGTCGTTAATCTAGATTATCTAGACAGTCTAGTGCATCTAGTTGGTTAAACAGGCTGCAAAGGTACTAAAATAATTGAGAATGCAGAATTAAAAAATGAGAATTAAGAATTAAGAATAGAGATTTTTCGTTATCTTTGCGCAGCAAATTAACGAAAAAGAACAATGAAGCAAACGATACTGGCCGCACTGGCGGCAACACTGATGGCGCTCACGTCACAGGCCGCAGCATGGATTCGTATCAATCAGTTGGGCTACTTGCCGCAATCAACCAAGGTGGCAGTGTGGATGTCTAGCAATGCGAGTCACGTTGCCGATTTTGAACTGATTGATGACTACACCGTGCAGGTGGCCTATCGTGGCACTAAGGTTACCCCGACGCGCCCCTTGCAGTTCATGCAGTCGACCGCTCGACTCGACTTTAGCGATTTCACGCGCCCGGGTGCCTATCGCATCAGGGTGGGGCAGACGCTCTCGCCGGTGTTTCCCATCAACTGCCACGTCTATGACGGCACAGCCGACTTCCTGCTCAACTACATGCGCCAGCAGCAGTGCGGCTTCAACCCGTTCCAGAACGACAGTTGTCACACACGCGATGCATTTGTGCGCTATCACCCGTCGCTCGAGGGACAGCACATCGACGTGCGGGGTGGCTGGCACGATGCCGCCGACCTGCTGCAATACACCACCACTAGCGCCAATGCCATCTATCAACTGATGTTTGCCTATCAGCAACACCCCGAGGTGTTCGGCGACCGATATGCTGCCAATGGCACGCGGGGATGCAACGGCATTCCCGACATTGTCGACCAGATCAAGTGGGGACTCGACTGGCTCGACAAGATGAACCCGGTCAAGGGCGAACTGTACAACCAGATTGCCGACGACCGCGACCACATCGGCATGAAGATGCCCAAGGACGACCCTGCCGACTATGGTCGTGGCCCAGGCGGTGGAAGGCCGGTTTACTTCGTCAATGGCAAACCACAGCAGCGAGGCAAATACCTCAACGCCACGATGGGAGCAGCCAGCACAGCCGGCAAGTTTGCCAGCGACTTTGCAGTGGGGAGTAAGGTGTTGGCCCCGTTCTATCCCGATTTTGCTACCCGCATTGGTAATAAGGCAGCCGATGCCTTTCAGGTGGGCATCGACATGCCGGGCAATGCCCAGACGGTGTCGGTCGTTTCGCCTTATATATATGAAGAAGACAACTGGGTCGATGACATGGAGTTGGGGGCCATCGAACTCTATCGGATGACGGGCGATGCACGCTATCTGACCCAAGCCATCGAGTATGGCCGTCGCGAGCCGGTCACCCCCTGGATGGGAGCCGACAGTGCGCGACACTACCAGTGGTACCCCTTCATGAACATGGGGCACTACCGTGTGGCACAAGAGGGTAATGAGCGCGTCCGGGCCGAGTTTATCCGCAACTTGCGGGCTGGTCTGCAACGCGTGCGTGAGCGCGCCGCCGACCACCCCTTCATGTGGGGCGTGCCGGGCATCTGGTGCAGCAACAACTTGACCACGGCACTGCTCACGCAGTGCATCCTCTACCGCCAGTTGACTGGCGATTGCACCTACGACGAGATGGAGGCCGCTTTGCGCGACTGGCTCTTTGGCTGCAATCCCTGGGGCACGAGCATGGTGGTGGAGTTGCCCATCGGCGGCACCTATCCCCGCGCCACACACAGCAACTGGGTCTTCGAGCAGGTGGGTTTCCCCACGGGTGGACTGGTCGACGGCCCGGTCTATGCCACCATCTTCAATAGTCTCAAGGGCGTGAACATCACCGACGACATGCCGCACGTCACCAGCAATGCCTATCACGACCTGCAGCCGGGCGATGTGGTCTATCACGACAACACCCACGACTACAGCACCAACGAGCCCACCATGGACGGCACGGCGTCGCTCACCTTCCCGCTGGCCGAGTACGAGGCACAGGGTAGGGCGCAGGCAGGCGTGACGGCCGGTGCGCCGGTCTATAGTCACGGCGGCATCGTGCAGGGCAACCCCGGCAAGAGGGAGATTTGCTTGGTGTTCACCGCCGACGACCGTGCCGATGGTGCGCAGCGCATCATCTCCACGCTCAAGCGTCAGGGCATTCAGGGGGCATTTTTCTTCACGGGTCGGTTCTTCGACATGTACCCCGATGTGGTGCGGCAGTTGCTGGCCGATGGGCACTATGTGGGCACCCACAGTTATGGCCATTTGCTCTACGCTCCGTGGGACAACCGCGACTCGTGTCTGGTGGGGCAGCAGGAGATGGTCGACGACCTCAAGCGGGCCTACACCGCGATGGCCCAGTTCGGCATCACGCCGCAGTCGGCCCCCTACTTCATCCCGCCCTACGAGTGGTACAACGACCACCATGCGTCATGGGCGCGCCAGATGGGACTGCAGATCGTCAACTTCACCGGCGGCACGCTCAGCAACGAGGACTACACCTGGCCAGGCATCGAGCAGGAGACCGGCGCTACCTATCGCAGCAGCCGCTGGCTCTACGACCACATGCTGCAGTATGAGCGCGAGCACACCCTCAATGGCCACCTGTTGATGATTCACCTGGGCACCGACCCACGCCGCACCGACAAATTCTACGACCGCCTCCCCGACATCATCCGCACCCTATCTAAGCGCGGCTACCGCTTCGTCTCCCTCCCCGCCCTCCTCACCCAGTAAAATTCACAGGGAGTGTGTCAACATGAATTGCCCGTCTGTTTCCCCAGGTAGGGACGCGGCGTGCCGCGTGATTAGCCACAGTCCCTCTCCCCTGACAGGGGAGAGGTTAGGTGAGGGGTCACCCCCAGCCACAATTAACACCAAACCCACCAAATTTCCCCAAATGCGTCGAAGACGCTTGCTGCCTCGAAGAGGAACTTTTAATTGCCATTTTTGCGGATTTTGATGACGAATGGTCTGGTTTTGTGATTTTTTTGTACCTTTGCATGACTAACCAATCTGTGAGTATGGTATGAACGCATTTAGACTTTGTATAGTAACCTTGATATTGCTCCTGCTGCCCCAGAAGCTGGCGGCCTACGACTTCATGGTCGACGGCTTGTGCTACAACCGCAACAGCGACGGCACCAGCGTCACCGTGACCTATGAAAATTCATCGTCACCACGCTATTCTAATCTGTGTGGCGACCTCACCATCCCCGAGACGGTGACTTACTGTGATACGACCTACACAGTGACCTCTGTTGGCGAAATGGCATTTAGCACTTGTAGAGATTTGGCCTCTGTTGTCATTGGCGATTCTGTTATTACAATTGAAAAAGAAGCATTCTTAAGCTGTAGTGGGCTGGCCTCTGTTGTCATTGGCAATTCTGTTATTG
>Ga0310695_10010020_pt1 | contig 14011 bp, 13 predicted proteins | sample RumenRJG_04DNA_FD_203882 | JGI IMG/M metagenome (GOLD analysis project Ga0310695, IMG submission 203882) | Bovine rumen microbial communities from Lethbridge, Alberta, Canada - RJG_04 (v2) (version 2) | ecosystem: Host-associated > Mammals > Digestive system > Stomach > Rumen | place: Canada... | reverse complement strand
GGCTACCGCACGGACGGCGGCTACTCCATCTTCATCACCGGCTCCAACTCCTACCTGCTCTCTGGCGAGCTCGTGACCAAGCTCACGGGGCGCTACCTCGAGTTCGAGCTCTTCACGCTCGACTTCTCCGAGTACCTCGGCATGAAGGATCATCTGGGAAAGCCCGTCGACGCCAACCGCGATGCGGAGTTCAACAACTACATCCTCGAGGGGGGCTTCCCCAAGGCAGCCGAGTACGACTCGCTCGCGGACAAGAGGACGTACGTCCGTGGGGTCATCCAAGAGATCTTCGAGAAGGACATCAAGCGCAACATCAAGGTCAGGAACGTATCCGTCTTCAATGCGGTTCGCGACTACCTTGTCAACAACTTTGGGGCCACGACGAGCATCTCAAACCTGCTCGCCTACTTCAACGACGTCGAGAAGGTGCCCATCAGGCGCGAGACCCTCAACCGCTACATCCAGATCCTCGTGGACGCCAAGATCCTCTACCGATGTAGCCGGCTCGACATGAAGTCGCGGCGCTCACTCGCTCGCGAAGAGAAGTACTACCTCTCCGACCTCGGCCTCTACTTCGCCCTCAACACCGACAACCGCATCAACTACGGGCCGGTGCTCGAGAACGTCGTGTACCGCTATGCACGGAGCATGGGCTACGAGGCGAGCGTGGGCAGGATCGGAAGGCTCGAGTGCGACTTCGTGCTGCGAGACCAAGCTCTCGACTACTCGTACGTGCAGGTCGCGATGACGATCGCGGACAGGTCGGTCGAGGACCGCGAGTACCGCGCGCTCGAGCGCATCCGCGACTCGTACCCCAAGTACGTCCTCACAATGGACCGCCTTCTGCAAAAGAGGAGCGGCATCGTGCACGCCAACATCGTCGACTTCGTAGCAGAGGAGCGGCAGTTTTGAGCTTCTGGGCGGATTGACGAGTGAACGGAACGACCAGATGATGCGGATGCCTACACATCGCTGATGTGTAGGCATCCTAAGACCATCGCTGTCATTGGTGATGATTCTGCGGATCCCACTCACCAGATTTCATGCCTTTTCATGAACTCCGCTGGCTTTTTCAGCACCCTTTTCAGCACCCTTCAACAAAAAAGTCAGAGGCACTAGGCCTCTGACCTGCGGAAACAATGGAGCCGGGATCGGGACTCGAACCCGAGACCTACGCATTACGAGTGCGTCGCTCTACCAACTGAGCTATTCCGGCGCGGCAACTAACTATAGCAGACCCAACGCCCTGCAAACAAGCGCCAGAATCGATTCATCGCAAGATTCCCCACGCCGCGCGGACGCGACCGTGCGCTCCACGTCCTCCTCGGAAAGCACGGGGATGCCCGCGTCGCGCACGAGTGCCGCGAACGTGCCCCAACCGTCCACGAGTCCGCCCGTGAACGTGCCGTCATGGATCCTGCCCGCCCCGCACGAGGGGCTCTTGGCCTTGAGCACCGCGAAGTCGACGCCCGCCGCGAGCACCTCCTCGAGGCACGCCGCGCTCCCCCGCTCGAAGGCCTCCGTCGCGTCTCCGCCGTCCGCGAACACGACGCGCCCGTCGCGGTGCTCCGCGGGCGGACGCGGCACGGGCAGGCCCGCCGCGGTCTCGGGGCACACGGCCACGACCTCCACGCCGGGCTCCTCCGCTAAAGAAATGACGGCGGGACAGGGTTTCGTCCCACCGTCATAGCGTGCAGGGATTCCGAGCAGGCAGGCGCTGATGGCGATCCTCATGGCAGCCCGCCCGCGCGCTTACGCGTACAGCGTCGCGATCTCGATCGAGGCGCTCCCGAGCAGGCCGTTCACGAAGTTGGTCCACTCCTGGGCGGCGTTGTTCGACTCGGCGGTGTAGGCCGTGTAGGCGATGTAGTACGCCTGCTCGGCCGCCTCGTAGCTGGCGGACTCGTTGGAGATCGGGTAGGTCTGCAGCGTGGCGTAATAGGTGCCGTCAGTGCGGGCCCACGTGTTGTTCGCGGCATCCCACTCGTCGCCGAGCAGTGCGATCACGTAGTCGGCCCACTCCTTCGAGGTGGCGTCGTGGTTGCCGTCCTCGGGCTGGGTCGGCGGCACGGGGGCCTCGCCCACGCCGGAATCGGAGATGACCTGGTCGCGGAGCTTCTTCATCACGGCGGACTCGGAGAGCATGCGCTTGGCGACCTCCTCGGTCAGGCCGTAGGTGGCGGCAATGGTGGCGTAATCATCGGTGCCGAGAACCTCGCGCGCGTACGCTGCGACGTCCTCGTCGGTGACCGTGATGCCGCGGGACTCCGCCTCGCGCATGATGATGGAGTTGCGCGCGAAGCCCAGGATCGCATCGGCCGTGGGCACGTCGTAGGTGCCGTCCTCTTTCGCTGCGGTAGCGAGCGAAGACGAATCCTCGATGACGGCGCGGGCCGTGATCTCGTGGGTCTCGCCCGCGTAGGTGTAGGTGCCGACCACGGTGTCGAGCTCGCCCGCGGTCAGGGTGACCTTGTTCAGCGGGTTGTGCGCGGTGGGCGCGCCGATGACGAACTTGCCGACGAGCAGACCTGCGACCAGGCAGATCGCACCCACGGCGAGCAGCGCGGCAGCGCCGATGCCCTTCTTGGCGGCGGGTTTCTTGTTTGAAGCCATTGCGAATCCTCTCTTCCATGCGCTCGCGCGCACGCAAAACCAAGCCCTGCGGCGGCCTTACGCCATCCGCTCCTTCAGGGACTTGATGATCTCGGCGGAATAGGTCCTGATGAACGACGTGCCGTTCTCGGCGTCGAAGCCCACGCGGTCGGCCAGGGCCTTGGCGCACGCCGGCGACAGCTCGCCCTGCGCGAGCTCGCGCAGGCCTCCGAGCATGTCGTGGTACTCGGCATCGCCGTGGAAGCACTGGATGGCCTCGTCGAGGATCGGCCACGCCTCATCGGAGCGCTCGGGCGCGGAGGCGCCGTAGCGGCACAGGAACAGGAACGCGGTCAGGCGCACCGTCGCGGAGTCCTCGTCGAACAGCGACATCTCGGCGCCCTCGAAGGCACCGTAGGTCTTCTCGCCGTAGAGCGACGCGAGCTGCGTGAGGGCGTCGAGCACCTCCCAACGCGTCTGCGCCTCGGGGCGGTACAGCGCGTCGATCAGCGCGTCGATGTACTCCTCGAGCAGATCGGGGGCCGTGTGCGCGATGGCGGCGATTTCGAAGCCGACCTCCTGGCGACGGCGGCGGCTCGCGCCGGAGAGGTGCTCGATCAGCTCGGCGACCAGCTCGGGCGTGTAGACGGGGCCCTCGGGCTCCGGCTCAGGCTCCGGCTCGGGCTCGGGTGCGGGAACGGGTTCGGGAGCCTCGGGTGCGGCCTCGACCGCCTCGGGCTCCGCGGCATCAGCCGCAGCGGCATCGACCTCGATGATCGTCTCGTCTGCCATGTCCGTCCTTTCTAGTGGGCGTGGTGCCCGCAGCACCCGTCGCCATCGTGAAGGTGGCCGCAGCAGCAGTCGTCGTCGCAGTCGCACTCGTCGCCCTCATCCTGCTGCGCGCGCGACCAGTCGAGCCCGGCGGCGATCCCGTCGGCCTCATCGCTGTAGAGCAGGGTGATGGCCTGCCCGCCGAGGCGCGCGCCACCGATTTGACAGAGTACATCATACAGCGCGTAGGCGGTCTCGGCGCCAGGCAAGGTGAGGCCGAAATCCTCAGAATGAGCAAGCGCGAGTCCCAGATCCTTGCGCAGGTACTCCGCGAAGAACCCGGCCTTGTAGTCGCCCGCGAGCGACTTCGGCGCGTAGCTCGACGCGGCACCGGAGGTGCCCGTGCCGGAGAGGATCAGGTCGAGCACGGCATGCGGGTCGAGCCCCGCCTGCTCGGCGAGGGCGAGCGCGTCGGCATAGCCCACGATGCACGAGGCGAACGACACCTGGTTGCAGAGCTTTGCGGTCTGGCCCGCGCCGGCATGGCCGAAGTAGCAGCGCTTGGCCGAGAAGCACGCGAGGAGCTCCTCGATCTGCTCGGGCAAAGAGCCCTCCTCCGCGCCGATGATGAGCGTGAGCGTGCCGTCGATGGCGCCCTGCTCGCCGCCCGTGACCGGGCAGTCGAACGCGTGCAAGTCGGCGACCTCGGCGGCCTCGCTGATATCGCGCGCGAGGTCGGGCGAGGAGGTCGTGAGGTCGATGAGCCACGCGCCCTTGCGCGCGTTGGCGAGGATGCCGTCGCCCGCGAGGTAGACGTCCTCGACGTCCTCGGGATTGCCCACCATCGTGAACACGACGTCGGCGTGCCTGACGGCCTCAGCTATGCTCGCCGCGCGGACGGCGCCGGCGGCAACGAGGGCGTCGGCCTTCTCGGGCGTGCGGTTGTAGACGGCGAGCCTGTAGCCCGCGTCGAGGATGTGGCGCGCGATGGCTGAGCCCATGATGCCCGTGCCGATGAACGCCACCTTGGAGATGGTCGTATGAGCCATGCTTGTCCTTCTGCCTATCCCTTGGAGCGGACCCTCGCAGCGATGCGGTCGGTGAGCGAGAGCTTCTCGCGGCGGTCGCCGCCCCAGAAGCCCACGGCCACCATGCCCGGGCCCACGTGGGCGCCGAGGACCGGCGAGATGACGCTGCGGATGATGAGCAGGCCCTCGCAGCCCTTCTCCCTGCGGAGATGGTCCTCGAGCCAGTCGGCGTCCTTGGCGGCGTCGGCATGCATGATGGCGATGGGCAGCGAGGCGTCGCGGCACCAGTTCTCCTGGAACTCGGACACGAGCGCGCGCAGCGCCTTCTTGCGGCCGCGGCACATGCCCTTGAGGGTGAGCGATCCGTTGAGGTCGAAGGAGAGCTCGGGCTTGATGTCGAGCTTTCCGCCCAGCTGGGCCGCCGCGGGCGGGATGCGTCCGCCGGCCGCCAGCGCATCGAGGTTGTCGAGCGTGAAGTAGCCCTGGAGGTAGTAGCGGGCCTCGCTCGCCCACCGGTATAGCTCGCTCGCGGTGGCGCCATTGCCGGCGAGGCGCACGGCCTCGACCGCCAGCAGCTCGGCGCACGCCGAGGGGCAGAGGTTGTCGATGACGTAGAGCTCGAAGCCGGGATAGTCGTCCGCGATCATGTCGCGCGCCTGTTCGGCAGCGTGGATGCTCGACGAGAGGCCGCCGGTGAAGCCCAGGTAGATCGTGGGCGTCCCCTGCTTGGCGGCGCGCTCGAACACCTCGTAGTAGAAGCCGGGCGAAACCGCCGCGGTGGTCACATGGGAGCCTGCGCGCAGCTTGGCGTAGTAGTCCTCGTACGAGATGGACTTCCAGATGTCGTCGGTGTGCTCGACCCCGTCCATGATGTACGGGAAGCCGATGACCTCCACGCCCAGGCGCTCCACGACCTTGGACGCGAAGTCGGCGCAGGTGTCGACGATGATATGGACGTCGCGGTGCGCCTTGAACGCGCGCACCGCCTTGACGACTTCAGTTGGGACGTAATTATGGTTCGGAGTGGTCACGCCTTCGAGGTCGTAGGCGTCCTCCGGCTTGCCGCTGCTCTGCTCCTGAGGAATCTCAGTCATTTTCCTCCTCGATCTTGGGCTTGATGATGCCGTATCCACCATTCTTACGATGGTAGATCACGTTAATCAATCCCGTCGTGGCATTGGTAAACACATAGAAATCATGGCCGAGCAGGTCGGTCTGGACGAGGGCCTCCTCCTCCGTCATGGGCGGCAGGTCGATGATCTTCTCGCGCACGAGGACATCGTCTTCCTCGTCCTCGCCCGTCGGCTCGATGAGGTCGGCGAGATCCTCGATGTCGGCCGGGATGGCGATGCGCGGACCCTTCTGGCGGCGGTCCACGACGCGGGTCTTGTACTTGCGGAGCTGGCGGCTGACCTTGTCGGCAGCCTCATCGATGGCGGCCATCATGTCGTCGCCGGAGGCAACCACGCGCACGACGTTGTCACGGACGAAGACGGTGACCTCGCAGGACTTGCGCTCGAGGTTGGAGGGGTTCTTGTCGACGCGGAGCACGCAATCGCAGGTCATGGGAGAGATATCGAAGACCTTGAGCGCAGAGCCCAACTTGTCCACCACGTGGGTGCGCAGGGCGTCGGTGATTGCAACCTTGCGGCCGGAGATCCTGATGTCGTCCATTGAAGCCTCCTTTATGCGGTTACTACTATGCGCTCCCGGAAAACCGGGGTCGTTCCCTCAACTAGAAGATACCCGACAATTGACCTTGATTCACCAGAGTTCGGGATGCGGCGGCAACGGGGCGGTAAAGCACGGCCGACGGCACGGATGGCCGTCGGCTCGACACATTCTTCAAAAACTTATGAAAGCGTTTCCTACTCGAGCCCCGCGACGACGGTCTGGTTGGTAGCGTTGGGCATGCCGCCGATCCACTTGATGCGCACGAGCGTCATCAGGCCGTTGGTCGAGACGGTGTCGAGCGCGGACTGGACGTTGACCTGCAGCGCGGTGTTGTCGGCCGCGACCGCGATGCCCTCGGCGGTGGGCACGTCGAGCGTGCCGGCGAAGTTGATCGAGGGGTAGAAGGACGCGAGGTAGGCGCCGGAGTAGAGGTCGCAGCACACGAAGTCGACCTCGCCCGCGGCGAGGGCCTCGAACGCCTCGTTGAGGTTGTCGTAGCTGGTCTCGAGCATGCGCAGGTCGGTCTGGGAGAGCAGGCGCTGCGAGACGGAGCCGCTCTGCAGGCCCACGGTCTTGCCCGCGAGCTCCTCGGCGGACAGCGTGGCGTAGCCGCCCGCGTAGAAGAACGCGGAGGCGTTCTCGGAGTAGTTGCCCACGACGGTCGCGCTGCCGGCATCGCCGACGGCGACGTTCATGACGATGTCGCAGTCGACGCCGAGCGACTCCTCGACGGAGGTCACGTTGACGAAGCGTACCTTGAGGCCCATGGCGTCGGCGATCTGGGACGCGAGGTCGATATCCAGGCCCATGACCTCGCCGGAGGACTCGACGATGCAGAACGGCGCGGTGGTCTCGCCCGTGCGCAGGCCGACGGTGAGGTAGCCGTCCTGGATGATCGTCGGGCTCGAGACGGTGGGCGCGAACTGGGCCCTGCGCTCGGCGATGGCCTCCTCGACCGAGGTCGGGGTGAGCAGCTCGTCGATCTTCTCCTTGGGGTTGCAGGCAGTCAAACCGAACGCCAGCGACAGGGTGGCGATGCAGGTTGCCAGGATGCGGGTGTAGGTCTTCATACCGTACCTCTCGTTCTCCGGTTCGTTCGCGCGGGACGCGCTCTGTTCCGCCCTGGCTGACCTGGTCTTTGACCCCACACTCGCGCACCGGGGCCTTCGCTTCGGGGCTGCGGCCCCCCACTGGCGGCCCTCTCGCTCGCGAGGCGGTATGCCTCTGGAAGGGTAGAACGAGCGGTGCGTCTTACCTCTAGGACGAGCCATGCTCGCAGGCGCGCTCACGCCCCTGCTTACGTGGATCCTTTCGGCCTCGTCTGCCATGGACTAGGACTTGCGTCCGCAACCACAGACCCAGGGTGAAACAGATACACATGATTATAGCATCTGTCACCAAACACGGCACAATGCGCAGGCCGTGACCGCCGCCGCCCCGCGTGCGCCGAGGGCGCGGGTCGCCTCGCGGATCGACGCGCCCGTGGTGATGACGTCGTCGATGAGGAGGATCCGCAGGTCGGAGACGTCTTCGATCGATCGGATGGTGCCGGCGAGGTTGGCTGCGCGCTCATCGCGCGTGAGGCCGCGCTGGTCCTTCGCACGCGGCCGGACGAGGACGTCGGCGAGCGGGATGCCCGTCTCGCGGGCAAGCGCGCGGGCGACGAGCTCCATGTGGTCGAAGCCGCGGCGCCTGTAGGCGGCGGAGGTCGCGGGCACGAAGGCGATGGCGTCGAGCTCCGCGGAGTCGTAGCGGGGGCGGCCGTCGCGGGCGGGCCAGGCGGCGGCCTCGTCGAGCGCCGTGGCGAGCGCAGCGGCGATGACGGGCGCGAGGCGCAGCTCGTGATGGTCCTTGAAGGTGGTGACCGTGCGTGCGGCGGCGTCCTCGAAGCTCCATGCGCAGACGGTCGCGCGCGGCTCCCAGTCGCGGCCGCACTCGGTGCAGGTGAGCCAGCCGAACGGCGCGCCGCATGACGGGCACGCCCAGCGCTGGGCGATCCAGGGCAGCTCGGCGCGGCAGCGCTCGCAGATCAGCTCGTCGGGGTAGTCGCAGGCAAGGCAGTGCGTCGGCCAGATGAGCTCGGCGAACGCGTCGGCGATGGCGGGAAGGGGGTTCCGGGACATGCGCATCCTCTCGCGGGGCGCGAGCGGAGATGCGGTGAGGACGAGGATAGCACAGACGCCGCGGCGGCGGTCACGCGAGGCCGATGAAGCGGCGGGCGTTGTCCCAGAGCGCGGTGTAGGTCTGCACGCGCGGGATGGAGAGCGCCTGCTCGCGCACGTCGGCGATGAGGGCGGCGGAGAACGCCACCATCGCGGGCTCGCACTCCTGCCCGCGCAGGGGGACCGGCGCCATGTACGGCGCGTCGGTCTCGGAGATGATGAGGTGCTCGGGGCAGGCGGCGATCGCGGCGCGGATGTCCTCGGAGCGGTTGAACGTGGCGGCGCCGCCGAACGCGATGCGGCATCCCATCTCGGCGAACGGCGCCATGACCTCGGGCGAATCGGTGAAGCAGTGCAGGTCGCAGCCCGCCTCGGGCACGCCCTCCTCGCCCAGGACCTGGAGTGCGAGGTCGTGGCCCAGGTGGTCGTCGGCGCCGTCGCGCAGATGCAGCTCGACGGGCAGCGCGCGCTCGTGCGCGATGCGCAGCTGCGTCCGGAACGCCTCCATCTGGATCTCGGGGCCGAGCTCGTTCCACGGCCCGAAGTCGAGGCCGATCTCCCCCACGCCCACGGCGCGCGGGCTCGCGAGCAGGGCATCGAGCCGCTCGAGCGCGCCCGCATCGACGTCGGGCGCACCGTAGGGATGGACGCCCGCGATGATACGGACCTGGTCGAGCAGCCTGAACGGGGAGCTTCCCACCTCCGCGGGGACGAAGCCCTCATCGAGCGCCTCGAGGATGCGGTCGGCGGCCTCCTCGACGCCCTTGTCCATCCACGCGAGGAACCCCTGCACGCTGCCGAAGCGGCCCTTCGGCCCGACGTCGGACACGGGGTCGACGGGCACCACGAGCAGCCTGACGCCGACGAGGGCCGCACGGCACAGGACGTCGGGCATGTCGCCCCTGGTGAAATGCGCGAGGTGGCCGTGGGTGTCGGCGAGCGGGGCCAGCGGGGCAGGCGCCTCGACCGGCGTGTGCGACTTGCCCTTGTGGAACAGCGCGAGGTCGTCCATGGCGGTCCCCTACCCCAGCGCGGCCGCGAGCTCGACGAAGCGCTCGGGCGCGAGGGTCTCGGCACGCGCGGTGGGCGCGATGCCGCAGGCGGCGAAGGCGGCGTCGAGCGCGCCCTTGTCGAAGCCGGACGCGGACATGGAGTTGCGGATGGTCTTGCGGCGCTGCGCGAACGCGGCGTCGATGACGGGCGCCACGCGCGCTGCGGTGGCGGCGTCGACGAGCGGTGCGCGCTCGATGCGCACGACCGCGGAGTACACGTGCGGCGGCGGCATGAAGTTGCCGGGCGCGACCTCGAAGCGGCCGGTCACGCGCGCGTGCAGCGCGAGCTTGGCGGTGTAGGCGCCGTAGGCCTTGCTGCCCGGAGCCGCGGCGATGCGGTCGGCGACCTCGGCCTGCACCATCACGATGGCGCGGTTCAGGCTCGGGAGCTGCTCGAATGCCTGCATGATGATCGTCGCGGCGATCTGGTACGGCAGGTTCGAGACGAACGCCGTGGGCTCGAAGCCGGCGGGGAGCCCCGCGGGCACGGCCTTCAGCGCGTCGCCCAGCACGAGCGTGAAGCGCGGGCTGTCGCACGTCTCGGCGAGGACCGGCTCGAGCGTGCGGTCGGCCTCGACGGCCGTGACGCATGCGCCCGCGCCGAGCAGCGCCGTGGTGAGCGTGCCGATGCCGGGGCCGACCTCGAGGACCTGCTCGCCCGCTTCGAGCGCGGCGAGCGCGAGGATCTTCTCGATGATGGCGTCGTTCACGAGGAAGTTCTGGCCCAGGCGGTGCTTGAGCAAAAGCCCGTGCCGCATCAGAACGGCACGGGTTGCGGTCGGATTGGCGAGCGGGGACGCCACGCGATTACTTGCCGCCGAGGCGCGGGAAGAGCGCGTCGCCCTTGGTGACGGCGACGCCGCCGTGCAGGCCGCCCCACGCGCAGGCAGCGGCGAGGTCCTCGGTGCCGGCCTCGTCCTCGAGCGACATGCGGTGCAGCACCTCCTCGCTGGTGGCGGGCATGAACGGGGCGAGCAGGTGCGCGCAGATGCGGATCGTCTCGAGCAGGTTGGCGATGATCGCGGCGAGCTCGTCGGCGCGGGCGGGATCCTTGGCGACGGCCCACGGCATGGAGTCCTCGATGTAGTGGTTCGCGGCGTGGACGAGGTCCATGATCTCGTCCTTGGCGGCCACGAACTCGAATTTGTCCATGTGCGCGGCGTAGCGCTCGACGATGCCGTCGGCGATGTCCTTGAGCGGGTTGGCCGCGGCGGCCCAGCCCTCGGCGAGCTCGGGCGTCTTGCCGTCGAAGTACTTCGCGCTCATGTTGAGCGCGCGGCTGACGAGGTTGCCCCAGCTGTTGGCCAGGTCGGCGTTGTAGACCTGCTCCATGCGGCCGAAGGAGATGCCGCCGTCCTCGCCGGGCACGCAGTCGGTCATGAAGTAGTAGCGGTAGCCCTCGATGCCGAGCAGGTCGATGACGTCCTGCGGCGCGATCGCGTTGCCGAGCGACTTGGACATCTTGCGGGTCTGGCCGGTCTCGTCGTCGCGGACCATGAGGAAGCCGTGCGCGAAGACGTGCTCGGGCACGGCCTCGCCGATGGCCATGAGCATGGCGGGCCAGATGACGCAGTGGAAGCGGATGATGTCCTTGCCCACGACGTTGAACTGCGCGGGCCAGCGACGGGCGAACTCGTCGGCCATGTCGGGGTTGCCGAAGCCGACGGCGGTGCAGTAGTTGAGCAGCGCGTCGAACCACACGTAGGTGACGTGCTTCTCGTCGAACGGCACGGGGATGCCCCAGTCGAAGCTCGTGCGCGAGACGGAGATATCCTTGAGGCCGCCCTCGACGAAGGTGCGGACCTCGTTCATGCGGAAGTCGGGCATGACGAAGTCGGGGTGCTCGTCGTAGAGGGCGAGCAGGCGGTCCTGGAACGCGGACAGCTTGAAGAACCAGGACTCCTCCTGGACGCGCTGCAGCGGGCGGCCGCAGTCGGGGCAGAGGTGCTGGCCCTCGGTGTGGCGCTCCTCGTCGGCCTTGGCGACCTGGGTCTCGGTGAAGTAGGTTTCCTCGGGGACGCAGTACCAGCCGTCGTAGCTGCCCTTGTAGATGTAGCCGGCCTCCTTCATGCGGTTCCAGAGGCTCGTGACGGCCGCGATCTGGCGGGGCTCGGTGGTACGGATGAAGTCGTCGTTGGAGATCTCGAGGGTATGCCAGATCTCGTGGAAGGCCGGCGCGAGCGAGTCGCACCACTCCTGCGGGGTCATTCCGTGCTCTTCGGCGGCCTGCTGGACCTTCTCGCCGTGCTCGTCGAGGCCGGTGAGGAATTTGACGTCGAAGCCCATGGCGCGCTTGTAGCGGGCCATGACGTCGCACAGGATGGTGCAGTAGGCGGTGCCGAGGTGCGGCGCGGCGTTGACGTAGTAGATGGGGGTGGTGATGTAGAAGCTGGGCTTGTCGGCCATGGTTCTCCTCCTGATGGCGAAGGTGCGCGCCGGATTGCACGCAAACAGTCATTGTAGCGCTATAACCCCGCCTGCTGCACCTTGCGGAGGCCATTTCACGCACTTTCGCGCCTTCCGGGGTGCTGTCGGCGGAGTTCTGGATGTCTTTTGGCAAACGATTGGGCCCTTCTGCTCAAGATGGCGAATTTTCCGCGGTTTGGGAGGCTGGTTTGTCCATCGGAGCCAGACAAGGCGGTTTTTGCGATGCTTCTACCAGCGACTCCGAAAACCGGGTCTACCCCCGATGAATGAATGGCACCAGCTTTTCGCGGAAAATTCGCCATCCTGAGCAGAAGGGAGCAAGTTGCATGCCGGAGGGCAAGGCTACCCCTTTAGCAAGGTATCGCGAAGCGCATCCCTTCTTGTCTCCCAAGCCGCACCAAGCCGCTGAACCCTTACTCCCAGCAGCCGATGCAAGCCAATCGCAAGCTCGTGAAAGTCGTCGGCATTGCTGAGCTGCGTGTTTGTCAGCATGAGCACCGTAATCTTGTTGACGGTAAGCATGACCTGCCGTTTGGAGTCCCGATAATGATTCCAGTCCCCGCCATGCGAAAGGTCGCTCTGATACTCGATGTCGATTGATCGATCTTTCCAGAACAGATCGGGCAAACGCGTCTCCTCACCCTGCGTCGTCGATACCGTAACCGTGGGATTGAGCAGCGGTTTGGGCAATCCGTACCCACCTTTGCGCTTGGGGAGACACAGCAGCAGGTACGTTGCGGTTTCCCGAGGCGAGGCGGAGCCGTCTACCAGCCAGTTTGCAACCATGCGCGCCTTCCGCACGCCTATCACACCGTTATCCGCGGAATCGCAAAGCGCTTTAATCCTGCGCGCCATGGTAACCGCGCGCAGCTCGTACAGCGTCTCATCGGTTCCCTTCGAGACAAAGGGGGTATGCTTCTCCGGCAGCGAATAGAACCCGCACAGCTCCATGCCCAGCTTGGCCAGTTCGACTTCGTCGAGTTCCCGGGCCATCTGCAGGAACGTGAACGCCGGCGAGCTCACGTAAAGATCATCTTCCAGCTTGAGGAACGATCCCGCGGGAACCGGCCAGCTCCAAAGGTGCGTTTCCAGACCGCCGCGTGATACAACCTGCGCTTTCTTCGCCACGAGCGCATGCACTACGTCGCCCGCATGGCCGATGATGAGCTCGGCTCTATGCGATATGCCCTTGAACAGGCGCGTCCCGTACACGGGCTTGGTCAGCGAGCGCACACGCGCAGGCGGCTCGAACAGCCGGTCGTCGTTGATCTTACGCAGATAGCGAATCATGGAGAGTGCGGATTGACCGCATAGATACAGCCGCATCGAGCCTCCTTCAAAAAGGTATGAAGAAGGTTATCCCCAAAGGGAACTGCAGATATACGCAAGATTTCTGTCAGATTGGGCGAGCGGCGACCTTAGAGCCAGGGAGTCATGCACCGACCGATAAGGCCCTGGCGCAGGCGGGACACCGCGGTGCTGTTGAAGCTGCGCGGGATGCGGCACATCACTCTCAGCAACCACCAACGCAATCTATCGGCCATGCCTCGAATCACGCTCCCCTGCAGCCTCGGGTGCCAGGATCTCGAACGGAAACGTACCGCAGCGATTGAACGCACAGATGAACATGCGAATCGCATTTGAGGGTGTGGTGCCTATCAGCTCGGTGGCTTCGAAGAACCTGTCCTTCTCCGCCGGCGAGACTTTTGCTACGACTGGCGTCATTTTTTCTGTCATAAGACCCGTGTCCTGCGTTTCTGGCTGCGTTCGGGTATTACTTAGTATGATTTTGTTATACCCTCGGAAAACCAGTATGACATAAGAAACGACCGCGTCAACGGTCGTTTCCAAAAAAGTGCGAGCGGTTAATAAATCGAGGTGGGAGGGCGAAAACGCTAGCCGAAGAGCTCCGCGGCGGCCTCCATGCGCTCGATGATCGGCACGCCGAACGGGCAGTTGCCCTCGCAGACGCCGCACGCGATGCAGGCGTCGGCGTGCACGTCGAGCGCGGCGTAGTGATCGGCGACGAGCGGAGGAACCTCGCCGCCCTGCACGACCTGGATCTCGGCGAGGTCGTAGAACTTGTTGACCGCGGCGATGTCGATGCCCATCGTGCACGGCGCGCAGTGCCCGCAGTAGGTGCAGAGGCCCGAAACCGGATGCTGCGGCGCGGCGGCGAGCACGCTCGCGTAGTCGCGCGCGTCGGCGTCGGCCGTCTCGTAGGCGGCGCACTCCCCCACGTGCCCAGGCTCGGAGTAGCCGATGAGCACGCTCGAGACCGCTGGCCGCGTGAGCGCGTAGTGGA
>Ga0310695_10010017_pt1 | contig 14014 bp, 10 predicted proteins | sample RumenRJG_04DNA_FD_203882 | JGI IMG/M metagenome (GOLD analysis project Ga0310695, IMG submission 203882) | Bovine rumen microbial communities from Lethbridge, Alberta, Canada - RJG_04 (v2) (version 2) | ecosystem: Host-associated > Mammals > Digestive system > Stomach > Rumen | place: Canada... | reverse complement strand
CACATGCATATCTACCTGCTCGAAGCGGGCAGCAAACTCTTAGCGGGCATGTCGCAGCAGTCGTCGGACAAGGCGCTGGAGTTTCTGCGGAGCATGGGCGTCGACGTGCAGTTCGGTAAGATGGTGACCGACTACCGCGACTATCGGGTGATGATCAAAGACGGTACGAGCATCGCCACGCGCACGTTCCTGTGGGTGTCGGGCATCAGGGCCGTCGACATCCCCGGCATCGAAGGCGACCGGCTGGGCCGCGGCTTCCGCATCAAGGTGGATGAATACAACCGCGTGCCTGGGCTCGACGGCATCTTCGCCATTGGCGACCAGTGTCTGATGACGACCGACGAGGGCTACCCCAACGGTCATCCGCAGTTGGCGCAACCGGCCATCCAACAGGCGCGTAACTTGGCGCGCAACCTGCGCAGGCTCAACGCCGGCGACGAGGCGCTCGAACCTTTCCACTACAACGACCTCGGGTCGATGGCGACCATCGGGCGCAATAAAGCCGTGGCCGACATCGGTAAGGTGCATTCGCAGGGCTTCATGGCGTGGCTGTTATGGCTCATCGTCCACCTGAGATCCATCCTCGGCGTGAAGAACAAACTCACGGTGATGCTCTCGTGGGCCTGGCAGTATTTCAGTTATGCCGGTTCCATCCGCAACATCGTCTACGCCACCAAGCCGAAGATCATCCGTGAGCGCATCAAGCGCGAGGCCAGCACGCACCTGGGTACGGACTTGATGGAATAGCCTCACCCCTGGAGCCTCACCCCTGCCCCTCCCCAAGGGGAGGGGAAAATGTCATCGCGATAGCTATGGTATCGCATCGCGATAGCTATGGTATCGCACTGCGATAGCTATGGTATCGCATCGCGATAGCTATGGTATCGCACCGCGATAGCTATGGTATCGCGAGGCGGATGCCGCGTTTTCATTGCCATAAAACTTTACAATCACAGCAAGATTTTGTCCGCTTTTTTCGAAATGAATTGAAAGATGGTACCCCTCGTGGTACCCCCTACCCCTATTGCGGGAATGAGAAATTTGTTGTATCTTTGCGGGCGAAAGAAGCAGCGGCTGTGTGCTTCAATGCACCATGAAAAACAAAAAAATCTTCCCATCACCTCCCCTCGCTATCTGTCAGATAGATAGATTATTTAGATATTATTTAGATAATATTTAGATAGAGGGCATCGGTGACGCTGATACAGAGCGGGTTGCAGAGCTGGTTCTGTTCTGTTTGGCGCGACATCCTGTTCTGTTTGGCGCGACATCCTGTTCAGTTTGGCAGGGAGTTTATGGGGTGAATGGGGTGAATGGGGTGAATGGGACGAATGGGGTGAATGGGACGAATGGGACGAATGGGGTGAATGGGACGAATGGGGCGAATGGGGTGGATGGGGTGAATGAGACGAATGGGGTGAATGGGGTGAATGGGGCGGATGGGGCGGATGGGAGCTATTACCTGTGGTACCAGCGGATGATATTTTCATCGTACTGCTCAATGCGGTCGGCAATGGCGTTGTCTGGGATGCGGGGAGCGGAGATGCCGCCGGGGATGGTGAAGGGGGCCGTCTCAACGCGCAGCTCATCCCACAAGCCGCGGTCGAGAAACTGCTGATGAACCGTCGGACCGCCCTCGACGATGAGGCTTTGGCGCTGGGTGGCCGTCAGGTGGGCGATGACCGCGTCGATGTTAGGGAAGCAGAGGAAGGAAGCGGGGGCGTCATTGATGGCGCGGTGGGTGAGCACGAGGCGCTCGGGGTTGGGGACGGTCCAGTCGCGGACGGTGAGCTGCGGGTGGTCGGTGTCGAAGGTGGTGCGGCCGACTAAGATGGCGTCGCACTCGGAGCGGAGCTTGTGGCTGAGCATCATGGTGAACGGCGTAGAGATACGCAGCGGCTGGCGGTCGGACTGCGCCATGTAGCCGTTGGCCGTCTGTGCCCATTTCAGGATGATGTAAGGCCGGTGGAGCTCGTTGAACGTCATGAAGCGACGGTTGATGGCCTTGCACTCGGCTTCGAGCACGCCGACGGTGACCTCGATGCCGGCCTCACGCATGCGACTGATGCCGCGGCCCTGCACCTTGGCGAAGGGGTCGACGCAACCGCAGACGCAACGCTTCACCCGTTTGCGGATGATGAGGTCGCAGCAGGGCGGCGTATGACCCCAGTGGCTGCACGGCTCCAGTGAGACGTAGATGGTGGCACCGGGGAGCAGCGGTTCGTCGGCTGGTTTAACTGAGGCGAAGGCGTTGACCTCGGCGTGAGGACCGCCGACGGGCGACGTGAAGCCCTCGCCGATGATACGGCCGTCGGCCGATACGATGACCGCGCCCACCATGGGATTGGGTTTCGTGGTGAGCAAGCCGTTGGCGGCCAGTTGGAGACAGCGGCGCATGAAGCGCTCGTCGGTAGCTTTTTGGGTGTTCATAGTCGAAAGGGTTTATTCGTGGGGTAAATCGGCGGTAGGAATCTATCCGGCGGCAGGAATGCCGCCGCTCCTACACTTGGGGCGATATCCGGCGGCAGGAATGCCGCCGCTCCTACACTTGGGGCGATATCCAGCGGCAGGAATGCCGCCGCTCCTACGTCAGAACGGGGGCTTGTCGGTGAACGTCATCGTGCGACCTGTGGTGGGGTGGCGGAAGGTGAGTTGTTCGGCGTGGAGACAGAGGCGGCCGGAGCCACAGCGCACATCGCCCTGGATAAGGCGGCCGGAGCCACAGCGCACATCGCCCTGGATGAGGCGGCCGGTACCATACAGCGCATCACCGACGATCGGACAGCCGAGGCCATCGGCGTGGGCGCAGTGGACGCGCAGCTGATGAGTGCGGCCGGTATGGGGATAGAGCCAGAGGCGACTACGACCGTCATCGAAGCGGGCGACAACGTGGTAGGTCGTCAGCGCGGGGCGGCCGTGGATGGGGTCAACCACCTGACGCGGCCGGTCGTCGAGGTCGGGGCGCAGGGGCAGACTGATGACGCCCTCGTCGCGCTTGGGCTGGCCCTCGACGATAGCCACATAGCGCTTCTGGATGGTGTGGGCGGCGAACTGCCGTTGCAGGTCGTGGTAGGCCGCCATGGTCTTGGCGATGACCATCAACCCACTGGTGTCCATGTCGAGGCGGTGGACGATGAGCGGCGACGGGGCATCGGGGAAGCGGCGGCGCATGAGGCTCAGCACACTCTCGCGCCCGCTCTTGCCTGGAACGGCGAGCAGTCCGGCGGGTTTGCTCACCACGCAGATGTCGGCGTCGTCGTAGAGCGTGCGCAACCGGGCGGCTAACGCAGCATCACGTGAGGCGTCGTCGAGCGGGTTGGGCGCCACGTCGAGGCCCTGCAGCATCCACCAAAGGATGGGTTTGCACTTACCGTTGCAGGCGGGGTAGCACTGCAGGTGGTGGCGCACCTCGGTCTTCGGACTCTCGCCCCACCAGAACATCGCCATGCTCACGGGGCGCAGTCCATGCAGGAAGGCGTATTGCAGCAGCTTCGGTTCGCAGCATTCGCCTGACCCCGCCGGAGGCAAAATACTGACGCCGCCGGACTGAGGCTTCGCTTCCGATGACGACAATCCGCTGTGGGACAAGACCGACAACAATGCCAACCCGCTATTGGGCAAGCCAGACGACGATTGATACGCCCGGGTGATGTCGATGAGGTCGCTGGTCTCGCCGCGGGCATTGCGCATCTGGAAATGGCGGAAGAGCCACCGCTGCAGGTCGTCGCTCTTCTGTCGCCGCAGGGTGCGCAACTGATCCAGTGCTGCAGTCTTCTGTTGGCGGTCGGCCTCAATCCGGTTCTGGCGATCGCGCTGCCGCAGTTTCCAGCGATGCAGTTCGGCATTCTCAAACTGTCGGCGCCGGATGTAAGCCTCATCGGTTTCCTCCGTCAGCCGCGCCTTATGGGTCACCGGCCGCGGGTCGTCAATAGCCTCAGCGCCTTGGTTTTGTTCATCAGCCACCGCCTCAGCCAGCGCCCCGGCCTCATGGTTCAGCTGCGTGATCTCAGCCTCATGGGTCTTGAAATAACCGTCGGGCTGCAGGTAGTCGAACACCGCGGGCACGAATCCCGGCCAGTCGCTGCGGCCACAGACTTGACCGCTGTAGGCTGCGAGATAAGACAAATGATGGCGCCGTTGCCCACCGGTCACCACCAACACGCCCATCATCTTGCCCCGGTCGATGTCGGCGCGGAAGGCGTCGGGCAGCGGCGTTGCAGAGAAAGCTGACGACCGGCCGTAGAGGTAGTCAGTCAGCTCATGGATGGCGGCGCGGCTGAGGTCGTCGGGCTCATAGTAAAACGGATTGTTGAGCCTCGGCGGAAGCGCGGTGGCGTCGCAGAGCGGATGGAGCAGCGGGTCGGAAGCAACAGGGGCTGAGGGCATGGGCGTCAAACGAGGAACATGATGAGCATTTGGGCGATGACCACACGGGCAAACATGCCGAGCGGATAGACTGAGGCATAGCTCACGCTGGCCGTATCGCCGGGCATTGTGTCGTTGGCGTAGCCCAGGGCCATCGGGTTGGCCATACTGCCGCAGAGAATGCCGCAGATGGAGCCGAAGTCGTATTTATGGGTCTTGAGCACGATAACGCCGATGATGAGCACGGGGATGAGCGTGATGAGGAAGCCGATGCCCACCCAGGCCAGTCCTTCAGGCCGCATGATGGTGGTGAGGAAATCCTTACCCGAGTCGAGGCCGAGGCAAGCTAAATAGAGCGCCAGTCCGAGTTTACGCAACATGAGCGAAGCCGAGCGCGTGGTGTAGGAGATGAAGTGCATGCGCGGGCCCAGGGCGCCGACGATGATGCCCATGATGATGGGGCCGCCGGCGATGCCGAGACGGATGGAGGAGTCCATGCCGGGCAGGTTGATGGGGATGCAGCCGAGGGCCAGACCGAAGAAGATACCGAGGAAGATGCTGCCGATGTTGGGTTCCTCGAGCGTCTTGACCGAGTTGCCGAAGAAATGCTCGGCGTTGTTGAGGTCGTCGTGCTTGCCCACGATGGTGACGCGGTCGCCGTATTCCAGTCGGAGGTCGTCGCTGGCCAGGAGTTTGATGTCGCCACGGATGACGCGGCTGACGTTGACGCCATAGGCATCGCGCAGATGCATCTGGCCGAGGCGCTTGCCGTTGAGCGACGTGCGCGTGACCACGCAGACGCGGCTTTCCACGTTGGCGTCGATGGCGTTCCAGTCGACGCCCTCGCGGTTCCAGTCCTTTTCCACCTGTTTGCCGAAGAGCAGCACCATGGCCTCCTCGTCCTCCTTGGTGGTGACCACGAGCAGGGAGTCGTTGACGTGGATGACGGTGTCGGCCAGCGGTACGATGACCTCATTGCCGCGCCAGATGCGCGAGATGATGAACTTCAGGTGGGTGAGGTGGGCTATCTCGGCGATGGTCTTGCCGACGATGGCGGGGTTGATGGCGACGAACTGCGCGATGTAGGTGTGGTCGTCGTCGGCGCGGTTTTTCAGCTTCAGGTCGTCGGGCTTGACAAAGAGCTTACGGATGATGACCATGGCGATGATGACGCCGACCACGCCGAGGGGATAGGTGACGGCTGTGGCCAGAGCTACGCTGCTGCTGGGCAGTCCGAGGTGGGAAAGGGCCTGCGTGGCCGCACCGAGGGCCGGCGTGTTGGTGGTGGCGCCGCAGAGCAGTCCGACCATGTCGGGCAACTTAACGCCCGTTATCGGAATGAGGAGGAGGGCAAACAGGGTGCCGACGACGATGACGGCAAGGCTCCAGAGGTTGAGCGCGAGACCCTCGTGGCGCAGCGATCCGAAGAAGTTGGGACCGACGTGCAGACCGAGGCAGTAGACGAACATCGACAGTCCGAAGGTCTCGATGTAGTCGAGCGTCGTCGCGTCGATGCTCAGGTGCAGTTCGCCCGCCATGATGCCGACGAAGAACACCCAGGCGATGCCGAGCGAGATGCCTTTGACCTTGATTTTGCCCAAGGCCAGTCCGCAGGCGATGATGAGTGAGACGATGACCACCGTCTGGACCGACGAGTGGAGGGTAAAGAGCGAGTTGAGATAGTCCATCATAGGTTATAGGATGTCGAGGTAGCGTTCGAGAGGTATGCCGCGGTTCTTGTCGGCATTGTCTTTGTTGAGGTCGATGAGCTGATAGACGGCGTCCATGGCCTTTCGGCAGGCCGCCTTGAGTTTGTCGCCGTTGAGCAGATGACCGATGAGCACCGCCGAGAAGATGTCGCCGGTGCCGGGGAAGTGGACCGGTATCTCGGTGTAGTCGAGCAGGAAATATTCGTCGTCGGTGTGGTTGTAGCCGGCCACGCAATGGCGGCCTTCGACGGGTATGGAGGTGATGAGCACCGACTTGGCGCCGATGGCCCGCAGCTTGTCGAGCAGTTCATGGGCCTCCTCGTGGGTGACGCCCTCGGGGTTGAACGTATGGCCGGTGAGGTAGCAGGCCTCGGTGTGGTTGGGGTAGATGAGGTCGGCCACGGCCACCATCTCGCGCATGCTCTGGATGGTGGCGGGTGTGACGCCGTTGTAGAGCTTGCCCTCGTCGCCCATGATAGGGTCGACGAAGATGGTGGCGCCGCCTAAGGCCTCCTCGCGGCAGTACTGCGAGATGAGCCGCGCCTGGCGCTCTGAGGCAATGAAGCCCGTGGCGATGGCGTCGTAGCTGAATCCCAGTTCGCGCCATATCGGGAATACGCCCTTGATGTAGTCGGTGGTGTCGAGAATGTTGAACTTGCCGTAGTCGAGCGTATTGCTGACAAGGGCCGTGGGCAGGTTGAACGTGGGCACGCCCATGTAGGACAATATAGGCAGCATGGCAGCCGTGGCAACCTTGCCGTAGCCGCACATGTCGTTGATGAGCAATAAGTGAGTCTTGACCATAGCTGATGTGGAATATCGGTGCAAAATTACTAAAAAGATAACGGGTGGGGGAAGGAAAAACACAAAAAACGTTGAAGGAAATAAAAATAAAAGAAATAAGGTAACAAAAGTCGGTTTCAATCGTTTAATAAGAAAAATGTTGACGTAAAACTAATTATATCTATTCCAATGATAGACGCTTCTAATAATTATTGCCTTATCCTTGCCGGCGGACGAGGCCGGCGTTTGTGGCCATGTAGCCGTGAGACCAATCCGAAGCAGTTTATCGACTTCTTCGGTACGGGCAAGACCCAGTTGCAGCAGACTTACAGCCGCATGGCCAAATGCATCAGCAAGGACCACATCTATGTGAGTACCAACATCGATTACATCGACATGGTGACGCAGCAGTTGCCTGAGGTGCCGCGCGAGCATATCCTTGCCGAGCCCATCATGCGCAACACCGCGCCGAGCGTGGCTTGGGCCAACCACCGCATCTCGAAGCAGAACCCCGACGCCGTGCTCATCGCGGTGCCGTCGGACCAATTGGTGCTCAACGAGGAGGCCTTCACCCACAATGTCTGCGAGGCCATCAGCTTCGTGGCCAACCACGATATGTTTATCGCTATGGGCGTCACGCCAACGCGCCCCGAGCCGGGCTACGGCTACATCCAGATGGATGGTCACCAGTCGGGCAACATCTACAACGTGCGCAGCTTCACCGAGAAGCCCGACCGCCAGTTTGCCCAGTTGTTCATGGACAGCGGCGAGTTTCTGTGGAATACGGGCATGTTCGTGTCCAATGTGCGCAATGTGAAGCGTATGTTCTCAACGTTCCTGCCTGAGGTGCTGCGCCATCTCGACCAGCTCAACCCCAACGCCACGCTGCAGGAGGAGGATGACTACATGATGGAGAACTTCCCCACCTATCCGAACATCTCAATGGAGACAGGCATCCTGGAGAAGTTGCAGGATGTGTGTGTGATGAAGTGCGACTTCGGTTGGGCCGACCTCGGTACGTGGCATGGCATCTATGAGGCCCTGCCGAAGAACGATGACGACAATGTGGTCATCAACAGCGACGTGATGATGGAGAACAGCCACCACAATGTCATCAAACTGCCGAAGGGCCTGACGGGCGTGGTGAGTGGGCTCAACGACTTCATCATCGCGCAGGAGGGCAACGTGCTCCTCATCTGCAAGAAGGAGGACTCCTCGGCACTGGTGCGCAAGTACGTCAACGAGGTGCAACTGAAAAAGGGCGAGGACTACGTGTAAAGGGGGGCTTCGGTATTAGTGTAGTGGCCGGTCTTGTGCCGGCCACCAGCCACTGATCCATGACTCATCGGCGGAATACTCATTATATATCCATAAGGGCAGGAAGGTCGTGGTGGAGTGATAAATAATGTGATGCTGATACGTCGGCTTTAATAGAAATTTAGTAACTTTGCAACATCTTTGTGTGCTGCACTGTGGCTGACAAATCAAGGATTTAAGCATTGCAGCCCCATCATTAATTCAATAATAATGAAAAGATTATCATTCTACAAGACATTGTTTCTTACCGTTTGCCTCATCATCCCCGGTCTTTGTGAAGCAAACGCGGCAGAGGAGGAAACGCAAAAGTTGCCCGTGATGAAGATTACAGTGGACGGGTCGATTACAAAAGACATGGCGTATACCAATGGCACCATGCAGCTCACCGATGAGACTGGCCATGTAGTGGAATTGAAGGCTAAGTTCCGCACACGTGGCGCCACAGCTAAATCCTACATGGTAAAACCCTCGCTCAACATGAAGCTCCGCACCGATGACTACTCGGCCTCGCAAGACTCTATGCTGCTGGGCATGCGGTCAAAAGCGAAATGGATACTCGACGCTATGGCCATTGACCGCATCTGCATGCGCAACCGCGTCGCTATGGACGTTTGGAATGATTATTCCCACCTACCCTACGCAACCGACTTTGGCTCACGCAGCGGCACCGAAGGCCGTTTCATTGAGATGTATATCAATGGGGAGTATAAAGGCATCTATTGCCTTAGCGACGACATCAACCGCAAGCTGCTCAATCTCAAGAAATATGATGAGAAGAAAAAGCTGGTGAGAGGCGTGCTCTACAAGAGCGGCACCCAAGACATCTCCAACCAAGACGAGCGCAACTTTACCGATGACTGGAAGACGGGCACCATCTCATGGCATAATGCATGGGAACTGAAGGAGCCTGAGGACTATGAGTGCGAAGAGGCTTGGCAACCGCTGATCGACCTCTTCGACAACCGTCAGACTTACGATGAGGTGAAGAAGTATTTCTTCCTTGACAACCTCGTCGACTATCAGCTGCATGTAATGGCATTCGCCATTCAGGACAACTGGGGCAACAAGAACCACTACTTCTCGATACGCAATATTCAGAAGGACATCGATGACCCCGACTCCACTGAGTCCGCACGCCGCAAGGTCATCGTCTCGCCGTGGGACCTCGATACTTCGCTCGGTGGAACCTACAACGGCAGTGCGTATGGCGGCAACGGATATAGCTCCTGGACGCCAGCCGACGTGGTGAAGACGGGAGGGTGCTATCCCTTCAGCCTTTGCCAGGGGCAAGAGGAATACAAGCAGTTGCTGAAGAAGCGGTGGACACAACTGCGCACCACCGCTTTTGCCAAAGACAGCATCAACGCCCGACTCGAGAAATACCGTGACCTCTTCATCAACAGCGGCGCATGGAAGCGCATGACCGAATACTTCGATGCGCAGACATACAAGCCTTGCTATGTGGAAGATCTGACGGAGGAGATCGGCTATGTCGAGAAGTGGTATGCCCAGCAATACGACCTCATGGATACCTATTTCAACATAGACACTGGCATCAATGCGATTATTGATAACCAGAAGAACGACGATGCCATCTATTCCATACAGGGCATCCGACTCGATAAGGTTCCCGCCAAGGGATTGTATATACAAGGCGGGAAACTGCGGATGAAGCTGTAACCTTTCCCCATTGGGGACGGGGCTACTGCTGCATTCCCTGCATGAAGCGCTGTTGCAGCATCCGGGCCATCTTGTTGTCGGACTTCTCGGCCGCGCCACCAAGCATCTGCCCGTAGGCTGTAACGATGACGAAGACACTTGGAAATTTCGCATGGAAGTTTGACGACAACGGCTATCCCACCTACTTTACTGATGACAATAGCTACAACTGGGAAGGCACTTATTTCAGCTGGAAGTAAGCACTACTGCTCCACCTCCCACTCGTCTACGGTGTGCTTGTCGGCATCGAAGCGTATGCCGACCTTCACCACCCGGCGCCCGTCGGTGAGGTAGGGCGTGGCGTAGCCGCGGGCATTGATCTGGTCGAGGGCGTGGCGGGCCGTGTCGCCCACCTTCAGTTCCATCACATAGATGGCATCGGGCATGAGGATGACCATGTCGACGCGGCCGCCCGCCACCTTCACCTGCGTGCGGGCATAGACGTTGAGCATGGAGAAAATGAGGTAGAACGTGTATTCGTAGAAGCCCTCCCTGGTCTTAGCCTCGGCGAGCTTCTCCTTGAAGCCTTCCACGTATGGGATGCCGGCAAGATACGACTGCATGTGCTGCATGGCCAGGTCGATGTCGCCAGTCTTGAGGGCTTTCCAGAACTTCGCGGCAAAGCCTATCTGCACATCTGCATTGTTCAGGCCGGTGTAGGCGGGCAGCAGTCCGTTGACATAGCCCACGCGCACCTCCTGGTTGGGGATGGAGAGCTCATAGGCCTCAGTGTCTGGGTCGTAGTCCTTGATGGTGAGGTAGCCGCTCTGGTAGAGCAGGGGCAGCGCGTCCTTCATGTTCTCCGTGGGCTGGTCAAAGGCCGTCTCTGGCACGTCGAGCGAGTCGAGCGAGGTGATGTCGGTGTGGAAGTGCTGCATCTGCTTGATGAGGAACGTGGGCGTGCCTGAGGCAAACCAGTAGTTCTTTAGCAGCCGGTCGCCAAGGGCGTTGAGCAGGCTGAACGGGTTGAACACGGCCTCTGCGCCTCCAGCGAAGTGGTAGCCGTCGTATTTTAACTTGATTTTGGCGTACATTTGCTCCGGAGTAAGCTTGAACTCCCTGGCCATCTCGCCGATGTCCTCCTTGAACACCGTCTGCACCTCATACTCCGTAAAGCCGCAGATGGTGGCGAAACGGGGCAGCAGGGATACGTTCTTCAAGTTATTGATGGTGGAGAAGATGCTCAGCTGCGAGAACTTCGTGATGCCGGTGATGAAGCAGAACTTGAGATACTGTTCATTAGCTTTGAGCGGTACATAGAACTCCTGCATGACCTTGCGCATGGCATCGAGCGTGTCCTGGCTGTGAAGCACGTCGAGCAGGGGCGCGTCGTACTCGTCGATGATGACTGCCACCTGCCGCCCCGTCTTCTCATAAAGCCTCCTGATTAGCGCGTCGAGTTTCTCTCCCGGTGTCACTTCTTCAGCATGGTCCTCATAAACGTCCAACCGTCTCAACAGGAAAATCAGCGCCCGCTGGAGTTCCTGGGCTGAGGACTTCCCCTTGCAGATGCTCAGGTCGAGATGAATGACAGGATAGGGAGTCCACTCCTTCTCCAGCGCCATGATTTTCAGTCCCTCAAACAACTCACGGTCGCCTTTGAAATACGATTCCAATGTCGACGTGAGCAGCGACTTGCCAAAGCGGCGGGGACGGCTCATAAACACGAATGTGGCGTAATGTGCCAGTTCCCATACGAGGTCGGTCTTGTCCACATAGACAAAGCCCTCCTTGATAATCCTCGCAAATGTCTGTATGCCTACCGGGTATTTTCTCATCGTCAGCTCCATAATGCGGTCATTCTGTTTCCCTTGCAAACTTACGAAAATAAATCGGAATGCGCAACTAAACGAGGGCTATTTTAGTTGCGCACTCACCTGGAAGAAAGCCAGGGCGCTGATACCCCCTCTCCCGCATGCTTTCTGACGTGAAGAAATGTTGTACTTTGTCGGCGCACCCGATAATGTCCGTGGGGGACGATAACTTTGGCATCCTAATTTCTATCTCACGCTGATGGCGCTGATATGGATTTCACACAGACAGCACTGGTGCTGCATCCCCAAAATCGGCGTAATCGGCGTGAGAAATAAGTTGCGACAGCAACCCATGTACTGTTGGCCCGGTACAGACGCATCCACAGGGTTTATCGGGTGCGCCACTTTGTCTGGTGAGCGTTTCCGTGATTTTAGGGGGTATCAGAATTAGAGAAGTCCAGAAGTCCAGAAATCCGGAAGTCAGGCAGTCCCGTCATTGCTATAATGATACCTTGTTATCAGATACTTATGCGTTTGACTGAACTTCCGAACTTCCGGACTTTTTCAATTTTGATACGCCCTCGATTTTACTCAGCCTTGAATGCCGCGTAAATCTTGTCGGCGGTGGCGTTCATCTCCTCGTCGCTGAGCTTGACGTGGTGATGGAAGTCGACGTCGGCCTCAGAGTCGATGGGGATGAGATGGATGTGGGCGTGGTTAACCTCCAAGCCCAGCACCACCTCAGCCACCTTCTTGCAAGGGAAGGCGGTGCGAATAGCCTTGGCCACCTTCTTGGCGAACACCTCAAAAGCGGCAAGGTCGTCGTCGCTCATATCGAAGATATAATCCACCTCCTTGCGGGGGATGACCAGGGTATGACCCTGCTTCACGGGGTTGATGTCGAGGAAGGCATAGAAGCGGTCATCCTCGGCGCATTTGTAGCTCGGAATCTCACCGGCGGCTATCTTACTGAACAGTGTTGCCATCGTCGTTATTCTCCTATGCTAATTTCGTCGATTCTCAGTTTGATGATGCCACGCGGCACCTTGATATCCACTATGTCGCCCACCTTCTTGTTGAGCAGTCCCTGTGCGATAGGCGTCTTGATAGAGATCTTGCCCTGCTTGAGGTTGGCCTCACTCTCCGATACGATGGTGTAGGTCATGCTCTTCTTGTTGGTGAGGTTGGTGAGCTTCACCTTGGAGAGGATTTGCACCTCGTCGGTCTTGAGCCTGCTGGTATCCACTATCTTAGCCTGTGCGATGGTCAACTTCAGCTCATTGATCTTAGCCTCAAGATGAGCCTGTGCTTCTTTAGCGGCATCGTACTCCGAATTCTCACTCAAATCGCCCTTGTCGGCGGCTTCGGCGATAGCCGCAGAAGCCTTGGGGCGCTCCACAGACTCCAGTCTGCGCACCTCGGCCACGAGCTTGTCGTAGCCTTCCTGTGACATGTATGCCATAACGTTTAAATTTAAATAGTTTTAGTATTTGAAAAGACAGACTAAACGAAAAGAATTCCGACATCCTTCAAGAATGTCGGAATTCTCTCTACCTAAATCTGCTTGTGTATCTGCGGCAAATTTAGGACTTTATTTCCACATCGGCAAATATTTAGCCGATTATTTTCGCTTAGAGGTCAAATTTGTAGCCTACGGTGAACTGGAAGACGCTGTTCTTGCAGTCGGCGTTATCCATTACCTTGGTCACACCCCAGTTGTAGCGGGCATCAATCACGATTGGCACGGTGGGCAGCTCATAGCTCAAGCCAACGGGGATAGAGAAGTCGAACGTCTTGGCGGCATCGCCAGCATCGTCCTTACCTACCATGAAACCGGGCTGAACACCGGCCTTAACAGCCAGACCCTTCACCACATAAACATTGGCCAGGATAGGAATGTTCAGATAGCTGGGCTGCCAAGACTCAGAAACCTTCTCACCAAGGAAAGTGCCCTCAATCTTAGCACCCTGACGGGAATACAGCACACCGGCTGACAGAGAGAACAGATCAGAAACCTGATACTCGCCCTCGAGGCCGCCAACAAAGTCAACACGAGACTTACCGGCATCACTCAGGTCGGTCAGCGTTGCTACATTGATACCGACTTTCGGCTGAAGAGTGAAACTGCCAACTGCATGCTGGGCAAACGTTGCGGTGGATGCTGCGAAGAGCATCAGGGCTGCGCATAATAACTTTTTCATAGTTGTTTGTATTAAATGTTACTAAATGTGTTGGCAAAGGTAAATGAAAATTTCAATTATTCTCATAGGGAAATCCCTATTTCTTTTAGGAAAAATCCTTTTACACTGTTTATACCGTAGGTCGGTGGCAGTGTAGTGGCCGGCCGGGGGCCGGCCCCCCAACGCA
>Ga0310695_10010016_pt1 | contig 14018 bp, 12 predicted proteins | sample RumenRJG_04DNA_FD_203882 | JGI IMG/M metagenome (GOLD analysis project Ga0310695, IMG submission 203882) | Bovine rumen microbial communities from Lethbridge, Alberta, Canada - RJG_04 (v2) (version 2) | ecosystem: Host-associated > Mammals > Digestive system > Stomach > Rumen | place: Canada... | reverse complement strand
AAGGCCAGTGCCATCAAACGTCATACCATCACGCACCTCGACGAATACCTCGACCAGTTTGCCACGAATGCCGAGAAAAACGGCTGTATCGTGCATTGGGCCAAGGATGCCAACGAATTCAATGAGATTGTCTATGGCATCCTGAAGCAACACGATGTCAAGAAAATGGTGAAATCGAAGTCGATGCTGACCGAGGAATGTGAGATGAACCCCTATCTGGAGGCCCGTGGCATCGAGGTGGTGGAGACCGACCTGGGTGAGCGTATCATCCAGTTGAAGGGTCAGAAGCCGAGTCATATCGTGATGCCCGCCATCCACCTGAACCACGACGATGTGGGTGAGTTGTTCGAGGAGAAAGGTATCTCCACGGAGAAAGGCAACCACGACCCCACCTACCTGACCTACCGCGCCCGTTTGAGTCTGAGGAACGAATTCCTGACGGCCGACGCCGGTATGACGGGTGGTAACTTCGGTATCGCGGCCACGGGTGACATCGTGGTCTGCACCAACGAGGGCAACGCCGACATGTCCACCTCCTGTCCGAAGCTGCATATCGCCGCCATCGGTCTGGAGAAGATCATCCCCAACTACGACTGTCTGGCGGTCTTCCAGCGGATGCTCTGTCGCGCTGGAACAGGTCAGCCGACGACCACCTACACGAGTCATTTCCGCAAGGCACGCCCGACGGCCCACCCCATGCATATCGTTCTGGTGGATAACGGCCGTTCGGAGTGGATCGGCAACCCCGAACACTGGGAGGCCCTGAAGTGCATCCGTTGCGGTTCGTGTATGAACACTTGTCCGGTGTATCGCCGCAGTGGCGGTTACTCGTACAGCTACTTCATCCCCGGCCCCATCGGCATCAACCTCGGTATGTTGCGCGACGCCCAGCAGCACTCCGGCAATGTCAGTGCCTGCTCGCTCTGTAACAGTTGTCAGACGGTTTGTCCGGTCAAGGTCAACCTCGGCGACCAGATCTACCAGTGGCGCCAGCAGCTTGATGAATTCGGCACCGCTAACCCGCAGAAGAAGCTGATGTGTAAGGGTATGTCGATGGTCTATGGCAGTCAGGGGTTATACAACCTCGGTACGGCGCTTGCCCACTGGGCCAACCTTATCCCGTCGCCGTTGCTGAACTGCGGTCTGAACCCGTGGGCGGAAGGTCATGATATGATGCAGTTCCCGAAAGAGACGTTCCACTCGATGTGGAAGAAAGGAAAAGTGAAGTGAGAAGTGAAAAGTGAAAAGTGAGAAGTTATGAGTAGTAAAGAAGCGATTCTGTCGAAGTACAGAAAAAACATACGTCAGCAGTTTGACATGCCCTCGCTCGATGACATCCGGGCCATCACCTACCCTGACCCGCTGGTGCAGTTCATCCAGATGACGGAGAGTGTGGGTGGTCATGTGATCGAAGTCAAGGAGGGGCAAGATATTAACGCTATCGTGAAGGAACTCTATCCCAAAGCCAAGGAGATCGCCTCCAACTTACCCGAGGTGACCATCGCCACGAGGAATCCCGACGAGGTGGGTCGTGCCCGTGACCTGAACGGTACGGATGTCGGTATCATCCGCGGTAAATTCGGTGTGGCGGAGAATGCCTGTGTCTGGATTCCCCAGCAGATGAAAGAAAAGGCGGTCTGTTTTATCTCCGAGAACCTCATCATCCTCTTGCCGAAATCGCAGATCGTGAACAACATGCACGAGGCTTACAAGCGGATAGAATTTGATGAGACCTACGACGGCTATGGCACGTTTATCAGTGGTCCGTCGAAGACGGCCGACATCGCCCAGGTGTTGGTGATGGGCGCCCAGGCAGCGCGTAGTGCCACGATCCTGCTCCTGCCGGAGTGATCACAGCTGCCATTTGTACCAATCGTAGCAGATGCCCCGGGCGCCAAAGCCTTCTTTCTGATAGATCAGGCCTTCGTTCAGATAGGTGCCTTGGTTCTCTGTCGAGATGCCGAAGTCAAAATACGCATGCTGATCCAAGGCCCGACGGATCACCACCTCAAACAGCCTGTCCAAGGCATGGACTTCCCTGCCTCTCGGACTGGCTGCAATATATTGTGCGTGTACCACCCGATCCGTGACGTAAAGCACCGTCCCACCGATGGTTGCATCCCCTTCCTTGGCAACCAACAGACGGATGTGTTGCGGGAAGCGCTGGTGTAACAGTTTGATTTCCTCAAGTGTATGCACGGGCTTCAGGCCATAACGCGCTTGCAGGTTGTCGGTCAGGATCTGCCAGAACGGCTGAAAATCCTCGGTTTCCTCGATTATTACCCCTGCTTTTGAGGCTTTTTGCGCCCCACCCTGTCGGATGCGATACCAGGTATTGGGATGCTCCCGGGAGATGGTGGACGACAGACTGCGGGTAAGACGGACGTCGCAGACCTCCACGATGGCATACAGATCCTCTTCCGCCGGCTGTTGGTGGTAGATCCACGGCACGGGCTTATACACCGCCTGTCGGATCCCCTCCTCGCGCAATGTCGCATTCAACAGTTTGAAGATCTCCACCACATCTGCCGCCGTGGTTTGGTCGCTCATGATCAAGCCGCCATAGGTCAGTCCCTGATGCGAAAAGAGCGTATCCCCCGCCACATTGGCTGGCAGAAGGGCATACAGTCGGCCGCGGCGGTAGATCATCAGCGAGTGATCCGTGAAGCGGTCGGCATGATAATCCATGTAGCGGCGGTCGAAGAGGAAAGTCCCATTCTTCGACGCCGCTACAAAGCTGTTCCATTCGCCAGCAACCGCTGGGGTATATCGTTTAATCTCTAAGTTTGGCATAGGGATCCGTTCCGAGCACGGTCTTGGCCAGTCGCTTCGCCTTATCGCGGAGGGCTGTGGTATCATCGCCCACCTCTCCGTAACAGAGTACGACACCCATGCGGCGGCCCTTGTGTGCCTCGGGCTTACCGAAGATACGAATGCGGGTGCGATCCTCCTTCAATGCCTCGTCGAGGTTGTAAGGCAGGAGTGAACGATCCACCGGCGTCTTCGCCTCCGTCGGTGAGAGGATGACGGCCGATGCGCCGGCATGCTCCAGATGGATGGCGGGGATGGGCAGACCCATCACGGCGCGGAAATGGAGCTCAAACTCACTGAGGTTCGTGGTGTGACCGAGGGTCACCATACCCGTGTCGTGCGGACGCGGACTGAGCTCCGAGAAGATCACCTCGCCCTGTTTGGTGAGGAAGAACTCCACGCCCCAGATACCGGCACCTGTCAGGGCCTTCGTCACCTTGTCGGCCATCATCTGGGCCTGTTTCAGGGCCTCGTCGCTGATCTTATACGGCTGCCATGACTCGCGGTAGTCACCGCTCTTCTGCACATGTCCGATCGGCGGACAGAAGATGGTGGGCCAGCCATGCTGCTGGGTCACGGTGAGCAGCGTGAACTCTGAGTCGAAATCGATGAACTCCTCGATGATCACCTCCTTCACGTCGCCGCGCGAACCCTCCATCGCCTCCTTGAAGGCCTGCTCCAGTTCACCGTCATTGTGGACATAGCTCTGACCGTGACCGGAGGACGACATCAAGGGCTTCACCACACAGGGGAAGCCGATCTCGTCGGCAGCGGCCTTGAACTCCTCGAAGGTCTTGGCATAGAAATACTTCGCGGTGCGCAGACCCAGTTCCTTCGCGGCGAGGTCGCGGATGGCACGGCGGTTCATCGTGAAATTCACGGCGCGGGCAGAAGGCACCACCTGGATGCCCTGCTCCTCGAACTTAAACAGGCGCTCCGTACGGATGGCCTCGATCTCGGGCACGATGATGTCGGGCTGGTGTTTCTTCACCACGGCCTCGAGGGCATCACCGTCGAGCATGGAGAACACCTCGCGCTCGTCGGCCACCTGCATGGCCGGTGCATTGTCATAACGATCGCAGGCGATCACATACTGGCCTGCCCGCATGGCGGCTATCACGAACTCCTTACCGAGTTCACCTGAGCCTAATAACAAAATCTTTTTCATACGCTTTATCTGTTGGCATACATGTTATCGTAATACTTCTGATAGTCACCAGAGGTCACATTATCCAGCCACTCCTGGTTGTCGAGGTACCAACGCACGGTCTTCTCGATGCCCTCCTCGAACTGGAGTGAAGGCTCCCAACCGAGTTCACGCTGGAGCTTTGAGCTGTCGATGGCGTAACGCAGGTCGTGTCCGGCGCGGTCGGTCACGAAGGTGATAAGGTCCATGTCCTCACCTTCCTTGCGGCCCAGCAGACGATCCACGGTCTTGATCACCACCTTGATGATGTCGATGTTCTTCCACTCGTTGAAGCCGCCGATATTATACGTGTCAGCGATCTTACCCTCGTGGAAAATCACGTCGATGGCACGGGCATGGTCTTCGACGTAGAGCCAGTCGCGCACGTTCTCACCCTTGCCATAGACGGGCAGCGGCTTGCGGTGGCGGATATTATTGATGAACAGCGGGATCAGTTTCTCGGGGAACTGGTACGGACCGTAGTTGTTCGAGCAGTTCGTCACGACCACGGGCATGCCGTAGGTGTCGTGGTAGGCGCGGACGAAGTGGTCTGAGCTGGCCTTGGCGGCAGAGTACGGTGAATGGGGGTTGTACTTCGTGGTCTCGAGGAAGAACTGGTCGCCGTAGGCCAGGTGGTGTTCTGCGCTCGAGGCGGTGGTGGTGAACGGCGGTTCAATACCTTCGGGGTGGGTCAGTTCGAGGGCGCCATATACCTCGTCGGTGGAAATATGATAAAACCTGCAAGGAATTCTTTCGCCCTTTCCTTCAAGGGTTTCCCCGTTTAACGGGGACACCTTCACATACTTCTCAGGGAGTGATTCCCAGTAGAGCTTGGCGGCCTGGAGGAGGGAGAGGGTGCCCATCACGTTCGTCTTGGCGAAGGTGAAGGGATCCTTGATGCTGCGGTCCACGTGGCTCTCGGCTGCGAGGTGGATGATACCATCGACCTTCTTGTCCTGCATGAGCTTGTAGAACGCGTCGAAGTCGCAGATGTCCATCTTCACAAACTCGTAATTGGGTTTGTTCTCGATGTCCTTGAGGTTGGCCAGGTTGCCGGCGTACGTCAGTTTGTCGAGGTTAATGATGTGATACTCGGGGTACTTGTTCACGAACAGGCGCACCACGTGGCTTCCAATAAAGCCTGCGCCACCAGTAATAACGATTGTTCTTTTCATATCTTATAAAATTGTTTTGTTGTCTCCTAATGTGATGACCTCCAGGTCCTTGAATTCGCGGCCGTCGATGGTCAGGCGGACGAGTGTGCGGTCCTTGTGCCAGCCTTGGATGCCTGCGGCGCCGGGGTTGATGTGCAGCATTCCGAGGGTCTTATCGTATTTCACCTTCAGGATGTGCGAGTGTCCGGCGATGAAGAGTTGGGGCGGGTTGGCGAAGAGCGTTGATCGGACGCTGAAATCGTAGTTGCCGGGATAGCCGCCGATATGTTTGATGAGCACATCCACGTCCTCGCACTTGAAGCGGTTCAGTTCGCGGTACATCAGTCGCAGGTCTCCGCCGTCGCAGTTGCCGCAGACCGCCCGGAAGGGTCTGAAGGCCGCCAGTCGGTCGGCCACCTCCACGCTGCCGATATCGCCGGCGTGCCAGATCTCGTCGCAGGGCTCGAAGTAGTGCAAGTACTTGTCATCCCAGTAGCTGTGCGTGTCGCTTAAGATGCCTATCTTTTTCATTTTCTTATTTTTTCAGTCGGTGCATGTACCATATCAGCATCGGGATCGTCATGGCGAACGAGCCGAAATCACTCGCTGGCATTGAATACCAGACGCCGTCGAGGTCCCAGAACAGCGGGAAGATGTAGGCCATCGGCAGCAAGAGGAAGAGCTGGCGGGAGAGCGAGAGGAAGATTGAGATCTTCACTTTGCCGATACTCTGGAAGAAGTGCGTGATGGTCGCTTGCGAGCCGACGACGAAGAACACCAGCATGTCGAGTTTGATGCCGCGGGCGGCGAGTTCGATCAGTGTCTCGTCGGTCGTGAAGATGCGGGCGATCTGGTGTGGGAAGAGCATCGAGAGGCCCCACCCTACCAAGAGGATGGCTGTCGCGTAGGTGATGGCGAGGTAGAGGCATCGGAACATGCGGTCGTATTGCTGGGCGCCGAAGTTGTAGCCCACGATCGGTTGCATGCCCTGGTTCATACCCATCACGAACATGAAGAACATCATCACCACCGAGTTGGCGATCGAATAGGCGCCCACCGCCATGTCGCCGCCGTAGCGCACGAACTGGTTGTTCATGAAGATCACGATCACGCACGAGCAGACGTTCATCAGGAAGGGTGAGATGCCGATGGCGATGATGCTGGATACCAGGCGGTGCTTCAGTTTGTAGATGCCGCGCTTCAGGTGTAGGATCTCGTTTTTGTCGGAGAACAGCCACATCTGCCAGCACATCGCCATCGTCTGCGAGGTCACTGTCGCCAGGGCTGCGCCGCGGATGCCCCATCGGAACCACCAGACGAACAGCACGACCAGCACGATGTTCATCGCTACCGTAAAGAGCGTCGCGTACATGGCGTGACGGGGTTTGCCGGCGGCTCGCAGTACGGCGTTCATGCCGAAATACATGTGGGTCACCATGTTACCTAACAGGATGACCGTCATAAACTCACGGGCGTAGGGCAAGGTCACCTCGCTGGCGCCGAAGAACAGCAGGATCGGGTCGAGGAAGATCAGGCAGATCACCATAAACGCGAAACCGATGATCAGGTTCAGGGTAATGGTATTGCCAAACAGGTTGTCGGCGGTCTCGTAGTCGCGCTGCCCCAGTTTCACACTGATACAGGCCGACGATCCCACGCCCACCGCCGCTCCGAAGGCCGCGCTCAGGTTCATGAAGGGGAACGTGATGCCCAGGCCCGCGATGGCTTCCGGTCCCACGATCTGTCCGATCATCGCCCGGTCAATGATGTTATAGAGGCTCGACGCCGACATGGCTACGATGGCCGGCAGAGCATATTGCCACAGCAACTGCCCCACAGGCTTCGTTCCTAATTCCAACGCCGCTTGATTCTGATGATCCATATCGGGTGCAAAGGTACGACTTTTTTCCGATATCGCCATACATTTTTCCAAAAACCTATCGCTGGGGCCGGCCCCAGTGATAGGTGGCGGCAGAAACCTATCAGTGGGGCCTGGCCCCGGTGATAGGTTAGAGGGGGAGATTTAGGGTTGGGAGCCAGGTTGTTTCCAGTTGGAAGGCGGTGGTCGCAGTGGTATTGAAGAGGGCGCCGGTGAGTTTCGTCATCCGATTCCGTTTGAAGGGGACATCCTCTACTACTTTTGTGTATAATACCTCGTCGTCGGCATCCAGCACCTCGATGGTCACGTCCATCTCCTCCTCGTCCGTCGCCAGGAACAGGAAATTACCAATCTTAACCGGCTCACCGACATCTGCAGTCGGCGGCGTCACCGTCACAAAGCCGGCATCATCCAGGGCCAGTCCCGTCGTCGGACTGAAGCGCTTGCTGCCGCCTTCAAACGTGGTCCTGATCTTCGCTGCATTTGCCGGTCGCTGATCCGTTGACACGATCCCCAACCTGGAGACCACACGGTTCAATGTGATCGTACCGAGATCCATCGCCGCCGTACTGCTCACCACGACAGGCTGCGTCATCGCGAACGTCTCGCGCACCTTTTCTGAGGTGTAGGCCGCCACCGTCGGACTCGTCAGCGTGAACACATCTCCTTCGAGACTGTCGCGCGCCACGACCACCATCGTGTACGAGCCAAGCGGCAAGCTGCAGGTGAAATCCCCGAAGGTCTCGTAGGTTGTGTCATCATCCTTCAACTGCGTCACCTTACAAACCTCGGTCGCACCGTTATAGAACGCCAGCGTCATCGCCTGCACATCTTTGTAACCGGCAGGATCGACCGCGCTTCTTGTCCCCGGGAAATCCTCCATCGAAACGGAGAAATCCTTCACATGCACGCTTACCGGCGCATATCCACGGGTCTCCTGACGAGAGCGATTATCAACTTCCTCAGTACAGCTACTGAAGGTTACCACTGCGCTTACAAAAAGCGCCACGCCACAAAGGGCTCTGAGATGTAAATCAAATTTTTTCATTTTGGTCTTCCTTAGTAAGACTTCTTTGTTAACTTTGTCACTATTGACGTTGCAAAGGTATGCAGAAATCTCGAGAAGGCCAAATTATTTACAGAATTTAACAAAACCTATCGCTGGGGCCTGGCCCCGGTGATAGGTGGCGGAGAAACCTATCAGTGGGGCCTGGCCCCAGTGATAGGTTAGTGGTCGAGGACTTCGTATTCGGAGTTGTTGCTCTTGTATTCGGGGACGATGGCCTTCATCTTGCCGACCGTCGCCATGTCGTCATATTGTTTGGAGATGTCGATCAACGACTCGATGTCGGCCTTTACCTGGTCGAAGTCACACTCACGTACGTCTGCGATACGGATCTTCTCGTGGAAGGTGGGTTTGGTACCCTCCATCTCGCTGAGCACCTCTTCATAGAGTTTCTCACCGGGACGCAGTCCTGTGAACTTCACCTCTATGTTCTTGGCGCCCGAGAGTCGGATCATACGGTTGGCCAGGTCTGCGATGCGGACCGGTTTACCCATGTCGAAGACGAAGATCTCACCGCCGTTGCCTTTGGTGCCGGCTTCCAGCACGAGTTTACAGGCCTCTGGGATCAACATGAAGAAGCGCACGATGTCGGGATGTGTCACGGTCACGGGTCCGCCGTTCTTGATCTGTTCCTGGAACAGTGGGATCACGGAGCCGTTCGATCCGAGCACATTGCCGAATCGGGTGGTCACGAACTGGGTCTTGGCGCCTTCGATCTTCTTCGCCTTGATGGCCTGGTCGAGGCTCTGTACATAGATCTCGCAGATACGCTTCGAGCAGCCCATCACGTTGGTCGGGTTCACGGCCTTGTCGGTTGACACCATCACGAACTTCTTCACGCCATACTTCACGGCGCAGTCGGCGATGATCTTCGTTCCTGCGATATTGTTGAGCACCGCCTCGGATGGGTTGTCCTCCATCATCGGCACATGCTTGTAGGCTGCGGCGTGGAACACGTAGTCGGGGCGATATTTGTCGAACACCTCATTCATTCGGCGCTGTCTGCTGATGCTCGTCACGATGGTCTCGGCTTTAATGTCGGGGAAGTCCTTCGCCATCATCAGTCGGATGTCGTGCTGTGGTGTCTCGGCCTGGTCGATCAGGATCATGCAGCCGGGTTTGAAGGTTGCGATCTGGCGGACCAGTTCGGAACCGATACTGCCGGCGCTTCCGGTGATCAGCACGGACTGTCCGGAGAGCATCTCCTCCACGGACTTCAGGTCCACCCTGATCTCATCGCGCGGCAAGAGTTCCTCGACGCTCACCTCCTTCAGTTGGACGTTCGTTGCCACTTCGGTAGCTCCGAATTCCTCATCCGTATCGATCTCCTGGGCTTCCGGTGCAAAGAACACCTTTGCTCCGGCGTTGATGATCTGGTCCTGGAGCACCTGGTTGTTTCGGAACTCATTAATACGGCTCGGTGATACGACCACGCCGTCGATATCATTTTTCCGGATGACGTCCGAGATGTCTTCATTGATGAAATACACGGTCTCGCCCATGATCTCCTGGTGTCGCGCTTTCTGGTTATGTGAGATGAATCCTTTCACCACATAGTGTCTGGGGCGCTGTCCCATGAGGCTTTTTGCCAGTCCCACGCCTCCCGACATCGCGCCATAGACCAGGATGCGGAGTGCTCTGGAATTCGAGAAAGCCACATCATACAGTGTTCTCACGAAGATGCGGAGCGCCCACATCAGCAGCGTGGAAATCGTAAAGATCAGGACGATGCTGGTTGTATTGAAATGTATGAACTGATCGCCTGGCAGGTAATCCATAACGTAATCTGCCACCAAGACCAGCGCCAGTGACACGGCATTGCCATATACCACTCGCATCAGGTCCACGATACTGGCATATCGCATAAATCCCGAATAGGTGTGGAAGATTCTGAAGCCAGGTATGCTCAGGAGCACATAGATGATGAGTGTGAAAAGGATCTTCGATGTATTCTCAAACACGGTGACTGCATCATGGAACACCCAATAAACCAGGAAACCACTACAGATCACAATCAGGCTGTCTATCATCAGAATGCTCCAATAAGGCAGCGAATTCTTGGTAAAATACCAATTAACTATCTTACTAAAAGGATTAATCATGAACCAATCATTAATAAATCGGTGCAAAGGTACGCATAATTTGGGTAACTTCCAAATAAATAGTCATATTTTTGTTTTTAGGGTGGGGAAAACCTATCGCTGGGGACGGGGTGACCTATCGCTGGGGCCTGGCCCCGGTGATAGGTGGCGGGAGAAACCTATCAGTGGGGCCTGGCCCCGGTGATAGGTGGGGGCTGGTGATAGATTTTTGGGGAAAAATTTGGTGGTTTCGGGGAAAATGATTAATTTTGCAGCGGTAATCTGTAATTCTAAGTTCTATGACAAGACCAATCAGACAACAAAGTTCCACTGGCATCCATCATGTGATGCTGCGCGGTATCAATCGTCAGACGATGTTTGAAGACGATGATGACTACCGTAAATTCGTGTTTATCCTCAAGGACATGGTCCAGCCTCACGACCAGCTCAGGCGGCCATTGCCCCCGCGTTGCGCTATCTATTCTTACTGCCTGATGCCCAACCATGTGCATTTGCTGATTCAGGAGAAACCTGACGGACTAGCCGCTGTCATGAGGGATATTGCATCGCGTTTTGCGAGGTATTACAATGACAAGTATGAGCATTTCGGGCATCTTTTCCAGGATCGGTACAAGAGTGAGCCGGTAAATGATGTGGGGTATTTTCTAGTACTTATCAGGTATATCCATCAGAATCCGATTGCCGGTGGGCTGTGCAGCGACGTGGATGCTTACGACTGGAGCAGTTGGCGGGAATTTACCGGTGACCCGAGGCGTATGTCTTCTATTTGCGCTGTTGATGCGGTGTTGAAGAAATTTCCGTTGGTGGAGTTGCGCGAACAGGTGAATACGCCGTTGTCGAAGGCTCTGAAGGTGCTGGAATACGACAGTCGGAATGGGGGCGTTTCTGATGAGGAGGTGAGGGATTTTCTTGCATCGAATTATGGGTTGAAGCGCGTTGCCGATCTCACGCTCTATGATAAGGAGCGGCGGGATGACATTCTTAAAGCTGCGAAGGTTTTTGGGGCGAGTATCCGGCAGTTGTCGCGGTTGACGTCGTTGGGGTATTCTATCGTGCAGAATGCTTAAAACCTATCAGTGGGGACGGGGTGACCTATCGCTGGGGCCTGGCCCCGGTGATAGGTGGCGGGAGAAACCTATCAGTGGGGCCTGGCCCCAGTGATAGGTTAGAGGTAGCGGGAAGCGATGATTGACCAATCGATGATTGACCAAATGGCGGCGAGGTGGTCAGGCCTGCGATTCTGGTAATCCAGATAATAGGCATGTTCCCACACATCAAAGGTCAGCAACGGCTTCAACCCCTTTTGAATAGGATTTGCCGCATTCGTTTCCTGCGTGATGACAAGTTTTCCATCCTTATCAGCTGACAGCCAAACCCAGCCGGATCCAAAGAGCGTAGCCCCCTTCTTCTGGAACTCTTCCTTGAAGGCTTCAAACGAGCCAAAGTCACGAGTGATCGCTTCGGCAAGCTTTCCAACTGGCTTATTATCAGTCTTTTGTGCGGCAAATTGTCCAAAGTACAGATTGTGGTTCAGTATCTGCCCTGCGTTATTCAGGATGCCACCCTCGGCTTTCAACACAATCTCTTCGAGCGGGAGTTCAGCCAAAGGGCTTCCCTCCAGCAGCCCATTCAGGTTATTCACATACCCCGCCAAATGCTTCCCATGATGGAAACTAATTGTCTCTTTACTAATCACTGGCTCCAACGCCTCCGGCGCATACGGCAATGCCATTAATTCAAACTTTCCCATGTGTGACTGATTTTTAATTAATACTTGGTGCAAAGATACAACTTTTATTTGGTAATAAAAAGAAAAAACAGCTAATTTTTGGTAGTAACCTGGGAAAACCTATCGCTGGGGCCTGGCCCCGGTGATAGGTGGCGGGAGAAAACCTATCAGTGGGGCCTGGCCCCAGTGATAGGTCTTGGGTTAGCCTTTGTCGAGGTCGTCGTCATCATCGCCGGGCTGCTGGGGTTCGGTGGCAGTGTCCGGGGCGGGAGAATCGCCAGATTCGCCAGATTCCGCGGGGGCGGTGGGAGACTGCTGGGCTTCGCCGGCAGTGTCCGGGGCGGGAGAATCGCCAGATTCGCCAGATTCCGTGGGGGCGGGAGATTCCGTAGAATTGCCCTGGATGGTGGTTTCGGGCTTGAGGTAGACGGCGCGGGTGTTGATGCCGCCGTAGGAATCGTAGGCTGCCTTCTTGGCCGCGTCGCTGCGGTAGTAGGTCAGCATCTCGTTTTCTACGAAGAGGCGTTGGCTGCCGACCTTGATGGCGCCACCCTTATCCTGGCGACTGTGCACCCATGCGCAACCTGCATTTACCAGGGCCTCGCTCATGCCGAGGACGTACTGGTCGTTGGCACCGTCTGATGCGACGCTTGTGAAACCGAGTGCGCTCACATGTGACAGCAGGGGTGTCTCGTCATTCTTATCCAGCACCACCTTCCACGAGTTCATCGTTGCTCGGGGCACGCCGCTGAACGTGTCGCGGGTCTGTTTCGCGTAGAAGAACGTCATCTGGTCATACTCCTCCCAGCCCGAGTTGTTTGCTACCACGGCTGCGGCGAACTGTGCGACGGTCGTCTCTGCGCCGATCACGAGACTGCCCAGGTCGATGTCGGTCACTGCCACGCCGTTGGCCTTCTTCTCTATTGCGATGCTCGTCAGTGAACCGCGACAGAACTGGTAATCCGCCACCACGCAGCCGCCGTTCAGTCGCTCCAACTTCGTGATAAACACGGGGTTCACGTTGTAGTTCACCTGCACCATCATGTTGTACACGGTCACGCCGGTCGGCTTTCCCTCGAACGCCTGCAGCAATCGGTCGTTATACAGCTGGTGGTTGGCCGCCATGTTTCCCAGTTGGCAGCGCATGTACATCTGTTTCTCGCTGCGTCGCGGTGTGCTCGCCTTGCGTGGTGATCTCGCCAGGATCGTTCCGTTCGGCGTCTGTCGCGTCTGAAAATTGTCATTCAACTTACCTCTGGTCTCACTCAGAAAACCTGATGTTTTTGCCATAAATTAAAACCTCCTATTCATTAAAATGTTAATAAAAATTGCCCCGCATAAGCAGACGGGCAAGAAAATCCAAATCCATCGGCTGTGGTTTCTGACCTTCACGGTGTCTCGTCGTTCAACATACACCGTGTCCGTCTTTTCCACTAGCCTCATTTCCTCATTTTTCAACGCAGCGCGATCCCGTATGCGATCCCGCTCCGTCACCCTACTCCATCCTAGCGTGTCTCCAGCCTCGTTTTCACGAACCGTGATGGTCGTCGTCTCGACTATTGTGTCGTGTACAGCCACCATCAGCTGCTCGATCCTGACGCTGTCTCTCCTCTCATTTGTCAGACTTTTTACATCATACCTCACTATGCCCCTGCTGCTTCCGCATCCGCTTGCGCACAGGACACTCACCGCTAAGAGGACATTCATTAATCCCTTCCACTGCATCCTTCAACTCCTTCACCTCCTTTCTTAATTCACCAACTTCCTGCTGCAGGGGCTCCCCAATGTTTTTGCGAAACTCCTCAACATACTCCTTCGCCAGATCCATGTACTTCTGCTTGCTCTCGGCCTCCATGGCCTTCACCTCAGCTTCCAGTTTCCGGATCTCCACTCTGTGTTTTTTGCGGTCAATCACCCACCCGCATCCGCCCAGTAAAGTGATCAAACCCAGTATCACATTTGTCCATTCAATCATCTTAAATCCTCCTTTCATTTTTGTGCAAAACCTATCGCTGGGGCCTGGCACCAGTGATAGGTTTTTTGGGGGACCTATCAGTGGGGCCTGGCACCAGTGATAGATTTGTAGCTGAC
>Ga0310695_10010015_pt1 | contig 14019 bp, 12 predicted proteins | sample RumenRJG_04DNA_FD_203882 | JGI IMG/M metagenome (GOLD analysis project Ga0310695, IMG submission 203882) | Bovine rumen microbial communities from Lethbridge, Alberta, Canada - RJG_04 (v2) (version 2) | ecosystem: Host-associated > Mammals > Digestive system > Stomach > Rumen | place: Canada... | reverse complement strand
TGCGCGATCTCGGCATTCCCGCGTACGCGGTCGCCAAGATCGGCGAGGGCCGCCCGGACTGCCTCGACGTCATCAAGAACCGCGAGGTTTCGCTCGTCATCAACACGCCGTCGGTCAAGGCCAACTCCATCGAGCATTTGGGCCGCATCCGCAAGGCGTGCATCAAGTACAAGGTGCCGTACCTGACGACGATCGCCGCGGCCTACGCGGCCGCCGAGGGCATCGCCGCCGCGATGAGCGGCCAGGGCGAGGTCAAGTCGCTCCAGAGCTACCACGCGTCCATCGTCGTGGAAACGCCCTGAGCGGGAAGCGGCCGACGCCATCAACCGGGGAGGCGGGCAGATGCACAGACTGCTCATCTTGACAGGCGCGGCGGTTTGCTTCGCCGTTGCGGCCGTCTGCGGCGCGGAGGCGGCGTCTTCGTCGCCCCGGCAGGGGCGGCGGCTGGTGTGGCGCGATGAGTTCGACGGCGGGGCGCTGGACGAGACCCGGTGGAAGTTCCACCCGATGATGAGATCCTCCGACTGCATCTATACGAACGATGCGCGGACGGTGCGGGTTGAGGGCGGATGCCTTCATCTTCTGGTCGTTCCGTCCGGCGATCCGGCCCGGCCGCAGATGCTGTCGCGCAGCGTTTCGACGCGCGATCGGATGGCGTTCAGGTACGGCTATCTTGAGATGCGGGCGCGGATCCCGTTTCGTCACGGCGCGTGGCCGAGCTTCTGGATGACGGCGCAGCCGGGCCTGCAGAAGGCGGCCTGGGGGTCGGAAGTCGACATCTTCGAAGTGTTCTCCTCGACAAACGCCGTCGTCGCGAATCTGCACAAGTGGGCCCCCGGCGGGCGGCACGTCATGCTGCCGGGCGGAGAAGGGTGCCTGAACCGCGCCTACACGTTCAAGGACTGCGCGCGGCTGAACGACGAGTTCCATGTGTACGGGTTCGAGTGGACGCCGCAGGAGATGTCGTTCTATGTGGATGGCGAGAAGTACGCGGCGTTCCCGATCGGCGAGGCGGACGACTACTGTCCGGGCGAAAAGCTGGGCATGGCGGGCCACCACGACTTCCACAACATCCACATCAACAACGAGATCTTTACGCCGGGGCACGGGTGGTGTCCGCCGTGGTCTCGCATCACGGAACGGGACCGGCTACCCATTGAATACTGGGTTGACTGGATCCGCCTGTACCAGAAGGACGGCGAAGAGCTCGCCTTTCCACCGGCGGCGGTAAACTCCCGTTTCGCCACTGTCAAAAGTAAACGCACGTTCTGAAAGTAAACGAACGACAAAAGCGCGTTTACTTCTGGAAGCGGCGCGCGCAGCCGCGCGGGAATAGGTTCGGGGGCGGTACTTCCGCGCGGCGCGCGTTTGTGATATACTATTCTCTACCGCCATGCGTGGCGGGACATTCCATGATAAACTCTACGGAAGAAAGAAGCAACAGATGAACTACACCTACACGTGCCTCAATCCGATCGCGGATGTGGGGCTCAAGAACCTGCCCGACAACTACGCGCGCACCGAAAACTTCGCCGACGCCGACGCCGTTTTCGTCCGCTCCGCCAAGATGGACGAACTCAAGCCCGGTCCGCGGCTCCTCGCCGTCGCGCGCGCCGGCGCGGGCGTCAACAACATCCCGCACGCCGAGTACGCCAAGAAGGGCATCGTCGTCTTCAACACGCCCGGCGCGAACGCCAACGGCGTCAAGGAGCTCGTGATCGCCGCGATGCTGCTCGCGAGCCGCGACATCGTCGGCGGCGTCGAATGGGTCAAGGCGAACGCGGCCGATCCGGCGGTCGGCAAGGCGGCCGAAAAGGCGAAGAAGGCCTTCGCCGGCATGGAGATCCAGGGCAAGAAGCTCGGCGTCATCGGCCTCGGCGCGATCGGCCAGAAGGTCGCCAACGCCGCCATCGATCTCGGCATGGACGTCTACGGCTACGACCCCTACCTCTCCGTCGACGCGGCCTGGAACCTGAGCCGCGCGGTCCGGCACTGCAAGAACGTCGAATCGATCTACCGCGACTGCGACTTCATCACCATCCACGTCCCCGCGCTCGAATCCACGAAGGGCATGATCAACGCCGAGGCGCTCGCGATGATGAAGACGGGCGTCATCGTCATCAACGCCGCGCGCGACGCGCTCGTGAACGAGAAGGACATGCTCGCCGCGCTCGAGTCGGGCAAGGTCCGCAAGTACGTCAGCGACTTCCCGAACGCGACGACGGCCGGCCAGAAGGGCTGCCTCGTCATCCCGCACCTCGGCGCGTCGACGGAGGAGTCCGAGGACAACTGCGCGGTGATGGCCGTCAAGGAGATGCGCGACTTCCTCGAGAACGGCAACATCGTCAACTCGGTCAACTATCCCGCCTGCTCGCTCGGCCTGCCGACGAAGGCCGGGCGCGTGGCGATCTGCCACAAGAACGTCGCCAACATGATCGGCACGTTCACGTCGATCCTCGGCAACGCGGGCGTCAACATCGACTCCATCGCGAACAAGTCGCGCGGCGACTTCGCCTACACGCTCATCGACACCGACAGCGTCATCCCCGCCGACGTCGTGCGCGCGCTCGAATCGAGCGACGCGGTCGTGCGCGTGCGCATGATCAAGTAAGATGGGCTACGCGAAGAGACGGACCCCGGCCGCCCCGGGCGCGGCGCTGACCGCGCCCGCGTCCGCGGCTCCCGCCGCCGCCGCGAAGACCGCCCTCGCCCCGAAGAAGGGCGCGGGCGGGTCGATCTGGAACATGCAGATCGGCGGCTCGGCGCAGAAGACGACGATGAAGCGCGTCGAGGTTCTCCTCTTCACGTCCGAGCTCGCCGACCTGATCGAGGCCGGCATGACGCTCGGCCAGGCGCTCCAGGCGCTCTCGAACCAGGGCGAGGAGGGCAGCGGCCAGCGCTTCGTCTGCCAGGACCTCTGCGAGCGCATCGTGCGCGGCGAGAACTTCTCCGACGCGTGCGCGCACCATCCGAAGACGTTCGAGCCGCTCTACGCCAACATGATCCGCGCGGCGGAGGCGTCGGGCGCGATGGTGGACGTCCTGCGGCGGCTCGCCGACCACTACGAGCGCAACGACAACATGCGCGGCAAGATCAAGTCGGCGCTGAGCTATCCGGTGATCGTCCTGTGCTTCGGCGTGCTGGCCGTCGTCGGCGCGCTCGTCTGGATCATCCCGAAGTTCCAGAAGGTGTTCGATTCGCTCGGCGCGACGCTGCCGCTCCCGACGCGCATCCTCATCGGGATGTCGGACTTCATGATCCACTACGGCTGGACGCTCCTCATCGGCCTCGTCCTCTTCGCCCTCTGGTTCCGCCGCTGGAAGCAGACGGTGAAGGGGCGGCTGACGATCGACGGCTGGAAGCTGCGCGCGCCGCTCATCAAGGGCATCGTCGCGTGCGGCGCGTACTCGTCGCTCGCCTACACGCTCAAGACGCTCCTGCAGAACGGCGTGAACGTCCTCCAGGCGCTGAAGATCTCGGAGGAGACGTGCGGCAACGCCGTCATCGGCGCGGCGCTCGCCGAGGCGCGCAAGCGCGTCACCGACGGCACGTCGATCTCGGGGCCGCTCGCCGCGTCGGGCGCGTTCCCGCGCATGATGACCGACATGCTCGCCGTCGGCGAGCAGGCGGGCGACATGGCCGGCTCGCTCGAACACATCGGCAAGCGCTACCAGAAGGACATGGACCGCAACATCGCGAGCTTCACGAACGCGCTCGAGCCGATGCTGATCGTCCTGATCGCGGGCGTCGTCGGGTTTGTCGCGGTCGCGATCCTGATGGCGGTCTTCCAGGTTTCGTCGTCGCTGGGGTAGACGCATGGACGCGGAACTCGAATCGCTCGGCGCGAAGATGGATGCGCTCGGCCTGTGGCCGACGCTCGTGCACCACACGTGGGCCGTCCGTCCCGCGAAGACGGTCCTTCCCTACTTCTGCACGGTGCTCGCCGGCGAGAGCGCGCTCGTCACGTACCGCTTCCTGATGCTGGAAGGCTGGCAGACGCTCCACGACTACGTGCACACGCGCGCCGACCGCTGGTACGGGTTCTATTCGACGCCGATGGAGCTGCCGCATTTCGAGATGGTCGTCACGCGCGCGGACGGCATCAAGCTCTTCCGCCACGATCCCGGCTACGTGCCGCGCGAGCTGAAGGAGACGGAGCGGCCGCTCGTGCGCAAGATCCTCTGGGAGTCGTTCGGGCTCATGATGCGCGTCGAAAGCGACGCGCGGCTCTTCCTGCGCTACGCCGGCGAGCAGGCGATGTTCGCGCGCGTCGAGGACGCCGCGGGCGCATGGCGCGACGCGCCGCTCGTGATCGCACAGCCGCCGCCGCACGTCGAGAAGATTTCGCTCGCGAAGGCGGACGCCGCCGCCGCGAAGGATCTGCCGTTCGCGCGCGAGGAGGCGATCGAGCTCGATCTGCGCATCCTCCCCGGCGTCATGACGCGCGAGGCGCGCCCGCGCCTGTGCTACGCGTTTCTCGGCATCGACGCGGCGACGGGCGAGAAGATCATCTTCGACCGACTGTCGGTCAATCCCGAGGAGGGCCTGAAGGGGCTGTGGCAGGGCCTCGCCGAACGCCTCCTCAAGCACATCCTCGCGCGCGGCCGCGTGCCGGGCGAGGTGAAGCTCGTCTCGGGGCGGATGTTCCGGATGTTGCGGCCGCTCGGGCTGCACCTGCCGTTCAAACTCTCGCTCCACGACGCGCTGCCGCGGCTTGAGGCCGCGCTGCAGACCGCCGACGCTACCAGTTGACGGGCGCGCGGCCGTGCGCGACGAGGTAGTCGTTGGCGCGGGCGAAGGGCCGCGAGCCGAAGAAGCCCCGGTACGCCGACAGCGGCGAGGGGTGCGGCGAGGCGATGACGCAGTGGCGCGCGCGGTCGATGAACGCGCCCTTGCGCTGGGCGGAACTTCCCCACAGGATGAAGACGAGATGGTCGCGTCGCGTGGCGAGCGCGTGGACGACGGCGTCGGTGAAGACCTCCCAGCCCCTGTTCTGGTGCGAGCCCGCGCGGTGCGCCGCGACGGTCAGCGTTGCGTTCAGCAGGAGCACGCCTTCGCGCGTCCAGGCCATCAGGTCGGGCATTTTGCCGAGCTCCTTGGCGATGTTCTCCAGCGACGGCGGCGTCCGCACGCCCGGCGGCACGTAGAAGGCGAGCCCCTGCGCCTGGCCGGGCTCGTGGTAGGGGTCCTGGCCGAGGATGACGACCTTCACCTGGTCGAACGGCGTGCGGTTGAACGCCTCGAAAATCCGGCCGGGCGGCGGATAGACGACGCCGTTGGCGTAGGCGGACTTGACGAACGCCGCGAGTTCGGCGAAATACGGCTTGTCGAACTCCTCCTGCAGGACGGCGCGCCAGCTCTCTTCGATCTTGACTTGCATGGCGGTATTGTACCATATTTCGCGCATGTTTTTTCAACTTCGTGTGCAAAGGAGCGCGAAAATAGTGTATAATACCGCACAATGAACGCAAAGATGGCACTGGTGGTCGACAACGACGCCAAGGACCGCGCGTTGCTGGCGACGGCGCTGCGCGAACTGGAGTTCACCTGCGACGAGGCGGCCGACGGGCGCGCCGCGTACGCGCGGCTGTCGACGCGGCGGTACGATCTCGCGGTCCTCGACATCGACCTGCCGTACCTGTCGGGCCACGACGTGATCCTCCGGGTGCGCCGGACCCAGCCCCGGCTGCCGATCATCGCCGTGAGCGCCTACGGCGGCATGAAGGGCGAGCTCGCGGAGCTGTCGGCGGACGCGGACGACTACATCCACAAGCCGTGCGACGGCGAGATCCTGAAGGCGCGCGTGCGCAAGGTGCTGCGGCTCTACGGCCTCGCGCCGGAGCCCGTCCGCCTCACGTGCGGCGACATCACCGTGTGCACCGATACCCGCACGGCCGCGCGCGGCGCGCGCACGCTCCCGCTGACCGCGCTCGAATTCGCCCTCCTGGCGCACCTCGTCCGGCGCAAGGGCCTGATCGTCCCGTCGTCCGAGCTGGAGGAGGCGGCGTGGCCCGCGGCGGCGCGGCGCGTGCGCTCGTGCCGCCTCCACGACCGGATGGCCTCGCTCCGGCGCAAGCTGACCGCCGGCGGCGAGAACGACCCGATCCGGACGCAGTGGGGTGCCGGCTATGGGATTTTCTAGGACGCGCTTCGGGCGCCGCCTCTTCCGCGCCGCCCTGCGCTGGTCGCTGCTGATCGTCGGCGCGGTCGTGGCCGTCGGCTACCTGTCAGCGATGGATGCGGCGCTCGCGGAGGTGCGCCGGGTCGCGCGCGCCGACGGCCGCCCGGCGGTCCGGCGGATGCTGGACGAGATGCAGACGCTCCAGGCCTACGCATGGGGCGCGCTGGGACTCTTTTCCGCCGCCTATCTCGCGGTGCTCGTGCTGGCGCGCCGCCTCGCGTCGCTCGCGGACGAGCTCGAGCGTCTGACGGCCTTCGCCCTCCACGACGCGCGCACGCCGTTCGTGCGGATCCACGAGGACGCGCGGGCGGTGGCGGAAGGGCGGCTCGCGCCGCGCGCGGGCGCCTGCGCCATCGCGGCGCTCAGCGAGGCGCGGCTGAAGCTGATCGAGGACTACAAGAACATCGCGCGCGACTTCGCGGGGTTCGCGGCGGCGGAGACGGAGGAGTTCTGCCTCGCGGAGCTGGCCGGGTGCATCGCGGACTACATCGCGCTGGAGGCGCGCGGCGTCACGCTCACGCGCGACTTTCCGCCCGGCGGGCTGCGCGTGCGGGCCCACCGTCCGCTCGTCAGCGAGATCGTCGGCAACCTGCTGGACAACGCCGTGAAGTACACGGACGCGGGATGGGTGCGCATCGCGCTCGCGCGCGAGCGGCGCGGCGTGCGGCTTGTCGTCGCCGACTCCGGGCGCGGCATGAGCCGGGAGGTGCAGGCGCGGATGTACGAGCGCTTCTACCGCGCCGATGCGGCGCGGGACCGCCCCGGCAGCGGGCTGGGTCTCGCGACCGTGCGCGCGGCGGTCCGCTTCTACGGCGGTTCAATCGCCTGCGACTCCGCGCCCGGGCGCGGCACCGTCTTCACCGTCCGTCTGCCGCTCAAATGCCCACGACCGTCGCCGCTTTTGATATAATATGCGCCCTATGACGGACAAGAAAGAGTGGCTGCGCGCCGGATTGCTGGCGGCGGCGCTGGTCGGGCTCCTCTGGGGATTCCAGGCGCTTCTGTTCAACCACGCGCCCGGCGTGTTCAATGCGAAGGAGGAGGACATGTCCTATGCGTGGTACGTGCCGCTCTTTTCGCTCTACGTGCTGTGGACCGAGCGCGCGAAGATCCGCGCGTCCCTCGGTCGGCCCGGCTGGGGCGGCCTCGTCTGCGCGCTGCCGTTCGTCCTGCTGGGCTTTCTTGGCGCGCGCGGCCTGCAGGTGCGCTTCGAGATCGTCGCGTTCGTCGGGCTCATCATCGCGATTCCGTGGGCGTTCTACGGGCGGCGGACGGCGCGGGCGGTCCTCTTCCCGGCGCTCTTCCTTCTCTTCTGCATCCCGCTCAACACCTTTCTCGACGTCGTGACCGTCCACCTGCGCCTCTTCGCCACGTCGGTCGCGAGCGCGGCGCTCCACGGCTTCGGCGCGGACGTGGTGCGCACGGGCACGATGCTCGCGGCGGCGGACGGCTCGTTCGCCATCGACGTCGCCGAGCCGTGCAGCGGCCTCAGGTCCATCTTCGCGCTGATGGCGCTGACGGCGGGCTACGCCTACTTCAACCAGCCGACGTGGCTGCGGCGCGCGCTCCTCTTCGCGTGTTCGGTGCCGCTGGCGATCCTCGGCAACGTGACGCGCATCCTCACCATCTGCCTCGTCGGCAGCTTCGCGTCGCCCGATTTCGCGACCGGCTTCTACCACGACTATTCCGGCTACGTCGTCTTCATCGTGGCCATCGCGCTGATGGTCGCGGCCGGCGAGGTGCTGACGCGGATCTGCGAAAAAGCGGGCGCGCGGCGTGAGCCGCAGGACGCGCCGCCCGCCGCGGCAGAAGCGCCGCGCGCCGCGCGTCCCGCGTCGCTCGCCCTGCCCGTCCTCTTCCTCGCGCTCTTCCTCCCCGCGATGGTCTACCAGGCCGCGACGCCCGCCGTCACGCTCGCGGCGGCGCCCGACATCCGCCTCGGCGACATCCCCGGCTACACGTCCGACGCGCTGGATCCGAGCGAATCGGAGCTGACGGTGCTGCCGGCGGACACCCGCTTCGAGAAGCGGCTCTACACGGCCGAGAACGGCGACTGGTTCCAGGTGTCGGTCGTCATCGGCGGCGCGAGCAAGAGCTCCATCCACCGGCCCGAGCTCTGCCTGCCGAGCCAGGGCTTCCAGATGACGCGGCCGCGCACCGTCCGCGCCGGCGGCACCGAGTGGCGCTTCATCACGCTTGAATCGAAAACCGCCGCGCTCGGCTTCGCCTATACGTTTTTCAACCAGGAGGGTTTCCGCACGGCGTCGCACACGCGCCGCATCTGCCGGGACGTGCTCGACCGTTCGTTCCTGAACCGCATCGACCGCTGGGTGATGGTGACGGTCAACGCCTCGCGCGCGGACGACGCGTACCTCCTGTTTATCGCGGACAGCCTCAAGGATCTCCTGCCATGATCGAAACGCTCGCGTCCAAGTCCGTTCCCTACCTGATCGCGTTCGCGCTCGCGCTCGTGCTGACGCTTGTCCTGACGCCGCTCGTGCGCACCTTGAACAAGCGCCTCGGGATGGTGGACAAGCCCGACGCGCGGCGCATCAACAAGGTGCCGATCCCGCGCGGCGGCGGCCTCGCGCTCGTCGCCGGCGTCTACGTCTCCTACAGCGCGTTCATCCTTGTGACGGGCCGCGCGCCGCTCATCGGCGACGGGCTCGGTCCGGCGGTCTTCTGGAAGATGACGGCGCTCGGCGTCGCGATCGCCGCGCTCGGCTACGCCGACGACAAGTTCAGCCTCAATCCCCGGGTGAAGCTTGCCGGGCAGCTCGTCGTCGCCGCGCTGGTGTGGGCCTGGACGGGCCTCGGCTTCCATCGCCTGTGGCCGGGGCTCCACCCGCTCATCGACGCGCCGCTGACGGTCTTCTGGGTCGTCGGCGCCATCAACGCCTTCAATCTGATCGACGGCCTCGACGGCCTCGCCTCGGGTCTCGCGCTCATCGCCACGCTCGGCATGTCGGGTTCGCTCATCATCGGCGGCGATCCCGGCCAGGCGCTCTGCTACTTCGCGTTCGCGGGCGGGCTCGTCGGCTTCCTGCGCTACAACTACAACCCGGCGAGCGTCTTCCTCGGCGACTCGGGCTCGATGTTCATCGGCTACACGCTTGCGACGCTCGCGCTCGCCTCGCAGCAGCCGGATTCGTTTCTCGTCTCGCTCGGCGTGCCGCTCCTGGCGATGGGCGTGCCGATCTTCGACACGTCGCTCGCGATCCTGCGCCGTTCGATCCGCCACGGCCTGCGCAAGCGCAACGGCCGCGAGGCGGGCAACGGCGAGGTGATGACCGCCGACACCGACCACCTCCACCACCGCATCCTGCGCGCGGCGGGGCTGAACCAGCGGCGCGCGGCGTGGGCGCTCTACGCGCTCGCGGCGTTCCTCGTGCTGGTGGGGCTCGGCGGCATGACGCTCAAGTCGAAGGCGGGGGGGCTGTGGCTCTTCGCGGTCGCCGCCATCGCGGTCGTCGTCTTCAAGGACATCTCGCGCATCGAGCTCTTCGACGCGGGGCGGCTCCTGAACGCCGTCGCCCGCGACCGGGGCGTGCGCACGCGCCGCCGCCTCGCGCGCCTCAACGTGCCCGTTTACGTCGCCGCCGACCTTCTCGCGCTGACGGCGGTCTTCTTCTGCTCCGCGTGGGTCGCGCGCCTGCCCGTGGACCGCAATGTCCTGCGCTACATCTACCCCCTCCACATCGTCAGCACGTTCTGCTGCCTCGCGTTCTTCAACGCCTACCGCACCGTCTGGGCGCGCGCGATGCTCTCGAACTACATGCGGCTGCTGCTCGCGGCGTTCTTCGGCGCGACGCTCGCCGCGTTCGTCACCTACTACGCGCCCGTCCGCCCCGCCGGCCACCTGAAGGCGCTGATGCTGCTCTACGCGAGCTTCAGCTTCCTTGCGCTCACGCTGCTGCGCACGGTCCGCGGCGTCGTGCGCGACCTCTTCTACGCGCTCGACTGCGCGCGGCTCGTCGCGCGCAAGGACGTCTCGCGCGTGCTCGTCTACGGGTGCGGACTCCGCTACCGCAGCTTCCGCCGCGAGCTCGTGCGCACGACCGCCGCCAACGACCGCATCATCGTCGGCCTCCTCGACGACGACATCCTCCTGCGCGGCCAGTACATCGGCGGCATCCAGGTCCTCGGCACGCTTGCGCAGGCGCCCGAGATCATCAACGCCGTCAACGCCGACGCGGTCGTGATCGCCTGCGAGGTCACGCCCGCCTGGCTGCGCGTCATCGACGAGACGCTGCGGCCGACGGGCGTCCGGATCACGCACTTCACCTTCAGCGAAAAAGAACTGCCCCCTCTCACCTCACCGGGAAACTGAACCATGAGCAAAGTTGCGTTCACACAGGAAGATGTCTTGAAGTTCCATGACGGCGGCAAGGTCGCCGTCTCGCTCCCGAAGCCGCTCCGGACGCAGGCCGACCTGACGCTCGCCTACACGCCCGGCGTCGCCGTCGCCGTGAAGGCGATCGCGGCCGATCCCGCCGCCGCCTACGACCTGACGGCCAAGCGCAATCTCGTCGCCGTCGTCTCGGACGGCACGGCGATCCTCGGCCTCGGCGACCTCGGCGCGCGCGCGTCGATCCCGGTGATGGAGGGCAAGGCCGTCCTCTTCAAGTCGTTCGCCGGCGTCGACGCCTGGCCGGTGCCGCTCGGCGCGTGCCGCCGCGACGGGAAGGACACGGGCCCGACCGATCCCGAGCGCGTCATCGCGGCGGTGAAGGCGATCGCGCCGCAGTACGCGGGCATCAACCTCGAGGACATCGCCTCGCCCGCGTGCTTCGAGATCGAGGACCGCCTCGATGCCGAGCTCGACATTCCCGTCTTCCACGACGACCAGTGGGGCACGGCGGTCATCGCCACGGCGGGCGTGATGAACTTCGCGTTCCTGAAGGGCAGGGCGCTGGGCGATCTGAAGATCGTCATCAACGGCGCGGGCGCGGCCGGCACGCGCATCGCCGACATGCTCAAGGCGGCGGGCGTCAGGGACATCACGATGTTCGACATCAAGGGCGTGCTGGCCGCGAGCCGCACGGACCTCTCGCGGCAGAACGCCGTCCACGCGCGCGACGTGCCCGCGAACCTGACGCGCCGCGCGGCGATGACGGGCGCGGACGTCTTCATCGGCGTCAGCGCGGCGAACGTCCTCAGCGGCGACGACGTGCGCGCGATGGGCGAGTACCCGGCGATCTTCGCGATGGCCAATCCCGATCCCGAGATCACGCCCGAGGCTGTCGCGGCGGCGATGGCGGGCCGCCGCTACGTGATGGTGACGGGCCGCAGCGACTATCCGAACCAGATCAACAACGTCCTCGGCTTCCCGTACCTCTTCCGCGGCGCGCTCGATGCGCGCGCGCGCACGATCAACAAGGAGATGAAGGTCGCCGCGTCGCACGCGCTCGCGCGGCTCGCGCGCGAGCCGGTGACGCCGGAGGTGGCCGCGCTCTATCCGGGCGAGAATCTCGTGTTCGGCGACAGCTACCTGATCCCCAAGCCGTTCGACCGGCGGCTCTTCGTCGAGGTGTCCTGGGCCGTGGCGAAAGCGGCGGTGGAGTCGGGCGTCGCGGGCATCGACCTCGATCTTGCCGCCTACCGCGCGCAGCTCAGTCGAGGATTCTAGAAGTCTAGGTTTCTAGGATTCTATAGAAACGGCAACAAATGGGGTTGATTCATTGGGAGGGCCGCGCTCCGTCGCGGCCACATATGACGGACGGGACAGAGCCCGTCCCTCCCTTTCGAAGTCTGAAGTCAGATGTCCGAAGTCCTTTTCCCCGGATTCTCTATTCATGAAAGCCGCCGTCGTCTGCCGCAGGGCCGGGCGGGGCGGAGGCCAGGTCGACGAGCGCCGCCGCGATGCGGCCGATCGTCGCCGTGTCGCTCACGAGGGGCGGCATCGTGTAGATGAAATTCGAGAAGGGCCTCAGCCACACGTTGTGCGCGTCGATCACGCGGTCGATGTCCGCGCGCGCCGGCAGCCGCTCGACCTCGATGATGCCCACGGCGCCCTTGACGCGGACGTCGCGCACGTTCGGGAGCGCGCGCGCCGATTCCAGCCCGCGCGCGAGCTCGCCTTCGATCCGCGTCACCTTCGCCGCGTAATCGGCCGTGGCGAACAGGTCGAGCGAGGCGCACGCGGCGGCGCAGGCGAGGGGATTGGCCATGTACGTCGGCCCGTGCATGAACGCCGACGGCGTGCCGTTCGAGATCGTCTCGGCGACCCTGCCCGACGCGAGCGTGGCCGCGAGCGTGATGTGGCCGCCCGTCAGCGCCTTGCCGACGCACATCACGTCGGGCGCGACGCCCGCGAATTCGCTCGCCCAGCGCGGGCCGAGGCGGTGGAAGCCCGTCGCGATCTCGTCGAAGACGAGCACGAAATCGTTCTCGTCCGCGATGTCGCGCAGGAGCCGCAGGTAGTCGGCGTCGTAGAGGTTCATCGCGTTCGCCGCCTGGAGAAGCGGTTCGCAGATGAGTCCCGCGATCTCGTCCTTGTGCGCGGCGACCTGCTCCAGGAGCGACGTCGGGTCGAACGGCGCGGTCGGCCTGTCGGCGAAGAAGTGCTGCGGCATCATGCCGCGAAAGAGCGTGTGCATTCCGTCGGGATCGCTCAGCGCCATCGCGCACGCCGTGTCGCCGTGGTAGCCGCCCTTGAGCGCGAGCATCTTCGTGCGGCGCGCGCGGCCCTTGGCGTGCTGGTACTGGGTCGCCATCTTGACGGCGACCTCGACGGCGATGGACCCGGAGTCCGCGAAGAAGACCTTGTCGAGGCCGTGGGGCGCGCACGCGGCGAGGCGCCGGGCGAGCTCGACGGCCGGTTCGTGCGTGAAGCCGCCGAACATCACGTGGCAGAGCCGTTCGCTCTGGCGGCGGATCGCCTCGACGATCGCCGGATGGTTGTGGCCGTGGGCGGCGCACCACCAGCTTGAGACGGCGTCGACCAGCCGCCGGCCGTCGGCCAGCTCGATCTCGACGCCGCGCGCCGCGCGCGCGAGGCGCACGGGCGGCGGATCCTTGAGCGAGGCGTAGGGGTGCCAGATGAAGGAACGGTCGTAGGCGAGCGGTGTCATGCGAAAAAGGGTGAGAAGTCGATGTCGCCGGCCTGCGTCAGCTCCGGCACGCGGATGAGCGGCGCGTCGACGCCCAGACGCGTCATGAAGGTGCGGATGGAGTGCGGCGTGTCCGCGTCGATCACGGGATCGGCGTCGGGCGACCAGTTGTAGACGACGCCGGCGATCTTCATCCGGCGGCGCTTCGCCGCTTCGAGCGACAGGAGCGTGTGGTTGATCGAACCGAGCCGGCCGCTCGTCACGAGGATCATCGGCCACTTCTGGCGCGCGGCGAAGTCGATGGTCAGGAGGTCGTCCGTCAGCGGCACGGCGAGCCCGCCCGCCGCCTCGACGAGCACGACGGCGTGGTGCGCCGCGCACGCCTGGATGCACATGAGGATGCGCCGCAGATCCACCTTCCTGCCCTCGAGCCGCGCGGCGAGCTCGGGCGAGGCGGGGAACTTGAAGATCTGCGGCGAGGTGAGGCCGAGCTCGTCCTCGTAGCAGCGTGCGCCGCCGCTCAGCTCGCGGTGGCGCACGAGGTCGTCGGCGACGGCGTCGCAGCCGGTCTGCACCAGTTTGACGGTGATCGCGTCGACGCCGCGCGACAGAAGCGAACGGGCCATCAGGCCCGTCGCCACGGTCTTGCCGACACCGGTGTCGATGCCGGCGATGAAGTAGATGCGGCCGGCCGTATCAGGCCTCCTCGAATTCGCTCTTGCCGACGCCGCACATCGGGCAGGTCCAGTCGTCGGGGAGATCCTCGAACGCGACGTTGTTGTTGTC
>Ga0310695_10010014_pt1 | contig 14019 bp, 9 predicted proteins | sample RumenRJG_04DNA_FD_203882 | JGI IMG/M metagenome (GOLD analysis project Ga0310695, IMG submission 203882) | Bovine rumen microbial communities from Lethbridge, Alberta, Canada - RJG_04 (v2) (version 2) | ecosystem: Host-associated > Mammals > Digestive system > Stomach > Rumen | place: Canada... | reverse complement strand
GAACGGCCAATCTTCACTCCACAAGCCAACAGAGTCCATACTTTAAATTGGAATAGGATTCCAGTGGTAGAACGGCTTACTTGCTTGCATCCGCAAAGATAGCGATTTCCATGCGATTTCGCAATAAGAGGGTGTGTCAAAATGCAAATGCCATTTTGAAAATCTTACAGATTGAAACTTTCCAATAAGAAAAAGCCATTTCAAAACTCATTTCGAGTCAAGAAATGGCTTATTCTTTGCTTTTAGAGGGCTCTCAACTTACAGATTGAAGGTTGTTAGGTTGTGGATTTGTATTTTGACACACCCTCTTAACTGTTATTTTGGCTTCGCTTGGTTCCACAATCCCATACTTTAGATAAGATAGGATGCACTCGGGAATACAAAAATAAAGCTTGGGCTTTATTTTTCTATTCCACTCGTTTTCACTATCTTTGCATGGACAAACATTGTAAGTCATGAGAAAGATACAGATTATCAACGGACCCAACCTCAACCTGCTCGGTGTGCGCGAGCCGGGTATCTACGGCAAGAACTCGTTTGAGAGCTATCTGCCCACACTGAAAGCGCTGTTCCCCGACGTGCAGATCGACTATTTCCAAAGCAACATAGAAGGCGCGCTCATCGACAAGATGCAACAGGTAGGCTTTGACTACGACGGCATCGTGCTCAATGCCGGTGCCTATACCCACACGAGTATTGCACTGCTCGACTGCATCCGCTCGCTGCGCTGCCCTACAGTGGAGGTGCATATCTCCAACGTGCACCAGCGCGAAGAGTATCGCCATCACTCGATGATCTCGGCAGGCTGTCTCGGCGTCATCTGTGGCTTTGGCCTGCAAGGCTATGAGCTGGCTATCCGTGGCATCCTCGCACACCAAAGCGACAAAGCATGACCGACACGCAACAGCTCGACGACTATATCGTCAACCATAGCGATCCGGAAGACGAATACCTTTATCGGCTCTACCGCGCTACGAACATACATACCATCCACGGGCGTATGCAAAGCGGACATCTGCAAGGGCGACTGCTGAAGATGCTCGTGCTGATGCAGCGGCCGAAGTATGTGCTTGAGGTCGGCACGTTCTCGGGCTACTCGGCGATCTGCATGGCTGAGGGACTGCGCGAGGCGGGAATGGAGGGCAGTAAGCTCTTCACCTTTGAGATCAACGACGAGATGGAGGACTTCACCCGGCCTTGGATCGAGGGCAGTGCGGTATCGTCGTGGATAGACTTCCGCATCGGCGACGCCTGTGCGGAAGCACCTCGGTTGGGCGTTACCTTTGACATGGCATTTGTCGACGGCGACAAGCGGCGCTATGTGGAGACCTACGAGGCTATCCTGCCGCTGATGAATCCCGGTGGCATCATCCTCGCCGACAACACGCTGTGGGATGGACATGTCATTGACCCGGCGTATGACCACGACCATCAGACGCTCGGCATACGGGCATTCAACGACTACGTACGCGACGACAAAAGAGTGGAAAAGGTCATCGTGCCTGTGCGAGATGGGCTGACCATCATCAGAGTGTTGAATGATGAATGTTGAGTGATGAGTTGTTCAATGTTGAATGATGAATGTTGAATGATGACTTGATCAGTGTTGAGTGATGAATGGTTAGGGAGAAACGAATGTGGAATTAACAAAGCATTATCTACGTTATCTGAAGTTGGAGCGGGGCTACTCGCCCAACACTGTCGAGGCCTATAAGCATGACCTTGACTGGCTGCTGAGCTACTTAGCGCAAGAAGGAGTCGACCCGCTGAGCGTCAAGCTCGAAGATCTGGAGCATTTCGCAGCGATGCTTGCCGATCACGGCATCAGCGCAAAGTCGCAGGCACGCATCCTCAGCGGTGTGCGCTCGTTCTATCGTTACCTGGTCTTGGACGGCTATCTCGACGTAGACCCGACAGAACTGTTGGAGTCTCCTCATCTGCCGCAGCACTTGCCGGAGTATCTGTCCACCGAGGAAGTGGATGCTTTGGAGAACAGTATCGACCTGACGAGCAACGAAGGGCACCGCAACCGCGCCATCATCGAAGTCTTTTTCTCCTGTGGACTGCGTGTCTCGGAACTCACCAATCTCAAACTTAGCGACCTCTTCCTGTCGCAGGGCTTCATCCGCGTCAACGGTAAAGGCAGCAAGCAACGACTGGTGCCCATCTCGGAGCGCGCCATCCATGAGTTGGAGCTGTGGTTCGACGACCGGCGGCAGATGGAAATCAAGCCCGGCGAGGAGGACTATGTCTTTCTCAACCGACGCGGGCATCACCTCACGCGTACGATGATTCTGATCATGGTGAAGCGTCAGGCTGAGGCTGCGGGTATCAAGAAGACGATCTCGCCGCACACACTCCGCCACTCCTTCGCGACGGCTCTGCTCAAGGGCGGAGCCGATCTGCGCATCATCCAGGAACTGCTCGGACATGCTGACCTCGGCACAACGGAGATCTATACCCACATGGACGACGAGTCGCTGCGGCAGGAAATCCTCTTGCATCATCCCAGAAACATCAAGCATGAGGCAGAGAACGGCTGAAAACTTTCACTTTCAGACGGAATACGCCGATGCTTTTCAATATTATTTCTTAACTTTGCAGCCAAAAGCAAAACGACAAATACATGAAAATCAATCAGCCTTCTTTCGAGATATGGGAGCAAATGCCCGGTGCAGACGGCGTCTACCGTCAGGTGGAGCGCTGTGGAAGAGTGTGCTACAAGAGTGAAAATCATCAGACGGCGGATTCGGCGCGCCCGTTTGTGGAGCGCATGATCGCCAGCAAGCATACGGCAATGCTCGAACATGCCACGGTCTATCTGACGTTGGACGAGCACGACGACCGTGTCGCCTTCTACCGCCAAAACCGCTTCACGCATGTCAACATGGTGAACGGAAAGGCCTACGTTACCACCAATCTGCGCGTGCTGGTGGAGAACGACAGAATGGACGACCTGAAGGAACTCTGTGAGCCGACGGCTCACCATGAGCGCCGCGTCACGGTGCATTTCACTACTCAGGTGGCTATCACACGCGAGTTCAACCGTCACCGTGTCAACTCCATGGCAGAGCAAAGTACCCGCTACTGCAATTACTCTAAGGAGAAATTTGGGGCAGAGATCACCATCAACCTGCCCCAATGGGTAAAAGACCTGCCTGACGGCGCGTGGACATCGACGATCAAGGAAGGCAAGGTAAGTCTTGACGATGACGCTTTCCTGGCTTTGACCAAGAAAGTTGTTGCGGGTGAGGCCGATGCTGCCGACAACTGGCTCTTTGCCAACTTAGCTGCCGAGCGTGCTTACCTCAATCTGACAGCTTTGGGCCGCAAGCCTCAGGAAGCCCGCGTGGTGTTGCCGTTGGACACCAACACGGAGTTGGTTCATACTGCTTTCCTCTCTGACTGGAAGCATTTCTTCGATTTGCGTGCCTTAGGCACTACGGGTGCTCCTCATCCTGATGCCAAGGCAGTGGCGTTGCCGCTTTACGAAGAGATGAAGAAGCGTTATTCGCTCTGATCCTCTTCACGCAGCGTGTTGTCGCTATTCCATCTTATCACTTAACAGACAAGCCGGCCTTATGGGTCGGCTCACTTTTTTCTTTTCTTTCCCTTTCTTCTGACATTTCACCCACGATGCTATGATCTTCCATCCGCTCGATACATCCATACAGCCGCCAGTCAGGTTGAACAATCCGTTCTACTATGAGCCGGATGCGCTTTGTCGGCTCGCAATAGCGCAAGTAGCGGCATATCTGCGGGGTGACAATGAGCAGATCTTTGCAAAGGGCGCGGTAGACACTATCTTTCAGGCGGAGATTGCCAAAGGCAAGATGTTTGGTGTGGTGATCGTGCGGCAAGATGGAGAGCTGGGCTACATAGCCGGTTACAGCGGACAGGTTGTCGGACGCAGCGACTGGCCCGATTTTGTGCCCGCAGTCTATGACTATCTTCAGCCCAATGGCTATTTCAAGACGCACGAGGCTGGGATCTCGGCTCTCAATGAGCGCATTCGCGACATGGAGCAGGGACAGGATTTGCGTGATGCCCATCGGCGGTTGGAAACCGTGAAAGCCCGGCAGGAGCAGGCCGTCAAAGACTTTAAAACGCGTCATCCCAGTGGGGCGAGGGTAGGGGAGAGCAATGAGGATTATATCCGGCGGCGGCAATTCGAGAACGCTGAGCTCCATCGCTTGCGGAAGGATTACCGAGGTCAAGTGGAGCAAGCATTGCGTACGGTCGACGAGTTGGAAGGCACGTTGCGTCGTCTGCGCCAGCAACGTCGACAAAAGAGCGACAACTTGCAGTCGTGGCTCTTCCGTCAGTTCCGCCTGCGCAACGCACGCGGAGAGGTAAAGGACATCGAGGAGATTTTTCACGATTACGGCCAATGGCAAGGGCGAAAGATGGTGGCACCGGCAGGTAGTGGCGAATGCTGTGAGCCGAAGTTGCTGCAATATGCCTTTGAACATGGGATGCAGCCGTTGAGCATGGCTATGTTTTGGTGGGGCGAAAGTCCGAAGGAAGAGGTGAGGCACCATCTCCAGTGCTACCCGGCTTGCAATGGTAAGTGCAAGCCACTGCTGTGGTGGATGTTGCAGGGCATGGATGTGGAACCGAATCCTCTTGACGATGCGCGTCATCAGGAGTTGCCCGTGGTCTATGAGGATGCTGACATCTGCGTGGTGTGCAAGCCGGCGGGAATGCTTTCCGTGCCGGGGAAGAGCCCGCGGGAGAGTGTCTATAGTCTGATGAAAGCCCACTGCCCTGAAGCGGAAGGACCGCTGATCGTCCATCGGCTCGACATGGCGACGAGTGGACTGATGGTGATAGCAAAGACATGGGAGGCTTATCACAACCTGCAAGATCAGTTTTTGCGTCACGAGGTGAAGAAACGCTATGTGGCTCGGTTGAGCCATGAGATGAAGACGGAAGACGGCGTTTTGTCGCTGCCCCTTCGGCCGGATTTCGATGATCGTCCGCGACAAATGGTTGATAAGCTTCATGGCAAGGCGGCGACGACCTATTTTCAGAAGATCGATGACCGCCATGTAGCACTCTATCCTCAGACAGGGCGTACCCATCAGTTGCGGGTGCACTGTGCGCATCCCGATGGTTTGGACAATCCGATTGTGGGCGATGAGCTCTACGGTCAGCGTGGCCGAAGGTTGTGTCTGCACGCCGAGCAGCTCACCTTTCACCATCCCCGTAGCGGCAAAAGCGTCACCTTTGAGTGGAAAATAGACTTTGACAAGGAATAAGGACGGGACAAATAGACAGCTGGCAACCGTTATATAGTACTAAAAATGGCACAGTGGATATTTTCCGTGGGGCGGATATGAGGCTTCTTCTCTGATCGATTACAGAAGTTAATAGGAAAGGAGTGCTGAGGGCAGTTGCCGGGAGGGCCGCTACCCTCAGCGGCATAACTTTGATACGTTTTTAAGTTAACGTTCCGCTACGCGGAATCAAGAATATATCCGAATATAACGAATAAATATTCTCGATATTCGTTTATATTCTTGGTGGCATCGTAGATGGCGCGTTAAAAGAAAAAAGAGTGCAACGGATATTTTCCGTGGGTCGGATGTTAGTCTACTTCACTGGTTACAGATCCGTAGTTGGTTAGAGGGGGCATAGCTCAAGAAAAATTTTTTTTGAACCAAAACCAGGAAAACCTCTTTGTGTCAGCGCCAAAGGCTAAGGCCCTTTGCCATTTTCGGTTTGAGGGCTTATGAGAGACACGCCTCTCACCACCCTCAAACCACAAATGGCAGATTCTCTTACGTCGAATATTGGCGCTGACACAAAGCAAAACCTTAAAAACAGGCTATCGCTATGTAACTTCCAATTCCCAATTATGATCTCGATACGCCAAACACCGTGCCAGCCTGTTTTCACGTTTTTCCTTGCTGTGATACAACCTGAGAAACAAAGGGCGAAGCCCGGCATCACAGCAAGTGTTTTGTGTGTTCCTCAACTACGAGAGACGCAAGCCCTCAACTACAAGAGTGAGTGATTCGAAGCCCTCTATAAGCGGAAGACAGCGGCGGTAGACGGAAGACAGCGGCGGAACCGACAGAGTACTACGGTGAAGTACTGGAGTAATCTGCCCGTAGTACTGGAGTAATCTCGGTTTAGTACTGGAGTAATCTGGCCGTAGTACTGACACCAAAAAAGCTTTGCCCTTAAGACAAAAGGCTTTGCCTTAAGACAACAAGCCTATGATAGAAGCAATAGAAAAGGTTTCTGACTCTAACAAAAAGCCAAGATGGAAGGTTTTTCCCTGGTTTTGGTAAAAAAGCTATTTGCCTTGAGCTATGACCTCTCGACACCTCTAACCAACTACGGATCTGTACCAGAAGACTAATATCCGACCCACGGAAAATATCCACTGCGCCTATTCTTTCTCTTCTTCCTCTCATCATGTTCTTTGCCTTCTCCTTCACCCCATTTAACATCTTTTTCATTAACCATCCACACTTGTTTCGGTAATAATCCTTAATTTTGCAGATGAATAGGTATTATCACACTTGCTTTACATTTTTACAGACTGACGGGCAGGACGAGAAGGACTGCCACAGACTGAGAGAAAGAACGAACTAATATATAAAAAAACATGGAACGAATGACGAGAGGCATCAGCAGATTCAGGCGACTGCTGACGCTGGCCTTACTTTTATGCACGGCAAGCTGTTACACCCTACGAGCGCAGGGCACCACGAAAGCCGCGGAGCCGAAAGCGACTTTCAGCCCTAATTCATTAACCGTCACCGTCGGCCAGCTGAAGTTCACCAAGCCGACGCTGTCCGTCACCGACCCAAGCACGGGCAAGCCTATCCGTGGCAAGTTCATCGAGCGGTGGTACATCAAGGACGAGGGCGGCAACATCGTCACCGAGTCGAAGAAAGTCGACAACCGCGTGAAGTACACCGACCCTACCACGGGAACGACGGTGAGCCTGCTCTATGGCCTGGACTCCATCGGCCATAAGCCCGGCACGTTCACCGTCGTCGACTCATTGCTGCCACTGCCTCGATACCAAAGCCAATACACGAAGGCGGCGGCTACCTACACCGTCACCGTAAATCCGCCAACTGTAACGGCAGAGTTCTACAACGGCTCGACACTGCTCAATGGCACGACGCCCAAGGCACTACAACTGTACACCTATGGAAATGGGGGGGGACTTCCACCTCCTTGCCCGTACCAACTGCTAAGCTCTACTACACTGTTGACAACTCTACCTACGACGTAACATCCTATTACAACTATACTTACGCTGTAACCGACGGCACCGACGGCTTTAATGTCAGCAACAACAGCATCACCTCTTCGCTGAAGACCTCCAACGGTAATGGTACATTGACCATCACCGCCACGCCGAAAGATGACTATAAGGGGATGCTGGGCGACAAACCGATTGTCACCACGATAGACTTGAAATCTACCTATCATGAAGGCAAAATCAAGACATACATCACCTTTGCCCAAAAGGATTATGACGTATTGCGTTTTCGCAATTTGCCGTCCAATGATTTGCAGCACAGCTCATATTCACCCGACATCATTATTAAGGATGAGTTCGGGAACGACATCACATCGATTGTTGTTAATGATCCTACTGCATCAAACTTTTTCACCGCTTCTTATAATGAACAGAATGCATATAACAAATACTCTACAGACCCCAACGACGCGGTCAAGAATGGCCAAGAAAGTTATGCATTGAAAGATGAGCATACGGGTGGTATTGGCCAAACTCAAGTAAAGAAGGTTGATGGCAAGCTAAAAGTGTATATAATAAACCATGACCATCCTGATGATTACATCATATCTGTCGCTTTTCAACCCCAAGACTATACTCAATGGAATAATGTGTTCGGCACGAATGCCCCATACGATTATCCCCAAGCCAATACAGAAACATCAACCGTTGAAGGACAGTTCTATAGCCAGAACAGCGAAGACAAGTATACCGTGCAATCTAACCAGTTTGTCCTGCGTGTACACAAGCGTGCACCAGAGATAAAGCTCACGCCAGATCCAAACACCATCAGCTTTGCGCAGGGCTACACAATGACCCAGTTCAACCGCTTTGATATATCATGCGTGTTTCATGATCCTTATGAGTCAAGCGACCCTGACGAGGTGAGAAATGCCCTAGACTCTCAAGATGGATTTACTTATTGGTTCTTCGTTCCTGATGAATACAAGTACGACGAGAGCAAGACGGAGGATGAGAACAAGGAGAAAGCTAAGCAGTTAGGCCATGCGCTAATTCGCATCAATACGGAAGCTATGCAAGATCCGACCAGCAAAGTGCAGACTGGTTGTCAGGAGTGGGTGCCTGCATATAATACCAACGGAACACCCAAGATGGGTAAAGACGGCAAGCAGGTGCAGAATCTGTTGACCGGAACCTACTATATGAGTATGAAAGGTTATGGTAATGAGACATTCACCGTGACTTTCTATGGCGACGGGCTGTATGCTCCACTTATCTATAAGAATGTACCTTGGAACTTTGGTGCGCAGAATGTGCGTTCGACAAATACTTATTCCATCAAGGTCACCGCCAAGGAGCCCACTCACTTCGTCATCGACCCGCAGAGCCAGGTGACCGGTACCGGCGGCACGGTGCCCTGCCCGAGCATCACCGTACAAGACCAGTTCGGAGCCGACATCACCAGCTACTTCACCGTCAAGCGCGCCAAGAGTGCCGAGAGTAGCGACTACACGCTGAACGACGACGGCTCGGTGACCTCCTCCACAGCCGGCACCTATAATGTCACCGTCAGCGGCACGCTCACCGACCCGGAGAGCACCACGTCGCTCGGACGCTTCTTCAGCAACCCGGCCAACAGCAGCTATTCTGCCGTGTTCAAGCCCTCTTCGGGCAGCGTCGGCGCCTACGAGATCATCTACGACGAGAACGAGTTCTCCTCCGACGCCACGAAGAAAGCCTCGAGCAAGATGGGCAAGCTACACTTCATCAAGGCCGGCGACTTCTACCCCGGCACCATCAGCTACGCCGAGGTGCCTGGCATCAACATCACCTTCGGCAGCGCCGACGACACCGCCAACCCCTGGACCATCAAAACAAGCACGGAAGAGTCAGTCATTGACAACGCTAACGACGGCACTGCCGGCAATGTCTCGAAGAAATACATCGAGGGTGACGCTGTATCCATCGACGACAACACAGGGCTGCCCAAGGCCGGATGCTATCTGAAGATAGACGCCATCACCAACGGATGGCTTACCATCGGCGGAAAGTTCCTCGCACATAAGACAAAGGGCGACAAGCACGACGAGCCCGAGCAGTTCATCCTTATGGACGGCACCACCAAGGAACAGCAGGTGCACAGCGAGACGACGGACGTCATCAAGGAGTACACCTTCCCCAAGCCGCTCCTGGCCGGACATACCTACTACCTCTACACCGACGACGGCTATATGATGCTCCACGGCATCAACTATGCCCCGGGATTCATTGACCCCGTCACCGACGCGCGTCCGTGGACGACACCGGGTGCCGTCGACCTGGACTCGGTGAGGGTTTCCTCCACCTTCATGAACGGCTACACGGGCACCCTGCCCACGCTGGCCATGCACCGACAGAACGAGCACGTGAGCTGGTACGTTCTCGACGTGCCCAGCGGCAGCTCCTCGACTTCGGTCGCTGACATCAAGGAGCGAACCAACAACGACGCCAAGCACGTCTATGTGGGCCAGAACGACGGACGCATCTACGCCGAGGCCCTGACGACGGAGGCCCCGCTCACCGACGACACCCGTAAAAACACCGATGCCTATGGCCGCGTGCGTGTCTTCGCCAAGGTGTTAGGAAAGAAGCTGAGCGACGGCTCGCAGGTGAGAAAACTGCCAGGCTACTACCTCTTCGTGGGCGACATGCCCACCTACATCGTACAGGAGGGCGAGAGCCACGACCAGGACGAACGCGTCACGACGACGAACATCCCCACGCGCATCTGGATGACCTTCGGCGGATGGCACTGGAGCCAGGCCAAGGAGTATCCCTATTACAAGAACAACATCAAGAAGGACGCAAACTGGATGGAGGACGGCTGGAAGACGGCGAAGATGGACTCCGTGGGCCGCAACAACCAGACCATCGACGGTTTTACCTTCGTGACATGGGGCGAGCAGAACCCCACCGACGAGTTCGTGCGCAGCTGGGACAAGGGCGACCACAACACGTTCAGCCTCCCCGTGCGTGGCACCTATCTGAAGTTCGAGCCGGAGGAGAGCGGACAGCTCTTCGTCTACCTCGTACAGAACGGCATGACCGACAACGCCAAGGGCGACGACGCCGCCAGGCTGAAGAAGAACGGCCCATGGCTTCGCCGCCGTGCGGTATACATTACCGACGAGACCGGCCATCCCGTAGCCATCGACGACCTCAGCGGATGGCAGGCCGCCGGTGACTGGAACCAGTACATCAACCCCGGCACGACGAACGCCGACCGGTTCCCTGACTACCATAACTGGCACCTGAACTACTTCTGCGACGGCGTGACACGATGCGCATGGAAATTTGATGGTACCAACGAACTGGAAATCTCCACGGCCGACCCGGCAAAGGTAACCGACGACAAGAACGAGAAGAAATACAGCTGGTTCAACGCCTACGACCGCGACCATGACGGCAAGCTGACCGACAAGGAAAGCAAGGCGATGAACGACGATGCCAACAAGATTAAGACTTGGTGGACGGCAGAGAATTACTCGTATCCGACCACTAACGTGAATGGCAAGAACCTAGGCTTCACCTACACCCACACCAAGCTCGATGGTCCTCTGGAGGTGCTCCAGCTCTCCGACACGAGCTACGTGCTGCCGACGAAGGGCTACGTGCGCTACACATTCCAAGTCAAGGCCGGCAAGGTGTACTATGTGTTTGCCACGGGCTCGAAGCTCGGCTTCTGCGGCTTCGGCTTCCTGCCTGCAGGCTACCGCAGCAACCCGACGACATGGATCAACGCCGGACAGCCAAACGAATACGGTGAGTTCGACAGCAGTGTCTACGACAAACTGCCAAAGCCCAGCGACGACATCTACAAGGTCGGCGGCACGGGCCAGAACCGACTCATGGGAGGTGCGGTAACACTCAACGTCGCCAAGAAAGCCGGAGAGGACGGCAGCTACGATAGTTTCCACAAGGGCGGTTTCGTGCTGAGCAGCGACAAGGCATCGAACGGCACCACGTCGGACGGCGACGCCAGCGGCGAGGCTGTTTCCCAGGCCAAGCGCGACTTCGTCAATGTAACCCTTCAGCGTTCGTTCCGCAACAAGCGGTGGGCGGGCCTCTGCCTGCCGTTCACCGTTAGCGAGACGCAGATGAAGCGCATCTTCGGCGACGACATGCAGCTCATCACCGTCGACAGCGTGATGGCGGCACCGGGTCACGAGCGCACGCTCCACTTCACGCAGCATGTCAACCAGCTCTGCGAGGCCGGACGACCATACTTCGTCTACCCTAACGTGAGCTGCATCGACGCCGGACAGTCCATCGGCACCTCGGTGACCTTCAACGGCGTGAGCTTCGAGGGTGTTGACACAGCAACGGTGGTGATGATCAACGACGCAGTGGTAGCCTACAACAAAACCGCCAATCCTGACAAGAAGATCGACATCTTCACCTATCAGGTGACGGGCACATATAACAAGTGTCTCATCCCGTGGATGAGCTATTACATGAAGAGTGTCGAGAGCGAGGACCAGAACAAGCTCTACCGCATTGTGCCTAAGAGCACGACCACGGCCAAGGGTTCTTACCTGCCGGGCTGCAACGTCTACCTCTTCCCCTACTCCTACGACCCGGAGGGCAAGAATCTGGCGAAGACGGGCGAGAGCGGCACGGGCAACGCCAAGCTGGCCTCGTTCTGGATCACAGGTGCGGAGGTCAGCGGTGGCTCGACGACGGGCATCGACGAGCTCATCAGCGACCTCAACGAGCAGAGCACGGCTTTCCACCAAGGCGTCTACGACCTCCAGGGCCACTGCGTGAGACGTGACAACAGCCTCGACGGCCTCCGCCCAGGCCTCTACCTCATGGGCGGCAAGAAATATGTTGTGAAATAATGAGAAAGAAGTTGAATATGAAAATGATGTATATGAAACCGGTCTCAGAGGCCATCTACATAGGGATGATGCCGATGATGAGCTACTCACTGAAAGAAGATAAGAACATACTGTCCGATGCCAATAAACAGAAGGAAGGAACAGCCCCGGCAACGGGCGGCAGTGAGGCCCACAGCGGTGGTGAGGATGATGTTCTGGAGGGCGCCAAGCGATACGGGTGGTACACGCCTGACTTCGTCATTGCGTCACCCTAAATGCCCAAATGGTCAAAAAGAGGCTTTAATGACTGTTGGGCAGGGGTCAGCATCATTGTCTTGCTGATAATTTTGTTATTTAGTGGTAATCTCAAGCGTATAGTTGTGATGGTTTTCGCAATTTTCAATACAGCATCTACACTCATTCCCATCTTTATCTCATGAATGATACGCTCAAGCTCCTTGTAGACCTTATATGCTATAAAGCACAAGCACACATGTGCCTCGATACGTCTTTCCGTGAAGTGAAATATTGGACGTGTCTCCAAGGTTCCTTTGGTGATCCGAAAGGCTCGTTCCACTACCCAAAGTCCACTATATTGAGAGATAACCTCAGACGCAGGGATGTCGGTGTTGGTCACATAGCCTTTAAGACCGTCCCACATCTCGTCCTCTGCAATTTTCTCCTCACTTATGCTTACCTTTACATCGTTCTCAATTTTTAGAAACTTACTATATCCACGCTTGCTGATCTTGTCTTTGGTGATTCTGCCTGTAGCATATGCCTTACGAAGCCTCTCTATGCCTTTATTGCGATTATAAGCATCCTTTGCAGCACGCTTGGAACTGTAGGTTACTATGAGTCTGTCGCCATTGTCAAGTTTATGCTCATAAAACACGTTATCAACGTGTGCCAGTGTCTTTATCCATTCAAGGATATCACCTTTCTGCTTCTTGATTCTTCCTCCTACGATGAACTTGTAGCCGCCACTCCGAAGCAATTCTATGTTTCGGCTGATCATGAAGCCAGAGTCGGCAACGACAATAAAGTCATCGAGGTTGAAGCGCAGCTTGAAGTCATCTATCAGCGGTATCATGGTATAGCTCTCGTACTGAGCTCCGTTGAACAACGAATATGACAAAGGATATCCGTTTTCGCATACCAGCAGGCCAAGGATGATTTGAGTCTCAGCAGTCTTTCCATCCTTGGAGAATCCAGGTGTGCGTAGTACATCTTCTTGAAAACTCTCAAAATACAGCGATGTAACATCATAGAATAGCATCTCAACACGACCTCCCAAAACAGAGAAGGTGTGGTGTACACTTATCCTCTGAGCCAGTTCCTGCTGGGTATTATACAACTTGTCGAGATAGCGGTATATCTTGTTCAGTGACACATCCTCATCAAAATGAGATTTCAGATACTCTACAGTTGCCATTTTGCTCATAGGTTGGCACAGTCTCGCTACTACTAATTGGCGGAGAGTCTCGTCCTCTATTTTGTTGAAGCCTATAGAGTCATATACCTTGTCAATTATCAGTTTGGCACCATTAAGAAGAATAGTGTCTATGTTTTCAAGCATTGTCTCTGCCGTCTTTACTTCTTTCTCCTTTCGCGAAAAACCATCAAAGTCAAGAAACTGAATTCCCAAGTGATTGTTTATCCATTGTCGCCCTTTCGCACACAATGAGTTTATCTCATCGTCATTGTGCGCAATGCCAACGGTATGGATTTCCTTGAACTTACCACCATGCTTGTCAACGACAACAATACTGGTGGTGCCTGATCTATTTTTCTTCTTGCGGACAAACATGCTGCAAAGATAGCAAAAATCTCCCGGTTGCGTCACCCAAAATCACCCAAATTTTCTTGTAAGTGACTGATTATCAAGAGTAGTATTTTATCTTAACAAAAAAGTGATGAAGTCAGGAAATA
>Ga0310695_10010013_pt1 | contig 14022 bp, 13 predicted proteins | sample RumenRJG_04DNA_FD_203882 | JGI IMG/M metagenome (GOLD analysis project Ga0310695, IMG submission 203882) | Bovine rumen microbial communities from Lethbridge, Alberta, Canada - RJG_04 (v2) (version 2) | ecosystem: Host-associated > Mammals > Digestive system > Stomach > Rumen | place: Canada... | reverse complement strand
AGTGCTTTTTTCATGCAAAAAAACGGCTCGGAAAGAAATTCCCAAGCCATTTTTTAATTGTAAATTGCACACTGCACATTGCTAATTGCTAATTGAAAGGGAGTGCTTTTTTCATGCAAAAAAAAACGGCTCGGAAAGAAATTCCCAAGCCATTTTTTAATTGTAAATTGTAAATTGCACACTGCACATTGCTAATTGCTAATTGTTTACACGGGGTGGATTTTGTTTTTGAGGTCGGCATCGGGATTGATACCGATTTTTTTATCACGTCTTGCCTTGAAGAATTTGGGGGCAACTTCGGGGAATTGTGCATAAGTGAGAACATCTTCTTCTTGTTCTATCCATTGAGGGATTTCGGCACGAAGTTTTTCAAGTTCGGGTTCAAGCAGGTCTGCGGGGCGGCATTCAACGGGTTTTTGGTCGCCAATAATTTTTTTTCTGAAATCGGGGTCAATGGGAACGGGAGTAGTGCCGTATTTGCCTGCAACGAGGTCTTTGAACTGACCGTTGCACATTTTATAGCGTTCACCGAGAATGACGTTGAAAACAGCCTGAGTGCCGACAATTTGAGAAGTCGGGGTAACAAGAGGCGGATAGCCTGCATCTTTACGTACTTTCGGAACTTCTTCAAGCACTTCTGTCAGTTTATCGCTTTTTCCTGCGTCTTTAAGCTGTTTAAGGAGGTTGGAAAGCATACCGCCGGGAACTTGATAAATAAGGGCTTTTGCGTCAGTGGCAAGCATTTTGGGGTCAAGCAGACCGCTTTTGATATATTTTTCACGAAGTCCCATGAAATACTCTCTGATTTCTGCGAGCTTGATAAGGTCAAGACCTGTATCATATTCCGTACCCTGCAAAGCGGCTACCATAGACTCTGTCGGAGCGTGTGAAGTGCCGTTTGCAAGAGGTGACATGGCGGTATCTATTCTGTCAGCCCCTGCCTCTATGCCTTTAAGCAGGCACATGGAAGCAAGTCCCGATGTATAATGAGTGTGTATCTGCACGGGGATTTTAACTGCATTTTTGATAGCTTTTACAAGTTCTTCGGTGTAGTAGGGGGTGAGAAGTGCAGCCATATCTTTTATGCAAATGGAGTCAGCCCCTGCGGCTTCAATTCTCTTTGCATAATCTACATAGTATTGAGTGGTAAAGACAGGACCTGTTGTATAGCTGATTGCAACTTGTGCCTCTACATTGGAATTCTCTTTTTTAGCGGCTTTAGCGGCATTGATGGCGGTTTGAAGGTTTTTAATGTCGTTGAGAGCGTCAAAAATTCTGATAACGTCTATGCCGTTGGCAACGGAACGCTGAACAAAGTATTCAAGTACGTCATCTGCATAGTGGCGGTATCCGAGCATATTCTGACCTCTGAAAAGCATTTGCAGTTTTGTTTTCGGGCAGAGTTTGCGGATAGTTCTAAGTCTTTCCCAAGGGTCCTCGTTAAGAAATCTTATGCAGGAATCGAAAGTAGCTCCGCCCCAGCATTCGAGTGAATAGAAACCTATTTCATCAAGTTTGGGGAGAATGGGGATCATATCTTCAACGGGCATTCTCGTAGCGATAAGGGATTGATGAGCGTCACGGAGAACCGTTTCGGTAATTTGTATTTTTTTTGCCATTATAGAATAATCCCCTTTCAGCCGATAGTAACAAGAACTGTACCTGTATCGACAGATTCGCCCTTGTTTACTGAAACGGATATAATTTTACCGTCTTTGGCGGCTTTAATTTCGTTTTCCATTTTCATAGCTTCAAGCACAACGAGGACATCACCTTTTTTAACAGACTGACCGGCTGTGACATTTACGTTGATGATAGTGCCAGGCATAGGGGATTTAACAGGCTCACCGCCTGCTGTGGCAGCGGGTTTTGAAACTGCTGCAGGTTTTGCGGCAGGTGCGGCAGCTTGCACGGGAGCGGGTGCTGCAGAGCCGTCAACTTCCTCTACCTGTACATCATATACTGTTCCGTTTACGGTTATTCTTAAATTTTTCATGGATAGACATTCCTTTCGGTTTATATATAAATATTATTGTGCTTTTTCGGCAGGGTGGAAACACGCTTATTACCGAGCATATCAAGAGCGGCAATCAATTTGTTTCTTGTATTGTCGGGGGTGATAATATCCTCAACATAACCCTTTTCGGCAGCTTTGACGGCTGTCAAATTTTCTTTTTTATAATTTTCAATCACTCTCTGTCTTTCGGCATTGGGATTGGAAGTATTTTTAAGCTGACCGCCAAAGTCATCACCAAGCATTATAATTGTTTCGGCTTCGGGCGAGAGTGCGGAAACGCTTGCATTTTCCCATGCAAAAGTAAGGTCTGCGGCAGCCCCCGTGCCTGCAAGTGCTATATAAACAGAGCCGAAAGCATTTCCCGTTATGAAAGTGATTTTTGGGGCAGTCGTCTCCGAATAGGCAGAAGTAAGCTTTGCGGCTGATTTGATACAGCAGAATTTATCGGCATCAACGAAAGTGACAACGGGAATACTGAAAGCGTCGCAAAATCTTACAAACCTTGCAGCTTTTGCGGCAGATTTGCCGTCAATTTCGCCCTCCGCACCGACAAGACCGACTGTAATTCCGTTGACGGTTGCGAGTACGGTTTTTGAAGATTTGCCATAATCACTCTGCAATTCAACGGCACTTTCGGTATCAGCGATTTTGGATATTATATCAGCAGGCTTGTCACTTTCAGAGGGAATTGCAGTCGCATTGATTTCATCATAGGCTATGCAGGCAGTCGAAAGGTTGTTTGAGGGAAGCATATCTATCAAAGATTTCGCCTTTTGTATAGCCTCATCAACGTCTTTCACGGCAATATGTATATTGCCTTTTTTCATATTTTCGCTTGCGGAAGAATTTTCACCGCCTGCGTCAAGTGAGAACTTGGCATTTCCCGTCATAATGACTATATCGGCACAAGCGGCAATCAAAGCTTGTGCACCGAAACAGTTTCCGCAAATAACGGCAATCTGGGGAACAACTCCCGAAAGACTGCTTGAATATTTCATAATATCACCGTAAGCGGCAAGCAGGTCAACCCCTTCGGAAAGTCTGCCGCCTATGGAGTCATAGAAAGTCACAACAGGCTCACCTGTTTTAAGAGCAAGGTCATAAAGCTTTTTAATTTTTGCAGCCTGAGCCTTAGACATAGCCCCTCCTGCAAAATCGGCATTTTGTGCATAAGCGTAAATGCCCACACCATTTACAGTACCGTGAGCGGCAACAGCTTCCGCATAGGTGTCGGAAGATTTCGCCAAAGCACCTATTTCCGTAAAAATTCCGTCATCAAAGAACTTTGAAAGATAACCAAAGCCCTTTGCGGAGCTTGTATTTATTTCATCAGTCATTGAATATCCTCCCTTTATTCCTGAAAAAATTTCTGTATGTTATTATATTATAAAAATGCAAAAATATCAAGAGAAAAATATTTTTTGGACAAGAAAACAGTAAAACTGCATAAAAAATCACAGAAAATCTGTTAAATAAGATTTTTCGGGAGAGTTCACAATAATACATCAAATTGATTGTTGATTTATCGGTGATATGATGGTATAATATAAATCAGCGTTTTATATGTATCGGAGGGGAAATTACTTTGAAAAAAAGAGAGATTTTGCCGAATGGCTATAAACTGAAGTATTCGGGGATATTTTTCAGTATAGTGCTGTATTTTGTACTGTTTATCGTGTGGATAATCGCAAGAAATACAATGTATGACGCACAGTTTAAAGAGTTTCAAGTGTTTGTGCTTGCAATCATGGTGATATGGTCATTGATATTTATTATGCTGGTGTATAAATTCATAAGCACAAATAAAAAACTGAGGTTACGCAGGAAATTTATCAAAAATGCCGTATCATGTGCAGACGGCAGGGTGAAAGAATATAAAAAGTATTTTCCCGACAGGCAGGAGGGAAAGAAAAATTACTATCAGCTGACGGTGGAATACACGGACACGAGAGATGGCGAAATTAAGACGGTTGAAAGTGAATGGTATGCAAGAGAACCCGAAACTTTTATGGACAATCCCGAATTTGAAGTAAAGGTACATATAAGAAAAAAGAAAAGACCGATAGTATCTGTATATAGACTTATTGAAGATGAGGAAATACAACAGGAAGATGAAGAAAAGGCTGTTGAAGAAAAGATTGCTGACATGGAAAAGAAAGAATAAGTTGTATCAAAATTATTACAAAATGCCGAAATGACTTTTCATTTTGAAAAGAATATGATATAATTAGGCACAAGTTTTTTTGCAAAGGAGAATTGTTATGGCAATAAGAGTTGTTGCAATGCTTGCGATAATATTGATTTTAGCAGGATTTGTAGTAGTGTGTTCATTAGGCTTTTCAAAAAGAAAGAAAGTGATGCAGATAGTGGGGGCAGTGGGAACTGTTGCAAGTCTGCTTGCATTTATAGCCGTGCCGTTCAGTATATACACTGTTGATACGGGTGAAGTGGCAGTAGTGAAATTTCTCGGACAGGCTAATAACGTGAGATATGCAGGAACATATTTTGACTTCTGGATTACAAAGACATATCAAAAGTACGATTCAAAGACACAGACTATTTCCATCAAGACGGCAACCTATTCGTCTGACGCACAAACGATGGATATACAAATGACAGTGCAGTATAAGATATTGGCAGACAAGGCGATTAAAATAGCCGAACAGTACGGCTCGCTTGATGTTTTGCAGGACAGAATAGAATCTGTTGCGATAGAAAAAGCAAAAGCAACGCTTTCTGCACATAAGGCTATGGATATAATTGCAAACAGAGCGGCAATGTCACCGCTTGTAGAGGAATCTATTAAAAAGGCTATTGATGAAAAATTCTATGTTGACATACAGACGGTTGTTATGACAAACATAGATTTTTCGGAAGCATTCGAGAATGCAGTTGAAGAAAAGATGATAGCGGAGCAAAATCAGCTGAAAGCGAATTATGAAAACGAAACGAAGATAGCAAAGGCAAAGGCGGAGGCAGAAGCAAAAATTGTTGCAGCAGAGGCAGAAGCAAAATCAAATGATTTGTTGGAGAAGTCGCTGACAGATAAGATTTTGCGTCAGATGTATATAGATAAGTGGGACGGCAAATTGCCGAATACCGTTGCAGGAGATGCGGGAAATTCACTTATGATACCGACCGAATAAAAACAAAGCACTTGTAAATCGGTTTAAAAATCGGATTTGCAGGTGCTTTTTAAAGGAAATCAGCGTAAAGTTCTTTAATTTGACATGAAAGTGTGTTATAATGTCAAAAGGAAATGGAAAGGGTGAAAGCAGTTGGAAAAGGATTTTGAAAAGAAAAGTGATATAATTGCAGGAAGAAATCCTGTCAGTGAAGCCGTGAATTCGGGGCGTGCCATAGAGCATATTATAATTGCAAGGGGAGAACTCAACGGCTCGATAAAAGTCATAGTGGCAAAGGCAAAGGAAAGAAAAATTCCCATTAAAGAAGTTGACAGGAAAAAATTGGATTATATGTGTGGCGGTGCGGTACATCAGGGAATAGCGGCAGTAGCGGCTGTAAAGGAATATGCAAGCGTGGAAGATATGTTTGCCCTTGCCGAAAGCAGAAATGAAAAGCCGTTTATCATAGTGCTTGATGAAATAGAGGATTCGCATAATTTGGGTGCGATTATAAGAACGGCAGAGTGTGCAGGGGCTCACGGGATTATTATTTCAAAGAGGAGAGCCGTAGGCTTGAATTATACAGTCGGAAAAGCGTCGGCAGGTGCTTATGAATATATGCCCGTTGCAAGAGTGACAAATATACCTGTTGTGCTTGATGAACTGAAAGAAAAAGGCTGTTGGATATACGGTGCGGATATGAACGGTGCCGTATATGCGGAAAATGATTTAAAAGGTGCGTGTGCGTTGGTAATAGGCTCGGAGGGAAAGGGCTTAGGCAGGCTTGTCAAAGAAAAGTGTGATGTAATATTGTCATTGCCAATGTGCGGAAAGATAAATTCATTGAATGCGTCGGTTGCGGCAGGCATATTGATGTATGAATTTACAAGGCAGCGACTTGGCATAAAAGCAGTAAACGGAGGCTGATAAAATGGCAGACTTGAATGAGAATAATGATAATATAGAGATGAAAGAGGAAGAAACCGTACCAAGTGAGCGAATTAAAAAAATGAAGCAGAAGCTTGAAAGGCTTGTAAAGAAGATGAAACAGCCCGATGAAGAAGAATTGGTTGATTCCTTTAAAAGCGAGGATAAAAAAGAGGAAAATGCAGAGTATGAAATAAAGGATATTTTTGCGGATACAGACGGAAATGAACCCGATATTTTTGATGAAGCAGAGGAGAAAGAGGAAAAACAAGCAGAGTTTGTCGAAAAGGAAAAAGCAAAGGAGTTGTTTGAGAAACTGCCCGAGTATAATATTTTTGACGAAAATGCCAATCAAGGTGAAATACAGAAAAATGAGGAAATCGAGGAGATAATTAAAAAGGCTGATACAGAAAAAAGTGTTGCTGTCGAGAAGAAGGAACAACCGAATACAGAGCCTGTTGCAGAGAAAAAGGAACAGCCGAAAATAACGGAAATAAGGTTCTCGCCAAATGAAGAAAAGGATTTCAGTGAGGGGGACAGTTTTCATATTGTATATCACAGTGAGGAGGAAAATCCTTTTATAGTGATAGCAGGAAAATTCGGCAGAACTCTCAGAGGGGAGTATGAGGCAACAAGAAAATACAGAGAAAGCCGCAAAGCCGAAGAAGAAAAAAATTCCAATATCGTGCAGATGCCGAAACCTCCCGTACAGACAAAAAAAGTTAAGTTTGAACCAAAAAAGCCCTCCAATACAGCGGTGATAATCAAAAAGATAGAGCCTGTTGAAAAAGAAGCGAAAGCTGAGCAGGAAATACAGGAAGTTAAAAATGTAAAAGCCGAAAGAAAAGTGAATAAGTTTGATTTCAAAAAGCTTGCGGAGATGATATACAGCGAGCCTGTATCGGGAAAACAGATGTCACCTCGGGAACTTGATGACTACACGGCTGAGAGAGATGCGGAAGATGTGAAAACAGAAATAGAAAAAAATCTTCATACGATGGTAGTGAGGACTTCTGTATTATTGATAACGTCGGTATTGTCTGTCATATTGGCGGCAGTCATGCAGTTTACACCGCTTTTTTCCGAAACCATGCGTACAGGCTGGCTGTTTTACGGGATATTGTCATTTGCACTGTTCACAATAGCGGCAGCAATGGCAAGACTGCCTATTATGAACGGACTTTTGCCGCTGAGAAAGCTGAAAGGAAATTCCGATACAGCAGCGGCAGTAACGGCATTGGCGGCAGGAATACAGTCTGTAACGGCTTTATGCACGCCTTATGTATTTACAAATGGTACATATCATATTTATGTTCCGATAGCAATTACCGCATTGTTTTTTAACAGTCTGGGCAAACTGCTGATTATTACGAGAACTTTGGAGAATTTCAAATTTTTGTCAAAGAGCGGTCCGAAGTATGCGGGAAAGATATATACCGATACAAATAATGCGGAAAAAATGGCAAGTGAATTTCCTGCAAGGTCGGTTATTATAGGATATATGAAAAGGTCGAAATTCATGAGTAATTTTTTAAGGCTGTCGTATGCCCCCGACCCGAGTGAAAAAATGGCTGCAAAGGCAGCACCTGTCATAACTGTCATATCGCTTGTAATGGGCGTGCTTTACGGGATAATTTCAATGGACTTTGCAGGCGGTGTCACCTCATTTGCGTTGACGGCTTGTGTGGGAATGCCCGTCATGTGCCTTTTAATGCTGAATATCCCCATGAAAGTCCTTTGCAGAAAGGTTTTGGGGAATGAAGCGATGATTTCGGGTTATGACGCAGTACAGCAGTTTTGCGATACCAATGCCATCATGCTTGACGCTTCACAGCTTTATCCCGAGGGAACTGTGACGATAAAGGGAATGAAGCCTTTCAAGGGAGAAAAGGTGGCTGCCGCACTTCAGGCGGGTGCGGCAGTGATGTATGCGGTAAACGGCACGATGAGTTATGCTTTTGAAAATATCGTGAACTGTCCAAAGGAGAGTTTGCCGAAAGTAGATAGTGTTGTATATGAAGATGAACAGGGACTTCTTGCATGGGTGAATAAGCAGAGAGTGCTGATAGGAAACAGACCTTTTCTTGAAACGCATAACGTAAAAGTGCCTAAAAAGGAATTGGAAGACAGATACAATAAAAAGGATAATGAAATAGTGTATATTTCCATCAACGGAGATACTGTTTTAATGCTCATGCTGTCATACAGAACGGACAGGAATATTGCCAAAAGGCTTGGGGAACTCCAGGAAAACGGTGTAAGCTTTATAGTGAGAACGATAGACCCGAATATAACCAAAGAGAAAATATCATCAAAATTCGGACTTCTCCAAAGATGTGTAACCATTCTACCCACGGGGCTTGGAACGGTATGCAATGATGTAATGACATCGGTTGACGAGCATTCCAGGGCATATCTTGTAACGGGCGGAAAGCTTACATCATTTGCAAAAGCATTATCAAGGTGCATAAAAATGAAAGGTATGTTCATGATAGCAAACCTTTTTCAGTACACGGAAATCATTTTCGGTATGCTGATCTGTTCAATGATATCGTTTGTATCGGGCTTTCAGAAGCTTGGAAGCGTAGAGATACTTGCCTATATTTTATTCTGGCTTGTGGCAACGCTCATAACGGAATATTTAAAAAAGAAATAAAAAAGGAATGAAGTACAATGAAAGTAGCACCATCATTGCTGTCGTGTGACTTTGCAAAAATGGGAGAAGAAGTCAAAAAAGTTGACAGTGCAGGAGCAGACTGGATACATCTTGATGTAATGGACGGGCATTTTGTGCCGAATTTAACAATAGGTCCTGCCATTGTGTCGGCTGTAAGACCTTATACAAATCTGCCGTTTGATGTGCATTTGATGATAGACTATCCGTTTGACTATATAGATGCGTTTGCAAATGCAGGAGCGGATATTATCACATTTCACGTTGAGGCGAAATCCGATATAGACAAGACGATTGAAAAGATCAATGCAAGGGGCATAAAGCCCGGACTTGTCATCAAGCCGAAAACGCCTGCCGAAGCTGTATATGACTATCTGGATAAAGTGTATGTGATACTCGTAATGACGGTGGAGCCGGGATTTGGCGGACAGTCATTCATGGCGGATATGATGCCGAAAGTGACGGCTATCAAAGCGGAATGTGCCAAAAGAGGTCTTGAAGTGCTTGTGGAGGTTGACGGGGGAATATCCGAAAAAACAGCCCCTGCTGCGGCAAGTGCGGGAGTAGATGTGTGCGTGTCGGGAACGGGCGTTTTCAAGGCAGAGGATACGGCAGCGGCAATTTCCGCAATCAGAAACGCCAATCGCATTCGTGAATAAAATTTGTACAAAAAATACAGAATGTTAATAATCTCGTAACAATTAGGTGATAAAATAATCTTATTTTAATAGAAATGGGAGTGCTTTAAGACATGAGCAAGAAAAATAGAGAAGTTACAGAAGAAACTGTACAGGAAAGCGTTACAGAGGCGATTGAAGCAGTTGCCGAAAAAGCAGAAGAAGTAAAGGAAAAGGCAGAAGAAACTGTTGAACAGGTTGTTGAAGATGTCAAGGAAAAGGCAGAGGAAATAAAAGAAGCTGCCGAGGAAAAAGCCGAAGCAACTGAAACAGCCGAAGAAGCTGACGGTTCGGAAGAAACAGATGAAACAGAAGAAGCTGACGAGGAATATCCCGAAGAAGAATATGACGAGTGCGACTTTGACAATATGGAATGCAGTGTTTCAAAGGCAAAGAAAGTTGCAAAAGCAGTAGGTGTGGCAGCACTTGCAGTAGGTGCGGCAGTTGTTGCGGCAAAAATCGCAAAGAAGAAAAAAGGCAAAAAATAATGTGTACCGTAAACTGTCCGAGCAATAGTTCGGGCAGTTCTTTTCAAAACATTTGACATCATCTAACTGATGCGATATAATGAACACGGGAGGGATTTTTGTGACTGTGTATTATGTACCGGCTGAACAGAGGGAAGTGCAGGGCAAAGAATATGAAATTTATAAAAAATACGATAAAGAGTGGAATATCAAACCACAGGGTAAAGGAAATGGAAATTGGCTGTTGACGAAGCCGAGCAATGTAATTGTGAACGGAAGAAAATGCCGTCGCTTTGTGCTTAATCATTACAATAGGCAGAAACTGACTCAAAATATTGTGATTAAGTTCATTGAAGATATTGAAAATGGGAATATCAATGTAGATGATATAACTTATGATTAACTTTAATATGATGAGCCATCTTATTTGCGAGGTGGCTTTTTCGTTATTTTAGGAAATCATTTCATTTGGTTATCATATCAGAGAGGTGAAAGAAATGATTTTGTTTGTAGATGTATGCGTGAGGGGAGAGCATTCCCGTACAAGAGAATTGGCGGAGTGTTATCTGAAAGACAGGGAATTTACAAGACTTGCACTTGCAGAGGAGAATATAAAACCGCTTGATAAAGCACGTCTTGAAAAAAGACAGAAACTGATTTCAAAAGGAGATTTTTCCGACGAGATTTTTAAATATGCAAAGCAGTTTGCACAGGCTGATGAAATCGTTATCGCTGCACCGTACTGGGATTTTTCATTTCCTGCACTTTTGAAAATCTATATAGAAAATATATGTGTAGTGGGAGTGACGTTTGAATATCTGAGTGACGGCACGTCAAAAGGTCTTTGCAAAGCAAAAAAACTGACTTATATCACAACGGCAGGCGGAGTAATTCCCGAAAGAAATTTCGGATTTGACTATGTAAAGGCTGTTGCAGGCGAGTTTTTCGGGATAAAGGAATTTGAGTGTATCAAGGCGGAAAAGTTTGATATTTACGGTGAGGATACAGGAAAAATTATGGAAAACGCAAAAAATAAAATTTTTTTGGGAAAATAATGTAACAAAACCTCCTTTGTCGGTACTTAACAGATAAAAGGAGGTTTTTAAAATGAAAACAAGAAAAATAATATCAATCATGGCAGCACTTTTAATGACGGCAGCGGTGACAGGCTGTAACGGCAGCGGAGAACTTTTCACGGTATCGACAGAACCGACTGTTTCGGAGGTGTCGGAAGATGAAAGCCGTACAAATGAAGATGAAAAAGGTGAACTTGTGCCGAAAATAACGGCAAATCCCTCCGTAACAAGTAACCGAACCAAAGATGCAACGGCTGAGGACTTTTTCGGAATTTCGGGAGATGACAAGATGTATGCGGCAGCACCTGCATTGGAGGGAGAGGCTGTCACAAATGATATAGAATTTTTTGCGGAAGCACCTACTACTGATACTGCACCTGCCGATATTGCACCTACCGCCCCTGCACCAGATTATTATGATGATTATGACTATGATTATCCGCAGACAAAACCGCAGGCAGGCTTGCTTACGGCAGGTGAGTGGAATGACAATGACAACTGGGGATTTTTCACGAACTTGATAAACAATGATAAAATAACTATTCCGTCAGAGTACGGACTTAATCCCGCTCAGCGTATCGCTGTAACTGTCAGGGATAAAAGTGAAAATCCTGTTGTCAATGCAAGTGTCAGAGGTTTTTCGGAAAAAGGCGATATTGTATGGAGTGCAGTCACGGATAAAAACGGTATTGCATACCTGTTTAAAAGTGGCGAAATTACTAATGTAAAGGCGGAAAGTCTGGGAAAGACCGCTGAAAGCAGTGTTAAAAGTGAAATAAAGAATGATGAACAGACGATTATAAAGGCGAACAATGCAGAAGTAAATATTACGCTTGACGGAGAGGGAAAAAATTACGAAAAAACGGAAATTATGTTTGTGGTTGACACAACAGGCTCAATGGGTGATGAATTGATGTTCCTGCAAAGCGAGTTTACGGCTATTGCAGAGGAAATCGGCACGGATAACACAAAATTTTCAATCAATTTTTACCGTGATGACGGTGACGACTATACAACAAAGCGTTATCCTTTTTCAAGCGATATTGAAGAAATAAACAAAAAACTGAACAGTGAGTATGCAACAGGAGGCGGAGATTTGCCCGAAGCGGTTGCGGAAATTCTTGATGAAACCATAAATGACGGTGGCTGGAGTGACGAGAGTGTAAAATTGATGTTTATGATATTTGACGCACCGCCCCATGATGACAAGGCAGATAAGCTTGAAAGTGCCGTTAAAAAGGCGGCTGAAAGAGGTATCAGAATAATCCCCGTTGTATCGTCAAACAGCGACAGGAATACGGAACTTTTCGGAAGAAGTGCGGCAATTATGACAGGCGGTACATACGTATTTTTAACAGACGATTCGGGCATAGGATATTCCCATCTTGAGCCTATCATCGGAGAGCATAAAGTTGAAAAGTTGTATGATATAATTGTAAGAGTAATCAACGAGTACAAGCAGGGTGAAATAAAAATGCCGTCAGAGCCGTCTGAAGTGTCGGAAATATCCGAAATATCGGAAGAAACAAAGGAAATATCCGAAATCATCGACAGGACTGTTACAGAGCAGATTACAACAGATTCTGCACTTGAAAAATTCTATGAAACTTATGACAGTATATATTATTACGGAAGTATCAAGAGTGAGTATGTGATAGTAAAATATACAGACGGCACAAGTGAAACTGTAAAAGAAGCGTTGGCAGACGGCAGAATAACAATAGATGACCTTGATAAATTTGGGATAAATTACATTAAAGAACCAAAACCTGTATAAATCCAAATGACAGAGAGTGAAGTTGACTTTACTCTCTGTTTTTTATGCATTTTCCACTTTCCATTTTCAATTTAAAAAAATGTTTGCATAGTGATAATGTTTGTGATATGATAAAGGGGAAAATTATTTTTTGAAAGGGATTTGATGAAAATGAAAAAGAGAATTGTGAAAGTTACAGCGTTGATATTGGTGGTATTGATGACAGGGGCAGTTTTAGGGGGCTGTAATGGCGGAAATGCGGAAACTTCAAGTACGGCAAGTACAGAGGAAATTCAGCTGAAAGATAAATATGAGTATGTTGAACTTGATGAAAACAAGGTTTATTTTGCGGATATAGATATAAAGGATTATGGAAAGATAATAGTGAAGCTTGACCAGAAATCCGCACCGATAAGCTGTGCCAATTTTGTTGCGTTGGCAAACATGGGATTTTATGACGGCTTGACGTTTCATAGAATTATGGAGGGTTTTATGATGCAGGGCGGAAATGCAGAGGGTACGGACAAAGAGGGAATTGCACAGACGATAAAAGGAGAGTTTTCGGCTAACGGTGTAGATAATCCGCTTTTGCATACAAGAGGGGCTATTTCTATGGCGAGGACATCTCTTTCTATGGATAGTGCAACTTCACAATTTTTTATCGTGCATAAGACTTCACCGCACCTTGACGGACAGTATGCCTGTTTCGGGTATGTGACCGACGGCATGGACGTTGTGGATAAGATATGCACGGAGGCAGAGCCGACAGACGATAACGGAACGATTGAAAAGGATAAACAGCCTGTTATCAATTCAATAAGAATAAGAACATAAAAATAGAAAAGAGTGATAAATGAAGATGAAATATGCATTAGTGAGGGCAAAAGCAGCGGCAGTCATGGCAGTTATTTTAACGGTGCTGAGTGCAGTGCTTGCCCTGAATGTAAACGCTGCACAAATCATAGATAACGGAGATTATATATATAAGCTGAATGAGGACGGAAAGACGCTTTCAATCATCAATTACAAGGGAAACAGCTTGTATTTGAAACTGCCGTCAAAGGTGGATAAGTATTATGTGACGGTGATAGAGAGTGCGGCTTTTATGTATAATGACACGATAAAGGACCTTGAAATTTCCGAAACGATAAAGGAAATCAAGTCAAATGCATTTTCTGAGTGCAAGTCATTGAAAAAGCTGACTGTACCCGAAAATGTAAAGGTGATAGGGGATTCCGCATTTTGTAACTGTACGGTACTGAAAACCGTGAAAATATCGGAGGGTATTCAAAAAATAGGAAAT
>Ga0310695_10010012_pt1 | contig 14024 bp, 11 predicted proteins | sample RumenRJG_04DNA_FD_203882 | JGI IMG/M metagenome (GOLD analysis project Ga0310695, IMG submission 203882) | Bovine rumen microbial communities from Lethbridge, Alberta, Canada - RJG_04 (v2) (version 2) | ecosystem: Host-associated > Mammals > Digestive system > Stomach > Rumen | place: Canada... | reverse complement strand
ACAGAATCGAGCTTTCCGGTGACAGTATGAGAAAATAATCCTATATTTGCCAAACCAGGCTTGAAACGTTAACTCAAGTGGGTGGTTATCGCCGAAATGCCTGGGTGGTCATCGCCGAAATCCGCAAAAATGAATGACCTTATCTTTGAAAAAGCCTTTTGCCCACTTTTGTAAAGTAGTGAGGGGTACTGATTTCCCTTCAATCCACAAACTTTTCTTTTCACCGTGACAGGCGAAATAAATAATATCATACTTGTTGAAGTCTTCCTCCTCATCATCACCTTTTGCATGAGCACGAAAGTATTCAAGATAATACTTCAGGTCAGACTTTGTTCTGAATCTTCTATATATCACATCACAATCGTATGCCTCTTTTAACCAATTAAGCATTGGCAAGGTGTTAAGGCTAAAGCGGTTTTTCGGGTTTTGCTCGCTATATTCCCATTCCGCTTCTAAGCATATTATATTATGGCTTGTATGCTGTTTCATAAGTCGTGACGTTATTTGAGAATATTCCAAGAACAGCAATGGAGTCCTCCTTCTTGTTTGAGAGCTTCAAGTGCGTATATAGGTATAATATTCTCCTTTGGGTACTCTGGGAAACGAAGTTCAAACTGGCGGCGAACCGTCGTGTCTTCTATGCAATCCGCATTCTTGGATAGTGCAGGCATGAAAATATAGTCCTTTGTGCGGATATAGTTGATGTAAGCCCATTGGAATCGTTCACGACATTTGGCTCCACCCGAAGGCATCCAGAAATTGTGCATTTTGTTGAAATGATCCTTCAACATAGATTGACACTGTTTCATGTATTTGGGGTCAGGATATTTTGTAAAAAGGAGGTCACCATCAGACATGTATCTTACAACTCCATCAGAATGACCATATATGCCTTCTTCATCATCCCAAGGAATGAGGAAAACTTCACAGCCGAACAGACGAGTCAATTCCGCAAGAAGTTTGCTTGCTGAATAGTGAGGATTAGTCTGAATTACTTTGTCAACCATTATAACAGCATTATCACACTTGATTACGTTTCCACCATCAACAATTATGTCTGTTTCTATCACTTCCGCTTTATCACCTAAGATTTCGCGAGCAATATCAGCAGCGTTTTCTGTCCGCGAATCTCTATACTTTGGATTAAGAAGATAGTCAGGGAGATATTTGAATGCCACAAACTTGTCTGGAGCAACCTGTATTGGCATATAATCACGCGCCCACATATCTTTTGCACCTTGGAAAAACTCTATCGGATAGCCCTTTGCTTTCAAAGTTGATATTGAACGATACAAATCTGGACACACTTGCTCAAGCATGTGAGAAAAGTAAATTGTATTTGTAAGCTGGTCTGTAATCATGATTATTCTGTTTTAATTGATTATCTTACATTGTTTTACATTGCTCTTTATTCACAACCCTATCCCTGAACAACCGCATGTTGGTGAAGTTACGTGAGATATTCTGCACAAGTTCCAGATAGTTGTCGCTACCATCTTCCCATTTGTGATAGAAGGGCTTTATTGAAACGCAGTTCTCATGTTCAAATACAGTGTTAAGCAAAGTCCTGTCGGAGTTGCCGCAGGAGTGCCCCATGATCAGCACTTGGAATGGTGCAGACATCAGGAACTCCAGCATATCCTTGTAGTGTTTTGTTTCCAAATACTTCACTGACTTCACGTTCTTCAGCAGTTCATTGTCATTCCTGTCGAGAATGTCCTGATAATGCCTATCCAGTTCATCACCATAGCCAAAGATGACGTTCTTTGGGTGTTCAAGGTCGCCATGTATGAAGTTGTGTTCGAGATTGAAATTATTGTAATTCTTGGCGGTTGCTGTGTAGTTGAAGCTCAGTAGCATAATACGCTCAGGTATCAATTTGTTACGTTCCTCAAAATTGTGCTCCACCTCTTCATAGCTCTTAATGTCAAGACCTATGTTCTCCAATGCTTTCTTTCTCCCTTCTGTTGAGAAATCCGCAGGGTCGAAGAACGTTATCATGGCATCATGCAGCTCTTTGTTGTATTGGTTAGTGCCGATGGAGCTAAGGTATTCCACCAGTTTTTCCTGTAAATAAGCTAATTGTTCATTCAGTTCTTTCACCGTGTAGCCACAATCAGCGTTTTCGGAACACTCTTTCAAAAGCTGATAGTAGTCGTTCTCAATATCAACCCAGCCTCTTGTTTCTATTGACTGGAGGATTGTTCCGAAGAATTGGGAATATGTCACAGAAAATTCATCTGCATTTTCCTTGAAGGCACTTATAATCTCAAATGGAGGGTACTTCCATTCTCTTGTTATCAAATCCCTTAATGAATGAGAGAAGAAGAAATTGAACCAGTTAGCGCATTCTGTTGTATTCTTAATCTCCAACTTGCATAAGCAATCTTCTGAAACAGCAGAGTCCTCTGTCAACATGGCATTCAATCTCCGTTCCCAATACCAGTTTATAAAGTCTTTATAACTGGTTTTGAGACCATGAGCCATGTCAAAGCCGTTTCCTATGATGACAAGCCTGTTCATTCTTCATTATCGCAATTAAGATAATTGGACATTGAGAATCGTTTCTCGATTTTTACTAAAATTATCGTCCCATACAATTTTCAACTTGATAAATTCATCATGCCCCTCACACAAAGCAATCCTTTCCTCAACACTATTTGCTGCATTGATTGAATCGTATGGTCCCCATTTCTCATGAAAGAACATTAGCCCTTCCAACTTGTCTTGGTCGAGTATCTCAACCCTCACATTTGATGCGATAGAAGGTCCAGCATTGACTATTTTAACGATAGAATTTGATTTGCTTCTATAAGCATTACACTTTATATCAGCCTGCTTACTCTTGTCGAGTTCCTCTTTTAGTCGCTCAATCTGTAAGTTTTTGAGTTTTCTGTCGTGTGCGACATACGTGAAAACTGCACCTAAGAAACCCACCACAGGAACTATATATTGCCAGTTCGTTTTTATAGACTCTATCCAGTTCATTTACTTGATTTTAACAAATTTGTTACCTTTGAAAGCCTTCTTTAACTGGTCTTTGATGTAAGATGCAGCATCTTTCTGTATTTCTTCCTTGACCTCATCAAAGGCTTCTTGGTTGAGTTCTTTCAGTTCCTCAATACCACCAAAGTATTCTCTGTTACAGAATGTACATTTGATGTATGATTTGTCATCATTGAACTCAAATTGATCTTCACAACCACATGTGGCGCAGCGAAGACGTATCTCATAATTGTCTTTTAGTTTATTAGTCATATTCTAAACTTTTGGTGCAAAGCCGTTCTCACGCATCCACTGTATGGCTGATAGCCAACGATCTTGTGATATTCGCTTCTTTGATTCATGCCAGTTGTTCAGCACTTCGCTCACGATGTCGGCATCTGTGAAGGACTTGTTGCTATGTAGCAAATCTTCCCATGCGCTATAGAGCGTGGCAACGATTTCACACCGCTCTGTGTTTTGTGTCTTGAACGTCTCAATTATTTTATCGAATGTGGGCAAAACGGCAGAATAGTATTTGTCAAAATACGTTTTATGCTTGCCACAGTTTTGCAATGGCACATACCTGTTCCCTTTCTCTGTTCGTAGCACCTCAAACCACTTTTGCTTTTTCAACTGACTATCAATGGAACGTAGGGCGCGGTTGTCATAAGGACCTGCCGCGTCTCTGTGATAATGAGATCCGATGTCTATATGACAAAGACGTTCTGTGAGGAACAGCATCTTCTCCATCTTTACATGACCGAAAGTCGGTTCTTCGTACAGTCTTTCTGCAATCTCTGCCGCCAGAACGCTCCTTCGGAAATGAACATTTGCCGATGTTGTATTAGTCTTGACCGCAGTTTCCACCAGTCTTATTTTACCAGTGAGTAACTGCTGCATCATGCCTTGCTTGATCTGCTCGTACTTTGCTTTCTTGGCTTCAAGAGCAGAGATTTCGTTGTCCATCGAGGTGAGGACGGAGGCAATGGCGGATTGCTCAGCAATAGAGAACGGTATATATATTGATATTTCCTTTAAATCTTTAGTTTTTAATGCAGGCAGTGCTGTGGCATTTACCAAATCCCCTAACATGATAGTCTTGAAAACGTACAAAATATAACTGTTATTGCAATTAGTTATCTGAAAAGACATCATGTTGTTATCAATACAACATTTTACGGAAGTCAAACGCTTTCTCTCTAAAAATATAGCGGCACCAATCTTTGCAAAAACTATTGAATTTTGAGGAATTACGTTGCAATGCAAAATGTTTGAGGAGTTGTGAGAGATATAGTTGTTTGCCTCATGTAAATGACAATCGTCTGTATTGTTGTTGAAATCAGAAACCTTATAAAAAGGCAATTCGCCTTGTGACTCTCCTTGATATTGCAATGGGAAACAATTGCCAGAAACAAACTTTCCTATCTCTCCCAGCTTCTTTTCCACCCATGGCTCGGAGAATCCTTTGAGGCGTTTCTTGCCTGTAAGGAGTTGCTGCATGGTACCTTGCTTGATAGCACGCTTCTTATCTATCAGCTTGTCCAACTCAGAGATTAGAGAATCAATGCTGGAAAGAGCCGTAGCGATGCGAGTTTGCTCGGACTTTTCCTTGGGGCAATATATTGGTAATTTGCGTACAATATCTGCTGTAAAACTCTGTTGTTTCGTTCCTTGTGCATATTTGAACGCAAGCGTTTCTGAGTAGAAATTATAGAACCAATATAGGTAATCAGTTCCCATTTTATCCGTAGAGTTTAGTGCCAAACAAGACTGATTTGTGGTAGATGGCTTTCCAACAATAGCACATCTTCCTCTTGTTCCTGCCGCTTCTAACCCTGTAATAGCCATCAGAAAAGTTCCAGGTTGGTGAATTTTGAGATTTGTACGAACTACCGCTTCATGCGAGATATGTTCAAGGGTTTCATTAATTATATTATAATTGAGTTCACCGCTTGAAATCCATCTTACATCACCTTTGAAATTGTCTGGTATTCCTCTATATGGAGTAGCTCCACTTGAAAATGTTGCCAAAAAATCTTGAAACTTTCCGCTTTCCCAATCTTCTGGTATCTTTCCAAGTTCTGTATCTTTGAATTTTGTTTCTATCATTTGCTAATCTCCTTTAACAGAAAGTCTTGTAGTGTTTTCTTGTCTGGCAACGAAAGCATATAGGTTGAGACAAACAGGTTGTTGTCCATGCCAGCCAAAGCATACTCCACCATTTTGTCGCCTTTGCGAGTGCAAAGCAGTATGCCCACAGGAGGATTGTCCCCTGGGTTCATCTCGTTCTCCCTGAAATATGAGACGTAGGCATTGAGTTGACTGAGATCGGCATGGCGGAACTCGTCGTCTTTCAACTCAATGATTACATTACAATGCAGAATACGATTATAGAACACCAAGTCGGCAAAGTAGTATTCATCGTCGATAATCATCCGTTTCTGCCGTGCCTCAAAGCAGAACCCTTTGCCCATTTCGAGCAGGAATTCTTGCAGATGTCCTATCAAGGCATTCTCCAAATCACTTTCTGTAAAGGCTTCTGGGCGTAAGCCAAGAAACTCAAACGAGAATGGATCTCTGATGGTTAATGCTGGCAAACTGTTTTTCTCCGTCCTGTCTATCAGCAGTTGGGGATTTTTGCTTACACCAGCACGGAAATAGAGATTTGTCGAAATCTGTCTGCGCAGCTCTTTCACGTTCCAGCAACAGCGGATGCACTCTGTCTCATAGAAGAAACGAGCCAATGGGTCATCGACGGTCAGAATCTCAACAATATGAGAAAAAGAGAGCATGGAAACAAGCTCTGTAGCTGGTGTGATGAATTTATCCGACAGCGTCGGATTTTTTTCGGTAGATTTCTCCGATGCCGTCGGAGAAATTGCAGTCAGGTAGTCTTTTATTTGGGGATAAGTCAAATAGAACTTACGGCTATTTGTGAGTAAAGTTTCATTGATTCCCCTTCTGTTCACACGCTCAGCCAAACGTTTCAACAGCCGGTCGCCATACTTGGCACGGTCATTGCCATGCTGTTCATATTCCACAATATAGAATCCAATGACATAGTTTCTTATCGTGGCAAAGCGGTTTATCGCCTTCACGGTTGCCGAATAGGCGGAATCGTGCAACTGCAACACCAGTTCAGACAGATGATCGAATGAAAACGCTGTCTCATCTGCCCAATTTTCTGGCAAATTATATAGAACAGAAATTTCTGTATGTTTTGCTTTTTTCTTGTCCATATAAAAATATGTTTTACAGGGTGAATCCCATTTCTTTGAGTGAGCGGAGTACCTCCTGCTCCAAATCGTTCACTTTGCTCTCGGTTGCGCCCAGTGTCACCTCATAACGCTCGGCAAGGGTGGTTACATCGCTTGCAATCTGGTGGGTGACATTTTGCATCAAGGCTTCACAACCACCAACGACACTTGCAAGCCACTTGCGTTCAACCACAAGCGTTTTTATTTCATCCTCTGTCAGGTTAGCATACTTCGCCACAATTGCCTCTGTGAGTGCGGTGCGCTTCTGCTTCCATTGGGAAACATAACCCTCCTTCTTTGTATATGTAGATTCCCAAAGTTTCAGGATTTCTAAGTCCTCATTGGTCGTGCCATCTGTCTTTGCATTCTTGATGGCTTTCTTTACATCAGCAATCTTCACATTGACAGGCTTATCTTCTTCGTCGTCATCGTTGAAACGGAATACTTCAGTATTCGACTCCACGAGGTCGGACATTTCCTGTTGTAGGCTCTCTATAGAAGATGACAATTCAGAAATCTCATTGGTATAGGCAGTGAAGTATTCTGCAAGCACGATGCTGACAGGCACAAGGTCGCAAACAATCTCGTCGTACATACAAGATGTATCTTTACCTTTGCTATTCTTTTTGAATGCCTGAACTTCAGAGAAAGTCCACCCATCGTTAGCAATCATGTAGCAGTCATCCTGCATCACGTCTGCCCAGTAGTTGAGCAATACATCATAGACTTCGTAAGCATCCACCAGTCCGCGGTGGTCTTTTGCCTTGATCAGAAGTGATTCTGACCAGTCGGTAATAAGTTCCTTGGGACGTGCGCCCTGACCGACGGCTTTCATCTGTGGCATAATCTCTGCTTTCCATTCATTCAGGAGTGCAGAGAACCGCCCATTTTGCGAGACATAAGAAGGATCTTTCTCTATTGACTGAGCTATGTCTGCCTTTGCAGGCTTCAGATTATAGTAACCGTTTGCCGTACTATTGAACAGGCTGACCTTCAATGAAGGACAGGCATTCCAATATGTCTGCATTCCGTCCACATCGTGGGCAGGAAGTCCGCCATGCAAATGAGCCTCGATGTCATGCTGAATCTCAGTGTCTTTTGGCTGTATGTATCGGGGAATGTTCAGATTGTAGTCGTTGCTCTCAATTTCGTCCCATCCCACCAGTCGGCAATAGTGGTCGATGGGCTGCTGTGCATCCCAAGCATCCACTATACGCTTGATGTCATGCTCACGAAGACGATTCTTTGCTCCATCCTTTTTGAAGCCATCCTTCGCATCTATGAAGAAGATACCCTTGCGACTATCCTTGTTCTTTTTGTCTATGATGATGATTGATGCCGGAATGCCTGTGCCAAAGAAGATATTTGGCGGCAGTCCGATAATTCCCTTGATATAGTGCTTCTTGACGATATGTTTGCGGATGTCGTACTCAGCATTGCCACGGAAAAGAACACCATGAGGCAGGATGCAAGCACCACGGCCTTCATCTGTCTTCATTGAGGAAATGAGGTGTAGCAAGAAAGCGTAGTCGCCACACTTGGCAGGAGGAAGTAGATTGGCTGTCCAACGGTTATACTGGTCATTCTCCATGCCCGATGCTAGCCAGTTCTTCATAGAGAAAGGAGGATTGGCCACGCACACATCAAAAGTGCTGACCATGCCATATTGTTTGAATTGTGGGTCTGCCAAAGTGTCGCCCACCTTGATGTCGGCACTGCTGATACCGTGAAGCAACATATTGAGCTTAGCCAATGCCGCCGTGCTGCTATCCTTCTCCTGTCCGAAGATAGACACACGTGGATTGCTGGCTTCTGCCAAGGCACGAAGCAACAAAGAACCAGAGCCACAGGTAGGGTCATAAATTGTATGCTCAGCACGGTCAAGTTCGTCGATGCGAAGTAACTTTGCCATTACACGGCTCACTTCGGCAGGAGTATAGAACTGCCCCTTGCTCTTACCGCTCTCGGCAGCAAAGTTCTTCATCAGGTATTCATATGCATCACCCAGAAGGTCATCATCGGCAGCACGGTTATGGGAAAAGTCGAGTGCATCATTCTCAAACACGCCAATGAGCTTTGAAAGGGTGTCAACCATCGTGCGCCCACTGCCCAGTTTGGTAGGGTCGTTGAAGTTAGGCAGGGCAAGGTCGCCAATCTGTCGGGCATTCATTTCCTTGATGGCCTCCAGCTTGGTATTCATCTTCTCGCCAATCTTGTCATCCTGTTTCAGAGCCACGAAGTCCTTAAAGCTACAACCCTCTGGTACTTTCAGACGGAAACCTGGCTGACCAGCCTTGTCAGAGAGATACTTCACGAACAAGACTATCAGCACATAGTCCTTATACTGACTGGCATCCATCGAGCCGCGAAGTGCATTACACGACTCCCAGAGTGCGCTGTATAACTGTGATTTCTTTATTGCCATATATTGTATTTCTATTATCTCTATTATGAATTTTGTGAAGCGAGACGGTAAATTTCGTAGATGTCCTGCACATTGAACGATGGGAACAACGCTTGCAGGTCATCACGCAAGTCCCAACTGGCATTGCTGTCGGGATCTTGCCAGTTAGCACCTGCATCACGATAGATGAAATCGTCAATCTTCTTTATAATTTCAATTACCTCGTTATCATCCACAGGAGCGTTCCATGTAGCACGGTTGTTCCATAAAGCCTTACTACGCTTGTTATTAAGGCCTTCGGGGGCATCACTTCCATGCTTAATAGCTTTGATATGTTCAATGAGAGCCTTGATTCTCTCTTTGGCGGTAGCATTACTTTCCCTCAGTTGGTCGAGCAATGCCTGTAACCTCTCGCTGAAAGCCCTTTGTTCCTCTTCGTCACCGCTGTTCCAGTCGGTATTGACACGGCGAGCCTTACCTTCAATGACTTCAGCAGCTCCATTGGCATTGCCTCCTGCCTGACGGATGGCTTCATCAGCAGCCTTGTCGGAGTCTGTAGTATCATTGATAAGGTCGAGGAAAGAGAAGTCGGCAGATGCTTCCACCAAAGTCTCAGCATCTTCAGCACGGATATGTTGGTCAAGAAGCTGACGCATATCGGGGTCAAGAGTGCGTGGATCGAAGTCGTCACCAGACTTCTGGCGCACCTTGCGCTGTATGGTTCCAGCCTCACGGGACAGCGACGCAAAGCGTTCTATCTGCTCAGGCGTGAAATCTGTCTGGCTGAAATAGTCAGACATGTTGTTATATGCCGTGACCATGCCACCCGTGATGCTGTACATGAGGTTTCGGCGGCATTGTGCAGGGTCTTCACCTTCCAATTCGGTTACATAATACTCCGTAAGCGGTTCCAATTCTGTAAGTCCCTTGCTTTCCCAGATGGCTTTCAATCCTTCATAGGCTTCTGTTGCAGCCTTCAGTTTTTCCTTGCATTTATTGACAACACCATCGAGCAGTCCTTCTACATCGACACCATCGAAACCAGAGAAGCCTTCGCCGTCGTTGAACTTGACAACGGCATCTTCAATACTGTCGAACAGATTCTTGAAACTGATGATACGGCCAAATTCCTTGTGTGTTTTGACTATCACGTTGCCTTCCTCGTCTTTGATGTCCTCGCCAAGTCGGTTCACACGGCATACTGCCTGGAACAAAGTATGGTCTTTAATCTCATTGTCGATATAAAGGACGGTGGCACATGGGGCATCGAAGCCCGTGAGCAACTTGTTTACCACAATGAGAAGTTTCATTTGGGCAGGACGCTTGATGAAGAGGTTCTTTGCCCACTTCTCATAGCCATCAGCATTATTGATACCATCACCAGCATCCTTGAATGACTGCTTTGCCCAGTCATACTTGAATTTGGCTTCGGTTTCCTTGCTGGTGTCAGCCGAATCGTTGGCAATATCACTGTCCATCGGGTCATAGCTTGTTACTACAGCAACACGCCCTCTGAGCAAGGTGTTACTACTGTCTTGTGTGAAGAACTTGTAGTAACGGTATGCCTGATAGATGGAGCCAGCCACCAACATGGCATTGCTCCAGTCATGCTTCAACAGACCAAAACCAACGTCGTCAAGGATGCTGTAGCCGATACGTTCGATGCGCTCCTTTGTAGAATAAACCTTTTCCAAGGTTGCCCATCGGTCTTCCACCATCCTGCATTGCTCATCAGACAGCTCACGTCCTGCTGTCAATGCAGCCAGTTTCTGGTCAACTTTCTGTTTGTTGGCAAGCTGTTGCTCTACGTTGCGATATTCATATTGCAAGTCGAGGATAACCTTGTCTTCCACGGCCTGTTTGTGCAAATACTTGTGGATATATGGGCCAAAGGTACGTTCAGACATGCTCTTGATGCGGTTATACATATCGCCCTTGTCTTTCTTCAGGAGAGGTGTACCAGTGAAACCGATGAGCATAATCTCCTTACCCATAATTTTGCGCATGGCTTCGTGAAGGCGACCGCTCTGTGTGCGGTGGCATTCATCGACAAAGACAAAGATGTTGTCACCCTTCACACTGAAGTTGTCGCCATATTTCTGTGCGATGATGGCTTGCAGTTCATTAAGGTATTCATCCAGACTAACCTTTGTTCCCGATTCGTCTTTCTCGGCTTCATCCTCAGAACCGTTTGCACCAAACTTGTGGATAAGTGAGCAAATGAGCCATTCTTCACCTTTATTAAGCGTATCAAGTAGGTCGCTGCTGGAAGTGGCTTGATGAAGCGTGTTACCTCCCTTTATAAAGGTTCCAGCCAACTGCAAATCAAGTTCTTTGCGGTCAGTAATGACCACGACGCGAGGATTCTCATAATTACGACGGATATAGGATGCCAGGGCAACCATTGTTAGGCTCTTACCAGAACCTTGCGAATGCCAGATAACACCGCTTTCCTTCTTTGGCATACGTGCCGCTGCTGCTTTGATAGCATATATCTGATGTGGACGTAGCACTTTCTTGATGCCTCCATCATTCAACACACCATAGCGGAAGAAGAACATAAAGTTCTCTTTGTTGAAGAACATCATGTATGACTCCTGTTCTGTGAGTACATCACCCAGTTTGTTAGTGTCGCGCTTCCACTTACACCAGAACTTTAACGGAGTGCCAATAGTTCCATAGCGAAACTCCACACCATCGTTGGAAGCTATGGTAAACTGAGTAGTCGTAAAGAATGACGGGATGAAGTCTCGCTCGTTTGACAGATGCTGTTTGATACCTTCTTCATAATTGACAAGACTGCGCTTCAGTTCAATGACCGCCAAAGCGATGCCGTTCACATAGACAACGATGTCGGGACGTTTGTTCTTTCCCAACAAGGGGTCAATGTAACTGACCTCTTCGGCTATGGCAAAGTTATTGTTGGTAAAGTCCTCGAAGTCGAACAGCATCACGTCCTCATGGTTTGACTCTGGGTCTGGTTGTGACTTGATACCCATCATCAAGGTATCATACAGGTCTGTATTGCACTGCATCAAACCGCTCATCTTGGCATTTCCAAGGCGGGCTTTACTCTTTAACTGAAAGAGGACATCTTCAATCTGCCGCTCTGTATATTTGGGAGTTTTGCCATCCTCCTTTTTCTGGTCTTTCAGGAACTTGCGCACCTCATCATCAAGGATGGGCGAGTTTTGCTTACCCAAACTGTTAACTGTCTCGCCTTTGGCATATTGCCAGTTGCCGAGATACTTGTAACCGAGTTCGTTTTGAAACCTCTTGACGAGCTTGTTCTGATATTCTCTTTCCCTTTGTTCTTGATAAGTTGCCATAGTCCTATAGTGGGAATTCGTTTAATTGTTCTTTTATCTTTTGCCATCCAGGAAGATAAGTTCCAAGGATATGCTTGAATCTGTCTGTATGATTTTGCTCTATGAGGTGAGTAAGTTCATGGGCTACCACATATTCGATGCAGTTCAATGGCTTCTTCGCCAGTTGTAGGTTGAACATTACCTTGCCAGTATCTTTGTGACACTTGCCCCAACTTGAAGTCATCTGCTGAATTGTCCATTCCGCAACCTTGACATCAAGTATTTTCTCCCATTTAGCCACATACAATTCGATGGTTGGAGTGATTTGTTCCTTGTACCAGTTCCAAAGGACATTTGCAATGTTTTCCTTTGTGGTACGCTCATAGACATAGACATTGATATAATCGCCATAAATATCGACGTGAAAGGTACAGGTGTTATCTCTGATAACCTTCAGACGGTAAAGTTCACCTTTGTAATAATGGGCTTCGCCAGACACATATTCACGTTCATCTTGGAACGTATAAGATGTTGTCTCTTTGCGCTTCTGTACGAGCCATACCCATTTCTTCAGAACAAAGAGCTTAATCTGCTCATCAGTATAAGACTGAGGGGCAGACACATGAACCCTTCCATTTGGAGGATAGACCGCCAAATGGAGATTCTTAATGGGCTTACGCTCAACTTCTATATCAACGCCATTGACTACCATGCCTTACTTTGATTCTTGTGACAACAAATAGGATTTGTACTCGCGAACAATCAATTCTCTAATATCAACTTCAAGCAAGTCTGAAATCTTCAACAGGCTGGGAAGGTCTGGCTGGGAAGAATTGGTACACCATTTAGAGACAGTTGAAGGCGTTACCCCCATCTGCTCAGACAACCATTTATTGGTTCGCTTCTTCTCTACCAACACCAACTTGATACGATTTACATCTTCCATATATCTCAGTTTAATGCCACAAAGGTAGTGAATTTATTTCACTTTCTCGCAGTTTTAAACAAAACTATGTGGCAAATCAGCTGGTTTTATGTTTTTTTATGGATTTTGGCATCTGTGGAAGAAGGTTTGCCCTAAGTTACTTTGACTTTGACCAAAGGAATCTGGCAATTTGCAGACAGCATCATTCTATGTTGGATTATCGCATCAGCACAAGACTGAGTGATTTTGTTTTCGTTTACTAAGCAACTTGAAAACTGTGAGAGGTTCGCGGAAACTCTCTTCTTACGACTATATTATAAGAAATGCCAGATAATAGAACGAGTTATAAAAACATTACCAATAATGTTACTCTTTTGTTACTTAAAAGTAGTATAATTGTTGTATATTGCTATATTACAATATGTTAGATATTACTACAAGATAAAAGCCTAATACACAATGTAGACGTGATGTCTAGTAACAGCCTGTAGTTCGCTTCCTCTTTCCGGTCAGTCTTTATTATTACTCTTGAAGGAGAATGGAAGGCCGGATCTAATACGACCTGTCGACACGAGGTCTAGACTAAAAAATAGTTCATCAGTACCACCCATCTCACATCAAAAGCAAATATAAAAAAGAACACCGCAACCCCATATTGGAATCACGGTGCAAATCTAAAAGACTAAAAAAGGTCGGCCTCTTCTTTTTTCATGGTCGACGTGGTGGTCGCAAGAGGTGTTGTCCCTCGGACCTTCCGCTTCGCTTCATCCCCCCACGGCGCTGCGCTTGTGGTTTCCTTATTTTCATGGTCGGCGCGGTGTCCGCAAGCGGTATTGCCCTTCGGACCTTCCGCTTCGCTCCATCCCCCCACGCCTGGCGGCGCGGTGCCCCCCGCTTACGGCGAGGCCACTGAAAAACCCCTCTCGATAGTGCGATAAACTTACTATTAATCCGCAAACTAATCCGATTATATTTGGTGGTTTGCGGATTATTTTGTATCTTTAATGTACTGAATGATAATTGATTATGCTTCCTATACAAGGTGCAATACACTTTTCGGATTACTCGTCACTATATGACATTGTTGTCCCTAAGGACAATAAACTCCGTCAAATAAATGAACTTGTCGACTTCTCGTTCATCTA
>Ga0310695_10010011_pt1 | contig 14027 bp, 1 predicted proteins | sample RumenRJG_04DNA_FD_203882 | JGI IMG/M metagenome (GOLD analysis project Ga0310695, IMG submission 203882) | Bovine rumen microbial communities from Lethbridge, Alberta, Canada - RJG_04 (v2) (version 2) | ecosystem: Host-associated > Mammals > Digestive system > Stomach > Rumen | place: Canada... | reverse complement strand
TTGGGTTTTTGGGGTTTTGGCCCAAAACCCAAATCCCCAATCCCCAATCCCCAATCCCCAATCCCCAATCCCCATTATTTAATTTAAATTTTGAATAAAAAAAATAATAAAAATTAAATAATAAAAAATATATAAAATAATAATTGAATAATTAAATAAAATTAAATTAAATAAAATAAAAACAATAAATTCTTTTATTTCATAAAAAATAATTAACCTAATAAATATTGCTCTTTGAAATGAAATAATAAAATAAAAAAATTATTTATTTTTTACTCATTTCACAAAAAACCTATATAACAAAATAACAAAATTATTTTTTAAACTAATAATGAAAACAATCAATTGTTTTTATTTATTACTTATTTTATTGTCATTTTTAATATTTACTTATGAAGCTGGAGATACCTGCCCAAATGGAATGCGTAAAACCTTTATAAATGATCGAAATATGATTCAACATGGTTCTGCTAGAGCATATTATGGAGCTGTTGCCTTTTTCCAATTCCCAGGATCTCTCTTCTTTAATAGGCAAGTTTTAATAGAACCAAGATTTGAAGTCCATTTAAAAGCTAATACTCAAGCTATTGATATTGTTGAAAGTCAAAGAGAGAATAAAATATATGGATTTACAATTGTAATATCTGGATATAAAAATTCCATAAGTGGTTTAGATTGTCGTGTTTACGATGACGATGTAAATCCCGAGAATGTAAAATTTGCTGATATTGGATATAATAATTTCGTTAATAGTTTAATTATCGAGTTTGATTTTGAACAAGATGTCTATGATCCTGACTCTAATAGTTTTTCAGTAAGATATTGTGGTAAAACTTGCCATAGCTATGATAATATTGCATCTCATACATCTAGGCTAAATTATCAAAGATATGATACAACTAGAGAAAATAATTGGGATTTCAGACTTATTTATGTTGAAAAAAAATTAATTTTATATTCAGGAGAAAGTACAATCATTTATAATGCAGCTGCTGATTTAGAAAGTCTTCTTGGAACTAATATTGCTTATGTTGGATTTACAGGATTTATGGAAAGTAACAGGAGAGAAATAAGCCTTGTCGGAACTTTTATTTGTGAAGATAATTATCAAATACCATTAATGCCTGGAGTTTTCTCAGTTAACGGAAATTCATATACAGTATATAATTTTGAAGCCGGTGCAACTATAAATTATATATTTTCATTTATAAATAATAAGAATGAAATTATCCCACATACTTTTGGATATAATATCTGGCAATATTCTTTTTCTGTAACTTCAGATTGTGGTGAAACTACAGACTCTATAACAAAAATTTCAAATTATACTTTACAATTCTTACCTAAAGCCTGTACTAAAGCTGGTCCACATACTTTACATTTATCGGAAAAAAATAAAGGAAATGCACCAGATTTAAAATATAATGTATATGCTGGACCAATGAAAAAAATAGTATTAATTGGTTATAATGGAAAAATTACTACTGTTCCTTTAAAGGTTGAATCAAATTATAAATATTTAAATTATGGGGATAGTCTAAGTGGAGATTTTATATTTAAAAATAATAAACAATTAGTTTTAGACTTTGATGTAACTGATCAATATGGAAATCCAACAACTGTTAGTTCACCTTTAACTTTATTCGTTCTTAAAAATGTTAATTCAAATGGAGATGTTTTCACAGTAACCCCTAAAGTGATTAGTTATACCTTTCAACCAAAAGATGGTCATTATCAAATGATTTTAAAAATATATAAAATTGGTACTTATCATATTGAAAAAAATGAATATATGTCTGAACCTATTAGATTTAATATTGTTCCTGGTGAAGTTGATGAAACTAAATCTTTTTGTACTTTAAATGGAGCTCCAATTGTAAAAGCAGGAACTGATTTATTTGTAGCTGAGTGCACAGGAGGAAATGAACAGAAATTTACTATTAATAGTGCAGATAATTCTATAGTTGATTTTGTAAATAAATTTTGCCTTGATGTTCCATATTGCTATACTGATGATAATATACATATTCAAATTTATCCTTGCCATCTTAAAGATAAAAGTCGTTGCCAACAATCATTAAATCAGGAATTTGTTTTCAATTCAGATGGAACAATTGTCTCAAGATCATCTAATAAATGTCTAAATGTATATAATAACCATATCGTCCAAACTTTCACATGTAATGGAGGTGCAAATCAAAAGTGGGTTTATAATAAAGATGATCACACCATAAAAAATGGAAATTTATGCTTATCACCTTTCGATGTGCTTGATAATGCTTATGAACCAATAACTTCAGCACCAACTTTAGGTCTAAATGAAATTGTTTATTATGTTTGTTATTTAAGAGATTCTGAAGGAAATGAAATTACTACCTCACAGCTTTTGAAAAATTCTATATATAATTTTAATTGTGAAAATCAAAGAATTGAGCCTAGCTCTAAAACATATAGTACAGAAATACTTGATAGACAATCATATTATTCTTGCAAATATATTACAAATGATGTAGGAAAGTTTGAAATAAATGGATATTTGACTAAAAAAGGAACTTCTACTAGAACAAAGATTAATCCAAAAATTAACCTATTTTATGTTAGAGGTAATCCTGATTCATATATTTTGAAAAATGTTTTAAATTTATATACTAAAAAGTGGTTATCTATAGATGGAGCTGAAATAACTTATCTCTATGATCAAAATGGACAAATTACTGCTTTAGACTTTGCTGAATCTAATGGACAAACTTTAATTTCTTCTTATTCTAGCTATCCAAGTAATTTTGATGTTACCAAAGTAAAAGCAGTATTATTTAGCACACATGATCCTAACTGGAAATTCGGTGAACTAGAAGCTAGAATTATTTATACAGATGGTAAACCATATATTGGAATATTTACAAAAGATAAATTACCTACTGACAAATTAGTTAAAAAATCATCAGTTGATTATTCACTTAAAATTACCTTTGAAAAAAGTAAAGAAACTGTAGAAAAAATAGTAAGGCTTAAATATATTATAAATATTGGGTCATATAAAACTTGCTTCCATAATCTAGATTTAAGTAAAACAAAATTAGATATGGAATGGAGTCTCGAATTCCTCATAGGAGCAAGTGAAAGGAAATTTGCTAAGATAGAATTACAAACAACAGATACTTTACTATATAATTATGATATAGGAAAAGAGAATATTAAATTAATTTTAGACAATAATCCTACTAATGCTATTCAATTTAGAGTTGTACCACTTTCAATAGAAGGTACTTATGAAGTTTATGGAAAGGCTGTAGCTAGTTATTCAGGTAATTTAAGACTTTTAATAAAAGAAACTGAAATTAGAAAAGTATATGTTTATTCTCAACCTTCTTTAGCTTGTTATTTAGAATTTAAAAAACCAGAATTATTCATTCATACTGGAGATGAATTTAAAGAACATTATTATGAATATAATGGTACTTTTGTAGATGGAAATTTAGAATTTTTCTTCAGAATTTTAGATAAATACAAAAATGTAATTATAAAAGATGATTATTTCTCAGCATACGCTGATATATATTCATTACAATTTGGTAATGATTTAACGAAATTTAATGTTGGATATAATCATCCATCAGAAGCTTTCCAATTTAGAGATAAACTACCTTTTGAAACTAGACAATATACTTGGGTATTCTTTATGAGAGATTCAACTTGCAATAATAAATATTATATAACATATGATGGAATGAGAAGAGGAAGTACACCTGTATCTAAAGAAAAATCTTTCTATACCTTATTAAATTACAAAATTAATGTTAAAGAATATGCCTATGTAGAGGTCATTTATAAAGACACAAATAATCAATTCTATGGACTTCAATCAGGAAAATTAGAAAAAATACAATCTACTACTATAGTTAAAGGCACAAGTTCCGATGGAAAACAAGTAAATTTCCAATTTGATTCAATAACTAGTAATTATGCCATTAGATATAAATATCTATTTGATATTTTTGGAACTTTCACAATTACTGCAACTTCTGATGGTTATTCTTTAAAAAATAGTGGTTCAAATGTTTTGACAGTTGTTGATAATATTTATTCTTTAAAACATAGTAAATTACAAATGATAAAAGATACTATTATAGAGATGAATCCAAATAAAAAAATTTCTATTGATAATACTTTTGAACGCCCATATTATAGATTATATTTCTATACTGCTTCTGGATTAAAAACAACTTATAGTCAAGATATTGTGTTTACATGTGTCATGACAGGAGAAAAGGTTAGTATGACTTTAAATGTTGAAAAAAAAACTGATTGTGTTCAATTTACTTATAAAAATGATAATATGGAAGAATTTGTAGCTCTTGTTAAAGGAGACTATAAATTAACAATAACAGACAAAAAAGAATCTGTAGAATATCCATTATATTTAACTGGAGATGGTTCTGATGATATATCAAATGAACCAGATTATGTAATTGAAAAAACTGAAGTTAATCCAACCCATATAGATGGAGTTGCAGGAAAAACATATACAATAAATATAGAATTTAGAACAGCAAATACATTTAGATGGAATTATTTAGTAGATACTTCCAAATTCAGTTTTAATAATTCATATAATTTAAGTGGAGAAAAATTCACTACTAAAGTTGAACAAGGATATAAAAGAGGTCAAGCCTTTGTTTATGTTACTCAAACTGTAGTTACTACTGAAAGAGATAATATATTAACACTAAAATATGATGGAAAGACAATTACAAAAACAGTCTCTTTAACAATAGAATGTGGAGATTTTTCTAAATTAGAATATGTTTCAGGACCAACTAAAGGAAATGTTATTACTCCACCAATTTTAACTTTCAGACCTGTTGATATTTATGGAAATATATATACTGGTTTCTTTACTTCTACTACTAGAGAACATTTAAATTCTTTAACAATAGGAAAATCTACAGATGATATTGTTTTAGTTAGTAATAATTATTTAGAAAATAATGAATATTTAAAAGTCCAGTATAAATCGACAATTTCAACCAATATAAAAGTAACCTCTACATATTTCAAAGATACTTATGAATATAGAATATATAGTGGTGATATTGATCCAGATACCTCATATGCTGAATTAAAATCCTCTGGTAAAATAGAAGCTGGAGCTACATATAACATTATGATATATCCTAAAGATAAATATAATAATGATGTTGATACTTTATGTAAAGAAGATATGAATAAATTTTATATTTATTATCAAATTAATGGAGAAATTACTAAAAATAAAGTTTCAAATTGTAAATTAATAGAAGAAAAGACTGAAAGTAAATATGAGATATCTAATTATAAAAGTATTGAATGCACAACTACAGTTACTAGAGCTGGTTCTATTGAATTCCATGTTGATTATGTCAAAGATGAAATAGAATGTAGAAATTGCCAATTAATAATTGGTACTGGTGATACAGATATGGGCAATACAAAAACATTTTATAAAAATAGACAAGTTTATTTGAATATAAGTTCAGTAAATGAAATAGAAGCTAAAAAGGAACCATTATTTGAATTAACATTCTTTGATTTATATTCAAATCAATTAGGTACTTCAGTTGTTCAAAATTTAAATATTATAGCAACTTTCAAAGGATCAGATATCAAGTTATGTGTAAGTAATTCAGGTAATAAAAAACTTGTAAATTTATGCCCTTCCACTAATGGTGATGAAAACCCAAATAAATGGAATTATTTAGTAAATGGAGATAAATATCAATTAATAATAGAAAATAAAGGTAATGGTAAACAATTAGTTTATCAAATAAAAATAACAGGTGGTGCTAATGATGGTTCATCTGATGCGATAGATTTTTCAAAAACTAGTTTCAATCCAGAAAAAATAGAAGTTAGAGCTGGATTTGAGGGAAAAACAATAATGGAATTAAGAACTAACCAAAATGTTCGTAAAAATTATTGGTATGAAAATCCTTCTTTAAAAATAAAAGTCGAATTTGCTCTAGATAAAGACACCTGTTCATATAATGTTGAAAATGGTGATTTACCAGGAAGATATATTATTAAAGTAAAATGTACTAAAGTAAATAATAATAATAGTTTCTCAGTCGCAGTTGAATCAATAAAAATTGATAAAAAAGTTCTTGTAGTAGTCACACCTGGATTAGCTTATTATCTAGAAGTTGAAGAAGTAGATAAATTCATAGTTTCTGTTGATAAATATACTTGGAAAACAAATCCAACAAATGATGATGAGATTTCATTCAATTTTAAATTAAAAGATAAATATCAGAATTATATTACTACTTCAGTTTTAAATAATAATGAAATTACTGTAACTTCAGAAACATATGAAACAAATAAAAAATATTATAATATTTTATTTAATGAGAATAAAAAAGATTATCTATTTAAAGATCTAATAGATGTATATGTTAATAAACATACTTGGATTATAGGTTGTGTTGAAAGTGGTAGAAAATATTCATTTATTTATACAAAATTAGCCGGAGAACCAGATGTTAATAAATCATATTGGACTATAGATAAAACTGCATATACAATTGAAGAAACTTCAACAGTTTTAGTTACTTTATTAGATAAACTAGGAGTAAATGTTGGTACAGTAACAGGAAAATTATCAACTGTAAAAAGTAAAGTTAAAGTTGATTCATATGGTGCCAAAAATGTATCATATGCTTATATTGATATTACAAACCAAAACAATATAACATATACTTATCCTTATCAAGTATTAGGAAAATATGAAGTTCATGTATATTATGATGGTAAAGAAATAAAGAAAGGTGTACCTATCACTGTTTCATATCAAGAAGTAGATTTACAATCTAGTAAATTATTCTATGATAATGGGGATAGTTTAGAAACTTTAATGCTTACTTCAGAAGATACATATATTAATAATTTAAAAGATTATCCTTTCTATAAATTCTATTTATATACTTCATCAAAAGAAAAAATCACTCATTATGATCATAGTTTAGAAGCAACTTGCAAAATGACTTATAAAGATTTATCTTGGGATTTAGATGTTACCAAAATGGATTCATATCTTAAATTGTCTTATAAAGAAGGTTTTAAACCAACTTTCATAAAATTACCTTTAGGAAATTATAAATTAAATATTACTTTTAATAAAAAAGAAATAAATTACCCACTTTATTTATTAGGAGAAAAAGATGTATCGCCCTTACCAAATTATGATTTATCTAAAACTTATATAAAACCAAATTTAATTGAAGGTACAGCAGGAAAACAATATTCAGTTGAGATTGAATTTAGAGGATCAGATAATTTAAGATGGAATTATGATATTATTTTTGATTCTTTTACAGTTACTGATTCATATAGCTTAACTAGTGAGCAGCTTAAAATTGTTAAACAAAAAGGAGGAAAAAATGGCCAAATGAAATTATTAATAACTCAATATGTTGCTACTACTGGAAAAGAAAATAATATTTTAACTATGACATATAAATCTGAATCAATACCTCAAACAATAAAATTAAGTATAAAATGTGCTGAACTCGCTTTATTAGAATATGATTCTGGTGCTGAAGATGGAACAGTAGTCAATCCATCTATTGTTAAATTTACTCCAAAAGATTCATATGACAATCTATGCACTGATTTATTTGATGAAAAATTATATCCAAAAAAAGAACTAGAAAAACTCACAACTGGAGTTTCAGTTGAAAAATATCCATTAACAACAAATAATTATGTTTCAGATGGAAAATATTTAAATGTTCAATATGGTTGCAAAAATCTTACTACAATTAAATTAACATTACCTAATAAAAATCCTAATACATATACCTATAGATTATTAAGTGGTCCAATAGCTCCAGAAAAATCATTTGCTGAAGTTGAAAATACAAAAAATATCATAGCAGGAGATATTACCACTGTAAGAGTTTATCCAAAAGATGTCTATGGAAATAATATTACAAAAGTAACTAAAGAAGATTTAGATCAATTTTATGTTGTATATGGTGTTAATAAAGGAAGTAGTGTAGATATTTCTAAATCATGCTCAATTATAAGTAATAATAGCTATTACTTTACATGCAAAACTAATGTTACTAAGGCTGGAGATATTAAATTTAATGTCGATTATACAGATAAAAATGTTCCTTGTATTAATTGTGGATTTATTATAAATCCAGATAAAATTGATTTTAGTAATACAAAAGTCTTTAACAAAAATGATGGTAAAGAAATGTCAAAAACTAAAGTTAATGAATTGCCTGTATTATTAACCACTCCCAATTTTGAACTTTATTTCTTTGATAGATTTAATAATTCCATTACCAATAAAAATGAGGTTGCAGAATTAAAAGTTACTACATCATTAGTTGTAACTGATGTTAAATTATGCGTTACTAATAATGATTTAACCAAATTATCAAATCTTTGTAAATCTCAAAATAATGATGAAAATGAAAATAAATGGAAATATATAGTTAATGGAGATAAATATCAATTAGTTGTTACTGAAACAACGACTACTAAAAGTCTAACATTCCCTGTTAAAATAATTGGAGGATATAACGAAGGAGATTCATCACCAATAGACCCATTAAAAACATCTTTAAATCCAACAGAACTCAACCTAATTGCAGGAGAAGAAAAAACTGTAGATTTAGAACTTAGAACTAAAGATGATAAACGTAAAAATTATTGGTTTACTGAGAAAGAAAAGCATATTTCTGTTAAGTTCCCAGATAATGTCAAAAAATGCACATATTCATTACAAGAAGGTAAAAGACCTGGTCAATATTCAATTAAATTTGTATGTATTGAAAAGAAAGATGCATTTCAAGCAACAGTTTTAGTAGAAAATACTGAAGTTCCAAAAAAAATAACAATCACTGTTAATCCAAATGGTCCAGCATCCTCAAAATTATTTAAAATGACAGGAGAAGAAATAACAACAGCTAATTTGGGTTCTGTATCAGTAGAAGATAAATTCCAAATAAAAAGTATATTATATGATAAATATGGCAATCAAATTACTAATATTAACTTCCAGCTTTCTACTTTACAAATTAAAATAAATTCAGTAAAAACAGTAAAAAGTCATAAATATACTGCTGAAACAGAGTCCAATAAAGATGGTGTAATTATAATAACATTACAATCTACTTATGCAGGAGAACATACAGTTGAAGGAGCATATTTCCCATTAGAAAAATATAGTATTGTATTCACTCATGGACAACCAAGCGCTGATAATAGTTTGTTAGACATAAGTCATACTGAAAGATACGTTGGAGAGGAAGTAAAAATATATATAACTCCATATGATAAATATAATAATTATATTAATGCCAATGAATATAAAACAACTAGTCCTTATCAAGTCAAATATACAAATGAAGGAAATATAACAAAAATAATAATGCAAGCATACAGTATTGAAGAAGTACAAGGTAAAAATGTTTTATCTTATCCTGGAACATTTTATGTTAGAGGAAATACAGATGTTTATGGATATATTGATACTGACCAAATAAGATGTGTTAAATGTAGAATTAATATTAAGAGCAAAGATGTTTATTTCTTAAATAGTGATGTTTTAAGATATGAATCATCTAAAGCTGAATTTGAAACTTTAAAAAATGGAACAGAAGAGAAAAATGCTAAAGAGGAACCTGTATATAGATTATATCCAAGAGATAAATATAAAAATTTAGTAGATTTCATTCCAAAAGATGTATTAGTAGCATATAAAGCATATTTCAAGAATCAAAATGAATCGACTACATATCAATTGAAATTAAATAATAAAGAAACTGTAAATCAAAAATATGCTGAATTTGTTATTAATGATATTGAAGGATCACAAGTTACATATAAAACTTTAATAGGAGGATTTTATGATTTAGTTTTTACAGATGGAAAAGATAAATTAGTATATAATATTACTTTACTTGGTGATGGAAAAGGTGGGTCAAATGAACCTGCAGATATTCAACAAACTGCTATTGTTAAACAAAATTTGAAATATTTAGCTGGAGAAACCGGACATATGATGATAGAAATAAGAACTAAAAATAATGTTAGAAAAAATTATTGGGATGGATTTAATATTCGTGTTGAATCTTGTGATGCAAATGATAAAACATTTAAATACACACAAGATCATGGAGGTTTATTGGGGATATTTTTAATTACTGTAACAACTGAAAAAGCAAATACTTATCCAAAATTATCAAAATGTCAATTGAAAATATATGTAAATAATGAATTAGTTAAAAAATTAAATCCTGAACAAGAAGTTTCCCCTAATGCTGTAGTTAGAACAAAAATTTTAGAAAAATATTATAAAGATGGAAAATCAAGTGCTGTATTGAAAGATGGAATTGCAGATAAAAATTATGAATTTGAAGTAGCTTCATATGATAAATATAATAACCTTGCAGAAACTCTTCAAGAAGTTGTAGGAATAACAGTATCTTTAAAAGGAGGTGAAGAAGTTAAATCAACTATTTCTGAAATTGACATAAATACGGGATATAGAAAATATAATGTACCAGCCACAAAGGCCGGAGTATATACTGTAAGTACCAAAAAAGCAGGTCCAGGAGGAATATATTTGCCTAATGAATCAATATTTACTATTCTTCATGGTGCTATTGACTTATCAAAAACAGTTGTTAATGAAAAATCAACACCAATATCAGCAGGAACTGAACCAGGTATAAGTATAGAAGTATATGATAAATATGACAATGCATTTGATTATAAAGATTATATTGATAACTTCACTGCTATATTTATTGATTCAAGTAAAAAACAACATACATCAAAATCAAATTATGATAAAAATGTTGAAAAATTATATTATATTTCTGAAACTCCAGTTACTATTGTTGGAATTGTAAAAGTAGAAGTAACTTATAATAAAAAAGATAAAATTGATACTTCTAAAGTTATTATTAATGTTATACCAGGTGATCCAGATCCAAGTAATTCAATTTTATCTCGTGAATCATCTTCTGGAGTATTGACTCAATATAAAAATGGTGATAGTTTAGAAGTTGATGTTAATGATTTATTAATATTAAATGTTACTTTATATGATAAATATAAAAATTATATTAGCCAAATACCTGCTGATGTGGATATTCTCAATCCTATTATGTCTGGAAATTATATGAACGAAATTAAATTCAATGTAACTCAAAATACTGGATATTTCAATTTAGATTTCAATGAAAATACTGATTATATTCACATCTATAAGCATTTAGTAGGTGGTACTTATGATCTTACTTATAAGGTAAGTACTACATTAGGAGCAACATCATTTAAATATAATATTATTATTAAAGGTGGAGATGGAAAACATGGTAATGGTCCTTATGACTTAAAAAAATGTGTATTAGAACCAAAGAATCTCTTATTTGTTGCTGGAGATTATGAAGAACTTACTCTTGAATTAAGAACCTCTCAGGGATTATTATATAATGATGATATAAATGTAAATTCTGATATTTTAATTGAAAAAGATACTAGAGATATTTCATTTAAATCTTCTGTTGAAAAAGCAGGAGTTGATTACGGCATTTATACTATTAAAATATATTCTGAAAAGAAAGGGGATTATAATTTCAATGTTAATTTAACAGATCCTTCAAGTGCAACTAAAGAAAAGAAAAATGTTGGTCCAGTTTCTTATACAGTATTTCCACAAAGTGTTCCATTTAATAAGTATACTGTTATTAAAAATCAACCAGAATCAAAAGTCAATGCCGATAATACCTTTGACATACAATTTACTTTAGCTGATAGATTTAATAACACATTTGAAGGAAGACACGATATAGTTGATTTTGGTTATTTAACTCTTATAAATAATAAAGAGCCATTATCTGTGGTCTCTGTATCTTTATCATATGATGAGAAAACATATAAAATGGTAGTTTATCCAAAATATCCTCCAAAAGTGATGGTTATGAATGTTCTTTATAGTAGTGGAGATGACACAGTTTATTGCTTTGAAAATGATATTAATACAACTGTAATTTCTTCTATAGATTATTACCAAACCCAAATAGTTTCATCAAATAAAGAAAAGATTAAAGTTGGAGAAATATTGGATATGTGGTTATATACTTTCGATAAAAAAGGAGAATGTTTAGACGATCAAGATTATAGTTCATACTTTGATATACAAGTAACTGGTCCAATGGATTCAGATAAACAGTTCATTAAAAATTATAAAGTTAAGAAAACTGAGAAAAATGATTCTGAATGTAATAATGAATATCAAATAATTACAACTAATGAAGATAAATACAAATATGCAGGAAATTATAAAATTAAAGTAGTAGCTGGAGGTTATGCATTTGATCCATATAACCAAGTTTGCTCACCTTTAGGTTATGATTTGAATGGATTTTTATTAGATTATACATTTGATCCTAATGAAATTTCTATTTTAAATAAAGTTTCATTTACTGTAACTGGAACTGATATGTATGGAAATAAAGTTACTGATTCCTTAATTAATGACCTTGAAATATATTTCACTAAAGATGGAATAAAAACTCCATTCCAAAGAACAAAAAAAGAAGTAATTTCAGGTACTTTAAATTTTGAGGATGTTGCCATTCATGTAGTCGGACCTCATCAACTACATATGACTTATAAAGAACAAGAAGTTTTAACAGTGAATAATGGAAAAAAATTACCAATATTTACAATTTTAGTTGGTCCATGTCGTGCTGAAAATAATGATCATTTCGATTTCACTCCTTTAAATTACACAAAGATTTATAAAAAAACTCATTTCGACTTCCAATGTTATGATATATATAATAATAAGATTACTGAAGGAGGAGAAAAATTCACAGTAAATGCTATAAGGAATCAAGTGGGAGATCAAATATCAGTTGATGCTGAAGTTGAAGATAATTTAGATGGTACTTATAGTGTATACTTTATTCCTGATATTGAAGGAACATATTTATTCAATCTTTTAGTTGGTTCAGAAAAATATGGAGAAGAAGTTAAATATACCTTTACTAAAAAAGTTTGTAATGGTGAAAAGTCAATTTTATGTCCAAATACTCAAGAATGTGTAAAAGATTATATTGATTGTGTTGAACCAGCTGATAAATGTAAAGAAGATAAAACAAAACCTTTCTGGTGTTTAGTAAATGGAACCTATACTTGTACTAAATCACAAGTTGATTGTGATTGTCCCAAAGGATATATTAAATGTAAAATACAGAATTATTGTGTCCCTGAAAATAGACCTGATATGTGTACTTCTTATTCAACTCAATTTTGTCCTCCTGGCACAGTAAAGTATGAAGATGGATTCTGTAGATCAAAAGATTCTAGAATGCCTAATCAAAGAGTTTGTCCAATTGGTAAAGTTTTGTGTGCAGATTTAAGTTGTAGAGATAATTATGATGAATGTGTTGTAACTGAAGTACGTCCTTCAAACCAATTTAGATGTGTTGGTCAACATTTAGTAAATAGTTTCCTTTTATGTCCTTCAACATTTACTTGTGAAAAAGAAAATGAAGTTGTTTGTCCTGATTTAGAATGTGTTGAAAATGAAATTATGTGTAAAGGCATAGAAGTTCAATGTAATGATAATGATAAACCATATCTTTGTCAAAATCTTGTGTGTGCTGCAGATTATAAAAATTGCCCTGAAACTATGGCCTGTGGTAATATTCAATCTTTATGTCAAGATGGAATTTGTAGAGAAACTTGTTAACTTTATTAATTTAGTGATATTTCAATAAATATTATGTTATTATTCTAAAATCATTAAATAAATACTGATTATATATATTATATTAATTATAAGACGGTTAATTTTTAAAATATAATTATTTTTTTTAATTAATAAATTAATTTTATATTTTTTTATAAATTAAAAAAATAAATTAATTAATTTATTAATTTTAATTAAATAAAATAATTACAAAATTTTTTTTATGGGGATTGGGGATTGGGGATTGGGGGTTGGGGGTTTGGGGGTT
>Ga0310695_10010010_pt1 | contig 14028 bp, 13 predicted proteins | sample RumenRJG_04DNA_FD_203882 | JGI IMG/M metagenome (GOLD analysis project Ga0310695, IMG submission 203882) | Bovine rumen microbial communities from Lethbridge, Alberta, Canada - RJG_04 (v2) (version 2) | ecosystem: Host-associated > Mammals > Digestive system > Stomach > Rumen | place: Canada... | reverse complement strand
CCCTTATAAGCCCCGGATGTAGTTGTCTGCGACCACGCTGATCCGATTGTGTCCCAGGGCCTTGCTGCATTTCAGCATTGCTTTCCGATCCAGCTTCCTACCGGACTCTTCTTTCCTGCAGGTATATACATCGCCCTGGAACCTCTTCCCGGTGCCGTTGTTCACTCGATCATACGGAATATCCTTAATATCCCTCGCATACTGTTTGTACATTGCCGTCGCGTACTCTGCCCGGTATCCATGGATGTCTGCATTTCCGTTGACATGCTGCCATACCTTTTCCGTTTCGCCGGTATTCTTCATCCGCTCTATGATCCTGTCCTTATCCGGACCGATCACCGGCGAAAAGCGGTACCGTCCATTCTTATCCTTCCGGTGATGGATAAAATAGTCCTGACTCGGAAAAACCGCCAAGGCATCTTTAAGCGTGACCAGGTGCCGGATCTCTTTGTCTGTAAGATCCTTCCGCGCCGACAAATCGGCAATCCGGGCTTCCATCTGCTCCCGGCTCCAGAGATCCCGCCCCTCCAGGCGCTCCAGGACGCCCCTGCGGCATCCAGTCCCCTTGCAAAACCGTATCAGCTCGTCATTATTGGTAACGCTGAAATGGCTATCCCTGGCCGTTGTGATCCGGCTCCTTTTGATTTCAGAGCGGTTGCGCTTTGGCGGCTGGAACCGTCCCGGATCCGCCTTGTCGATCTGATACAACTTGTTCAGCGCCGCAGCCTCCGTCTGGATCGTCCAGGCAGAGAGATGCTGCCCTTTTTCATCAACCTGCCGTGTGCGCAGCTCCAGCCATTCATTGACATGCCGACGGGCAGCCTTTAATGTCGTACACTCCGGATGCTCCGTCTGGATCCACTTCAGAAAATACTTCGTATGCTTCCAGTAGGTCTGATACGTGTTAAATGAGAATATTTTATCTTTCTCCGTCCCGGCGGAGATCGCCTGCTTTTTGCTCTGCCCGAAAGCCTGCATCCCGGTCAGTTTTTCGTAAGCCTGCTGGTGCAGGTCTTTGCTGTAGCTTTTATTTTTCCTACCCAATGCAAGCTCCTTCCTGCATACCGAATAATGATTTCTGTTGACACAAATACTCAATCTTCCGGCTGAATATTTGTGTCAGCAGAAATCCATTAAAATACGAAAACAGGCACGGCTTCCGCCATGCTCATTTATATTTTCCTGAATTGTTGTTTACGGCCCTTACCGGTTAAAACAGAAGTCGCTTCCTATTAGTCCCGAAGGATCTCAATATTCGGCAAAATACACTTTTTAACGTCTTATGTGTGACGGCTTGAAGCTTCCGCTTCTACACTTTTTTACTGCTTATGTGTGCAGGCACATACTGGATCGGACATTGTGCTCACGCCCGGATACGGTTGCTCGCGTCGGTCAGTATCATCACCCATTTCTTCCAGCCCGCCCTGGTCGCCCGCACTTTATTTTGATGACGGTGATTTAAGTTTTCACCGGATGTCAGCCATCGCCTTCGCTGTCTACAGCCAGCGTTGCTATCCCAAGGGCTACGAGGCAGTTCATATTGAACATCCAAGTCAAATACGGTTTTACAGTCAGCATTATCACTTTCCCTTTGGTTTACGAGTACCCACCGTCCTTCAATTTTACTTCCTGCGGCATCGGAAGGCTCACGTTCGGCCGTCATTACGGCTGGCAAAAACTCATGCGTTCGCAAAGGCTACTTGCTTTTTTGAGGCCCTTTCCTCCTTACTATCCCATTTCACAAAGGTTACTTGGGGCTTTTCTGGAGGCCGCCTGGCTGAGCACCAGTTCACAAGCTTATATGTTGAACTTACATACTGTAAGAGTTCTTTTATTATACCATTTTCAGCCGGGAGAGGCAATAAGATAAACCCATATAAGCCCCTTATATCGGTTTACCCGTTCGCCGGTCTCGGGGCCTATGTCCCCTCCCCCGGCATCCGGATAAACCGATATTTTGCTCCCTCCGGTCGCCCTGCTGCGTCTCTGTTTTCCGTCCTTTCCTCCTTCAGATCCAGCCTCCTTTCATCCTATTCATCCTCTTGCCCACGCAGCAGCAGACCATAATTCTATTCCAGTTCATTCCTTTTTATGCCAGGCTTTCCCATATTCTCTTCTCTTCCCCCATTCCGATCCATCAAAATATTTTTCATTTTTGCCTGGCATCTGCCCGTGCTCTTTTGACAAAGATCCCCGGCAGATGCCAGGACAAAAAATTATTCTATTACTTAAAGAACCGATTCCATATCCATCTGATAAACGTCTTTATCACTTCTGCTATCAGAGCAGATACAACACTGATGATTACCATCTCAGCTATACCCATACGCAGGCCCTCCTTTCATGTTTTTCGGAATTAATATGGTCGAAAAAATTTTTCGTTTTTAAAAAGCACCATTTTTTCTTCCTCTGATGATCAATATGATGAAAACACTCTGCCCCCAAAAACTCAGGCACAGAAATTATGTGTTACGTTCTTCAAAAATAAGATTGCAAAAAATAATTTCTGTTTACAGGATTTATCCTTTCTTGGATGACTTTCTGTTTTTGGATAACTTTTTCATAATTGGTCTTCAAAAAAAGCAAAAAAAAAGACGCGCCAAAGGCGCGCCGAAAATTTTTCCAAGCAAATTTCCGCCCAAAATCAAAAAACAGTTGCTCTTGCTCTTGCAATATTGCAACTGTTTTTCAACTTGATTACAGACCATTATTTTTTCTTTTTTCAAGAAGATATTTTTCTTCTTCCGGAGACAAAAACTCAACGCTCCTCGCCCCGCGCTTCAACATTTCCGCCACCTTCTGAAGTAGATTCGGATCTCCTTTTACCACATAAAACTCCGGGAGTTCCTTGTGCCATTTGCTGCGATTATACTCTTCGATTTCTGATTTCGTCATGTAAACCACATCGCCGTCACCAAAATCCACCGGGAAGCTCTCTTCTTCTGTCTGATACTCAGCCACCGGTTCTGAGAGCATAAAATCCTCCATTTCCATCTGCCGTGCTCCAGCAGTCAACCGATCATACTCTGCCGCTTCCTCCGGCGTCATTTCACGGAAAACAGGTTCCACATCCAAATTCACTTTCCGTTTTTTCTTTTCCGGCTCCCACCACTTATAAACCGTCGGTTTGCTAAGACCGGTCTCTCGGATGCAGGCAGCCTTGTTTCCGTCCGGATGCGCCTGACGCCAAGCCTTCACCACTTCCGCTTTCTTCGGCCGTCCATCCTTGTTCCTCCACTGACCGTCTGGGTGATCAAGATCTCTGAGAACCGTAATTCTCCGCACATGATCTTTTTGTCTGCGACCGTTCCGCTTGTTCTTTTCGATCGGTATCCCAGTCCTGGCCGTGATCGTGTCGATCGGATACGTAACATAGTCCTCGTTATAGGCTTCCAGGGCCTTCAGGACATCATCCGCAGTAAACGGATTGTCCGGGCGCTTGCCCCGGCTGTCCAGCAAATCTATAAAGCCCATAGCGTCTTTTTCCAGTTCCTCGCGCGATATTCTACATTTGACCGCGTAAGTCGCCAACGTCATAATGCACCAGAATCTGTGTCCGTCCTCGCCGCCGGCCTCAATCTTCCGTTTCCACCAATCATAAAGATCCCGCTTACAGGTCCAGGAGCCGCGTTTCTGCTTCTGGACGATCCTTTTCTCATACCATTCCGGATATTTTTCTTTGGCTGCAGCTCTCGTCAAATTGCTCTTGTAAACTATGCTCCCGGTCTGATACTCCGCCGGCACAAACCGATTCAGATACTCCAGCGAAACCTTCCGCCCGCCTCCGACCAAGAAAGCCCTCGCCCTATTCCCTCTCTTCGTAATCGTGCCCGGCATCCGAAACCCCTGGAAGAGACTTTCATACTGGATCTTCTCCTGATGCTCTCGATCCGTGACGCCCTGGGTCCACAGCTGCCATGTCAGCCGGCGCTTATACCGCTCCAAAAGCTCCGCAACATTCCGAAATAACGGAATCGGCTTCTCAAAGAAATAGTACAGATGCAAACCGGACCCGCTAAAAACTATGTACGTCGGCATCGGCAGATAGTCAGAAGGACCATTCCCGTCGAACTGGTAGAACAACGTGACCATTCCCTCCGGCTCCCCATCAAGATCCCGCGTCCGGATCCCGTCCAAATCTATAGCCAACGCATAAAGAAAGCGAGCATTCGCACTCTTCCTCTCTTTCCCTGCATAACTAATCGGAGACATGATGCAGAAATCATCGCACTTACAAAGCTCGTCGATCACGTTCAAGTCATCGGTTACGCTATACCGCTTCACCTTCCTATCCTTCTCTGAGACAGAAACCGCGATCCCGCAATACTTCCCGCGCTCATACTGACCGGCGGCCTCCAGTTCCCCCTCCGGAAACATGTCCCTATAAAACTCCCGAGGCGTCACTTCCTCGCAGTAAGTTTCCAGGTATCCTATTACGTCCATCCCATACCTCCAAAAGGGCCTTTAGGGGCGTTATATTATCAATGAAGTATTTTTACCTTTTTTCCCCATGATAAACGCCCCGGACGGAGCCCGTCAAGAGGGGCGTTATATTATCGCAAAAGAAGTTTTTGAGGCGGGTCTGTCCAAATTTTTCGCGTTTCACAATTCCATCTCCCGGCTTTTGTGTCACCTCTTCAGGGCGAAACTCATTGTGGGCCTAAAAGCCGTTAGAACGGCTCTCAGGCATCCGTTTTATAAAATCAAACGCGCAGCTCGGGAACATGCTGCGCGTTTGATTGTGAGTGTTTTGCTTAATTCAACAGCCCTTCATTATTGCGAACGTACTGGCTGATTAGCATGTTGATCACGCTGTTGTTCGTCATGCCCTGGGCACGATTTATCTCCGTGAAACGTGCCCAGGTCTCCGGATACACCTTTGCGCTAATGATCTTATCCTTGTTGTTTCCGCCGCCGGAGATCCTTTTCACCGTTCCGCTCTTTCTCGCGCCTCTCTCTTCTCTTTCAGCTGCGGCTTCGACCGTCGATTTCTTTTTCAGATCTCCCATCTTAAATCTCCTTTGCGATCTTCTTATATTCTGTCGCTGTGTTGCTCCCCGGAAGTGCCAGGACCACCGGCAGGCCACCAACCACATTTCTGCTGATGTCCGCCGATTTCCGCACAGTTCCGATCAGCGGTGCCTTTTCAGAAATCATCTGGAGCATGTCCTGCTGGTCTTTCACGCGGGCCTCGTAGAATGTCCCTATGATTCCCTTGACTTCCAGTCCTGGGTTCATGTCCTCTTCCCGGATCTGATTTATCGTCCCCAGAAGCGCTCTTAATCCTCTGTAAGCCAGGTAATCCACCTTGCACGGAATAATCACCGTGTCTGCGGCAACAAGCGCGTTTATCGTCAGCTGTCCAAGCTGCGGCGGGCAGTCAATGAAAATATAGTCGAAATACCCCTCCAGCTTGTCCACCGCCTTTTTAAGCTTCACCTCAGAGTTCATCTTAATGATCAGTTTGCTTTCCGTCTCCGCGAGGTCAATGTCGGAAGGAACGATATAAAGGTTTTCCAGCTTTGATGCTGTTACAGAAAAAACCGCATCCGCCGGATCCTTTTTTGCGTCAAACAGATCTATCGTCGAGTGTCCTTCGAGCCGATCTTCCCCCGGCTCGATCCCGCACGCGATAGTCAGCGATGCCTGCGGATCCAAATCTATCATCAAGACCCTGTTCCCCTCCAAGGCCTTGACCGCCGCGAGATTGTATGTCGTTGTCGTCTTTGCAACTCCGCCCTTTTGATTTAAAAGTGCAATCTTCCTCATTCTGCTTTCACCGCCTCCGCCTTTCCAAACATGATGACATTGGTATGGTAATACTTTAATTTTTATTAGTATTTCTTTTGAATATATAAAGTATTACTTTTTATATACTAACCCTTTTCCACATCCGTTGTAAAGTATGTACTTTCTCTTTTTCAAAAACTCCTTTTTGCTTTCATGGCAATCTTCCTTTGTCCATTCTCGCGCTTCGACAGAGTAATACTTTCAATGTACTTTCAATGTACTTTTAATATACGTTCAATATACTTTAGCGATGTTTCAAAGCCTTCCGATAATCCGTTGCCATAGAAAAGTACGTGAAAAAAGGGAGAAGATACGTAGTAAATCGGTACGAAAAGCCGGCGGCAGGACGCATCCTACCGCCGGCTTTTCGTACTATGTAGTTCAGTTTTTCGTACTGCTCAGTTCTGTTTTCCGTACTATATGGTTCGAGTTTTCACACCTATGCAATCATTTCACTATCTTTTTCTTGCCGACTTAGCCGCCTCGGCTTCTTTATTGACCAGTTCCTGATACAGTCTCATTAGAGCCGCGACGCAATCCGCCTCAGTCATGGCTTTTACATCGAAGCCATATGCCTGCATGACTGCCCGGTCATTTGCTGCATGTGCTTTCCGGAGCTCCGGCGGCATTGTCAGAGGATCATAGAGATCTGCCAGGCTGCTGTCAGGGTACAATGCCCGGGCATCAAGGATACCCTGGGCGGTCTGCTCGATGCGGACCTTCTGGTCATCTGTGGGCGCAGGCCAGGGGAAGTTATTATAAACAATGGTGGTAGAATAGCTGTAATCGCTCTTTAACCTCCCGCACACGGCTCTCATCCATGCCATATGAACATTTGAAGTCAATATGCCAAAATCGTACAGTGTTGCATCTGGGATAGTAAATAGTTTGTCTCCCGGAATGATTTCGTCAGTTAAAAAGCCAAATGGCACATAACGTCTTCGTTCAGACGAAACTTTTGCAAAAGCAATATAATGTGCCGCAGGTTTTCTATACTGTCCAAATCGCCACGGAATGTCAGCTGCGGCTTTTGTTTGCGCGTTTTTACTATTTGCTCTAAATTCTTTAACAGCCTCTACACGCTCCATTAGTTTCGGCATTTTACGTAGTTCATTCGGGGAAAGGTCAGGCATCCATAAACACCAGCGCTCTATATTGTTAATAAACTCTTTGCCCATCATAAAACGCCGCATGTATTTTTTGGCCTCTGGCTCTTTGCTCAAAAAAGAATCTTTTTCATCCGGGGTAAATAAATACCAACCGTTATCAGTAGCTTGACTACCACGGACAATGGCGTTTACTTCACACAATGGTTTGGACCGTTCTTCGATAAAAACTATAGGGGCGTCAAGCAAATACCCATTTATTTGTTTTGCCACCTTCTTTCCATCGTTATCATATATTACTCGATGTGATGGATTTTCAGCGATACTGAACCCAACTATAACACAATGTACATGAGCTTTAGTTGTAGCTTCGCTATCCCAGCGAAATGTTCTGTGAGCAAAATCAATATGCACTCCGTTGTTAAATAGTTTATTCCATAAAACTATAGCTTGTTCGCCTTGGGAAATTGAGTTCGTGGACACCAATGCAGCGCGTATATTAGTACCGTTCATCATATCGGCGGCTTTTATATACCAACATGCCACATAGTCAAGCTTGCCACGTTTTATATCGTCACAAATATTGTCCATGTCTACTCGTTGTTCATCAGACATGTAATTAACGCCAACAAAGGGCGGATTTCCCATTATATATGACAGTTCTCGCTTGCTCACCAGTCGCCACCAGTCCATCCGAAGGGCATTTCCTTCCACGATATGGGCGTTGGTCTTCAACGGCAGGAAGTTGAGATGCATGTGGACCACATCTTCGGTTTCTTTCATCATCTGTGACTCAGCGATCCACAGCGCGGTTTTCGCTACTGAAACAGCGAAGTCATTTATCTCAATGCCGTAGAACTGGCTGATCTGCACCTTTATCGGATTCGCGTTCTCAAAGCCGAACGTGATCTGCCCCAGCACATCATACTTGCCTTCACGAATGTTGGCGATTGCGCGGTTCTCCAGCCGCCGGATGCACATATAGGTTTCTGTCAGAAAGTTTCCAGAGCCGCACGCCGGATCCAGCCAACGCAGTGACGCCAATTTGTCCTGGTATTCCTTCAGCTTTGTGTTCCGGGTGCGCTCGACACCAATCTTCAGTATCTCTTCCAGTTCCGCTGTCAGGTCGTCGATAAACAGCGGGTCAATGACCTTGTGGATGTTCTCGATGGAGGTATAGTGCATCCCCCCGGCACGCCGAGTCTCCGGGTTCAGTGTGGACTCGAAGACGGCGCCGAAGATGGTCGGGCTGATCTTCGACCAGTTGAACAGGGCCGCGTCAAGCAGCGTGTCCTTGATCTCCTGTGTGATCTTCGGGATGACGATGTTCTCGTTGGCGAACAGCCCGCCGTTGCAGTACGGGAAAGGTTCCAGATCATCCGGTAAATACAGGTCAGCCCGCTCTTTTTCTGGTGTGTCTAAGACTTTAAAAAGGTCCAGCAGGGCACGGCGGATGTCTTTTGGTTCATACTGAGCGATGTACTTGCTGAAGGCGTCCTTTGGTCCGAAGAGCCCCGCATCCTCGGCGTACAGACAGAAAACGAGACGTACACAAAGAATGTTCAAGCTGTTCTGCGTCTTTTTTGCCATCGGGTCGTTGTACTGCTCCAGGAAGCGGTCGTGGATCTTACCAACCAGTTCTCCGGCCTTCAGGGAAAGCTCCATTTCTTCCGTGACTTTCCTGACAGTCTTGTTCAGCAGAAAGTCGAGCATGGAAAACCGGTCCGGAAACTCCGACAGCTGGATCTTAACGACACTATCCTCCGGCTTTCTGGTATCCATGTCGTAAATCCAGATTTCGGCAAAGTTAGAGACGATGATCCAGCGGGCCTTCTGCGATACCGGAAGTCCGTTGTCGTACATCTTTGCCTGCTCATACGGGGTCATACCATCATGGCCCGCCTGTGCTTTGTCCAAAGGAATCCCGATGGATTTCTGTTCGATCAGGACGCGTGTCTCAGGAATGTACACGTCGATCCGCTTCGTGTTGCCGTCGGAGCCGATAACCTTTTTTTCAAACTCCACGCGGTCTGTTACATCATCCATCCCGAAGATCTTCTGCAGGATCTCAAACCAGTAAGACCTGGCGTCCTCATCCTCGCGGCCCTTCCCATTCCATTTGTTTGCAAACTGCCTCGCAGCCTCTCTCTGTTCTGATAGTGTCATGTTCAGTAGTTTTCCCTTTTGTAATCTTCAAAAAGCCGCGTCAATGTGTTCCTGCTGACTCCGAGTTCGGCCGCTGCAGCCGTTTTTGTAAGTTCCCGGCGCATATATCTTGCGTAGTAGTCCCCGATGTTTGGAATCTTTACCCGCTTCCGGCCTTTATACTTGCCTTTCTTCTTCGCAATCGCAATTCCTTCCGCCTGGCGCTCCAGAATCATCGACCGCTCAAACTCTGAGATAGCCGCCAGCATCGTCATCTGGAGCTTTCCTGCCGCCGAATGCGTGTCAAAATTCTCTTTCAGGCTTACGAGTGTTGCCCCCTTGCTCTCGATCCGCTTCACGATCTCCAGAAGATCTGCCGTAGATCTTCCAAGCCGGGAAAACTCGCTCACATACACGGTGTCGCCCTCTCTGATGTACTGCAGCAGCTCCTGCAGCTGCGGCCGCTCCATATTCTTGCCGGACAGCGATTCTTCGAACCAGCGGTCGATCTGATGCCCCTGCAGGGCCGCTCTCTGCCTCTCCCGGTTCTGATCCACGCTCGATACCCGGACATAGGCAACATTCTGTCCTCCCGCCATGACAACCTTCCCTTCGTTCAATTAAAGTCTGACTTGTGCTCCGTTATGCTCATAAATTCAAAAACACATCCTATTTGAGCACAATATGATGATACCACGCCGTTTAGATACGGTATGCCCTAATTGATGATATAGGGTTTTTAGGCTCCAATACTTTTGAATTACGGAGCCGTTACGGCTCCGTCAGAATTAATGAAGAATGACTTATTTGTTTCCGCATTTCTATATAGTTGCTCTTGATCCAAGTTTTTTCGAAGTTTAGTCTAGTATCCACGCCCCGATCTTTTCATCCGGAATCTCATAGAAGCAATATCTGATTAAATCATTGAACATGCCGTCCTCAATTTTATGATTATTTGAGGAATGTTATGATTTTTGTATTTGTCTTAATATCCCACTGAATATTATAATAGCCACACAAACAGTACTTATAATATCTGCGTTTTCAAAACCCAAGTTTCTGACACAAAAATTGGCAAGAAATAACGACAAAATAGTATCGACAAGAATATATCTACTAATAACCTTACTTTCAAACAAGTGATTTAAAGGCTTAATCAACCCAATTGTGGTATCAAATGTACTAAAAAGAGCTAAGGCAAGAGAATATATTTTTCGCTCATTAGGATCGCTTGCAAAACAGCAAACGAGCAGTAATAAACCGCTGGTTACAATCGCAGGGATGAAGATAAAAGGTTTTTTATAGACTGATGGGTCTTTTAATATGTCTTTTAATATGTACATTAATAACCATATTACAACAGCTATTACTATATATATCAATAGGATACTAATTACAATGGTCTTACCCAGTTCCATCTTTTCCCGTTCCATTCCTCTTAATTTCTTCCCGCAGAAGACGCTTAAACAGGGCGTTTTTGTTGTCTACGCCCCAAAGAAACCGGATTATGTCCATATCTGTCCGTACATTCAGCTTTAGAACATGTTGCTGGATATAGGACTTCTGGTACTTGTCTGCGGCCCGTCTCTGGCTCTCGGACACCATGTCCATCCCATCATGTCTTGCCGGCACTATCATCACCTCCTCATATGTATATGGTACTCCATATACATATCATTATTCAAGACAAGAGAGCATTTCATGCCGATACTCCCATCTCTAGCCGGGTGTATTTATATCTTTTTTCAGAAGATGGTCTGGATAATTAAAGAACACAGGCTATTAGATCCTCCCAACACAATTGACCATCCCTCCTTTAGGAATTGTAGTGAGTTGGAAAAGCCATACCCTAATTTATCGTTTTGCCCTCGGCGCATTTTAATGATCATGTACATGAATATGAGGATACATATAACTATTCGGATCCAGGTTTCGCTTTTACCTCCGTCAGTGCGTTTTCTTTTTGGACGTTCTCCGTTGACCACAAAAAACGCCGGCGTTACGCCGGCGTCTCTTTTTTATCCATGATGGGATGCAGATTTGGCAGCAACACAGTCCCCTCGTCTGGCATCAGATTCCATCTGGGCGGCCAGGCTGGCCCGGATCCGTTCCTCTTGGTCGGGATCCTGAGTCTCCAGAAGATGTCACTTGACCAGGTCGAGGAAGAGATCTTCGGAAATCTTGTAGGATTTCATACCATGAGCTTCTTTACCGGGGAGACATCGCTTTCTTTCTTACAGTTACAGATATGATAGACTCGGCCGCATTTGTCGCATGAAAGCATTACCTCCCAGCCAAATCCGCTTTTTTCACCCGCCTCGCAGGTCCAGTCAGCACCAGTGTAGCCTACCCGAAAACTTAAATCATTGCTTCCGCATCCTGCGCATGCAAGACCGCCCCATCTATTTGTTGCCATAGTTATCATCCTCCTTTAGCATAATCCTTGATGTTCTCAGACCATGTTATAAACGGCTGCAGGTTTTACTCCCGTTTTTCAAGTTGTCTTCATAGTTTCTCCGGCGGGCATCCGCCTGCATCTTGGCATTAAGTCCTTTTCGGATCCGCTCTGCCCGCTCCGGATCCTGCAGGTCCAGCAGGTGGTATTTGACCAGGTCAAGGAAGAGATCTTCCGGAATCATATAAGACTTCATGCCGATGCTCCTCTGTTCTTTCCTGCCCTTCTCGGCGGACGCATCTGTTCCGGCACGACAAGCGCTTTTGTTGTGAAGATTTCTGCCTCCCAGAACCCTTCCCGATAATTGGCATTAAATCGAATTCTGTATATGGTATTCCGCTTTTCCTCCTTCTCATCATCAAAAGAAAGGTATTTTCCCATTACTCTCGAAGTATGCGTAACCCCAAGAGTTTGAACAAGGAGACGCAACGGTTCCCGCGCCTCTTTGAGAATATATTCCATCGGAATGCTTGCATCAAAAGGTGTCTGAATGACCGACTTCCATACGTTTGCCGCTTTATGATCCAACATCAGATAGCGCTTCTTCTTTGCAAATGCCCTGCCTTCCTCGTTGTCATATTGTACCTTGTGATCCGGGTGATCCCATATCTCTTCTACATATTTTTCTGTCCACTGCCGGCACTCAAGAACCAAATAGCCTTCATGCTGTTTTTTAGGGTGTACTCCCCTTGCCTGGTTTGCCCTTTCGGTCATGATTCGAAGCAGATTTTTATTTAATCCAGATGTCTTCTCCGCCTCCGTTTTTGCCTTCGACAGTTCCTCCGTCATTTTGTCAATAATATTTTTCTGCTCATTAACTATTGCCTGCTTTGCCTGCGACAGCTCCTCCGTCATTTTATCAATAACCTTTTTCTGCTCATCAACTATCGCCTGCTTTGCCCGCGCATCTGCCTCGGCCCTTTTTTTCTGCTCATTCAGTTTCGATTCGCATTGCTTCTGGATGACCCCCAGCCGGTTCCAGGCTTTGTCTTCCCTATGTTCTGCCTCCTGGATAAGAGTCTTCAATCTGTAATACTCTTCTGCAGACAGCAGAACATCGCTAAACGAAGCATCTTCCCCGGTCGTTTCACTCATAGTCCCGAGCGGCCCTCTTTTATAAAATATAGCCATTTCTCTGTCCCCTTATAAGCCACGGATGTAGTTATCCGCAACCACGCTGATCCGATTGTGTCCAAGGGCCTTGCTGCATTTCAGCATTGCCTTCCGATCCAGCTTCCTGCCGGCCTCTTCTTTCCTGCAGGTATAAACATCGCCCTGGAACCGTTTCCCGGTACCGTTGTTCACACGGTCATACGGAATATCCTTAATATCCCTTGCATACTGCTTGTACATTGCCGTCGCATACTCGGCACGGTATCCATGGATGTCCGCATTCCCGTTGACATGCAGCCATACTTTTTCCGTTGCGCCGGTGTTCTTCATCCGCTCTATGATCCTGTCCTTATCCGGGCCGATCACCGGCGAAAAGCGGTATCGTCCGTTCTTATCCTTCCGATGATGGATAAAATAGTCCTGGTTTGGGAAAACCGCCACGGCATCTTTCATCGTGACCAGGTGCCGGATCTCTTTGTCGGTAAGATCCTTCCGTGCCGATAAAGCGGCAATCCGGGCTTCTATCTGCTCCCGGCTCCACAGATCCCGCCCCTCCAGGCGCTCCAGGACGCCCCTGCGGCATCCAGTACCCTTGCAGAACCGTATCAGCTCGTCATTATTCGTAACGCTGAAATGGCTGTCCCTGGCCGTCGCAACCCGGCTCCTTTTGATCTCAGAACGATTGCGCTTCGGCGGCTGGAACCGTCCCGGATCCGCCTTGTCGATCTGATACAGCTTGTTCAGCGCCGCGGCCTCCGTCTGGATCGTCCAGGCAGAGAGATGCTGCCCTTTTTCATCAACCTGCTGCGTGCGCATATCCAGCCATTCATTGACATGCCGACGGGCGGCTTTTAATGTCGTACACTCCGGATGCTCTGTCTGGATCCACTTCAGAAAATACTTCGTATGCTTCCAGTAGGTCTGATACGTGTTAAATGAGAATATTTTGTCTTTCTCCGTCCCGGCAGAAATCGCCTGCTTTTTACTCTGCCCGAACGCCTGCATCCCGGTCAGTTTTTCGTAAGCCTGCTGGTGCAGATCCTTGCTGTAGCTTTTATTTTTCCTACCCAATGCAAGCTCCTTCCTGCATACCGAATAATGATTTCTGTTGGCACAAATACTCAATCTTCCGACTGAGTATTTGTGTCAGCAGAAATCCATTAAAATACGAAAACAGGCACGGCTTCCGCCATGCTCATTTATAATTTCCCGAATTGTTGTTTACGGCCCATACCGGTTAAAACAGAAGTCGCTTCCTATCAGTCCCGAAGGATCTCAATATTCGGCAATGAACACTTTTTAACGTCTTATGTGTGACGGCTTGAAGCTTCCGCTTCTACACTTTTTTACTGCTTATGTGTGCAGGCACATACTGGATCGGACATTGTGCTCACGCCCGGATACGGTTGCTCGCGTCGG
>Ga0310695_10010009_pt1 | contig 14029 bp, 10 predicted proteins | sample RumenRJG_04DNA_FD_203882 | JGI IMG/M metagenome (GOLD analysis project Ga0310695, IMG submission 203882) | Bovine rumen microbial communities from Lethbridge, Alberta, Canada - RJG_04 (v2) (version 2) | ecosystem: Host-associated > Mammals > Digestive system > Stomach > Rumen | place: Canada... | reverse complement strand
ATAATCTGATCAAGGAGCATCGGCCCAAGTACAATACGATGCTCAAGGATGATAAAACATATCCCTATATCAAGGTCACGGTGGGGGAGGAGTATCCGCGGGTTCTTTTTTCGCGTCAGATGAAGAAGGATAAGTCCCGCTATTTCGGGCCTTTTTCCAGTTCTCAGGCTGTGCGCAGTACGATCGAGCTGATCAACCGCATGTACGGGCTGAGGGATTGCAGCAGGGTGCTGCCCAGGGATTTCGGCAAGGACCGGCCCTGTCTGAATTTTCATATGAACCGCTGCTGCGGGCCATGTACCGGGGAGGTCCCGGCTGAGGAATACCGCAGGAAGATTGATATGGCGCTGGAGTTTCTGGCGGGAAATTACAAGCCGGTCATAAGGGATCTCACGGAAAAAATGCAGCAGGCCTCGGAGGACATGCGTTTTGAGGAGGCGATCCGGTGGAGGGACCTCCTGAACAGTGTGCAGCAGATCGCGCAGAAGCAGAAGATGTCCGAGGGCGTTGGAGAGAACAGGGATGTTCTGGGAATCGCTGTGGAGAAGGAGAACGCGGACGCGGACGGAGTTATCCAGGTCTTTTTTGTCCGCGAAGGAAAGCTTATGGGGCGTGAGCACCATTACATGGTGCATGTCGGAGGAAAGCCGGAGAGCGAGATCCTGTCTGAGTTTATCAAGCAGTTTTATGCGGCGACTCCTTTTGTTCCCAAGGAGATTTTCCTTCCGGTGGAGCCGGAGGACCATCAGCTGCTGGAGGACTGGCTGAGTGCCCGCCGGGGCAGTAAGGTCACGCTTTTTGTCCCGAAAAAAGGGCAAAAAGAGAAGCTGGTGGAGCTTGCGGGGCAGAATGCCCTGATTGTCCTGCAGAGGGACCGGGAGCGTCTGCGCAGGGAGGAGGGCCGCACGATCGGGGCGGCCAAAGAGATCGCCGATCTGCTGGGGCTGCCTTCTGTCCGCCGTATGGAAGCCTATGATATTTCGGATATCAGCGGTTTTGCAAATGTGGGATCCATGGTCGTCTATGAAAACGGGAAGCCCAAGCGGAGCGATTACCGCAAGTTCCGGATCAAGTCGGTCGCAGGACCCAATGACTATGCCTGCATGCGCGAGGTCCTGACGCGGCGCTTCCGCCACGGTATGGAAGAGCAGCGGGTGATGGAGGAAAAAAACCTTGACGCCGAGCTGGGCAGCTTTACCCGTTTTCCGGATCTGATCATGATGGACGGCGGAAGGGGACAGGTCAATATTGCGACCTCAGTCCTGGAGGAACTGGGACTGGACATTCCCGTGTGCGGTATGGTCAAGGATGACAATCACCGGACGCGAGGTCTTTTTTATAAAAATGTGGAACTGCCGATCGACACTTCGGGGGAGGGGTTCAAGCTCATTACCCGGATTCAGGACGAGGCGCACCGCTTCGCGATCGAGTATCACCGTTCCCTGAGGGGAAAGGCTCAGGTGACGTCCCGTCTGGACGCAATTCCCGGAGTCGGTCCCGCGCGCAAAAAGGCTCTGATGCGGCATTTCAAATCGATAGACGATATTATTGCGGCTTCGCAGGAGGAACTGGCGGCTGTGCCGGGAATTCCGGAACGCCAGGCCAGGGAGATATGGGAGTATTTCCATAACTGAACCCGGGGAGGGCTGAACACAGATATGAAGATGACTGTAAGTCAAGAACCCCGTCAGCTGGTGGAGCGGGATTTTGCCGCCCATGCGGCTTCCGGCAGGGAGCAGGTCGGGGAGATGCGCCGGGGGACGGCGACTTATAAGGGAGTGCCGATCAAGTTCGGATATCTGCCCAAGTATTTTTCGGAAGAAGGATTCGGGAAGCTGAAGGAGGAACTGGAGCACGGGTGGCGTATCCTGGAGAGGGTGATCGAGGAGTATCTGGTCAGCCCCGATTACAGGGCGCTGTTCGGGTTTCCGGAGGAACTGGAGGAGATGATCCTCAGGCGGCCCGCATACACGACACTGCTGCCTGTCTGCAGGCTGGATATTTTTCTGAATGAGGAGACCGGAGAATTCCGCTTCTGTGAGTTCAATGCCGACGGAAGCAGCGCTATGAACGAGAATGCCGAGCTCTGCCGCACTTACCGGAATACGCTCCTGTACAGCGAGATGGACCGGAAGTACGAGCAGGTCATGTTCGAGCTGTTTGACTCCTGGGTGGAGACTTTTCTGGAAATCTGGAGAGATGCGCAGCAGGCTGATGACTGGCCCGGGAGTCTTTCCGGACGCGGCCCGCTTCCGGCAGTTGCCATTGTGGATTTTCTGGAAAAAGGTTCTTCCTCTGCGGAATTCGAGGCCTTCAGAGAGGCCTTTCAGCGGGCGGGGTGTACGGCTTATGTCGCGGAGATCCGCACCCTCCGCTATGAGGGCGGAAATCTGCTGACAGAGGACGGGCATGTGATCGATGCGGTCTATCGACGCGCGGTCACGAGTGATATCATGGCCAATATGGAAACAGTGCAGCCGTTTCTGGCGGCAGTGCGGGACCGCAATGTCTGCCTCATCGGAGATTTCTGCACTCAGGTCGTGCACGACAAGGTGCTTTTCAGGATCCTGCATGACCCGCGTACGGCGGCTTTTCTGAGGGAAGAAGACAATGCCTATATCGCGGCGCATGTGCCTTACACGGCGATCCTGACAAGGGAGGAGGCCGACCGGCCGCAGGTGCGCTGGGACAGGGACAGGTGGATCCTGAAGCCGCGCGATTCCTACGGCGCCCATGGAATCTATCCGGGCCGTCTGATGAGCCTGGAGGAGTGGCAGGCTCAGCTCGACGCGAGGGCGGACACGGACTACATTCTGCAGGAATTTGTGACACCTTACCGGACGGAAAATATTTTCTTCGGCGAGGAAGAGCCCGCGTGGAAGTCCTTCAGCAACATGACGGGCGTCTATCTTTACGGCGGCCGCCTGGCGGGAATCTATTCCAGGGCATCGGTGACCCCGATTATTTCCGTCGAGGGAGATGAGCACGAGATGACGTCGGTCGTTTTAATAGAAAGACATTTATAAAAAACAGTCGTAAAATAAAGAAAAGGGGAGGATCCGGGATGGCCTATGTAAAAATCGCGGAAGTTGCTGAAAAAATGAATCTGCTGAATCTGACTCCGGAGATCGATGTCTCCAGGCGCAAGGTCCGGCAGTCGGAAGTCAACCGGCCCGCACTGGAACTGACAGGATATTTTGACCATTTCGCGGCGGGAAGAATTCAGCTCATCGGACTGGTGGAACATTCCTATATTGATCAGATGAGCGAGGAAGACAAGAGGAAAATATTTACAAAGCTCTTCTCGCTGGATGTTCCCATGGTTATTTTTACGAGGGACCTGCTGCCGGATCCTCTGATTCTGGAGCTTGCCCATTCAATGGGTATGCCCATGTATCTGACAAGTCAGGCGACCAGCCCCTTTATGGCGGAGATGCTCAGATGGCTCAACGTCAAGCTGGCTCCCTGCATCTCTGTCCATGGTGTTCTGGTGGACGTCTACGGGATCGGGCTGCTGCTGACCGGAGACAGCGGCATAGGAAAATCGGAGGCGGCCCTGGAACTGATCAAGAGAGGACACCGTCTGGTCTCGGATGATGTCGTCGAGATCCGCAGGGTGAGTGAAGTGACTCTGATCGGGTCGGCGCCCGAGATCACCAAGCATTTTATAGAACTTCGCGGAATCGGGATCATTGACGTCAAGACCCTGTTTGGTGTGTCGAGCGTGAGAGAGAGCCAGAGCATTGACCTGGAGATCCATCTTGAGGAATGGGATAAAAACAGGGAGTATGACAGGCTCGGCATGGAGGAGTCCTACACTGAATATCTCGGGAACAGAGTGATCTGCCACCGCGTTCCGGTCAGGCCGGGCAGAAATGTCGCGATCATCTGCGAGTCCGCCGCCGCTAATCACAGGCAGAAACTGATGGGGTATAATGCCGCGCAGGAACTCTATCAGCGCTTTCAGAAGAATCTGATGCGAAGTCGGGAAGAAAGGGAAGACGAAGAGGACTGACACAAATCACAGATGAGTCTGCTATGGCGGGAACCGGAAAACTGGTTCGGCAGTTGCTGCGGGAAGAGTCTGAAAGCAGGTTCGGCAGTCGCTGAGGGAACCGGAAAACAGGTTCATTATTCGCTGCGGGAACCGGAAAACAGGTTCATTATTTGCCGCGGGAAGAACCGGAAAAGCAGGTCATCAGTCGCTGCGGGAAGAAAATGGTGAGAAAGTGACTCAAAAAACATTGCGGGAAAGAATGGAGGAGATCCTTCCATTTTTACAAATAAAATATGATGAGCCTATGGACAGACACTGTTCGTTTCACACGGGGGGAAGGGCGGATGCGCTCACTTTTGTGAGGACGGAACAGGAAATGGCGGAGCTTTTGGAACTGCTGCGGGCAGAGGGAGAGGATTTTTTTATACTGGGAAAAGGAACCAACCTTCTGATCGGTGACGGCGGTTACAGGGGCGTGATCGTCACGGCTGTCGGGCAGGACAGGCAGGACGGAACAGACGGATCCCGGGGAACAGATGAATCCCGGGGAACAGATGAATCCCGGGGAACAGATGAATCCCGGGGAACAGACGGATCCCGGGGAACGGGCGGATTCCACGGAGCGGAAGCGCAGCGTAAAGGACTGAAGTCCCGGGACCAATCTCCTGTACTGGATGAGATCCGCGTGCAGGGAAACAGGATTATTGCGGGAGCCGGTGCCACTCTCAAGGCTGTGGCGCTGGCTGCCAGGGACCACGGGCTGAGGGGGCTTGAGTTTGCCGCGGGGATTCCCGGAACTGTGGGCGGAGGTCTTGTGATGAACGCCGGCGCCTATAACGGGGAGATGAAGCAGGTAGTGTCCTCGGTCCGCATTCTGATGCCGGACGGAAGCCTTCGTGTATTCAGCGGAGAGGAGATGCAGTTCGATTACAGGACCAGCATCCTCAGGAAGACTCCGGCGATCGCGCTGGGGGCTGAGTTTGTGCTGGAGGAAGGAGACCCCGAGGACATTCGCCGGAGGATCCTGGAGCTGTCCGCGCTGCGCCGCGAGAAACAGCCCCTTGAATATCCCAGTGCGGGCAGCACATTCAAGCGCCCCAAGGGATATTTTGCCGGAAAGCTGATCATGGACGCGGGGCTGAGGGGCTACACCGTCGGGGGAGCCCAGGTTTCAGAGAAGCACTGCGGGTTTGTGATCAACAGAGGCGGAGCGACCTCTGCGCAGATCCGCCGGCTGATCGAGGACGTCCAGGCCAGGGTTTTCGAGGAGTCCGGAATAAAACTGGAGCGCGAAGTGATTTTCCTGGGTGAATTCTGAGCGGCCGCGCTAATGCGACAGGAAGGGGGAGACAGATGCGTTTTGTCGTAGTGACCGGCATGAGCGGAGGCGGTAAGGCGACCGCGATCAAGATCCTCGAAGATGAGGGCTATTATTGCGTCGATAATCTTCCGGTCAGGCTTATTGATACATTTATGGAACTGGTTTTCAAACCACGGAGCGGCGTGGACAAGGTTGTACTGGGGCTGGATGTCCGCGCGGACAGGCCTTTTGTCTATGTTGAGGAGGTGCTTGCTGTCCTCAGGGAGAAGGGATACAAATACGAGATCGTATTTATGGACGCCAGCGATGAGACCCTGATCCGCCGCTATAAAGAGACCAGGCGCGCCCATCCCTGTGAGCCGCACGGAAGTGTGGAGACGGGGATCAGCAAGGAGAGGGAGATCCTCCGCCAGATCAAGAGCAAGGCGGATTATGTATTTGACACATCCAACCTTCTGGTGAGGGAACTAAGGGAGGAACTCGTCAAGGTATTTGTCGATGACCGGAAATATAATTCCCTCCTGGTCTCGATTGTGTCCTTCGGATTTAAAAACGGAATTCCTCTGGACGCGGATCTTGTCTTCGATGTCAGGTTCCTCCCCAATCCTTATTACGTGGAAGGACTCAAAGAGCTGACCGGAAATGACAAACCGGTGCAGGATTTCGTCCTGTCCTATTCGCAGACGACGGAGTTCAGAAAAAAACTGACGGATATGATCAGCTTTCTGATCCCTCATTATGTCGAGGAGGGAAAAAACCAGCTGGTGATCTGCATCGGCTGCACGGGCGGACAGCACAGGAGCGTGACGATCGCCAACTGTCTGTACGAGGACCTGAAAGATCAGGGCGATTACGCGCTGAAGATCTATCACAGGGATGTCGAAAAAAAGACCCCGCAGGGGGATGAGGGCAAATAATTTGATCAGCATTGCTTTTTCGGCAATACTTTTTCCGGTGAGGATTTTCCAAAAGAGCCGTTTTCGGACTGCACATGTCTGTGAGCGTATGTCTGCGGCCGGGGGCAGGATATATCTGTGAGCGTATGTCTGCGGCGAGGGCAGGATATGTCTGTGAGCGTATGTCTGCGGCCGGGGGCAGGATATGTCTGTGAGCGTATGTCTGCGGCGAGGGCAGGATATGTCTGTGAGCACAGATCTGCGGCGAGAGACAGGAAAGGAGAAATCATGTCGTTTTCCGGCGATTTGCGGAAGGAACTCTCGAAGATCATACCGCCGCGAAGACAGGCAAGAGAGACGGCGGCGGCAGCTCTTCTGATCAATATAGGGAAGGTTTCCCGGTCGGACAAAGGGGGGATTTTCCTGACTTTGTCGGGGGGAAACCCGATGGCTCTAAGAAAATACTTTACATTGATACAAAAAAACGTTAATATAAGCACTGATTTGTTTGCGCCCTGGCTCTCCGGCTGTTTTGCTAAGTCAGGAGAGAGAAGGAAGGACGCAGGGGAGGAACAAGCCGGGACAAAAGAAGTCGGAAAAGATCGTGAAAAAGAAGGTAATAAAATAAAAAACGGTCAGAATACATCTATTCCTGACGCAGTTTTTCAGCTTTCCGGCACAGAAATGATGCCGGGCGGGGAGACGGAAGATTCCGGGACGGGACTTCAGATTCTACCGCGGCAGTACACTGCGTTTGCGGAAAAGGTGGGGATGATCGGACGGGATGGAAGTGTCCGTGATAATGACGGAACGCTTCCGGCAGAGTTTGTGAAAGGAACAGCGGGAAGGGCGTATCTGCGCGAGATGTTTCTCTGCATGGGATTTATGAATGATCCGAAGAAGAGATATCATCTGGAATTCCGGTGTTTTTCACAGCCTCAGGCAGACCAGCTCCGGGCGGTACTCGGGGAACAGGGTATTCATGCGGGACTTACGCTCCGTAAAAAATACTTTGTCGTCTATCTGAAGGACTCGGAGGATATTGTCATGCTTCTGCAGTTGATGGGGGCTTCTGTCAGCCTTATGGCGATGGAAAACGCCCGCATTTACAAGGAAGTGCGGAATAATGTTAACCGGCGAGTGAACTGCGAAACAGCAAACATAGGAAAAACAGTAGAATCTGCCGTGCGGCAGCTGGAGGATATCCGCCTGCTCCGCGACAAGGGGATTCTGCAGGAACTGCCGGCTCAGATTCGTGAGGCGGCAGCGTTAAGGGAAGAATATCCGGGAGCGTCCCTCTCCGAACTGGGGGAACTGGCAGATCCTCCGGTCGGAAGGTCGGGGATGAATCACCGGATGAGAAAAATCGCTTCCCTGGCTAAGAAAGTTCAGAAAATGCAGTGAGCATATTTTAGCGGGATCCGGAAAGGGAGAGCGCGCTTGCTGCGGTGATCCACATTTTTACGGAAGAAAAGCCGTAGGATAGGAGTTTGTGTATGCTGACAAAATCAATCGTGGTAAATCGCCCACAGGGACTGGAGGCCCGCCCGATTGCCGAACTGGTACAGGTTGCGAGCAGATATGAGAGCCGTGTCTATCTGAAACATGGTTCCAAAAGAGTGAATGCCAAGAGCATTATGGGGATGATGTCCCTGGAAGCACCCGCAGGTGAGACAGTTGAAGTGACAGTCGAAGGACTTGACGAGCAGACCGCGATGAAAGAAATAGAGGCATTTCTTTGCAATGGACGCGTGAGTGTCTGTGCGGTGTGATGTGAAAAACAGCTGCGGTTCCTGATCTGACAGGTCTGAGACAGCAGCCTTATGATGATGAATGAGAGGGCATTTCCGCAGGTTCCTGTGGAAATGCCTTTTTTTCGCTTTTATAGAAAAGCCTTTTTTCGTTCCTGTGGAAAAGCCTTTTTTCGCTTATGACACGGCTGCTGTAATGAATTTCTCCGCCATACAGATTTTCGGGCAAAAAAAAACTCCCCTGAAAAGGGAGGATGCCAGGCACCTGAGTGCCTGGCATAGTTATGAAAAAGTTATTCGTAAGCCTGCTGCATTGGCGACGATAGTTATAAGCTTTTGAGTATTACTGCTGTTCAGCTTATGAATAGAGTATATTGTTCAAAAATGGACGGAGAATGAGAAGCTGTTTAAAAAACATTTAATAAAATATGAACAATTTTTTAACAAGGAATTCCAGCCTCTTTTCCTTCCGTTTTTCCTGGCTTTCTCCATCTCCGGCTCTGTTTTTTCCCCTATTCTTTCTCTGTCCTTTTCCTTGTCCTTTTCCCTGTTCTTTCCCCTTTTCCATCCTCTTTCTGTTCTGATTTTAGTTCTGACGGTTTTCCTGCTTCCTTGTATTTCTTCTTTACACCGGCATCTTTCAATCGCTATAATAACAACTATGTTAAACAGAGTGTTATTTGTGATAAATACAGAATCAGGATGTACCGGTACCGGAGCGGCCGCTGAGGAAGCGGGGCGCGCGGTCCGGGCTCTGGAGGCTGAGGGAATCGAAAGCGGTATCATCCGGGGGAGGCCCATCCGGCTGCTGGCGGAAGCGGAGCGCGAAGACCGGGCATCGAGGCATACTCTTTTTTTATGCGATACGGGTGAGGACCTCCGGGCTTTTCAGCATAAAGGCTTCTATGCTGTCGGATATGCGCATGCGGAAAATGCGTCTGAGCATTTCCCGGGAGCATCCTACATTATCCAGGAACCGGATCTGGTGGACATTGACAGCTATGTGAAGATTTATGAGAGAGAGGCCGGGCTTCCCTGGACCATTCTCAGGACTCCCCGCTGCCTTGTGAGAGAATTTACGGTAGATGACCTGGACGGGATCTATGCGCTTTATGACGGACAGGCGCGGCAGTATCTGGAGCCGCCTTCCGCCGACCGTGCCCGCGAGAGAGAGGTCCTGGAGGCTTATATCGACCGGGTTTACGGTCTGTATGGATTCGGTCACTGGGCGGTCCTGGCTCTGGATCCTGAGAAGAATCCCCAAAAGAGTCCGGAGAGAGATCCGGAGAAGAATCTAAAGAAGGACTCAGAGAGAAATCCGGAGAAGAATGCAAAGAATGGCGTGGAGAGAGAGCCGGAGACAAATCCGGAGAAGGATCTTGAGAGAGATCCGGAGCAGGCAGATCCGGGAACTTTCAGGCCCCTGCCGGTCAGGCCGGGAACCCTGATCGGGCGCATCGGCTTTTCCGCGGTCACTTCGGAGAGAGAAGCGGAGGCCTCCGCCCTGGGCGTCGGAGATATCGACGCGGACTTCGGATTTCTGGTCTCGGCATCCTGCCGGGGTACCGGCGCGGCGGAAGAAGTCTGTTCGGCTATTTTGCGCTATGGCTTTGAAGAACTCGGATTCTCGCGGGTGACTGCGGATGCGGACCCGCTCAACCGGGCATCGATCCGGCTTCTGGAAAAACTCGGATTCAGGGAAGCGGGAAAGACCGGAGAAAAGATTTTATATATTCTTTCCGCCAATGCCGCTCGATAGAGCGGCACCCTGAGGCGTTTTCGCGCAGGCGAAAACGGTGAAGGATCACAGGATGTTTGAGCCGTCTCGCGGCACAAACATCCGGAGTGAAAAATATCGTATCGACGATATTTTTCACTCTTTCCGCCAATGCCTGAAGGCCCTGGCGGGCGGCATGATCGTCATAAATAACATGATTTGAGAAACTGTTTACAGTGTCAATCATTCTGATTGAGATCTGAAAAAAATACAGGAGGTATCTGCTATGATCAATCGGGAATACCTTGCCATGCTTGGAAACAAGTCCGTGATCCGTGAACTGTCGGAATACGCGACTGCGCGCGGAAAAGAGATCGGCTATGACAACGTATTTGATTTCAGCCTGGGAAATCCGTCAGTACCGGCACCGGAAAGCTACAGGGACAATGCGATCCGGCTTCTTCAGGAGGAGGAACCCCTGAAGCTTCACGGGTATAACCCCACACAGGGCGACCCCAGAGTAAAGGAAAAGGTGGCCGCTTCCCTCAATGCCCGCTTCGGGATGTCCTATACCGGAAACCTGATTTTCCCTACATCCGGAGCCGCAGGAGCCATTGCGCACGCGATCCGCTGCGTGACCGAGCCCGGCGAGGAAGTCATCGTATTCGCGCCATACTTTTCTGAATACGATCAGTATGTAGGAGGCGCGGGAGCAAAGATCCGCGTGGTCCCCATGAAGGCGGACGATTTCCAGATTAATTTCGAGGCTGCGGAAGGTTTTTTCAATGAAAAGACCGCAGCGGTCCTGATCAATACACCCAACAATCCCTCCGGAGCGGTCTACACAGAGGAGACTCTCAGCCGCCTGGCCGGATTGATGGCACAGAAGTCGGAACAGCTGGGACACACGATTTTCCTGATTTCGGATGAGCCCTACCGCGAGATCGTCTTTGACGGCAAAAAGCAGCCCTATCCCGCCAAATTCTATCCGCACACCCTGACCTGCTACTCATTCTCCAAGTCGCTCTCCGTTCCGGGCGAGCGTATCGGCTATGTGGCTGTCTCGCCGGATTGCGAGCAGGCGGACAAGATGGTCCCCATGATGGGACAGATTTCCCGCGGAACCGGCCACAACTGTCCTTCATCGCTGCCCATGCTGGCGGCGGCCTTCTGCCTGGAGGATACATCCGATCTATCCGTCTATGAGACCAATATGAACCTTCTCTATGACACATTCAAAGAGCTCGGATTTACGGTTCCCCGCCCCGGCGGCACATTCTATATCATGCCCAAAGCACTTGAAGAGGACGCGGTCGCTTTTTGTAAAAAGGCTCTGAAATATGATCTTGTCTTCGTCCCCGGAGACGGATTCAAGGCACCGGGCTTCTTCCGCGTCGCGTATTGCGTGGATACTGAAAAAGTGGAGCGCTCCCTCGCGGCGATCAGGCGTTTTGTGGAGACAGAATATCCGAACCGGTAAAAATACGGAGGGAATAGCCGTGACAGCCGGGCTGAACAGGGGCCGGCATTTGAAACGGCTGGACAGACCATGACAGCCGGGCTGAACAGGGACCGGCATATGAAACGGCTGGACGAGCCGTGACAGCCGGGCTGAACAGGAGCTGGCATATGAAACGGCTGGACAGGCCATGACAGCCGGGCTGAACAGGGGCCGGCATTTGAAACGGTTGGACAGACCATGACAGCCGGGCTGAACAGGGACCGGCATCTGCATCAAGGAGAAGAAGCGAATGATTGAACTGTTAAAGGCCGCGCTCTACGGCGTGGTGGAAGGGATTACTGAATGGCTGCCGGTCAGCAGTACCGGCCACATGATTCTCCTGTCAGAATTCGTGACGCTGCGTGTTTCAGACCTTTTCTGGCAGGTCTTTCTGGTAGTGATCCAGCTGGGTGCGATCCTGGCAGTCGTGATTCTGTACTGGAAGACCATCTGGCCGATCCGGCGCAGCGAAGCGACCGGAAAGCTGACAATAGACAGAGATACCATATCGCTCTGGTGCAAGGCCATCGTCGCCTGCCTGCCCGCTGCGGTAGTGGGAATCCTGGCCGATGACTGGCTGGACGCGCATTTTTACAACTGGGTCGTTGTCTCGATCATGCTCATACTGGTCGGCGTCGCATTCATTCTGATCGAAAACAGGAATGCCGGGAAAAAACCGACCACCCGCAGGCTCCGGGACCTGACCTACAGGGAAGCCCTCATTATCGGACTTTTCCAGCTGATCGCGGCAATCTTTCCCGGAACATCCCGCTCAGGGGCGACCATTCTGGGAGGAATCATGACGGGAGTGTCCCGCACAGTTGCCGCTCAGTTTACTTTTATACTGGCGATCCCTGTCATGTTCGGGGCCAGCCTGCTCAAGATCATCAAATACGGTCTCTATTTTTCGGGGATGGAATACGCGATCCTGGCAGTCGGAATGATCGTCGCCTTTTTTGTCTCGGTGCTGGTCATCCGCTTCCTGATGAGCTATATCAGGAGACATGATTTCAAGGTCTTCGGCTGGTACAGGATCCTGCTGGGCGCGGTTGTGATCCTTTACTTTGTCTTCGTGAGGAGATAAAGCGATAAAGCCGTTTTACAGGCGAAAATGTTCATGAGAGTCCCGGAGGCGCGGAGCAACGCAAAGGCGCGGGAGACGCCTGCAGCGGAGCGGGGTGCGAATGTGTGGGGCGATAACAAACCACTACGTGGTTTGCGAGAGCGCGGGACGCGCGGAGCAGCGGAAAAAACTGTCAAAAATCCTTTAAAAACAAGCAATATATGGGAAAACAGGTAGTACTCCCTACAGGGTTTTATGTTACAATAGAAAACAGTGGCGCAAAGTAAAATAATCCGGCGCTGCATCCGGAGAACAATGCGCAGTGAAAAAGTTTCTGTAGGCATATGTACGGCGGAACATTGGCCAATAGGAGGAAGAAAATGGCTAACAACAGGAGAAAAAAATCAAATAGTCGGAAGCCTGAACCGGCAAAGGCTCAGAAAGCAGTTGTCAATGAGGTGAAAGAGATGGATGAAATCGATGCCGTTGAAGAGGAGGATATTGTAGAGGATGAAGTTCCCGCAATGTCATCAGCCGAGCGTGACAAGCAGCGCAAAGAGAACCGCCAGAACGCTCTTCTTTTAATCGGAGCGATTGCAATTCTCGCAATTGTAGGTCTTGTGATCTGGATCACTTCCGGTTCCGGAGATGAGGAGCAGACAGCCGCCGTTGCAACTACAACGGCAGTCGCGGCTGCGGACCAGGAAGCTGTGACAGAGGAAGACAAAAAGGAAGCTGATGCCGCAGAGGATGTCGAAGGCGCAGAGGCAGTCGAGGGAACAGAGGAAGTCGAAGGCACAGAGGCAGTCGAAGGAACTGAGGAAGTCGAAGGCACAGAGGCAGTCGAGGGAACAGAGGCAGTCGAAGGCACAGAGGCAGCTGAAGGAACAGAGGCAGTCGAAGGCGCAGAGGCAGTTGAAGGCGCAGAGGCAGCCGAGGGAACAGAGGCAGTTGAAGGCGCAGAGGCAGTCGAGGGAACTGAGGCAGTTGAAGGCGCAGAGGCAGCTGAGGGAACAGAGGCAGTCGAAGGCACAGAGACCGCTGAAGGCACAGAGGCGGCTCCTGCGGGCCAGGACGAGATCCAGTCCACCACTGTTATGAATAAAGGCGAAATCTATTCGATTACTCAGGATATGAAGATGTACGCAGAGCCCTCAACAGCTTCGGAAGTTGTCATGGATATTTCCGGCAGCGCAGGCTGGGCAGTTGCGATCGAAGAGCCCGCAGAGCAGGGCAACGGCTGGCACAGAGTGTCTATATGGCTTCATGAACTGCCTGAATATCCTACATATGGATACATCCAGATTCCGTAATCATGGTTTTATTCGGTTCCGCTGAGCAGGGGCACAATATATTCTGAGAGCCCTCCTCCGGGACCTGGTTTCGGGTCCGCTTTGAGAATGGATGACGGCGTGTGCTGGAATCCGGTAAGGACCTTTATGAAAGGGGAAAGTTATGGAAACAATGAATGATTTCAGGGAAGAGCTGGAAGCCTCCTTACGTGAACTCCATGTGGGAGACATCGTTGATGGCACCGTGATCGGCGTCAATGAAGAAGGCGTCACAGTGGACCTGAAGTCTTATACTCAGGGATTCATCCGTCCTCAGGACATGAGCAATGATCCTTCCTTCAGCCTGACACAGGACGTCCATGAAGGCGACGAGATCAAGGCAAAGATCATCAAAATGGACAACGGCAGCGGAAGCATCGCTCTGTCCCGCAAGGCTGCGATCGATGTTCTGGCCTGGGACAAGCTCAAAGAGATGATGGACAATAAAGAAG
>Ga0310695_10010007_pt1 | contig 14035 bp, 7 predicted proteins | sample RumenRJG_04DNA_FD_203882 | JGI IMG/M metagenome (GOLD analysis project Ga0310695, IMG submission 203882) | Bovine rumen microbial communities from Lethbridge, Alberta, Canada - RJG_04 (v2) (version 2) | ecosystem: Host-associated > Mammals > Digestive system > Stomach > Rumen | place: Canada... | reverse complement strand
GCCACCGCCGCCTGCGACATGGAGGGTCAGGACGGCGACATCATGCGTAAGACGATGCCGTTTGCCATCTTCTGGATTCTGATGAACGGACTGATGGTCTTCCTTGGTCTACATATTATTTAAAAACCGCTACTACTATGATGAATCAATTTCTTGCCGATCTCAGACAGTTCATGCCGTCTGAGCGTATCTATACCGACGAGCTTCGTACCCTCGGATGGGGAACCGACGCCAGTTTCTATCGACAGATACCGAAAGTCGTTCTCCGCAGCGACGGTGAAGCCGAGATTTCAAAGATTGTCACACTTTGTAAGAAATACAACTTGCCGTTCACGTTCCGTGCGGCAGGCACCTCGCTCTCTGGTCAGAGTTGCACTGACTCCGTGCTGATCGTTGCCGGCAAGCACTGGGAGAAATACGAGATTGGCGACCGTCAGGAAACCATCAAGTTGCAGCCTGGTATCGTGGGAGGCCGTGTCAATGAAATCCTGAAGCCTTATGGTCGTGTGTTCCCGCCTGACCCCGCCTCTGTCGGTTCGGCAATGGTGGGTGGTATTGTCGTCAACAATGCCTCTGGCATGAACTGTGGCGTACATGCCAATAGCGACCGCATGCTGGTGTCGGCACGTATCATCCTCACTGACGGCACCGTTCTCGATACTGGCTCGAAAGAGAGCCGCGATGCTTTCCGGAAGAGCCATCCGGAGTTTATCCGGCAGATAGAAGCCCTGCGCGATCGGGTGTGTGCCGATAAAGAGCTGGCTGAACGCATCCGCAATAAGTATAGTATCAAGAACGTCACGGGCCTGAACCTGCGTCCGCTCGTTGCCTACGACGATCCGTTCGACATCATCGCCCACTCGATGGTCGGCTCCGAAGGCACCTTGGCCTTCTTGTCAGAGGTCACGATGAAGACGCTGAAGGACTATCCCTTCAAGGCGTCGGCCATGGTGTACTTCATGACGATGAAGGAGAGCTGCGAGGCCGTCGTGGCTATGAAGAAGCTGAAGGCTGGCGACGAAGACGTCGCCATGAGTGCCGAGCAGCTGATGGTGAAGAGTGCCGAGATGCTCGACTATAAGTCGCTCAGTTCGGTCGACGATCCCGTCTTCCTGCAGTACCAGAAGGATGTCGATGCCGGCAGGATAGAGGGCGTAGAGCCCGGCGACTATCATAACTTGACGGCTATCCTCACCGAGACCAAGGGCATCACCCACGAACAGCTGCTTGACAAAATCCGTCAGATCACCGCCTGTCTCAGCCGTTTCCGCCTATACGTCCCCGCCTCTACTGCGGCCGCCTCTTCCCCCGCTTCCGTCCCCGCCTCTAGTGTGGGCGACGGTTCCCCCGTCGCCACTCCCGGCGTCACGTTTACCGAAGACCCTGCCGTCTACGGCAAGTATTGGGCCATCCGCAGCGGCATCTTCCCCAGCGTCGGCGGCACGCGCCCTGTGGGCACGTCGTGCCTCATCGAGGACGTCGCCTTCCCCATAGAGTCGCTGCCCGAGGCCACGGTGAAGCTCCAGAAGCTCATCGCCGACCACGGCTACGACGACGCCTGCATCTACGGTCACGCCTTCGAAGGCAACTACCACTTCATTCTGAACCAGAGCTTTGCCGACGAGCACGAGGTGGCCCGTTATGCCGAGATGATGCGTGACGTGGCCAAGTTAGTGGTCGAGGGCTATGACGGTTCGCTGAAGGCCGAACACGGCACGGGCCGCAACATGGCGCCGTTTGTGAAGTACGAGTGGGGCGAGAAGGCTTACGAGGTGATGAAGGCCCTGAAGGCCATCTTCGACCCTGAGGGCCTGCTGAATCAGGGGGTCATCTTCAATGACGACCCCGACTGCTTCATCAAGTGCCTGAAGCCGTTGCCCGTGCTCGATTTCGACTACGACAAGGTGCCCGACGGTGGCCATTATCTCATGGACCCCGCCCTGTCGACGGCCAAGGAAACCATCGAACAGGTGAAACGTGCCAACAAGTGTATCGAGTGCGGCTTCTGCGAGGTCAACTGTATGTCGTGCGGACTCACGCTGTCAAGCCGTATGCGTATCGCCGTACAGCGCGAAATCCGCTACCTCACCGCACAGCTCCGAGCAGACGGCGGCTCTCCCGCCGTCAAAGAGCGCCTCGCCACCCTCAAGCGCCAATACAAGTACTATGGTGACCAGACGTGCGCCACCGACGGTCTGTGCTCGACGTCGTGCCCGATGAAGATCAATACCGGCGAGCTGACCCATATCATCCGTCAGATGGATATGAACGAGAGTCCCATGGGCTATAAGCTGGGTGAGTTTGCCGCCAACCACATGGCCGGCATCAAGAGCGGACTGCGCGTGGTGCTCGACGTGGCTCACGCTGCCCACGTCACGCTCGGCCCGACGCTCATGACCACCGTCTGTCGCACGATGAACAAGATGGGAATGCCGCTCTGGACGACGGCCATGCCGAAGAAGAAGCGCCAGCCCAAACCCTCCGACCTCACGCAGTTCATCATTAATTCCATTGACCATTCACCATTGAACATTGACCATTCTTTGCAAGCAAGTTCGAGCGCTGCTGCGCAAAAGGAAGCGGATGCCAATAATGTTCAATGTTCAATGTTCAATGTTCAATCAATGAAGGTCGTCTACTTCCCCTCCTGTATCAACCAGACGATGGGCCAGTCGAAGCACGGCGGAAAGATTCACGACCTTGTCGACGAGGTCATCCAGCTCATGGCCAAAGCCGGTTACGAGGTCATCTTCCCCGAGGGGATGGAGCGGATGTGCTGTGGACAGATCTGGGAGTCGAAAGGTATGCTCGATATTGCCGACCGCAAGAGTGCCGAGCTCGAGGCTGCCCTGTGGAAGGCTTCCGAACAAGGCAAGTATCCTGTACTCTGTGCCCAGAGCCCCTGTCTGCACCGCATGAAGAAGGTGATGCACAAGATGCACCTCTACGAACCTGCCGAGTTTATCATGAAGTATCTTGTCGACCGTCTCGACTTCCATCCTACCAACAAGCATATCGCCCTCCACCTGACGTGCTCCACGCGCCAGATGGGTGTCGACAAGGATATGATTGCGCTGGCGAAGCTCTGTTCTACTAACGTCTTCCTGCCCGAGGGCGTAGGCTGTTGCGGCTTTGCTGGCGACCGCGGCTTCACCTTCCCCGAACTCAACAAGTACGGACTCCGTAAACTGCGCCCGCAGATTGAGGCCAACCATATTGAGGTAGGATATAGCAATAGCCGCACCTGCGAGATTGGCCTTGAGACGAACGCGGGAATCCCGTATATGAGTATCGTCTACTTGGTCAATGAGTGTACCACACCCAAGAAGGCATAGAAAAACGAAATCCCCAGATAACGCCCGTCGTCTGGGGATTTCGTTTGCAACGTCGCGTTTATTTCCTTGTCCATGTTTGCGTCTCGTAGAACATGGCGACGTAGCCGCGGACCTTCAGGTTGTTGCCTTCAAGCCAGATGGAACACTTGTAGGTCTTCCCGTTTTTGGGATTGTAGATCTTACCGCCTTCCCACTTGTCGCCTTTCTTGGTGAGACCAGTCAGGATGTTGACACCCACAAGTTTGCGGCTTTGCAGCTTCTTGTCCGGATTGTGTACATCCTGCTGTCCGTCGCCTTTCTTCAGCCAGACGATCTTGCCGTTCAGCTTGTCACCACTCTGGTAAATCTCCACCTGAGAATCACCGCCCTCTGTTACCCACTTGCCGACAACGCTCTGAGCGTATCCGGCTACTGACATCATTGCCAGTACTAAGCAAATTATTACTTTCTTCATGTTCATTGAAAATCTTGTTTTACATTGTTGGTGCAAGATACCTAAATTTTTCACGGCCTCTCGTGAAAATTTCACGCCGTGAAATTTTTCTGAGAGGCCGTGAGGTGGTGTGACCACTTGGTGAGGCTTGCGTTAGAACAGCTTGCTGGGATAGACGCCCTCGTCCACTAACTTCTGGATGCGGTCGACGGTAGCCTGGCGGTCGGCAGCGTAGGTGACGCCGAACCACTTCGAGGTGGTGTCGAGCACCTCGCAGGTAGCCGTTCCCTCGGTGATGAGCTTGTTCACCATCAGCGGGATGAAGAATTCAGCCTTGAGGTTCTCCATGTTCTTCGGGTCGCTGAGGAACTCCTTGAAGTAAGCCTCCGAGTAGTCGAAGTAGTCGGGCGTGAAGCCCCACATGTTCATCGATACCGGCACGTTCTCCTCCAACGGCTGCCACTCGCCCTGCTCGTCCTTGAAGCAGATGGCGTTACCCTTGTCGGCAATGCGCATGATCTCGGTGCGCTCAACGACGTCCGTCAGGTGGCGCTTGTCGTTATAGGCACACACGCCACGGGCCACGGAGCCGTTCTCTGATAGCGTGTTGCAGCAGCGGAAGCCTACCATCGCATACTCGTTCTTCGAACCTTCGGGCAGGTTAGCGAGGAACTTACCTATCTGCATGAAGGCGTCGCGGCCGTAGAAGTCGTCGCAGTTGATGACGCAGAACGGCTCACGGATGACGTCCTTGCCCATCAGCACGGCGTGGTTCGTGCCCCAGGGCTTCTGGCGGCCTTCAGGTACGCTGAACCCCTCGGGCAGGGCGTCGAGAGCCTGGAAACAGAGTTCGCAGGGCACCTGTCCCTCATACTTTGCGAGTATCTGCGTGCGGAACTGCTCCTCGAAATCCTTGCGGATGACCCACACGATTTTTCCGAAGCCAGCCTGTATGGCGTCGTAGATAGAATAATCCATGATGGTTTCGCCGTTGGGGCCCAGTCCGTCGAGCTGTTTCAGTCCGCCGTAGCGGCTGCCCATACCAGCAGCGAGTAAGAAAAGAGTTGGTTTCATAATCATTAATTTTAGTAGGTTATATATAAGTGACTGCAAAGGTACAACTTTTTGTGAAGTAAAAGGAGTCAAAGGCGTTAAAAGGAGTTAAAGACCATTAGAACGGATAGCCGACGGCGAAGTGCAGGGTTTGGGCATCGCGGAAGCTGTCGACGTTGAAGTAGCCTGAGCGGTTGGTCTTATAGGGCATGTGGAGAGCCAAGCCCCAGTCGATGCGGATGACGAGGAACCCGAGGTCGTAGCGCAGGCCGACGCCCGTGCCGAGGGCTATCTGGTCGAAGATGGTAGAGGAACGTGGTGCCCATCCTGAGAACCAGTCGTTCATATAGTCAATGATTTTCTGTTTGGTAGCGTCATCGTAATGACTATACTCTTCCTCGGAAACCATCTCTTTGAGGTCGTCTAAGGTGAACACCGGGTCGTTCCACCGCCAGACGTTGCCGGCGTCGAGGAAGATGGCGCCGCCGAGGTTGCCGAAAAGCCGTGTGCGGTATTCGAGGTTGGCAACGAACTTGATGTCGCCGTTCTGAACGACGTAGTTGAATTGGCGCTGGTTGCCGACGATGCCGTCCTTTGTGCCGTTGAAGGAGCCGGGGCCTATGCCGCGTACGTTGAAGGCACGTATGCTGTTGGCACCGCCCACATAGAAGAGTTCGCTGAAGGGCGCGTCGTCAATCTCGGTGTTGCCATAGCAGCGCATGATGCCGGCATTGACGTGCCCTACGAGCTGTGCGGTGGCCGATGTCTGCCAGGTCTTGGTGAAGTCGGTCTCCAATCGGACGAACTGGGCGTAGGGGTTCCTGAAGAATGTCTTGCCGGTGGTGCTCCAGTTGTGGCCTTGTAAGAGCACGTCGTAGAGCGCCATGCCGTTGCCGGCCTCGGCCACTGTGGTTTCCCAGCGGATGGGGTGGCGCTGTTCGGTAGGGCTTGTGTAGGTATAGGTGTAGCGCATCTTGGGGATGAACTGATCCTCCATTGCCGTGGCCTGGAAAACGTTCTGCGCCATGATGGCGATGAAGGCTTCGGTCGAGCTGTTGATACGCTGGTATTTCAGTGTCAGTGGCGAGAACTCATGGCGGCTCTGCTCGGTAGGTTGCCAGCGGTAAGTCCACTCACCGGCGGCAATGTGCATACGGTAGTAGTCGGGACGGTTGACGATGTCGAACGACAGCTTGGCCAGCGTGGTGGGCGTCGAGAAATGGCGTCGCGGGCGGGCCCGTCCGTCCTTGCTGAGCCGGCGGCGGTAGCTGTCGTAGAAGGGTGCGATGAGTCGTGGGAACTCTATGGAGGCATCGACACCATACTGGTAGGTGTTCATATTGCCGCCGCCCGAGTTCTTCTGCCATTCGTAGTTGCCGTGCAGGTTGACGTCGAGGTTCTCGCCGCCGTGGAAGGCGTTACGCTTGGTGAAACCCACCTTCACCTCGGGACCGTAGCGGCCGATGGTGCGGGCGTTGAGGTTGGTCTCGAAATAGAAGTCGTAGGGCTTGTCGAAGGTGCAGTTCAGCCTGAGGTCGAGTGTGTCGGCATCGCGTGGTGTAAACTGGAAGTCGACCGACGAGAAGACGCCCGTGGCGTTGATGTTGGCTGCCGTTTCCTGGTATTTCTCGTAGCTGAAGAGCCGTCGTGGAAAGAGCCGCATATCCTTCAGCAGCACGCGTGGGCGGATGGGCGATTTCTCGCCGCTGAAGTGTATGTTCAGATGGCCGCGTTGTAGCGAGTCGGTCAGCTTGTCGGCATACGAGCGGCGCAGGTTGATGTCGATGTTGCCGATATACCACTGGCGCTGCGCTTCGTCGGGCAGGTCGCCGGTAGGTTGTATGCGCATCTGGACACGGTTCCTGACGTTGACGGTGTCGGCCAGGAAGTTGGTGTAGTTGCTGTTGTAATAATAGTAGCCGTTGTTGCGCAGCAGGGCGCTGAGGCGCGAACGTTCGGCCTCAAGCGTATTCACACTGAAAGGCAGGCCGCGCCTGATATAGGCACCGTCGGTGGTCGAGTCGATGAGCTGTTTTTGCTTCTCGTGGAATCCTATGTAGGCGACGCTGTCGTAGGTGAACAGCGTGTCGAGGCATACGTGGTAGGCAATCTTTCCCTTCTTGGGATTCTTCTGTGTGACGTGTTCATAGGTGACGCTGCCACGGAAGTAGCCGCCCGAGCGCAGCACCGACTGAGCCACCGAGGCGCGCAGGGCAGGGTTCACCTTGCTCATCAGCACGGGCGGCTTGCCGAACGACTTCATCATCCACTTGGCAAACTTCGACTCCTTGCCGCTGAAGCGGTTGTAGACCCATAGCCGCCAGGAGAAGGGCGCATGGTAGTAGCTGCTGCCGAAGATGGCACCGTTGGGCATCGTGGCCAGCGCTGCCTCCACCTCGGCCTTGATGTCGTCCTCGTGGTGAGGGGCGAGGGGCGAGGGGCGCGACGGCAGTGTGTCGGTGTCGTAGCTTATTTTCTTCAGGCCGGTGAACAGCTGGTCGCCGTCGGGCACACTCTCTGTGGAGATGCAGGAGGTGAGGAGGAAAAGGAAGAGGCCCACCTCAAAGCCCACCCCCAACCCCTCCCGAAGGGAGGGGAGCTTGAAATGTTGTTTGATAGAATATAGAACTCTCTTCATTACATTTACTCCTTTTAATACTTAGGCTATCACTCCTTATCAATGCTCAGACTATCTAGCCTCCCCTCCCTTCGGGAGGGGCTGGGGGTGGGCCTTTTGAAGACATCCCAGAGAGAATCCATCTTCCTGCGCCATGTGAAACCGCCGCCGTAGAGACCGGTGTAGCCGTCGAGCCAGTCGTAGACGTTCTGCTGGTAGAACAGCTTGACGCTCTTCGTGGAGTTCTGGTCGAGGCGGTATTCCATCGTGACGTTGTCGAAGAACGACTGCTTCTGTCCGCCCATGTCGTTGGCGCCGCTCGACACCTTGCCGCCGAGCTGTATCTTCAGCCGGTTGTCGAAGAGACGTTTCGAGAACTTGAACGAGTAGTCTGTGTGCGACTGGCCGGAGGCGTCGGTGGTGTTGTCGAGTCCTACACTCAGGTCGAGTGTCTTCAGTGCCGACCCGGTGATGTTGTTAATCTCGCTCTGCAGGAATGAGCTGAGAGCAGAGTTCATGGAGAAACCGCTGGTGTTGCCGTCGGTAAGGAACATTCCCGTGGTGAGCATCGTGACGGCAATCTTGCCGCGCTCCTCGGTCGACATGGCCTGCAGCTCGCTGTTGATGGTGTTGTCCTCGGGGGCTGAGATGATGAACTGCAGCCCCATGTCGGCCAGCGTCTTGGTGATGACCACGCCGCAGTCGAACACCACCGAGCGGGCCTGTGAGTCTTCGCCACTGCCACTGACGGTAGCCTTGGTGCGCTCCGTGGCAGTGATGTTCAGTCGCGGGTTTGCGGGTTCGCCCGTAAACTCCACGTAGCTGCCGTTCTGGATGGTGAAGGTCTTCAGCGGTATGATGGGCAGCGAGTATTTCATTTCGCCGTTGGCCAGGGTGTAGCGGCCGTTCAGCGTCAGTCCGTCGCGGCCGTAGCGCATACGCAGGTCGCCGCCGCCCATCAGGTCGACGTAATTGGTCTGCTCCTGATTGAGGTTACAGGTGAAGTGGGCGCCCTGAGCTATGCTCAGCGTCAGGTCCATATCCATGCCCGATGGCGTGGGACGTTTTACGTTGACCACCTCGACGGTGTCGTTGAAATCGGTGAACTTCACCAGTTCGTCCAGCCGGTTGTCGGTAGACAGAGGTGAGTCGAGTAGCATATAGGTCAGGTCGGTGGACCCCAGCACGTTGAGGCGTCCGCGCATCTTGAGGGCATCCAAAGGTCCGTTGAGGTTGGCAAAGAAATTGACGAAAGCTTTGCCGAAAGCCACCGACTTGGCTTCCTGGCGGGCATTGATAAGTTGCAGGTTTTGGGCTCTCATCCGCATGTCCATCTTCACCTTGTCGAGGTTCGAGAAGTCGATGTCGCCCTGAATGTTCAGCGGCTCGTCATTGTAGGCGTAGAGACCGAAGTTCTCGAGCAGCAGGTGTGAGCCGACGATGCGTACGGGGTCGTTGTCGAAGCGCATACGGACACCGTAGGGTATACTGACTAAATAGGCTGAGTCTAAGTAAACTTCGCCGTCGACAACGGGTGCTGAGGTTGTGCCCTTAATGGTCAGTTCGCCCTCGCCGAAGCCTTCGAGACCGATAATCTGGTCGGCAACGAATCCGTTGGCTATCGACAGGGGAAAACGCGTCATCTTGAACGTTGCGTCGATGTTGGTCTTTTCCTTGTTGGGCGTGAGATGGCCCTGCAGCAGTCCGAACTCCTCGTCGTCGAGCATCAGACGTGCTTCGACGGCGTGGCCGTCGTCCTCGCGCTGCATGTAGACAAGCTCGGTGCTGAGGTTGCCGATGTGCGACCCTTCGAAGGCCATGTTGCTGATGGCCATGTCGGACACGACGCTGATACGCTCGTCGCGGTCTATCACGATATGGTAGTCGCCGTCGAGCTTACCCGCAAGCTTCGGCAGGTAGGGCAGCACCGACGTCACCTCAGCCAGGTCGATGCGGTGGAGCGTGACGGTGAGGTCTTGCAGGTAGTCGTTAGAGTCGCCGGAGTCCTCGGTATAGATCTTGACGCCGGTCTTGTCGTCGGCAATGAGGTCAATCTTAGCCTGCAGACGTCCCGACTTAGGCAGCAGCAGGTAGTTGTCGCTGTTCAGGTTGAACTCCTTGTAGCCGATTGTCGGGCGCTCGGGCATCAGCTGTAGGCGCAGCCCCTCGTCGACCATCGAGGCTGTGGCGCCGAGGCGCACACCCAGGCGGTCGCGGTCGTCGTAGAAGCGCAGGCCCGCTAAGACGCCGTGCTCGTGGACGTGGCCGTCAATGAGGGCGTTGAACACGTACTGCGGGTTCCTCCTGTTGTTGCGCACCTGTCCCTGATATGTCATGCGGTCGCCCTTCTGCGTCAGGTTCAGCTTGATGGTGTCTATGCGTGTCGAGTCGTAGTTGAGCGAGAGGAGGTGCATCTGGCCGTTGACGCCCGTTTCGGGCGAGGTGCTGAGGTCGGCATACAGCTCCTTGAAGTCGATGGCCTTCGAGCGCAGCAGGTTGGCAACGGGGTTGTTGCGCTTCGACTCGACGTGCAGCTTCATGGTGGGCAGCAGCCGCTTGATGGCCGGCTGGTCGATGACCTTGTTGTTATACTGCGCCGTGATGGAGTCGAGTAGGGTGGTGCCCTGCTTGATCAGCCGTTCGTAGCCGCTGTTGGCATCGAGCTTCACGATGAAGTCGCCGCTCTGTATGCGGGCCAGCGTCGTGTCGCGGGTGGTGCGTAGGAGCAGTCCGATATCCTCAGGATGATAGGTCCTTGTGGAGTCTTTCAGGCTGAGGCTGCCCAGTCGTCCTTTCAGCTCGTGGTTGTGTTTCAGGTCGGAGTTGATGGTGACGGCACCGTCCATGCCTACCGTCAGCGGTGTGTCCCAGAGGTGAAGACCGTAGAGGTCGGCCTTCTGCAGACGGGGCTTGATGGTGGCTTCCACGCGCTTGGTGCTCAGCAGGGCGTCGATGTCTACCGTACCGTCGAACAGGGCGTTATGCCCCGTGATGGTGCCTACGGCGCGACCGTTGCGCAGGGTGGCCTCGGCTGTCATGTCAGCCGTATAGGCATAGCGGGAGTCGCCGCTCAGGAAGTGGCTCAAGTCCATCTGGCTCATCTTGATGTCGGCCGTATAGGTGGTGATGTCCTCTGGCTTGCGTGTCGATACGACGGCCTTCACCGTGCCCTTGCCTTCATGTAGGGTCAGGTTGGCGTCGTAGCGCTGGCCGTCGGCTGTCACCTTGCCGTCGAGGGTCATACCCTTCGGCAGTCGTACGCCCTTGGGCAGCATGGGGCTGACGAAGCTGAGGTCGTGGGTCTCGGCTTTGAGGTCTATCTGTCCGCGCAACTGCTCGGGCTTGTCTACGTGATAGGCCACGCCGTCGGCTTTGACGTGGAGTGCCGTCGGCAGACTGACGTCGAGACCCGTGAACTCCAAACGCTGTAGGTTGCCGTTGACGGAACCCTTGACCGACAGCGGGTGGTTGGGGTATTGGCGCACGACCGACTGCGGCAGTGAACCGGCAAAACGCATGATGTCCTGCTTGCCTAACTGGGCGTTGAGCCTGACTTTCATCTTGCCCGGATTCTGTGCGTCGGCCACGTTGAAATCGACGTTGGCCTCAGCCTCAATGTCTGAGTCAGGCGTGCGCAGCGTCAGGTGCGGCACGTCGATGTGGGTGAACGCCGTATCGAGACGGACGCCGCCGCACAGTTCCGTGATGGCCAGTCCGCTCTTCTCCTTCAAAGCCGTCTCGCGTATATATAAAGAGGTGCCTTGAGGGCCGTAGTAAATAGAGTCGATGCCTAAGCGTATGTCGCTGACGCCGATATGGTTGTAGTCTAATCCTTCAGTCGGTTGCTCGTTGCTGTTGTCGTAGGTGAGCCGCCCGTCAATCCAGTCAAAACTGCCCACGCGGTAGGTACCCGTGCCGAGGTCGATGTCGGCGTCGCGGGCTACGGTGTGCCCCATGTAGGCCGTCACGCCAAGTGTGTCGCCCGGCAGGTGCAGAGCCACCGCCGTACGGCTGATGCTCAGCGAGTCGGCATTGATGCGCCAGCGTGCTTCAGAGGTGGTCGTGTCGACGGCTGCCGTGTCGCTCAGGGCAATGTCGAGGTCGGCGTCAGCGAGTCGGGCACCGTTCACCTCGACCGTCTCACGATCCAGGTCAATGCCGTTTGAGCGCAGCCACAACTCACCTACGTGACCCTTTACCCGAAGGTCGCTGATGAAGCCGTTGGTGTTCAGCTTGGCGCGTTCGACAGACAGCTCGTTGATGACCACGCGCTTGTCGAACAGCGGACGCAGCTGGACGTCCACCGACAGGTGGCCAACGTCGGCCAGGGTGTCGCCCTCGTGGATGGCGCGGAACTCGTCGATGCCTAAGTCCAAGGGCCACTCCAACCTCACGGTGCCCACGCTGATGTCCATCCCCGTCTTTTCGGAGGCAATAGCCGCCACCTTGTCCACCACCCAGTTCTGTACGGGCGGCAGGTAGAGCAGCGCTGCCAATATGAGGAAGAGTAGGACGGGCGTCAGCAGCAAGCCCACCAACCACTTGAGTGCTTTCTTCATGAGTCTTGGGGTTTCAGCGCTTTCCAAAGGTTATCGTCAGGCAAAGGTGCCTCGACGACAATCTGTTCCTTCGAGACGGGGTGAATGAACTCCACACGGCGGGAGAGCAGCGAGATAGAGCCGTCGGGGTTGCTGCGCGGTGCACCGTACTTCAGGTCGCCCTTGATGGGACACCCCATCTTGGCTAACTGACAGCGAATCTGATGGTGGCGCCCGGTAAGCAATTGTATCTCTAACAACGTGTAATAATCTGAGCTGCCTATCATTCTGTATTTCAGAATAGCCTTCTTCGAGTTCGGCTTCTCCGTGTCGTAGGCATACGACTTGTTCTGCTTCTCGTTGCGCACGAGCCAGTGGGTCAGCGTGCCCTCTGGCTGTTCCGGCCTGTTCTTGACAATAGCCCAGTAAGTCTTGTGTACCTCGCCCTCGGCAAACATACGGTTCAGCCGTGCGAGCGCTTTCGACGTGCGGGCGAAGACAACGAGGCCAGAAACCGGACGGTCTAGGCGATGCACCACGCCGAGGAACACCTCGCCCGGCTTCTGGTACTTCTCCTTGATATACTGCTTCACCAGTTCCGACAGCGGCGTATCGCCCGTCTTGTCGCCCTGCACAATCTCGCCGCTCGTCTTGGCCACGATGATGATATGGTTGTCTTCGTAAACTACTTGCATAGGGGATTACTTCATCTTGATGCACTCAGAAGTCCATGTGGCCTCGTCGGTGAGCCGTTGAATCTCGGGTGTCAGTTGTTTGGCTATTTTCTTCATAAGCTATATTATTTCTCATATCAGCTTTCGTTTTACGAAAAACTTGCTGCAAAGGTATAGAAAAAAATGTAAATAATGAAAAGAGTTACCATTTTTTTCATTCCCCCGACTCGTATACGCCATTTTATCGGCAGACAAAGTCCTGAAAGGACAGTGAGTTAATAGCCCGGTGGTGGCTCCCTGAGTTACATGCAGATTGCCCTTTTCGGGCGACGGTAGGTGCACCAATCATTCATCCCACAAATTTTTTTTGCTGATTTTATTACCACTTCCACCACTTTTATAGTTAATCGACTGTTTATCAGAACGTTTGATAGTGGTGGAATTAGTGGTGGAAGTGGTAGATATAGTGGTGAAAGTGGTGGAAATGACGAAAAAGTGACGAAAAAGTGACGAAAAAGTGATAAAAAAGTGATAAAAAATGAATGAAAAAGTGATGAAAAGAGATGAAAAGTGACGAAAACAGATGAAAAAGGAACGAAAATGAATGAAAAAGGAATGAAGAATGAATGAAAAAGGGATGAAAAGTGGTAATATATAACCGCGACAATGTTTTTTCGGGCCGCAAAAAAATGTTCCGCGGCTGCTGGAACATCGTTCCAAGGCCGTTGGAACGTTTTAATAAGAAACAACAGGCGTTGCGGTGGCAATAAGTTGTAAAAGTGGCAAAAAACTGGCAAAAATGATGGAATTATGGTAGAAAAGTGGCGAAAACGTGGTGGAAGTGGTGGAAAGGTGGTAATAAAACCACCATTTCCACCACTATTTAATCATCTTATTTACAGATAGATAACATAAAAAGTGGTGGAAGTGGTGGATATTTTTCAAAAAAAATCATTGTACGGAACAAATTGATGCATATTTTGTGGTACCTGATAGACAACCCTTTAGGCAACTCTATGGATAACTCATCAGACAACCCTGCCGTGCTGTACCTTGAAAATATCTTCTAACTGCTGAGAACAATTAGACTGCAATCTCCTTCAGGCAGAAAAAGAATATGCCCGAGAGAGCTCAGTGGCTCGTCTGGCTTGCCAAGAGTTAGGACAATTGTTGCAACGAGAACAGAGCTGTTTAGTGGATAAATGAACAATTTATTCGATAAAATCATGTTAAACTATTATTATCCTGCAATATAATTGGAAAAAAATGCGTATCTTTGCCCTCGTATTCATATTAATAGCTATTGCAATGAACAATGTAAGTTTCCCAAAAATCACGACCACCGTCCAGGCTGAGCCTTGGGCAGAGGGACACGTCGCACGTTT